>LNAP01002953.1_pt1 | contig 31799 bp, 31 predicted proteins | sample 602601 | NCBI WGS metagenome assembly LNAP01 (sample SAMN02440304, study PRJNA202911) | soil metagenome | biome: Subtropical and temperate rainforests or woodlands; isolation source: soil samples (1 kg each in a 20% v/v slurry with milli Q water) were... ...
GTCGATCGCCTTTGGCACCGCTGAAGGTCCTGCGACCATCGGCGTCATGGCTCCGGGCGAATACGAATTCGGCACCAGCCAGCGTGAAATCATGCACGTGGTGACCGGCGCCCTCACCGTCAAACTGCCTGACAGCACCGATTGGGAAACCTTCGCCGCCGGCAGCCAGTTCAACGTGCCCGCCAACAGCAAGTTCCAGCTGAAAGTGGCCGTCGACACCGCTTACCTGTGCGAATACCGCGGCTAAACCCCCGGGTTTTCACAACGACAAAGAAATGCCCGGGCCCCTTGGGACCCGGGCATTTTTCATTTCGTGTGTTTATTCCAGGATCGTCACTGGCATGCCGACTTCAAGTTGACCATTGCTGTCGTTGACCAGGTTCTGCCCGAACATTGCACCGTCCGCCTGGGAACGGTATTTCTGCAACGTGGCCAGAGGCTCGCGATCACTGCTGCGCTCACCGGTTTGCGGGTCGATGGTGGTCAGGATGCAGCGCGAACAGGGCTTGACCACGCGGAACTCAACATCCCCGATGCGAATACGCTTCCAGTTGTCCTCGGCAAACGCCTCGCTGCCCTCGATCACCAGGTTTGGTCGAAAGCGCAGCATTTCCAGCGGGCGCCCGACATTTTTCGAGAGATCTTCCAGGGACGCCTGCCCGATCAGCAACAGCGGGAAGCCATCGGCGAACGCCACTTGATCGTCATTCCGGCCATAGCCCGCTTGTGTGGTGCGCGCGCGATCCAGAGGAATTTGCACCAGGCGCGTCGGCTTTCCAATGAACTCACTGACCCAGGCGCCGGCTTCATCGCCGGCATCGGGCACGCGCAGGCTGTCTTTGAAGATCGTCACGCCCCGCAGTTCAGCGCCGCTACCCGGCAAGGCAATATCGATTGCCGGACGCCCGGGTGCACTGAGGGTCAAGCCGCCGTCAGCATTCCATAACGCCGACAGCTGGCTCATCTTCCCCACCGTGCGCTGGGTCAGGAAGCGCCCATTGGCCTCGTCCACGAGCATCCAGCGTCGGTCACCGTCCAGCCCCAGTTTGTCGAGACAAATCTGCTCCAGGGCCTCGGCCTTGCCGGATTTCAACGGATAACGGTAAAGCGCGCTCAGACGCAACATGGCCAGCTCCCTGGTGGGCAAAAAATGCCACCCTATACGAGCTTGGTCGCCGAATCAAAGGCAGAAAACCGATCTCTGTTTACCTTTTGGGTCGGGCCTGTTCGCGAAGGCGATGTATCAGCCAATATCAATGTTGACAGTGATGGCCTCTTCGCGAGCAGGCTCGCTACAGGTTGATCGTGTGCAGCCTAAATCGTGTCAGGCCGGCACTTCGTCGAGCATCAGGCGCTGACGCACTACGTCGACGAGTTTGTCCGGCTGGAACTTGGAGAGGAAATTGTCGCAGCCGACCTTCTTGACCATAGAGTCGTTGAAACTGCCCGACAGCGACGTATGCAGCACCACGTACAGGCCACGCAGGCGCGGGTCGTTGCGGATTTCGGTGGTCAGGCGATAGCCGTCCATTTCCGGCATTTCCGCGTCGGTAAAGACCATCAGCAGTTTGTCGGTCATCGACACGCCCGTATCGGCCCAGGCCTTGAGCATGTTCAGCGCCTTCAAGCCGTCGCTGGCGATGTGCATCTTCACGCCCAACTGGCCCAGGGTGTCGCGCAGTTGCGACAGGGCAACGTTGGAGTCATCCACCAACAGCACTTCACGACCACGGGCGCGCTCCAGCACCGGGTCGTCGAGTTTCTCGCGCGAGACCTTGGCGTTGTACGGCACGATTTCGGCCAGGACTTTTTCGACGTCGATGATTTCCACCAACTGATCGTCGACCTTGCTGATGGCGGTCAGGTAATGCTGGCGGCCGGCGCTGGCCGGCGGCGGCAGAATGGCTTCCCAGTTCATGTTGACGATGCGGTCTACGCCGCCAACCAGGAACGCCTGCACTGAACGGTTGTACTCGGTGACGATGATCGTACTGGTAGGGCCAGGCACCAGCGGACGCATGCCGATGGCCTGGGACAGGTCAATCACCGGCAACGTCTGCCCACGCAAGTTGACCACGCCGCAGACAAACGGATGGCGCTGGGGCATTAGGGTCAGCTTCGGCAGTTGCAACACTTCCTGCACTTTAAAAACGTTGATCGCGAACAATTGCCGACCGGCCAGCCGGAACATGAGAATTTCCAGGCGATTCTCACCCACCAGTTGTGTGCGTTGGTCTACCGTGTCGAGAATGCCGGCCATTAATGACTCCTGGGCTTGTTCTGATGAATTCACTAAAGAGGGTTATCGGCAGTTTTGGCCAGACCTTGACCCTGAGACAAAATGCCATGATCGGGCATTGATGTCACATTAACATCATGCTTTACTGGCGCTGCGATTTCATCTGCTTCATCCCCTGCGGCGCGACCTCGGTTTGCACGTTAGGTTCCCCTGTGTAAGGGATTCCCCTAGTAACAATCAGGCCCAACCTGATATTCGCAATATCCAATAGCCATTAATGTGACGCCATTCTCATTGCATGACTTTTGTGTGCGATCGCAGGTAAGTGGCCATCCACCCTCTCGAGTTCCCCAGCCTGCGCCCAGGCCAGCCGGAGCGCGATCTCATGCCGGCACGGCAGCGCCGGGACGCTGGACGTCTTCGTCGACACACACGACATCCCCTCATTTGACATGACGTTGTGGAGATAAGCATGCCGAACGACACTAAACAGTGGGCTCAGCGCTTTCCGGAGTTCCTCGTCGAGGCTGAAACACTCCTGGCCAAATCGGAAGAGTGCCTTAGCCATCTGCAGTTGATCAGCAATGACAAAGACGCAATCGATTGCATGCTCAGCAGCCTGCTCAAATTAGCGAGTAAGGCGGATGCCCTGGCCCTGGAGGCGGTTTCTGAATTTTCGCTGCACATCCATGGCTTGTTGAACCACGCCCAAGGCCACATGCAACTGCACGACCAGGCCCTGTGTGCGTTGAAGGACTGCTTTACGTTGATGGCCTGGCAACTCGAACTCATCGATCAGACCACCGGCCAACTCAGCCTGGATGAAAGTGAACAGACTTCCCTGATTGAAGCCTTTGCGTTTCAGGTCGGACAAAGTCATTTCCAGCCTCCGGTTAATTCCAAACCCTTCACGCTTGTTTCCTATTCGGAGCGGCAGGCTTAATCCGCCAGATAACCAAGCCTTATTGCGTAATATCATTGTCATGATGCCGCTCATTAATTGGGGTGTGCTCATGTCAACGACAGCTCGATACAAATAACTATTCCCTCCGTTAAACTTTTTCCATTATGGAACTATCGTCCTAAACCCCTAATTCCTGACTGAATAGACATATATACCGAACGCGACCAACGGTAGCTTAAATGGTATTATGCCGACCATTAGTTGACGCCATTCTAATGTCAAAGTGACTCCAGACGAGTGCAGGCCGAATTTGAAGGTGCTGTCAGCCCCCGCCCTGGATTGCACGGCTAGAGACGAGTCACTACAGATTTCAGACAGAGACCCGTCATCCACGATGGCCGGTCTGCCCGCAGCGAACATCCATTGGCTCCATCCGCTATGTACGCCAGCCTCAAGTCATTCACCCCACGGCTCCCCTCCCAAAAAAATGCGCGGCGGTTAACGCTTTTGCTGTGCACCGCCTCGGCACTTGGCAGCCTGCTGGTTTTCAGCTTGTCTGCTTCAGTGCCGATGAGTCTGCTGGTACTGAACATGGCGGCACTTGGCTGCGTCTGGGTACAACATTTCCTGTCGAGCAAATCAATAAAATTTCAGCCACAAGAACTAGCCGATCGTCTACTTGAGGTCCAGGAAAATGAACGTCATCGTCTCAGCAGGGAACTACATGACGACATCGGCCAGTTGCTGACCGCGGCAAAACTTCAAAGTGAATGGCTCAAACGCCGGATGCCTGAAGACATGCAAGGCCAGTGCACGGTGCTCTGCGACACACTGGACGAAACCCTTGCCAAGGTTCGCGATGTCTCGGCCATTCTCAATCCCAGGCAGTTGGCCAGCCTCGGACTTGAAGCCAGCCTGCGTGCGCATTTGCTCAAGACCCTGGCCAATACTTCAATTCACTGGAGCCTGGAATGCCATCAACGCCTGACCGGCATACCGGAAGAAATGGCGGTGGCCGCCTTTCGAATCACCCAGGAAGCGGTGACCAATATTCTTCGCCATGCCGAAGCGAATAACCTGCTGATCCGCCTGCAACGCATGCCCCAGGGTTTGGCGCTGCTGATCAGCGACGACGGCCTGGGGTTCGCACCAGCCGCAGACCCCGGTCGAGAGGGGCAACGCGGGATGGCCGGGATGGTGGAACGGATCGATCAACTGGGCGGTACCCTGGTCGTGACCAGCGAGCCGGGCAAAGGCACTCAAATCGAAGCACTCTTTCCCTGGGCGCCCCGTGCGCTCGAACGGGCCAGTACGAATAAGGTTATGCATTGACTTGTAACTTACTTCTGGTGGATGACCACTCGCTTATCAGGGCAGGCGTGCGCGCTCTGGTGCTGGATATTCCCGGCTACGCGGTCATTGGTGAGGCCAATGATGGCTCGCAGCTACTCGAGATGGTCGAGAAGCTGTCCCCTGACATCGTTCTGCTGGATATCTCCATGAAGCAGACCGGCGGCCTTGAAGCCTTGCAGCGACTCAAGCAGGTCCGCCCGCAAAGCAAGGTGTTGATCCTGTCGATGCACACCGACCCGGCCCTGATCATGCAGGCGCTTGAGTCCGGTGCCCATGGCTATTTGCTCAAAGACACCACGGCCACCGAGCTGGAACATGCCCTGGATGCCTTGCGCAACAACGAGCGTTACCTGAGCCCGGCCATTGCCCACACAGTCATCAACCAGGCACTGATTCGTAACCAGAAGCATCAACCCGAGGCTGCGGACTCACACAACCTGACGGCCCGCCAGCTGGAAATCCTGCGACTGATTGTTCGGGGCAAATCCACCCGGGAAATCGCCAATGGCCTGGGCCTCAGCATCAAAACCGTTGAAACCCACCGCTCGCAGATCATGAAGCGCCTGCAGATCTACGACGTGGCCGGCCTGGTGCTGTTTGCCGTGCGCGAGCAAATCATCAGCCTGGACGACTGACCGTTTTCGAAGCGCTCAGCAGAGGCGAATTCTGCGGCAAATGCACGCGCAATGCCGCTGGACGCGTCGAGAATCGCAGGCTCTCGCCCTCGATAGGTTCGCCATCCAGATTGATGTAGAGGCCTTCCGCAACTTTGATCTCGACCCATGGCAGGCGAGCTCGCACAAACATGTTGTCGATGCCGAAGCCATCGGCCAGCAGCGTTTTCAACGTACCGACCACTTCCTGCGGCGCCGGCAAAATGCTGATATCCAGCAGCCCATCGTCAGCCAGCGCCTCCGGGCACAGTACATGACCACCGCCAGCCTGCCGGCCATTGCCGATACCCAACGCCAAAAGCTCACCACTCCAATGAAAGTCCGGCCCCTGCAACTCGCCGTAGGCAGCATGCAGTTCGCTGAAGCGCGACAACCCGGTGAACAGATACGCCGCGCCCCCGAGGACTTTCTTCAAGTCTTCCGAGGTATTCGCCGTGACCTGACTGCCAAAGCCGCCGGTGGCCATGTTCAGAAAGACTTGACCGCCCACCTCGCCCAGATCGATCGCTTGCGGTGCAACCTCCAGAAGGTCCAGCGCCAGAGCGGGTTCGAGCGGCACACCGGCGGCACGCGCAAAATCGTTCGCGGTGCCCAGCGGCATCAGCACCAGACTGGCCTGCGTCGAATGCGCTGCCATGGCCTCAGCGATATCACGCAAGGTGCCATCACCGCCGCCGGCAATCAGTTGCGTATAGCCCGCGCTCAAGGCTTCTTCCACCAGCCGCTGCGCGTCACCCGCCTCCCAGGTCAGTCGGACGGCCAACTCCCAGCCCTGCTGGCGTTTAACGTCGACGGCCGCACGGACCTCCTCGTTGAGCGCCTGCTTGCCATGCAGAATCAACAGCGCTTTGCGCTCACTCATTATTGCCGCTCCCATGTTTGGACTCCGTATGAGAGATGTTGACCTCACCACCGCCTATAAAAGTCGCAGGGATTTGAATTTTTTTGAGCCGTACAGCCTTGTGGTCCTACAGCGCGGGAAATTTTCTTACAACATGTGCGGAATCGGCTCAATTGACCAACCTTGGCGATTGGTACACCTTGAGGTCCGCGGCATCAGTCATCAACATTCAATACACAGGGATGTGAAAACCATGAGTAGACCTTCTTCAAGGGCCACACAAAGCGCAATCAACACCAGTGTCGGCCATCCAAAGGGCTTGAAGGCAAGGAGCGTTTCAGCCCATGCAAAGCCATGACATCAGGTTGCCGATCAGTCAGGTCGCGCCATCGGCAGGCAATCGCGCCAATCATCAGGCTGAATTCAATAACAGCGCAAAATCCGCCGGAGGAGTTGATATGGAACCTCGCGTCATTGAACTCGAGACACACCTCAAATACATCCGAAGAGACATGGAAGAGGTCCGTGGCGATGTTAAATCCATCAAACACAGGCTGGCCTATTCTGCGGGTGGAACAGCCGTGGTCCTGGGGCTGCTGGGCTGGGTCGCCAACAGCCGCTTTGATCAGGTCGTGTCACTTCTGGTTCGTTAAACGCTAGCCATACACGCAAGCTCCGGCACGATCTACCGGGCTTGCGTGGCAAGACTTTCGCCAGAATCAGCTCAGGACTTCGCTCAGCGGAATGAAGTTCACGTCATCGCCTTCGATCAACGTGCGGTCTTCCAGTACTTCAACCAGACCATCAGCCCAAGCGGCACTGCGGAGCACCCCGGAGCTCTGATTCTTGTAGATGATTGCCCGACCATTCTCCAGGCGTCCACGCAAATACTCTCGGCGATTACCAGCCTTTGGCCAGTCGAATCCTGCAGGCACCTGAAACTTTAATGGCTCGACCTCTTTCACACCCTGGCGGCGCAAAAGATAGGGCCTGGCCAACAAGGCAAATGTAACCAGCGTCGACGCAGGGTTGCCGGGCAAACCAATCACGGGGACGCCGCGAAAATGACCGAACGTCAGCGGCTTGCCTGGTTTGATGGCGAGTTTCCACAGGGTCAACTCGCCCTCTTCGCGCAAGGCAATGCCCAGAAAATCGGCTTCTCCCACCGACACGCCGCCGGTAGAAAGGATCAAATCGACATCCTTCAACTCCCCAAGGCGGGCGCGGGTGGCCGCTAAATCATCGGGAAGAATTCCGGCATCGATCACTTCACAGCCCAAGCGCTGCAACCAACTGCACAGCAACACGCGATTACTGTTGTAAATCTGTCCCGGCCCGAGGGGCTGGCCCGGCTCTATCAATTCATCTCCGGTTGACAGGACTGCGACACGAACCTTGCGAACCACGTTCAGCTCAGCACATCCCAGCGACGCCGCCAGGCCCTGCTCGATAGGTCCCAGACGGGTGCCCGCCGGCAAAACAAGTTCGCCAACGGTAGTTTCCTGGCCTTGCGGGCGAATATTTTGACCCGGGGTCATTGCCTCGATAAAACGAACGCGCTCGTCCGCCTGAACCTCGGCGTTCTCCTGCATCTCGACGCAATCGGCACCTGCCGGTACAGGCGCACCGGTAAAGATTCGGGCGCAGGTACCTGGCTTCAATGGTTCGGGTGCCTGGCCGGCGAAAATCTTCTGACTGACCATTAAGGGTTCGCCCGTCCAGTCAGCGACGCGCAAGGCATAGCCGTCCATGGCACTGTTCGGCCAGGGCGGCAGATCAAGCGTCGAGACCAGGTCGTCGGCCAGTATGCGACCTTCAACCTGTGCCAACGGCAAGCGCTCACGCTCACCTATCGTTGATGCCTCAGCCATTTCCAGCAAACGCGCCAGCGCGACTTCGACCGCCATCAAGCTACCGGCTTTGCCGGGCTTACCCACGGGATTCACAGGGTGCCGCCTGTTTAAGGTGAGCGACGAAATTGCAGGGACGGTGCCGCGAATCCAGCTGTTCGGCGAGAATGCCATCCCAGCCAGTGCGCACAGCATTGGTCGAACCCGGCAAACAGCAGACCAGCGTGCCATTGGCCAAACCCGCCAGGGCCCGGGACTGAACAGTCGAAGTGCCGATGTCCGCGACCGAAATCTGCCGGAACAACTCGCCGAAACCGTCGACTTGCTTGTCAAGCAGACAGCTCACCGCTTCCGGCGTGCTGTCGCGCCCCGTGAACCCGGTACCGCCGGTGATCAACACCACCTGCACGACATCCTCGGCAATCCAGTTGGCGACTTGCGCGCGAATTTTGTAGAGATCATCTTTAAGCAAAACCCGAGCGGCCAGGTGATGGCCGGCAGCGCTCAAGCGGTCGACGAAAAGCTGCCCTGACGTATCGGTTTCCAGGGTGCGGGTATCGCTGACCGTCAACACCGCGATGTTGAGCGGCGCGAAAGGTACTTCAGCCTTGGCTTTCATAGGCTCGTCCAGTTGTAGGATAAACAGCCCGGTGTTATATCACAGCGCCCCGTTTTTTCGCCGCCCCCATGGAGACGTGCCATGACCTTGAGTACACATTTGCCGCCCTGCTCCATTCTGCTCCTGGCCGGTGGTCGAGGCCAACGCATGGGCGGCCAGGACAAGGGTTTGCTGGAATGGCATGGCGAGCCACTGATCGCGCACCTGCATCGCAAGACCCGCGCGCTGAGTGATGATCTGATCATCTCCTGCAACAGGAACCTGGAAAAATATGCGCCTTTTGCCGACCAGTTGGTCCATGACGATGAAGGCGACTTCCCGGGACCCTTGGCCGGTATTCGCGCCGGCCTCAGGGCCGCCCGCCACGCCTGTCTGCTGGTGTTGCCGTGCGATGTGCCGCGCATCGATGCGGCCCTGCTCCAGAGCATGCGCGAAACCGCCCGCCAGCATCCGGACAAACCGCTGATGCTGCGCCATAACGAACACTGGGAGCCGTTGCTGTGCATCATCCCGGTGGCGCTTTCGGCAGCGTTTGAAAGAGCCTGGAATGAGGGCGAACGCAGTCCGGGACGCCTCATGCGCAAATTGGGCGCTACCGCCCTGCAATGTCCCGATAACGATCCTCGCCTGGCCAACCTCAACACGCCGGAGCTGTTAAGTGCACACAACACTGTGTCAGACTGACACGAGAAGGAACTTGCGCGCGTTGCATACGTCTCAAGCTCAGTAACCAAAAGAATTCATATTCGGAGACACACTCATGACTCAACGGACCCTCGCCACTCTCATGCTCGCACTGGGCCTTGCAACCCTCGCCGGTTGCGCATCGCCTACAGTGATCACCTTGAATGACGGTCGCGAAATCCAGGCCGTCGACGCGCCAAAATACGATGACGAATCGGGTTTCTACGAGTTCGAACAGCTTGATGGCAAACACACCCGCATCAACAAGGATCAGGTTCGTACCGTTAAAGAGTTGTAATGGTTACGGCACCACCGGATACAGAAAAGCCCGCTTGATGCGGGCTTTTTCGTGCCTGATGCACTGTGATCACCATTGCAGGGTGATGGTGCTCTCGAATTCACGTGGTTGGCCTGTGACCGGGTCGACAAACCGCAAACCCTGAGCCAGCAGCTTCAAGGGATTGGCATAGTCGTCCTCGACATCCTTGAGCACCTGCGGGTAGAACGGGTCGTTGCAGATACTGGCGCCCAAAGCAGTCATGTGCACCCGCAACTGATGTTTCTTGCCGGTCACTGGATAAAGTCCATAACGCCAGAGATCGCCGTTCTTCTCACGAACCTCAACTGCCGTCTCGGTGTTGCTGGTACCCGGACCTTCCTGCATGCGAAAGAATGGCTCGCCATCGACCAGCCGACTTTTATGAACCAGTGGAAAGGTGAGTTCAGGCAATGCGCGGGCGATTGCTTCGTAGCGTTTTTCGATATTCCGTGTAGGAAACAATGACTGGTAAGCCGAGCGACTCTCAGGGTTCGCTGAGAACAACACCAGTCCCGCCGTGTGCCGGTCAATGCGATGCAAAGGCACAAGATTCGGGTTATCCAGGCGACGGATCAGCCGCCGCAACAACGTCTGCTCCACGTATTCCCCGGCAGGCGTCACTGGCAGAAAATGCGGCTTGTCCGCCACCACCAGATGCTCGTCGGCATACAGGATCGACTCGACCACCGGGATCGGTTTTTCGTCCGGCACCTCACGAAAGTAATGAATCCGCAGGCCTTCCTTGTAACGCAGATCCAGAGCGATCGGTTGACCGTGCCCGTCAAGCACGCGACCACGAGCAATCCTGTCCAGCCATTGTTCACGACCAATAGCGCTGAAGTGGTCGCACAGGCAATCGAGCACGGTCTGCCACGGACCCGGCGGCAAATAGAGCGTGCTGGCCTGGTTGTGCGAAGCAGAAAAAGATGAAGTGGACATACAAACGCTCTGACCCTCAATACAGGCCAGCATTATCCAACAGTGGCCGGAACGAACCTAGAAGAGAATCCTCACGCTGGTATCTGCTTGCGCGCCGCCGCTTCGGTGAACTCCTTGAGCCAGCGCAGCACATCGACCGCTTCCCAGCGGCCTGGATCATAAAGCGCGTACAACAAGCCCTGATAACCCACGACATCGAGCTGGCGGTGATAACCCGCGCGCTGGAACAATGCTTCGATTTCAGCAAAACAGGTGTTGAAGTGCAGTTTGTTGAAGGGAGTTTTTCCTTCCGTGACCAGACCATCCAGACGCAATTCGAGGACCGCCTCGCGCACAACATCAACCGACATCCGGTTCACGCTGTTTTTCAATTGTTCGACATTGACCACGATCTTCCCCTCTCACGCCCGGTACTGCCTGCTCGAACCTGAAAACCAGGGGCGAACGGCAATATTACGAATAACTGTATGCGCATACAGTATCCGAAGAGCATCGGTTAAGCCAAGGGGATCATTCGCAAAGTTCGACAAACGGGACATCGCCAACCACAAAACCGCTTAACGCAGGAACGCCACCACCTCGTCGGCATTGAATGGCCAGCCCAGTTCAGCGCCGGTATCGACCCGCCGTAGCACCGGGATACGCAGGCTGTAAGCTTCAAACCATGTTTCATCTTCAGCGATATCCACCAGCTCCACCAGCAGACCACGTTCGACAAACTCCATCAGCATGGCTTCGGCCACTTCACAGAGGTGGCACCCAAGGGTGCCGAACAACTGACATTCAGGAAGCATGAGCGCTCAACCTAAAAAATTAAGAACCTATTCTAGGCTTGCTCCGAAAAGCCGTCGAGCCGGTGAATTTTCTGCCCTTGAGCACAAATCGCAATGGGCGGCGGTAAAACCCTGACGCATATCAGTCGCTCCAGCGGCCAATTACGTGATGCTCAGGTTTTTTTTACTTCTACGCTTGAGTAGCCAGCCCCTCACCGGAGTTTTTCGTGTTCGCCAACCTCTTGATCATTCTCGCCTCCTCCCTGGTGGTGATTGCATTGTTCCAGCGCCTGCGTTTGCCTCCGGTGCTGGGCTACCTGTGCGTAGGGCTGATGATCGGGCCGACGGCGTTCAACTGGGTGAATGAAAGCGAAGAGTTGCCAGACCTGGCCGAGTTGGGCGTGGTGTTTCTGCTGTTCTCCCTTGGGCTGGAGTTTTCCCTGTCGAAGATGATCGAGCTGCGTCGGGTGGTGTTCGGCCTTGGTAGCCTGCAAGTGTTGGTGTCCGGGATTTTGATGGGGGCATTGCTGATGCTGTTCGGCATGCCGACGACGCCCGCGTTGTTACTCGGTGCCGGTCTGTCGCTGTCTTCTACGGCCATAGTCAGCAAGGAGCTGAGCAGCCTCGGCGAGATATTCAGCAGTCACGGCCAGAATGCCATCGCCGTGTTGCTGTTCCAGGATGTGGTGGCGGTGCTGTTGCTGACCCTGGTGCCGGTGTTCGCCGGCAACAGCGATCAAGCCTGGTATTGGGCATTGCCGTTGACGCTGGGCAAGACCTTGGTGCTGTTCGGTGGTTTGTTGCTGGCCAGTCGATGGTTGTTGCCCCGCCTGTTCCATGAAGTTGCCGCCGCCCGCTCCCCGGAGCTGTTCGTGCTGCTGGCGCTGGTCATCGTTTTGCTGACCGCGTGGCTGACTCACCTGCTCGGTCTCTCCCCTGCCCTGGGTGCATTTCTCGCCGGCATGCTGCTGGGGGAAAGCCACTATCGGCACCAGATCGAGGCGGACATCCGGCCGTTCCGCGACATCTTGCTCGGGTTGTTTTTCGTCAGCATCGGCATGCTGATCGACTTGCAGCTGTTTGTCAGCCACGGCCTTATGGTTCTCGGCCTGACGCTTGGGTTACTGCTCATCAAGGGCACAGTGGTCGCGCTGCTGGTCAAATGGCGCGGCAGCGACGGCGAAACCGCCTGGCGCAGCGGCCTTGCATTGGCTCAGGGTGGCGAGTTCTGCTTTGCCTTGATGGCGCAGATGCAGCAAAACAAACTGATGCCCGCCGACTTCGGAGGTCTTCTGCTGGCCGCGACATTCTGCTCGATGCTGGTGACACCGTTGTTGCTGCGCGCCGCCCCCCACATTGCGACACGCCTGCATCGCAAGCCCAACGAAGAAGCAAAACTGGCAGAAATCAGCGCGCTTAACGCCGACTTGCACAACCACGTTGTGATTTGTGGCTACGGTCGCGTGGGTCAGTCGATCGGCCGCGCATTGCGCAACGCGCGCCAACCTTACCTTGCGCTGGACACCGATCCGGTGCGTGTCCAGGAAGCTGCCGTGGATGAAACCTGTGTGCATTACGGCGACTCGCGGCGCGGTGAATTGCTGCTCGCGGTAGGGCTGGCGCGGGCCAGGCTGCTGGTGATTGCCGTGGACCAGACCGACATCGCGCTCTTGATTCTCCAGGAAGCGCGCCGATTGAACTCGAAGATTCCGATCCTGGTGCGCACTCGAGACGACAGCCAACTGACCGAGTTGAAAGCGGCCGGCGCCAGCGAAGTCGTGCCCGAGCTGTTGGAATCGAGCCTGATGCTCGCCTCCCACGCCCTGATCATGCTGGGTTTACCCGCGCATCAGGTACAGGAGCGGGCCGACCAGATACGGCATGATCGTTATCGTCTGCTGCACGGTTTTTATCCCGGGAGCGACGATGAAGAAAAGTGAATCAGTCCTGGCTCACGGCGCCGATCTTGTGCACCGACAAGTCCGCACCGTAATACTCCTCTTCCTGGCTCAGGCGCAGACCATGCAACGCCTTGATCCCGCCGTACACCACAAAACCACCGAGCAACGCGACGATCACACCCAACGAGGTGCCGATCAACTGGCTGATCAGGCTCACCCCACCCAGACCACCCAATGCACTCTGACCGAAGATGCCGCAGGCGAGTCCTCCCCAGACACCACACAAACCATGCAACGGCCAGACACCCAGCACATCGTCGATGCGCCATTTGACTTGAGCCGCGGTGAAGCACCAGACGAACAGGGTCCCGGCGATCACACCGGTGACCAGCGCGCCCACCGGGTGCATCAGGTCGGAACCTGCGCAGATCGCCACCAACCCGGCCAGTGGACCGTTATGCAGAAACCCCGGGTCGTTGCGTCCGACGATCAGTGCCGCCACGGTGCCGCCGACCATGGCCATCAGCGAGTTCACCGCGACCAATCCGCTGACGCCTTGCAGCGTTTGGGCGCTCATGACGTTGAAGCCAAACCAACCGACGATCAGGATCCACGAACCCAATGCCAGGAAGGGAATGCTCGACGGTGCGAACGCCACCAGCCGCCCTTCGCGATAACGCCCTTGCCTGGGGCCGAGCAACAACACCGCCGCGAGGGCCAGCCATCCGCCCATGGCGTGGACCACGACCGAGCCCGCGAAGTCATGGAAGCTGGCGCCAAATTGTTCCAGCAACCAGGCTTGCAGCCCGAAGTTGCCGTTCCAGATCATGCCTTCAAAGAACGGGTAGATGAACGCCACGATCAGCGCCGTCGCACACAACTGCGGAACGAATCTGGCGCGCTCGGCAATGCCTCCGGAAATGATCGCCGGAATCGCCGCCGCGAAGGTCAGCAGAAAGAAAAACTTAACCAGCCCGTAGCCATGATCCGCGTTGATCACCGCCGCTGGTTGCATGAAGGTGACCCCGTAGGAAATCCAATAGCCTATAAAGAAGTAGGCCAGGGTCGAAATGGCGAAGTCGCTGAGGATCTTCGACAAGGCGTTGACCTGATTCTTTTGTCGAACCGTGCCGACTTCAAGAAAGGCAAAACCGGCGTGCATGGCCAGAACCATGACCGCACCGATAAGAATGAACAACGTATTGGAGCTATGGACCAGACTGTCCACAGCGCTTTGCAGATTTTCCATGGGTTGGCAGACCTGAAGGCTAAAAGGCACCAAAGCGGTTCGCGCAGAGAATTTGTGCACCAAGTTGCGGCTCGCAGGATCAAGGCATTGATCCCCATGAACCGCTTTGGCGCACAAGGCTGAAACCTAGACGCGAGTTTTAATTGTTTGAATCAGGGTTTTCCTGAAATCATGCCCGGCAACAGCGCAACGGCGCGGGCTGATGCACCATGACATAGCAAAAGTTGTACCAGTCATTTGTACTGAACCTTCACATAACGCTCATACTCGAACGCTTCAGAAGCCAATTACGGAGATCACCAATGGCCCGCATCAAAGCAAAGACTGCTCAAGATATCCTGATGAACGACTTTCAGACTCTGGTCAACGACACCGAGCGGTTGCTGGAACACACCGCAACCCTGGCTGGCGATCAGGCCGATGAGCTGCGCGCCCAGATCCACGACAGCCTGCTGCGTGCCCGCGAAACGTTGAAGCTGACCGAAGACTCCCTGCGCGAACGCGGCCAGGCTGCCGTTACCGCTGCCGAAGATTACGTGCAGACCAATCCATGGCAATCGGTCGGGATTGCGGCGGGTGTCGGTTTTCTGATTGGCCTGCTGGCCACTCGGCGCTGATATGTCTATCGGTGAATCCAGCTCGTCCGCGACGGGCACAAGCTCTTCATCGCGGCGCCTGGGTGCCGCTTTTCTTGGACTGTTGCACAGCCATGTCGAACTGTTCGGCATCGAGTTGCAGGAACAGAAAGCGCGCACCGTAAGCCTGTTGCTGTTTGCAGGCCTGGCGCTGGTCTTTGCGTTGCTGTTGCTGGTGGGCTTGTCGACGCTGGTGCTGATTCTGTTCTGGGACACCTACCGTCTGCCAGCGATCATCGGACTCTGTGTGTTCTACACCCTGGCTGCAGTTTTCTGCGCCATGCGCCTGAAAGCAGCGATTTTCGATGAGTCCTCACCCTTCCACGGCACCCTGGAAGAATTGGCCAACGATAGGGAGCGCCTGCTGCCATGAGCCTGCCTGAATTGCCCCATAACAGCTCTCGCACCGAAATGCGCAAGGCGCTGATACGCCTGCGCATGGAAATGCATCGCCAGGAAATCCGTCACGAATCCGCGCAATTGCTGCAACCCCTGCAGCGGGTACGCGGGATGACGAAAAACCTGCACGATGGCTTCGGCATCAAGCACGCCCCGCTCTGGGGCATGGCCGCCGTGACGCTGCTCGGTTTTCTGACCGGTAAAGGTGCCAAGAACGGCGGTACCGGCAGCCTGACCCGGCTGGTTCGCCTGGGCACAACGCTGGGCCCCCTGATCAAATTGGTCATGCAGGGTTCTTCGCGCAAAGACTGAATAGCCACTATCTGGCTGCATTCTTGCAACACCACCGGGATTAACCTCTTTATCGAGAGGTTCAATCCTGTGTGCCTACCCGGCGAACAGCTCAATCCAAAAACAAGACCTTACTAAGGAGGCCTCGTGATCGACGGGCAACCGCTCGCCTGCTTTCAGCCATTTATCGATACCGCCACGGGCCGTATCGCGGGTGTGGAAGCGCTGGGTCGACTGCGACAGGCCGACGGTCAACTGGCTTCGGTGGGGCCGTTGTTCGCCGACCCGCGAACACCCGCCATCGCCCTTCGTCGCCTTGACCGGCAGATCCGCGATAACGCGCTGAGCCGTTTGCATGAAGCGCCATCGGACTGGTTTCTGAGCCTGAACATATCACCGCGCTGGATCAACCGCTTACGGCCGGACCAGGCTCTACCGAGCCTCAAGCAATTGAGCCGACACAACGTCGATCCGCAACGCATCGTCTTCGAGATCACCGAACTGGGGGGCGACATCCAGCGCCTGGCCGACGTCGTGGCACGCTATCGACACGCCGGGGCACGGATCGCCATCGATGATTTTGGTGCCGGTTACTCGCAACTTGATCGCGTGCTGGCCCTGCAACCGGACATTCTCAAGCTCGATATGCGACTGTTCCAGGCCGCGGCATTGGGCGGCCCCAGCAGCGACGTGGTGAAAGCCCTGGCGCAAATGGCCGAGAAAACCGGGTGCTGGATCATTGCCGAAGGAGTGGAAACCGAAGATCAGCTCAATTTCGCCCTGGAGTGCGGCTCGCGTTACGTACAAGGATTTCTCTTTGCCCGGGCGCAGGAGGACTTCTTCGCCACCGACGCCTTTGTCGAACGTTTCGCGCAACTGCGCCAGCGTTATGTTCAGCAGAAACTGGGCGAACGCGGTCGACTGATGATCATGCGCCAGCAACTCTGCGAATTGATGGCGATCCTGCAAGCCTGGGCCCTGGCCCGTGCGCCGCTGAACGCCTTGCCACAGCTGCAGGCGTTTCCATGGCTATTGCGCTTCTATCAATGCGACCGTCACGGCACCCAGTTGACGCCCAATCTGGAATGGCGCAACAACGGCTGGGAGGCCGATAACCGCTACCTGGGTCATAACTGGTCGTGGCGACCCTATTTCTATCAGTTGCTGGCCGAGGGCTGGGAAGAGCGGCGCCTGACACTGTCCACGACCTACCGCGATGCCACCAGCAATCAGTATTGCCTCACCGCCGGGCAATTTTTCGACAACGGCGAGCGACTGCTGCTCATCGACATCGACGCCGCCGGGCTCTAGTACTGCTTGCAGGCGCAGGCACGAACCCGGAAGCTAGAGGCTCAGTCACCTGACGGAGAGTCCAGCCTTGGATTGGCAAACCCTGCTTACCCGCGAACGCCTCGGAAAGCCTCTGCACAGCCCGGAAGAACTCGGCCGCAGCCCTTTTCACAAAGACCACGATCGCATCATCTTCTCGGGTGCCTTTCGCCGCCTCGGGCGCAAGACTCAGGTCCACCCGGTCACCAGCAACGATCACATCCACACACGCCTGACCCACTCGCTGGAAGTCAGCTGTGTGGGTCGATCGCTGGGCATGCGCGTCGGTGAGACCATTCGCAGCGCCTTGCCCGACTGGTGCGAACCGAGCGACCTGGGGATGGTGGTGCAATCGGCTTGCCTGGCCCATGACATCGGCAATCCACCCTTCGGGCATTCCGGCGAGGACGCGATCCGTCACTGGTTCCAGCAGGCCGCCGGCCGTGGCTGGCTGGACGCCATGAGCGACGTCGAACGCAATGACTTCCTGAACTTCGAAGGCAACGCCCAAGGCTTCCGGGTGCTCACCCAGCTCGAATACCATCAATTCGACGGCGGCACCCGGCTGACCTACGCCACGCTGGGCACTTATCTGAAATACCCGTGGACGGCAAAGCACGCCGATTCATTGGGCTACAAAAAGCACAAGTTCGGCTGCTATCAGAGCGAACTGCCGTTGCTGGAGCAGATCGCCCTTAAGCTCGGCTTGCCGCAATTGGAGGAACAGCGCTGGGCACGCCATCCACTGGTGTACCTGATGGAGGCTGCGGACGATATCTGTTACGCGCTGATCGATCTGGAAGATGGCCTGGAAATGGACCTGCTGGAGTACGCCGAAGTCGAGTCTTTGCTGCTCGACCTGGTGGGTGATGATCTCCCGGAAACCTATCGCCAACTGGGCCCACTGGATTCGCGTCGGCGTAAACTGGCGATCCTGCGGGGCAAGGCCATCGAGCACCTGACCAATGCCGCCGCCCGGGCCTTCGTCGAGCAACAGGACTCGCTGCTGGCCGGCACGCTGCCCGGCGATCTGGTGGAGCACATGCATGGTCCGGCCAAGCGCTGCGTCTTGAATGCCAAAGACATGGCGCGCAAAAAGATCTTCCAGGACAAGCGCAAGACGCTGCACGAAATCGGCGCTTATACCACCCTCGAAATCCTCCTCAACGCATTCTGTGGCGCAGCACTGGAACAACACAACGGTCGAACACCGTCCTTCAAGAGCCGGCGCATCCTCGACCTGCTAGGCAACAATGCGCCCGATCCTCATGGTCCTTTACACACCTCGTTCCTGAGAATGATCGACTTCATCGCCGGCATGACCGACAGCTATGCCAGTCAAATGGCACTGGAAATGACCGGTCGCTCAAGCCACGGATAACCGTGCATCGTTCAGCCGCGTCAGGGCCTCCTGACCGGCTGATCGACGTTCCGTGCATTTCTCGTTTCAATCCGCGCGTCAGCAGAATCGCCCTACACCCAGTGCAGAGCCGACTGATCGAATGAACGGTCCGATCGCGAAATAATCACGCGCCCTCTGCTCGACAGATGAAGCATGAAAAAACCCATGTCTGAACACGATTGGCGCATCTTGCTGGTGGAAGACCACCCCTTCCAGCTCAGGGCCAACCAGCCAAATGGGAATGATCAGACAGGCCATTGTGCTGAGTAGTCTGACATCCATTGAACTGGACGCTCTTGAAAGAATAGCCGTCGAACACGGGCTGCCCTTGTTGGGCTATTTGATAAAACCCCTGAAACAATCAGACCTTAGAAACTTATTGACCTTGATTTCACTGTAAAAAAGCCCCCAAACAAAGACACACTAAAAAACATTTAAACAACAATCTAATCCATTTCAAATCAATCTGTCCGACCCACCAAACGCACAAACAACACCTTGACTGATCCTCATGCAAAACCTAGTTGATCCGTAGTCCGATTCTTCTTCGAATGTAGGAATTATCTTATATTGCCACTACAGGCCTGTCAGTTGATCCCCCCCGCGCGCTTTATTTGAGCGCGTATGGGATTTGATTATGAACTCCGTTTTTATTGTCGACGATCACCCTGTCATCCGTCTTGCCGTCCGAATGTTGCTCGAACATGAGGGTTACAAAGTCGTCGGCGAAACTGATAATGGGGTCGATGCCATGCAGATGGTTCGTGAATGCATGCCAGACCTGGTCATTCTTGACATCAGCATCCCCAAACTGGATGGGCTGGAAGTTCTCTCCCGCTTCAACGCAATGAGTACCCCCCTGAAAACGCTGGTTTTAACAGCCCAGTGCCCGACACTTTTCGGTATTCGCTGCATGCAATCCGGCGCGTCCGGGTATGTATGCAAACAGGAAGACCTTAGTGAACTGGTGAGCGCAATTAAAGCGGTACTATCAGGTTACAACTATTTCCCCAGCCAGGCCTTGAATCCTGTCCGTGCTGACGATGAGCGATATTCCGACCTTGAACTGTTCAAGTCAGTCAATGACCGAGAGCTGATGGTATTGCAACTTTTTGCCCAAGGCCGCACTAACAAGGAAATTGCCAAGGGCATGTTCCTGAGCAACAAGACTGTCAGCACTTACAAAAAACGTCTCATGCAAAAACTCAAGGCCAAATCACTCGTTGAACTCATTGATATGGCAAAACGCAACGCGTTAGTGTGAGAAACAGGATGCCCAGTCGTTTAATGGATTATCTGATACCGCTGGTCGCGGGTTTATGTCTGAGCACCTCAGCGCACGCGGCACCGACGGCGAGCGAGCAGTACACTCTGCTCAGTCGCTCAATGACCGGACACATGGAAGTCCAACTGGATAAATCGCAACAACAATGGCTTAACAATAAGCGTGAACTGATTCTGGGCACCTCTGCCCCCGACTACCCTCCTTTCGACCTGACCATCAGCGGCCGCGACTACGAAGGTTTCACTGCTGATTACGCGGGCATCCTGGGCAAGGCCACCGGCCTGCCAGTCAAGGTCCAGCGCTACGTTTCCCGGGGAGACGCGATCAAAGCCCTGGAAAAAGGCGAGGTCGACATGCTCGGCAGCGCCAATGGTTTTGAAGCCCGCAATGCGGACATCGTGCTGTCCTTGCCCTATGCCGTGGATCAACCGGTTCTGGTGACACGGGAAGGCGAAACCAGATCCCTGAGCGACGGGCTCGCCGGACTGCGCCTGAGCATGGTTTATCACTACTTGCCGCTGGACGAAGTCAAAGCCCTGTACCCGAAAGCGATCATCACTTCCTACCCCTCCTACCAGAATGCAATCAATGCGGTGGCTTTCGACCAGGCCGATGTTTTTCTGGGCGACACCATTTCAACCCATTACATCATCAACAAGGGGTATCTAAACAACATCCGCATGGCCAACTTTGGTAAACACGAGGCCCACGGTTTCAGCTTCGCCGTACACAAGGGCAACCCGGCTCTGCTCGGGATCATCAACGCCATCCTCAAAGCGACCCCTGGCAGCGAGCGAGAAAACATCGCCAAACGCTGGAGTGCGGGCAGTGACATTCTTCTCACCGATCAGAAACTGCAACTCACCGACCGTGAACAACGCTGGCTGGCGCAACATCCCGTCGTGCGGGTCGTGGTCAACGAAGCGTTGGCCCCGCTGACCTTTTTCGACAGCGACGGTAACTTCCGGGGCGTATCCGCCGACTTGCTCGAACTGATCAGATTGCGCACCGGTTTGCGCTTCGAGATCCATCGCAGCCGTAACGATGACGAGATGATCGAGCAGGTCAACAGCCATCAGGCCGACCTGATTGCCGCCCTGCTCCCCAGCACCCAACGTGAAGCGATGCTGAACTTCAGCCGTCCTTATCTGGAAAACTCCGTTGTACTGCTCACTCGCAAAGCTGCCGACAGCCCGTCAAATCTGACGCAACTCACGGACAAACGCCTGGCCATCGCCCAAGGCAATCCTATGGCGGACTACCTGCGCCGCGAGTTCCCGCGAATCCATCTGATCGAAACGCCGGACACCTTCAGCGCCGTGGAATTGCTCGCCGAGGGTCAGGCGCAAGGGACGGTGAGCTCTTTGGTGATTGCCAACTATTTCATCTCATCGCGAATCTTTGAGCACGCACTTCAAATCAGCACCACCATCGGTACCCGGCAAGCCGCGTTCTCCCTGGCGACCGGGCGTGACGCCAAAGAGCTGGGTTCGATCCTCGACAAGGCCCTGCTGAGCATCGCGCCGGAAGAGCTGGGCATTATCAACAGCCGCTGGCAAGGCTACTCGTCTGCCTCGCAAAGTACCTGGCGCAACTATCACCGAGTGTTCTATCAGATCGTTCTGGGTGTCGGCGTGCTGCTGCTGATGTCCATGACCTGGAACGCTTACATGCGTCGCCAGATCAATCAGCGCCTGGCCGCCGAGCTCGCCCTGAACGACCAACTCGAGTTCATGGGATCGCTGGTCAACGGCACGCCTCATCCCATCTACGTGCGCGATCGCCAGGGCTTGCTGCAAAGCTGTAACGACAGTTACCTGGAGGTCTTCTGCGCCAAACGCGAAGACGTGATTGGTAAAAACGTCATGCAGGGCAGCTTGAGCAACTCATTTGAAGCCCAGGAATACCAGGCGGATTACCAACGCGTCGTGGCCGAAGGAACTCCGCTGATTCTCGATCGGCCATTGCATATCGGTGGCCGCACACTGACGATTTATCACTGGATACTTCCCTACCGGGACTCCAGCGGTGAAGTACAAGGCATCATTGGCGGCTGGATCGACATCAGCGAGCGCCGACAACTGTTCGACGACCTGCGTGCCGCGAAAGAGCGTGCGGATGAAGCCAACCGTGCCAAAAGCACCTTTCTGGCGACCATGAGCCATGAAATCCGCACGCCGATGAATGCCATCATCGGCATGCTCGAACTGACCCTCAAGCGTATCGATCACAGCCACCCGGATCGCCCGGCCATTGACGTGGCCTACCACTCGGCGAAAGACCTGCTGAACCTGATCGGGGACATTCTTGATATTGCGCGAATTGAATCCGGTCGCCTGAGCCTGAGCCCGGAACGCGTCAACCTGAGAGAAACCGTGGCGTCGGTGGTGCGGATTTTCGACGGACTGGCCCGCCAGAAAAATCTGCGCCTGCGGCTGGACTTCAACCCGGCAGAACCACCCTCCGATGTCCTGCTGGACCCAATGCGCTTCAAGCAGGTGCTGTCCAACCTCGTCAGCAACGCCATCAAATTTACCGAACAGGGTCAGGTCCGGATTGTGGTCGAACTGCATCCGACCGACGAAACCGGCCGGGTGCTGTTGCAGTTACAGGTTCAGGACAGCGGGGTCGGGATCAGCGAACAGGACCAACGGCGTTTGTTCGAGCCTTTCGCCCAGGCCGATCATTCCGCGCAGGCAACCAGAGGCGGCGCGGGGCTTGGTCTGGTGATCAGCCGCAATCTGTGCGAGATGATGGGCGGCAACCTGCAGTTGAGCAGCCAGGCTGGTATCGGCACTCAGGTCAGGATCTCGCTGAACCTTGCAACACTGCCAGCGGAGCGGGTGTCGAAAACCGCTGAACCGTCCCTCCACCCGACCTCGGCTGTGCTGAACGTCCTGGTGGTCGACGACCATCCCGCCAATCGCTTGCTCATGTGTCAGCAACTGGAGTTCCTGGGGCATCGCTACAGCGCCGCACCGGATGGCGAAGCGGGGTTGAAGGCCTGGAAGGACAACGTGTTCGATCTGGTGATCGTCGATTGCAACATGCCGATCATGGACGGATACGAACTGGCTCGCTCCATTCGCCAACATGAACAGCAAACGCAGAGCCGGCCTTGTACCGTGTTGGGCTTCACCGCCAACGCACAACCGGAAGAAATACAACGCTGCAGACAAGCCGGAATGGACGACTGCCTGTTCAAACCCCTGAGCCTGACAGCCTTGAGTCAATGGGTTGAAGGCGTTGCGCCAACGGTCCGCGCCCCGGCCTTCAGTCTTGAAGGGCTGCATCTGCTGACGGGTGGCAGCCCGACACTGGACCGGCGCCTGTTGTCCGAACTGCTGAACAGCAACCGTCTGGATCGGCAAGAGTTGCTGGCGTTGTCCCCCACGGAAGATCGGCAGGCTTTCATCGAGGTGGCCCACAAAATCAAGGGTGCTGCGCGAATCGTCCAGGCTTGCCGATTGATCGACAGCTGCGAGGCGCTGGAAAACGCCTGTCATGACGTGCTCCCCCCTGAAGCAGTCGTCAATTGCACCAAGGCCATGGACCAGGCGATGGTCGAACTGGAGCAGGCATTGGAACAGGCTTTGGAGCAACAGATAGGCCACAACGAGAAAAGCAGAATGATGCAGCCTTAACTATGCTTGGACGCTGAGCAGTGTGTTAAACATCATGGAGAGACCCGCAATGCCCAGCCCACTGCGCCCGGATCAACGCCGGTTTCCGCTGCACATCCATATCAGTGTGATGTTCACCTTTCTGTTATTGCTGACCGGTGCGGTGCTGGGCATTTTCAACTACGGGCAAACCACGCAGATCATTCTTTCCAGCAGTGAAAAGCTCTTCAACCGCATCGAGCAGGATGTCCGCCTGGACCTGCAAGGCACCTACGAACCGATTCGCCATCTGCTGAGCCTGCTGGCGGACTACCCGGCGACCCGCGCTCCGGATCTGGAGCAACGCCTGGCGTTGCTCCAGCCCTTTAGCCAGTCGCTCAACGACAACCCCAATCTGGCATCGTTGTACCTGGGTTATGGCAACGGTGATTTTTTCATGGTCCGCCCCTTGCGGACGGCATCCCTGAGAACCGAACTGAAAGCCCCCGATTCAGCGGCGTTTCAAGTCTGGAGCATCGAGCACAGTGGCAGCAGTGGTCAGATCCGCTCCCAATCCCTGTTTTTTGATCAATCCCTGACACTCATCAACCGCCTGGACAACCCCGACGAAACCTTCGATCCCCGCACTCGTGCCTGGTTCTCCAGCGCACGCGGCGACGTGAACCAGATCACCACTGACCCCTACGTTTTTTTCTCCACCCGCAACGTCGGCACTACCTTGGCCCGGCGCAGTGGTGAAAACGCGGTGATGGGGGCCGACCTGACCCTGGCCGAATTGTCGGCCACCCTGGCCAAACACGTGGTGACGCCCCATACCGAAATCGTGCTGTTCGATGCCCAGGGCAATGCGGTCGCCTACCCCGACAGCCGCAAACTGATCATCGACGACCAGACCGCTCGCCTGAACAAGGCTGCCGACCTCAGCCCCGGCCTCGGCGCCCTGCTCTCCAATCCTCCTGCCAGCAATCGGCTGGACGCCGCCGGTCGTCAATGGATCGTGGCGCGCAGCAGCATGACGGAGGGCGGCCCCCAGGGACTGCAACTGGCGTTGCTGGTGCCGGAGGACGAATTGCTCGCCGATGCCTACCGCATGCGCTGGCAAGGCGCGCTGATTACTCTGGCGACATTGCTGCTGTGCCTGCCCGTGGGATGGTTGACCTCCAGAGTCCTGGTCAAGCCCCTGCGCACGCTGGTGCAGGAAGCCGATGCGGTGCGCAGTTTCAATTTCGACTTTCCGATCGGCCACAGTTCGCCGGTGCTTGAAATTGACCAACTGAGCGTGTCGATGGCGCGGATGAAGGACACTCTGGGCAGTTTTTTCCAGATCACCGATAGCTTGAGCGCGGAGACCCGCTTTGCGCCGTTGCTGCAGCGGGTGCTGTTTGAAACCGTGAAGATCGGGCAAGCCCAGGCCGGTCTTATTTACCTGCGCGAACGTGACAGCGATCGCATGGAGCCCCAGGGCCTGGTCATCAATGGCACGTCACAAGCATTGCCCTCATTCGGAGTTCAGGGACACGAACTCCAGGATCCGCAGAGTCCTCAGTGGCTTCAGCAGTTGTCGAACGCCGACAATATCGTGACCAATCTGGGTTTCGAACAGGCGGGGGATTTGCAGAAGGTGATGCTCGCGCTGGAATACCCCCGGGTGCACCTGATCGGCATCCGCTTGCACAATCGGCACAACGAAACCGTGGGCCTGCTGATCCTGCTTTTGACCGACAGCGGCACACAAAGCGACCTGGAAAAACTGCGCCCGGACCGCATCGCGTTTCTCCAGGCGGTGTCTGGCGCCGCAGCCGTGAGCATTGAGAGCCAGCGCCTGCAAGCCAAACAGAAACAACTGCTGGACGCCTTCATTCAACTGCTGGCCGGCGCGATCGATGCCAAGAGCCCTTATACCGGAGGCCACTGCCAGCGAGTGCCGGAGCTGACCCTGATGCTCGCCCAGGCGGCGGCGGCCAGTCAGGCCCCGGCCTTCAGCGACTACCAACCCACCGAAGATGAGTGGGAAGCCCTGCACATTGCGGCCTGGCTGCACGACTGCGGGAAGGTCACGACGCCTGAATACGTGGTCGACAAAGCCACCAAGCTTGAGACCCTGAACGACCGCATCCATGAAATCCGCACCCGTTTCGAGGTCCTCAAGCGCGATGCCTGGATCAATTATTGGCAAGCCGTCGCCCTGGGCGGTGACGAGCAGCACCTGGCCGAATTGCGCAATGCCAACCTGGCCGGGCTGGATGATGATTTCGCCTTCGTCGCCCGCTGTAATCTGGGCGCAGAGGCCATGGCCGAAGCCGATCTGCAACGGCTGCGCAGCATTGCCCAGCGCAACTGGACCCGAACCCTGGACGATCGAATCGGTGTGTCCTGGGAAGAAAACCGCCGCCAGGCACGAACCCCGGCACCGACCTTGCCGGTCAGCGAGCCGCTGTTGGCGGACAAGCCCGAGCACCTGTTCGAACGCGCCGAAAGCGAACTGATTCCGGAAGACAATCCCTGGGGTTTCAAGCTCGATGTGCCGCGCTACAAATACAACCGAGGCGAGCTCTACAACCTGAGCATCACCCGAGGCACGCTGACCCGCGAGGAGCGTTACATCATCAATCATCACATGGTGCAGACGATCCTGATGCTCAGCCACTTGCCCTTCCCCGGCCACCTCAACAACGTCGCGGAAATCGCTGGCGGCCACCACGAGAAAATGGACGGCACCGGTTACCCCAAACAGTTGAAGCGCGAAGAAATGAGTCTGCCGGCACGGATGATGGCGATTGCCGATATTTTCGAGGCACTGACCGCCGCCGATCGCCCTTACAAGAAGGCCAAAACCTTGAGCGAAGCGCTGGGCATCATGGCCACCATGTGCCGTGACGCCCATATCGATCCGGAGTTGTTCGGCTTGTTCATCAACGCCGGCATCTATCTGCAATACGCCGACCGATTCCTCGATCCAAGGCAGATCGATGCGGTCGACCCGTCAAGCCTGTTGCTCAAGGCCGGATTGAGGGTGTGATCAGCAATCGGTCAGACGCAGGAAAATCGCCGCCAGTTGCTCGATACCGGCCTGATCGTCAGCGGTAAACCGCGCCAGACTCGGGCTGTCGAGGTCCAGCACGCCAATCAGGCGACCGTCCTTGACCAGCGGCACGACCAGCTCGCTGTTCGAGGCGCTGTCGCAGGCGATGTGCCCGGGGAACGCGTGAACGTCTTCGACCAACTGGGTCTTCAAGGTCGCCGCCGCCGTCCCGCACACGCCGCGACCGAACGGAATCCGCACACAGGCGATCTGCCCCTGAAACGGGCCAAGCACCAGTTCTTCGTCGCGATTGAGGTAGAAACCGGCCCAGTTCAAGTCGTCGAGCTGGCTGTACAGGAACGCCGAAAACTGCGCGGCGTTGGCGATAAAGTCACGCTCGTCCGCCAGTAGCGACTCCAGCTGCGCCCATAACATGCCGTAACCGTCCAGGCCTTGGCCGCTCTTCTGTAAATCGATCATGCTTTGTGCTCCAACAGCTTCAGCCCCACCCAATAGCGGGCAAATTGATACGCGCAGCGTCCATTGCGGTTGCCCCGGCCCGTAGCCCAGCGCACGGCGAGGATGTCCAGCTCTTCGTTACGCTGCCACTCAAGGCCGGATTTTCCGGCCAATTGCCCGATCCAGTGCTCGACGACGTCAAGGAAGTGCTCTTGAGTAAACGGATAGAACGACAGCCACAATCCAAAACGGTCCGACAGCGCGATCTTGTCTTCCACCGCCTCGCTGGGATGCAGTTCGCCATCGACCCGTTTCCAGTTTTCGTTATCGCTTTCCTTCTCCGGCACCAGGTGGCGACGGTTAGAGGTGGCGTACAGCAAGACGTTATCCGGCGCCTGTTCGAGCGAGCCGTCGAGCACGCTCTTGAGCACGCGATAGTCGCCTTCACCCGACTCAAACGACAGGTCATCGCAGAACAGCACGAAACGCTGAGGCAGCCTGGCGATCTGCTCGACCACGCGCGGCAGGTCCGCCAGGTGATCGCGCTCGATCTCGATCAACCGCAGGCCGGCCTTGGCGTGCTCGGCCAGCAATGCGCGTACCAGCGACGATTTGCCGGTGCCGCGCGAACCCCAGAGCAGAGCGTGGTTGGCGGGCATGCCGTCGAGGAACTGCTGGGTATTTCGCCCCAGTTGCTCCACTTGGCGGTCGACACCGATCAAGTCGGACAACCGCGTGTCGAGGCTGACATGCAGCGGCAGCAGAAACCCGCTGCGGCCCTCGCGTTGCCAGCGCGCGGCCAGGCATTGCGTCCAGTCGATGGCTTGCCGAGGAGCAGGCAAGAGCGGTTCGATACGGGCCAGGACAGCATCGGCGCGTTCAAGAAAAGCATTCAATCGGGAATCCACGTCTTCTCCTCGGGCACGTTCACAGTGATGATGGCATTGCAGCGACGCAACGAAGCATTCGGCACCCGGTTCATCCCTTGTTGCACAAGGGCTCGCGAGAACATCGGTATCCATGCATGATCGACTATGCTTGAGCAGCGAAGGGAAACGGAAGTGGTTCAACACCCCATCACCCACCGGCTGTCATACAAGCAAGCCAGGCTGACCGTGCTTGTCGGTTTCATTCTGGGCACGCTGCTCAGTCTGCTGCAAATAGGCATCGATTATGCCAGCGAAGACGCCTCCATCAACCGTGAAATACTGTCTTTACTGGAAATCAGCCATAACCCCGCGTCCCGCATCGCCTACAACATCGACGCCGAACTCTCCCAGGAACTGACCATGGGCCTGTTGCGCTCGCCGGCGATCATCGGTGCGCAATTGACTGACAACAACGGCACCGTCCTGGCCAGCGTCAAACGCCCGACCCTGCAAAGCAATTATCGGATGATCAGCGACTTCCTGTTCGGCGCCAACCGCCAGTTTGAAGACCGCCTCTACCTCGATCACTTGCCGAACGAATCACTCGGCACCTTGCGACTGGAAGTCGATACCTACGCCTTCGGCAGCCGTTTCCTGCGCCGGGCCGAGGTGACGCTGCTCAACGGCTTCGCTCGCAGCCTGATCCTGACCGGCATCCTGTTGGCGCTGTTCTACGTGATGCTGACGAAGCCGCTGGTGCGGGTCATCCGCGAACTCAGCGGGCGCGATCCGCGTAGCGCGGAACCGACCTGGCTGGAATACCCGAGCGGACATAAAAACGATGAAATCGGTGTGCTGGTCAAAGTGGCCAACCAGCAGTTCGAAAACATCGCCACCGAAATCCAGCAGCGGCGCAACGCCGAAAACCGCCTGACCGACTACCTCGGGCAACTGGAAAACATCGTCTCGGCCCGCACCGCGGAGCTCAAGGCGATCAATGCCCGGCTCAGTCAATCGAACCAGGAGCTGGAAGTCGCACGAAGCACCGCCCTCGATATGGCCGAAGCACGTTCGGTGTTTCTCGCCAATATGAGCCATGAAATCCGCACACCGCTCAACGGCCTGCTGGGCATGATCGCGCTCTCGCTGGACGGCCCGCTCAATGCCGAACAACAGCAACAGCTGTCCATTGCCCATGACTCGGGCAAAGTGCTGGTGGAACTGCTCAACGATATTCTCGACCTGTCGAAATTCGATGCCGGCCAGCTCGAACTCGAACACATTCCGTTCGACCTCGGGTCGCTGATCGAAGACACCGCCAATCTGCTGTCGCAGAACGCCGCGCCCAGCGTCGAGTTGACCTGCCTGATCGATCCGCACTTTCCGGCGTTGGTGCTGGGGGATCCGACCCGCGTCCGGCAGATCGTCAGCAACCTGTTGTCCAACGCCCTCAAGTTCACCCGTTTCGGTCGGGTGGATGTGCGCCTTTCAACCTTTGAAGATGGCGTCAGAATCGAAGTCTGCGACACCGGTATCGGGATTGCCCAGGATGCTCAGGTCAAAATCTTCCAGCCTTTCACGCAGGCCGGCGCCGGCATAACCCGCCAATTTGGCGGCACCGGGCTGGGCCTGGCGCTGACCTATAACCTCTGCGAAGCGATGCAGGGGCGGCTGACCATCAGCTCGGAAGCGGGTTTCGGCAGCCAGTTCTGCGCCGACCTGCCGTTGCCCTGCCACACCCGGGCCATCGCCCCACAGCCATTACCGGGCAAGGTCATTGCCGTCACCGCGGCCAACAGCGGCCTGGCGGAACTGCTGAAAAACCTGTTGCCCGGCTGGGGGCTCGACTATCAGCAACGGTCCATCGATGACTCGTTCATCGGCCTCGACCCGGACGTGCTGATCACCGACTGCCCCGAATGCCTGTTTGGCCTGCGCCCGACCCTCGACGCGCCTATCTTGCTGGTGACCGCCTATGGCAGCTTCATGCCCAGTGAAGAAGCCAACGCCCTGGCGCCCCTGCAACAGCAGGCTCGTCCTTTGGCGCGCAATGCGCTTTACCAGACATTGCGCCGGGTGCTGCTGCCCGAAAGCAACCTGATCAACGGTGCCCGGGTCGAAAACCTTACCCCCCAACGACGCGGACGTGTCCTGCTGGTCGAGGACAACCCGGTCAATCAATTGGTGGCCAAGGGCATGCTCGGCAAACTCGGTTGCGAGGTGATCGTCGCCGCTCACGGTGCCGAAGCCCTGGATCAGCTTGAGCACAGCGAATTCGACCTGGTGCTGATGGACTGCAACATGCCGGTGATGGATGGCTATGAAGCCAGCCGACAAATCCGTCGCAGCGGGCGATGGCCACAACTGCCCATCGTGGCCTTGACTGCCAACGCCATGTCCGAGGAACGCGAACGCTGCCGTGTGGCGGGCATGAGCGATTACCTGGCCAAGCCCTTTCGCCGAGAAGAACTGGCCGCGTTGCTCGACCTGTGGATACCGACTACGACAGCGCTTTGATTTGCCCCAGCAGGTGATCGAGACCGTCGCGCAGATCATGCAGGCGATCCAGATCGACGCCGCTGTCGCACAGCAACCGGGCCTTGAGCGGCCCGACCTGATCACGCAAAGCCTTGCCGGTCGGCGAAAGACTCAGGTGCACTTCTCGCTCATCGCGCGCCGAACGCTGGCGCTGCACCAGTTGCAGTTGCTCAAGGCGCTTGAGCAACGGCGTCAGGGTGCCGGAATCCAGCGCCAGGCGTTCGCCCAGCGCCTTGACCGTCGGCTGCTCCGGCGCCGTTTCCTGCCATTCCCACAACACCAGCATCGCCAGGTATTGCGGATAGGTCAGGCCCAGTTGATCGAGCATCGGCTTGTAGGCGCGGATCACCGCCCGAGAAGCCGCATACAGCTTGAAGCAGAGCTGGCTGTCGAGCTTCAGCGAATCGACGGACAGGGTGTTCATTTGAGCAGGGCTTCGATCTCGCGGCTCAGGTCCTGCGGCTTGGTTGCCGGAGCGAAGCGCTTGACCAACTGGCCGTCCTTGCCGATCAGGAACTTGGTGAAGTTCCATTTGATGCCCTGGGAGCCGAGCACGCCCGGTGCACGTTTCTTCAATTGCACAAACAGCGGATGAGCACCGGCACCATTGACGTCAATCTTCTTGAACAGCGGGAAGGTGACACCGAAGTTCAACTCGCAGAACTCGGAAATCGCCCCTTCGTTACCCGGTTCCTGCTTGCCGAACTGATTGCAGGGAAAGCCGAGCACCACCAGGCCTTGATCCTTGTAGGTCTGCCACAATTCTTCGAGGCCTTTGTATTGCGGGGTAAAACCGCACTTGCTGGCGGTGTTGACCACCAGGACGGCTTTGCCGGCGAAATCGGCCAGGGTTTTCTGATCACCTTTGATGGTGGTCACCGGGATGGTCAGCAGGTTGTCGCTCATGGGTTTGGCTCGAATTGACGGAACAAGCCATGAACATAGCGAGCAATTGAATTGTGTGCAATTTAAATGTGCGGGGGCGCCGGATATCTCCGGATATCTGTAGGAGCTAAGCCTGCTCGCGAAGGCGTCGGGTCAGTCACCAACTGTGCTGAATGTTGAGACGCCTTCGCGAGCAAGCTTCGCTCCTACATGGCTCGCATTACTCGCGCGATACCAGGTCCAGGCACACCGAATTGATGCAATAACGCAGACCGGTCGGCGGCGGGCCATCCGGGAACACGTGCCCCAGGTGCGCGTCGCATTTGGCGCAAACCACTTCAGTGCGGATCATGCCGTGGCTGACATCACGGATCTCGACCATGGCGCTGTCGCCGATCGGCGCGTAGAAGCTCGGCCAGCCGCAGCCGGAGTCGAATTTGGTTTTGGAGTCGAACAGCGGCTCGTTGCAGCAGATGCAGTGATAGACACCGTCAGTTTTGGTGTCGTTGTATTTGCCGGAGAACGGCCGTTCGGTGCCCTTGAGACGGCAAACGTTGTACTGCTCTGGATCGAGCATCGCCTTCCATTCTTCCAGGGTTTTATCCAACTTTTCCATCGTCACACCTCAGCAGCTGAAAAAGCCCGATCTGTACCTTTTCCACGGATCGGGCGGCACGTATGATTGCGCCTCGTCAAACGCCAGTCTGGCAGCCAGAC
>LNAP01000942.1_pt1 | contig 31797 bp, 34 predicted proteins | sample 602601 | NCBI WGS metagenome assembly LNAP01 (sample SAMN02440304, study PRJNA202911) | soil metagenome | biome: Subtropical and temperate rainforests or woodlands; isolation source: soil samples (1 kg each in a 20% v/v slurry with milli Q water) were... ...
GGACGTGCCGCCGCGTGCGACCGTCCAGGCGGGCGGGATATGCAGCGGCCGCGGCCGATCATCCGTGACAGCCGCGGGGACCGCCGGCAGCGGCGGCACGTTGGCGTCGTAGCTGATCTGCGGCGGCTTGTAGGTCGCGCAGCCCGCAAGCATGGTCGCGGAAAGCAGGACAGCCGCCAATGCGGGCGTGTGGGGGATCGCTCTCATTGGCTCATCTCCCGCGACCAGTTGATAGCGTTGACGTAGATTCCCAACGGATTGGCGCGCAGCCGTTCGGCGTCGCGCGGCGGCTGGATCACGATGGTCAGGATCGCGGTCCATCGTTCGGTCGTGCCGAGTTGGCCGTTCTCGTAGTGGCGTTCGGTCCACGCGACACGGAAGCTGTCGGGCGAAGCCCGGATGACGCTGGAAACCTCGACGGCGATCTGCTGGCGGCCGACCCTGGTGAACGGGTCATTGGCGCGGGCATAGTCGTTGAGCGCCGCCGCGCCCCGATCCGTGGTCCACTCGTAGGCGCGTAGCCAGTTCTGCCGGACAATGATGGGATCGGCCGGAATGCTTCTGACCTGCTCGATGAAGCGGCCGAGATGCCATGCCACCTGTGGGTCGGTCGGGCGGTAGTCGGCCGTAGCCGGCGCGACGGCCTGCGCCTGGCCCATGCGATCCACCTGCACCACCCAGGGCACGACGGTCCCGCGCGCAGACTGCCAGACAAGGGCGGCGGCGAAGCCGGCCGAAAGGATCAGCGATCCGAAGGCCATGTATCGCCAGTTCTTCGCCTGGACGCGGGACGAGCCGATGCGTTCGTCCCAAACCTGCGCGGCGCGCTGATAGGGTGTTTCGGGTTGTGGGGTCTTGCCGTAATGCACGGCCGGTCGTTTGAAGATTGTCATGAGCGGTCACTTTCGGAGAGGTTGATGGAAGAACCGGAGCCGTGGCTGTCGTCGGAACGGACGGCGTGTGCGGCGGTCTGGACGGCATGGCCCATGTGCCCGCCCTGCCGCATCCGCTGCGCCCAGGCGAACGGCGTGCCGGTGGCTTGAGAGGATGCGGGCGGAGCTGCAGCGCCGCCGGCCGATCCCGTGGAGGATGTGCCGCCGGTCGCGCCGAAGCCGGCCTTCACGCCATCGGAGAAGCTGGACTTGACGCTTTCGGAGGCGTGCGCGACCGCGCGCTTAAGGGGCGAAATGGCGGCGGACCCTGCCGCACGCGCCACGCCGCCCATGCCGGAGGCGACGCCAAGATAGTCGCCGTTGATGACAAGGTTCTCGCCCAGGTCGTCCTTGCCCCGGACGATGACATGCACATGGGGATGGCCGGTGTTGTAGTGATTGACCGCCACCCAATCGAGCTTGGTGCCAAGGTCGGATTCAATCCGGCTCATGAGGTCGCGGGTGTGCGCGGTCAGGTCGGTCAGGTCCGCCCCGTCTTCCGGCGAGATGATGAAACGGAACTGACGCTCATCGTCCTTGCCGCGCTCAACGAAGGCGTCGCCATCGGCGCGGTCCTCGGTCGCCGAATAGAGCTGGCCGCGCTCGCCGTCGCGCGATGTGCCGTCGCGCTGGATATAGCGCAGATGGGCGGCGGACTTTCCGTTCCTGCCGGCGTACTGGATGTAGCGGGTCTTGACGACGACGCGCCGCATTCCGGGCGCGCTGTGTCGCCAGCCGCCCGACACGGTGCGGGCGCGAACGAAGGCCGCACCGCGCCCGCGTTGCACGCCCGGCCCCTTGGTCGAACGCGAGGCTTTGCCGCTCTTGCCGGTCGGGCTTTTGCCTGGGCGCGACGCTGATCGCGGCGACGATCTGGATGGGCTGGCGCTGTGCTGCCGGGCGATCTTCTTCGCTTGGGTGAAAAAACTCTTGGTCTTACCCGTTCGCGGCGCGTCGGAACGGATGCGGCCGGGCTTTGGCCGGAAGCGGTTTTCGTCGTCGGCGCTCATGGATGCGCCTCCGGCCAAAACTCAAGGAAATCGGGCGTTCGGCGGCCATGGTGCCGGTCGAAACTCAGGAAAGCCAAGGCTTTGCGCAAGATCGCGGCACGCGGGGTCCAAAAGCATGGTGCCGCTCGCGGACCATCTAAACAGTGTGCAGACAACAACAATTTCAGAAATCCGGCCGACGTAGTGCCGGTTTCCTTTATCTTGCCCTCCAGTTTTTCGACCCTTTCCGCCTCTCCGGCCATATTTCCCGCCGGACGAAAACCAGCCTGCCTGCACACAGGAACGAGCGCCGCCGAGCACGGGAACACCGTCCTCATGGCCTCCCTCCGTCGCTCGCACGGGCCACGAAAATGCTGCCGTCCTGCGGCCCCGCATTGATGGGATCGCGCACCGGAACGGTCGCGCGAGCGTCGTCGGATAGCCTCGTCGATGCCGAACAGCCGAACGCGGCCTGCATAACCGTTGGCGGTGGGTTCAAACAACAGGTTGGACATTGCCAGTCTCCTTGCGGTTGGGGGAAATCAGTGCGTCAGCGCGCGCCACTCGTAGCGGCCGACGCCTTCCTCATCGGTCCAGAGCGGCAGCGCCCGGCCGATGACGGAGCTGGCGGGGATGGGTCCGAAATAGCGGCCGTCTAGGCTGTCGCGGACGTCCCAATTCATGAGGAAGATTTCGCCGGGAGCGATGACGCGGCAGCCCTGCCAGACGGGTAGATCGCGGCCGATCCGGTCGCGCTCCAGCGCCTCGCCCATCTCGATGCCATCCACCGTGATGGTGCGGCCGACGCGGCAAACACGCTGCCCGGACAAGCCGACGACGCGCTTTAACAGCGGCACGCCGCGCCCGACATAGCCGCGCTCGACCATGAAGGCGGCGAGCGGTTCGGGCGGCATGACGGCGACCAGTTCGGGCACCTCGATCCGGTCGGTCAGCTCGACTGTGTAAAAGCCGATGGGCGCGCTCGCGGTCGCGTTCCAGATGAGTTTCGTGGGGGTCGGGATGAACGCGGCGACCGCGACGCCCATCGCCGCGAAATACGTCACCATGACGTAGCCGAACCGCGTCATGGGTCGATCCTCCGACGCCCGATCCACGCGGCATGTCGCTCGGGGGTGTAGGTGTGCGGCTCCAGGCCGGCCGTCAGACGGTTGTGGACATGCCGCCAGTGATCCGGCGCAGCGTCGGCCGGATCGAGGCCGACCGCTTCCACGGCGTCGATGGCGGCAAGCGCGCGCTGGACCTTCGGCCAGCTATCGAGTCGCAGCAGGATGTCGCCGCCGGGGCGGACGAAGGGCAACGTCTGGAACGGCTCGCCCCGGCCGATGGCGCGCACGATGTCGATGCGCGAAATGACCGTGCCGTGCTCGCCGGCCGCCCAACGGACGAAGGCGAAGATGCTGTCCGGTGCGAAGCCGACGATGCTTCGGCGGCGGTCGATGATCTGTTCATAGTTCTTGCGGCCGAACCGTATCCAGTGCTCGACCTTCTGCTTATGGAAGGTCAGTTCGACCAATGTGGTGAAGGGCGCGGGTCCGTCCGGTAGCGGACGGCCGTGCGCGCCGCGACGGGCGCGATGGGTCATTGTTCGTCTCCGGGGAATTGGTTGCGCGCGCGCGTGCGGTGGCCGGCGCGCGGCATCATTCAGAGCTCGCCGCGCTCTTCGGGCGTTAGCGGACGCGCGGGAAAGATCGTGCCGGCGTTCTTGTCGCGGGTGGATTTGCGGACGCCTTTTGCGGTCCAGGCTTCCAAATCGCGGACGGCGTAGAGGACGCGGCCACCAATCTTTCGATAGGTTGGGCCGGTCCCGTAGGTGCGATGCTTCTCAAGGGTGCGGATGGAAATGCCGAGGAAGCGCGCGGCTTCCTGCGTGCGTAACAGGCGCGGCGGCAGGTCCGCGTTGCGGCGGATGGGCATGGGAATCACCTCCGGTTCGTTGAACAGGCGGCTGTCGGCGACGACAGCGGGCTGTGGCGAACCATGGCGAGGGATCGGCGGCAGGTAGCGTGCCGCATTTGCGCCTATGCGCTGGCGGCACCCCGTAGGAAGCGGCGGCAAGCTGAAAAGACGAGGGATTTCAGTGCATCGTCGCTGGTCGCGCCGAATGGGCGGAGACATTACCGCGCGGGTCGGGTAAGACTGAACGCGGAGCAGACGCGCTGCTCCGGGGCGTCGAAACCCCTGGTTAGCGGTTGGTGCCGGCCGTGACGGCACCGCACTCCTTGACCTTATGGTCGGGGAGCCTGTGGCGTATACAACAGGCTCTCCGAGCTAAAGGCCATAGGGCCGTCTAACCACGGTTTCGAACTCCCCGATCACCAAGAGTCAGAGAGAATCGTTTGCGGGGGCGCACCGCAGACAAACCTTCTCGGATACGGGGAACGGCCATGCCAGTGCCAGTCGAACTCGATCCCGATGTGGACGACGAAGCGCCAACGGGAAACGACATTACGCCTTACGATGAACAGCACTACGTAACCTATCTGCGCCTTCTCGACGCCAAAGCCGAAGGCGCGGACTGGAAGGAAGTCGCGCGCATCGTCCTGCACCGCGATCCGGTCGGCGAAGAAGCGCGAACCCGGCTATGCTGGGAAAGTCACCTTACGCGCGCTCAATGGCTTTCGCGCGAGGGCTACAGACGGATACTGGAGCAGGCTGTCGCGGCCGAACGCTGACATTGCCGGCGTGCAACGCGACTTCCGGCCGATGTTTCACTTGGCCGGCGATTTGATCGGATAGTGCAGCAGCAGGCGATAGCCGCCTTTCATCATGTTCAGGCCGTGGGCGACCAGACGGCGTGCCTGATTTTTGCGCGGATCGACTTCCCAATCCTCCTTGGTCCCGCGAAAGCCGAGCAGGACTTCCGCGATGGTGCGGTAGCTCTCGCCGCGCAAGCGGGCATCGAGCGCGCGCAATGACAGGATGTGAAACCGGCGGAGTTGGGCCGGCATCGCGCGGAAGTCCGGGCCGGGCGCTCGCCCGTTGAGGGATCGCCAGAGACGGCGAGCCGCATGGGCGCGAAGCTCCATGAAGAAATCCATCGGAAGGGATACGGCGTAGAAGGCGGCCGCGTCGGGCACCGCCTCGGGTAGCCAGAATTGATGCCTGACGCCGCCGACATGCCAAATGCCATGCCACCCATCGACCGCGTGCCGCAGGTCGAGGCCGGACAGATGCGCCAGCGCCACGACGGGTTCTGTCACCCCCTCGGGATGCTGCACCGGGGACAGGAGAACCGCTTGCGGCTGAAGGCTTGGAATCCAGAACAGGGATTGTCGATCAGCGAGGGTTTCGGGATCGCACGGGAAATCGCAACCCCCAGCGTTGCGCGAATGTCTCCAGTTGGTTCGCCGCCGGCTCCTTCGCGCGGGAAATTATCTGGAAGTCGCGGTGATAGTCCTCATGGCGACGAAGATACTCCCAGGCGAAACCGGCAGGGGGAATGCTCTTTGCGTGCCCGTAAGCTACCGGCGCACGCCAATCAATGCTTAGCATTGGCGCACCTCTCTACTCGGGCGCGCAAGGCAACGCCCAAATAGAGATTTTCCGAAACCTCCGTCTCTAAAAGTAGTCGGAATTGAACGAAACCTTGTTCGCGATAGACGCACACTTGTATTTATTTTTTCTTAGCAATGCTTCCGCGATTCTGCGAGCTGTGTGGAGTCCTCGGCTTCGCTGCGTCAGCGGCGCGGCAGGCAATGCGCGGGCCTGCCTGCCTGCCATTAGCGGAGAACTCAATCCTCACCTGCTGGAAAAGACATGCACTTCATCGCGCGCGGTCTCTATGGTGAAGAACTCGCCACTCATTTCGGCGTCGCGCGCCATCGCCTCCCAATCAATATAGTAGCGAAGGGCCTCGGGGATCGTGACGCTCTCGGCAGTCACTTCCTCCATGAAATCGGCGAGGCTGGCGAACTGGCCATGATAACAGTCCTGCAAGGCGGTTTCGGCCTGGTCGATGTCGCCAATGAACTGTGCCAGCAAGCCCGCGCCTAGCGCGCCGTGCTCGGCGATGAAAGCGGCCATCTGCGCCACGCTGTCGATGCTGGCATATTCCCTGATCGTGACGCCTTCAAAACCCTCATAGTCGTGGATGGCGTATTCCTCTGCACCCTTGATGGGGGAACGTGCGAGCATCGCGGAAATCTCGTCCCTGATCTCGTCGGCGTCCTGATCCGCGTCGATCCAGGCTCCATGCAGATAGCCGTTGTTGTAGGCGGCGAGGCAGGCGACATAGATGCGGGGATTGCTGTTGGCTGCGTTGGTCATCTTCGGCTTCCTGGGCTTGGGTTGGAGCGCAGCGCTGCGCTGCAACCCTGGCCGTCGCCGAGACCGGGTGTGCAAACGGAGGGGTGGCTTCGCGGGGAACCGGCTGCACGAAGCGCGGAACGCGCGGAGGAAGCTGGGCGGAAGCCACTCCGAAGTGCGCTGAGGGCAGAGCCCTAAGCGCTTATTTGAAGATGTTCAGGATCGTATTTCTGATTGGTCGATCAATACGGGTTTGATGACAGCCTAGCGTGGAAGTAGAGCTAGGCAGCAAACTCACGCCTGGAAACAGGTCTCGGCCGACTACGAAGGTCGCGATCAACCTCGTGCAAAGGTGCAGTCACGTCTGGAACAATGAGGTTTCGGCTAAAGAACATCACCTCCCGTCCTCTTGTGACGTTACGCGCGCTATAATTGAGAGTATATTGAAGCCAAGGTGATCTAGCATATAGGTCGTGGATGGGGCGCACATCATCGTAGGACACCACCCAATTCAACCCTTCCAGTTCCTTTACGGATTCTGCCACAGTAGCGTGGTCTTCCGCACGATAGGCGTCATGATACAGAAAGCGGCCCTTCTCAAAATAAGGGGGGTCGATATACAGGAGCGTTCTTTTGCTAAACCGTTTGGCGTTGGTCTGGATAAACTCCACGGCATCAAGATTGGTCAATTCAACCCGCGACCTGAGCGATGCAATTTTTTCGATCCGAGAAGTGAGATCAGACTTGTTAAATCGGGCATCGATCTTCCATTTTCCGGTTTGATCGCGTCCCCCGATGACGCCGCCATTCAAAATTCCAGATCGGTTCGTGCGGTTGAGGAAGAAAAAAGAAAACCCAAGGCTTAGATAATCGGCGTCGTCTGGTCGTCGAAATACATCCTTCTGCCTGTCCCATTCTTCAACGGTCAACGGGCAATCATGGATCAGCCTACAGAGATCGTCAGTCGAATTTAAGACGCTGTGCCAAAATGCAAACACCGGCAAACTTATATCGTTAATTGAAACTCGGCGCACTACACCTGTAAGCAACAACTCCCAAGCAACGGCAGCACCACCCGCATATGGCTCGACGTAGCGACCATCTGACAAGCCGTTTGAGCGCACGATCTCCTTCATGAAGCGTGCGAGTTTTCCCTTCCCGCCGGGATAGCGAAGAGGGGAGTAGCGACCAGTTTGAGTAAGCGATGGGTGAGCGTCTGGCATTATGCACTTCCATAGGCAGCAATAAAGACTGGGACAGAACAATCCCAACCCGCCCGAAGCGCGTCTGCGGTCGGAATCTGGAATTTGTTATGAACGAAGCCGTTAAGCGACTGGATGGACGTCGCAGACGTCTTCGTAAGAATGTTATTGCGGAAGCCACGTAGATCGGCATTCTTTGAACCATCCGCCGCTACGATATGCTTCAAGACTCTGTCCGCCTTTTGGGGCAGGTCTAGTTCGACAACGGTTCCCTTCCCATTCGTTTCAGATTTCGGAATCTTGTTCGCATCCATGTAGTCGTTGATCGCGAGTTCAACGAAACTACGGAGCACGAAAGCGGCAGAGACCGTAAACCTGTTTGCATCCAAGCCTGCTGCTTCCCGGAGCAGGGTCTCCCCTTTGGTCGAAGTAGGCGCATTGAAAGAATGTCGTCTCGGTGCGAGCGTGGTACGCGGCTTTGGGCTGCTCTTTGTCTTCTGCTTTGCAGAGGTTTTCGCGGCCGTAGCGGGGGCCGGCCGCTTTTTGATATCAATGTCTTTGAAGGGGCGTGGGGTGCCGGCTTTGCCCTTCTGCGGTTGAAGGTCTTTGGGAAGATTCTGAAAGTAACCTTCGATATCCGACGCCTTATTGAGATCACGCGAGTCCACTATTCCGTCCCGCACATCATCAATAATCCGACGCAAGACTTTGAGAGCCCACTTGGGCTCTGATCCCAGCACGGGAGTCTTGCCGTCACCGTTATTAGATATCGAAATGCCGAGATGCTTGCGGCCGGGTGCGGATTCGAGCAAGCGAGCAAGGTTGCTGGATTTTCGGCTTTCAATCACCGACTTCGTCGATTCCCATTCGTCATCCGAATAGTCGGCATTGCGGCCTACAAAGTCGATGACATCAAGTATGGATCGGTCGCCAGAGAAGCGCTGAATTTCCAGCGGCCCCCATTGAATCCTGCCCTCACCGTCCGCAGTTCCTGTATGCCGTCGATATATCCATTCGTTGGCGTCTTCCCGGTGTTCAAACTTGACGCATCGAATTGGTTCTATCTTTGTCCGATCAAAGCCGGCTGCCGCCCGAACGAGAGATTTCTTAATGGTGTCGGGAACCTCGGTGCCGTCCAAAACATCAGGATTGTTCAGCACCATAAGCGCCGAAAGGCGACGATTACCCTCCAGCACAATGAAGTCGTCACCGCCATCTGCCTCTATGACGTAAAGGTTATCTCCTGGATCAAGACCATTGTTTTTAATGCTGAGCATCAGGTTGCGGAAATGTGCTTCGTTCAAATGGACAATAGTTTCCAGCGCGGCCGACTGGCTGTTTACGGAACCGAGGCGCGGATTATCTTCATCCAGTAATAGCTCATCGATGCTCAGTTCGAGATATTCGACCATTTCTCCCCCACCGCCTTTTCTATGACGCGCGCAACCCACTCTTGGACGGACGTATCTTCCGCCGCCACGACAACCCGAAGGCGTCGGTGAAGCTCCGGGTCCAGGCGAACATGGACCATGCGTGTCCCATCGGAGCGCTTATCCTTGGTGCTGGCACGCGGCAAACTGTTACCCCTCTATCTATGGGACTCTTGTAACATGCCAGCTGCGGTAACGGAATGTGCTTCTTTCAGGCTCAGCAAGAGTCAGCCGGAACGGCTATTCTCGCCGCTTGCCTTCCGCACTATCGTCTGCGGATCGCGCGCACGAAGATCGAAAAGTAATCGAAATTTCAGCAGGTTACTGACTGTTCTCACGAGCCATTTTGTAGGGCTATAGCGTAAACGTAGTTCTCCGTTTCATCGCTCTCCGCCCGCCAAAACCCTGCTGTCCAGCCCGGAGATATAGGTAACGGGTCGTACCTAGAGATGGGTGACAACCTTATGCCGAACGGTTGTCGGGGCGCTGCAGGGTTTCTGCTCCAGGTCGGAATATCCCGAATCATAATGCATGAGGCTGACGAGCCAAGTGCCGTCATCGATTCCTTGATGCCGAGCCTTGGCCGCTGCCGATTGCCCGTGGTTGGCTCGGCCTGCGTTATGGAAACGGCAGCCTGGCCTGCCCCTCGAACCAATCGATCGCCTCGAAAAGCATTCCGCGCTTGAGCATCTCGGCCTCGAGGTCGGCTGCATGCTTCTTCCACTCCGGGGTTTCGCGAACCCGAAATCGCGGCTCGGCGTGTTGCTCTTCCTGCGCATCGTCGGCAGCCAGCGCCCCCCGTACCGCCTCGTACATCATGGTGAGGCTGTCGTTTGTGAACGCCTGATAGTCCATCGAATCCCCCGATTATGAAAAAGCCGCCGCTGGCACGATTCAGCGACGGCTTTCCGATATGAACACAGTGACCATCCAAAGGCCGCCTCGAGGGTGCGCCCGAACGGTTAAATCACGATTAAGCCATCGAGAGTGATTACGGCTGGACGCCGTCGCGGCCTATGGTTTGTATCCCCATATGGTGTGTATCCCGCCGATCGCTGCCGCTCTCACGCCGGCGGCGCGGCATCCGATTATATCAACCAGCCGCGCCACCCATGTGCAGTTCCATCTCACCAGCACGGAAACAATGTCCGCGGCTCTTCACCTTGCGCTGGAATAGATCGACAAAACTGGCGTGCGTGGCAGCCGCCACCGCAGCGTATTTCCTGCTCGCGCATTGGCTTGCGATCTCTTACGTCGGCGTCTCTTATGTCAGACCGGACTCGATCGCACCGAACGTCGCCGGCGAAAAGGTTGAACTGCTCAGGCCGTTTGCGAAATTTCTCAACTCCGACTTCGCCGTCATCGCCCAGAATCATCTGTTTAAGGAACTTGCCGATTCCGCCGACAATAATGAGCGGTCAACGATTGAGCTTTACGAGAACGGCAAGCGGTTGGGACCGCCGCACAGCAAACACGCCGACGTCGCGAATATCGGCCGGGGCCGCTATTCCCACTGGAGACAGTCCAATTCCATTTTTGTCTTTTCATCCAGCGACAACAGCAACCCTCAGACCAACGGCCGAGCCTATTGGGTGGTCAAGCCGGATGCCCCGCCCCCGCCATCAGAGCCGTGAGATCGGGTGACGTGAACGTCGCCGGATGGATGTAGCCTTCGCGATCGGCGAGCCGTGCCGTGCGCTAACCCAAGGACGGCGCAGGCTTCGTCGCTCTAATGCGTCGAGATCCAGGCGCGGGCTTCGCGCTGCGCAGCGGCGATCTCAACGTCGGACATCATCTCGGCGATTTCACGGCGCAAGGGCACCGCGTCGGCGCGACCCTTCAGGGCGGCGAGGTTGAACCATTTGTGCGCGGCGACCAGATTGACCACACCGGAGCGCCCGCTCGCCCAGTACAGCCCGCGCTCGAACAGCACGTCGGGGATCGCAGTCGCCTCCACCGGTGTCGCCAACTCCAGATCTATATACCCCTGAAACATCTCGTATCTCCTTTTTGATCTTGTTCGATGTTGCCGCGCTGCTGCGAGCGCGGCCCCTGTCCGCTTGTTGAACGACCCCGTTATCCCAGCGCGCGATCGCAAAATGGCGTCCGGTTTTGCGGCCGGTCGCGCGCCCAGCTTGTCGAGGGCGCTTGATCCGATCGCCAAACCGTCCACACCTTGGCGGATCGTGCGCACGCCGTTTGCCGGCTTGTTGGGATGATCATGACCGACGAAATTTGAAGGGCAGTTTAAATATCGCGATGAACGCGACGTAAATGCACATCCGGCCGGCGGCCGCGGAGCCGCAAGCCTGCAGCTTTCACGGGGATTTATCGGCCGATCGCGGAATCGATTAGACCGGCGGTTTGTGGATCGATAACCATTGACGCGAAAGAAGGTCGCGCCCTGGAAGCGGCCGAGCGTCGCGATCGGAATGATTTGATTTGGGATTTGAGAAATCAGAAGCGCCGGGCATCAGCCACGCGGCACCTGGGAGATGGAGAATTGGAACGCAAGACTTGGAACGAGGGCGTCGGCGAACACGTCAGGACCAGATTTCACTTTGGGCTTTGAAGCCCGAGGGCATTGCGGCCCGTGAAATTGCGGAACCTGAAGGATCCGCACCGAACGAAGAAAACCTGTTTCTTCTGCCGGACCGGTTTTCGAAAGAGCGAACTCTCCTGAAAGTGCGGTCCAGCCGTTTGACCTGATGTCTCGCCGACACCCTCTTTCGTCGACCAGAGCAGTCAGACCTTAAATCCGCTTCGAGAAGCAAATCGTATCTGAACGCTCTAATGACGTGCCGGCATCAAGCCGCCGGCAATTTTTCAGAAGCGAGATTTACTTCTTCTTCTTGGCGACCTTGCGGGTCTTCTTCGCAGTCTTCTTCACTGCGCTCTTCGCCTTCTTTGCCTTCTTAGCTTTCTTGGCCATGTTGCCCTCCTAATGTAGTGAGATGGCTTAATCGCTGCGTGCACTCGGGAATCGAGATGCACTACATCCCGAATACACCAACACACTCAAAAAAACAGCGTCCCGCTTAAGGAAGTGTTGACACGCCGGCGCGGGCGAGTGCGACGCACGCGCGTCGTCGGCACCGCAATTCGTTCGCGCGACGATGCGAATAACGCGCGAAACATCGATGCCGGCGATTGTCGATATTGCAGAAAGCGCCTGTGCTGCAGGGCTTTTCGTGCTTTGCAAATCGCACGATCAATGCGCAATCGATGTCATGACGACTGGCCGACACCCGCCGAAAATGCCTCTCGCGGACTCTGAGTCGCGATTTTTGGCAATGAAAAAATTTTCGTGCTCGCCGCCTTGGCGCCGTATCGGCGCTCGCCAAAACCGGATTTTTGAGCGAATCGCGCCAACCGATTCGGGGCGCCGCTTGTCGTTTGGGAGACGCTTCGCGGTCGATGGCAGGCGATTTGATGCGCGCTCGCACGCGCATCAAGAGATCGCGACGGCGACGCGTGAGGCGATGTTCAGATGCCGAGCTTGGCCTTGAGCAGATCGTTCACGGCCTGCGGATTGGCCTTGCCGCCGGAGGACTTCATCACCTGGCCAACGAACCAGCCGACGAGCTGCGGCTTGGCTTTTGCCTGCGCGACCTTGTCGGGATTGGTCGCGATGATGTCATCGACCACCTTCTCGATCGCGCCCAAGTCCGTGACCTGCTTCATGCCGCGCGTTTCCACCAGCGCGCGCGGGTCACCGCCTTCGGTCCAGACGATCTCGAACAGGTCTTTCGCGATCTTGCCGGAGATGGTGCCCTCGCCGATCAACGCGACGATCGCGGCAAGCTGCCCGGCCGACACCGGCGACGCCGAAATGTCGCGGCCTTCCTTGTTGAGGCGACCGAACAGCTCGTTGATCACCCAGTTGGCGGCGAGCTTGCCGTCGCGGGCGCGGTCCGCGAGACCGGCCAGCACCGCCTCATAGAACTCCGCGCTTTCGCGTTCGGTCACCAGCACGCCGGCATCATAGGGCGAAAGAGCAAGCTCGGCGATGAAGCGGGCCTTCTTCTGGTCCGGCAGTTCCGGCAGATCGGCCTTCAGGCCGGCGACATAGGCTTTGCTGAACTCCAGCGGCAGCAAATCGGGGTCCGGGAAATAACGGTAATCGTGCGCTTCTTCCTTGGAGCGCATCGAACGGGTCTCGCCCTTGTTGGGATCGAACAGCCGCGTTTCCTGGTCGATCGCACCGCCGTCCTCAATGATCTCGATCTGCCGCCGCGCCTCGTACTCGATGGCCTGGCCGATGAAGTTGATCGAGTTCATGTTCTTGATCTCGCAGCGGGTGCCGAGCGGTCCGCCCGGCTTGCGCACGGAGACATTGACGTCGGCCCGCAGGGAGCCCTTCTCCATGTCGCCGTCGCAGGTGCCGAGATAGCGCAGGATCGAGCGCAGCTTCGACACATAGGCCTTGGCCTGCTCGGCATCGCGAATGTCCGGCTTGGAAACGATTTCCATCAGGGCGACGCCGGACCGGTTGAGGTCGACCAGCGACATCGTCGGATTCTGGTCGTGCAACGACTTGCCGGCGTCCTGTTCCAGGTGCAGCCGCTCGATACCGACGGTGACGGTCTCACCGTCAGCCAGTTCGACCACCACCTCGCCCTCGCCCACGATGGGCGACTTGTACTGGCTGATCTGGTAGCCCTGCGGCAGATCCGGATAGAAATAGTTCTTGCGGTCGAACACCGATCGCAGATTGATCTGCGCGTTGAGGCCCAAGCCCGTACGCACCGCCTGCCGGACGCACTGTTCATTGATGACGGGCAGCATGCCCGGCATCGCCGCATCGACCAGCGAGACATGGGTGTTCGGCTCGCCGCCGAATTCGGTCGAGGCGCCCGAGAACAGTTTTGACTTCGAGGTGACCTGGGCATGGACTTCCATGCCGATCACGACTTCCCAATCGCCGGTGGCGCCCTTGATCAGCTTCGAGGGGTTTACGGGTGCGTTCATGGGCCTTCGGCTTCTGGAGAGATATCGGGATGGCTTCAATATCAGGATGATTTGGGCTTCGCGCAACTGATGGCGTCAGTCAAGCCGGAGAAATGGGCGTTCCGATGGTCAAAGGCCGCGGCGAAACGCCTGATACGACTGCTCTGGCGCAGCGCGTCGGCGCCGTTTTCGATCAGGAGATCGACCTGCTCTGCCGGCAAGTTGAACCGCGTTGGTATCGCATTGAGGATGCCCGCGCGTGCCGGGCCGAGCTGGTCGAAACTCACCCGGTCGATGAAGAAACTGACGTCGTCGCAACGCCAGTTCTTGCCGGCACCGAGACGCGTCCGTTCCGCCGCCGACAGGCCACAGCGCCAGCGCTTCATCTTGCCGGACCAGTCGCTGGCCAGCGCCGAGAACGCCGCGTAGCTCGACCGCACGCTGGCGTCGATCGCGGTATCGGCCGCAGCCGATACCAGTTCAACGCCGCTCGGCCCCTCGAGCGGTCGAGCCGTCACGGAGCCACCGGACACACCGGAGACGAAGTCGACGCGGTCGAGCAGTGACTTCGCGTGGTTGGAGTCTGCGCGAGAACGGTCGAGTTCGGTCAGCACCCCGAAAGAGAACGCCGCGGCGCGTGTACCGCCGCCGGAGAACGACAGCGCCAGCAGCACGTCGTCATCGTAACTGGGGACGTCCCCGCCGACATTGTTGTCAGCCAGCGCTGCGCCGAGCGGAACGCTGCCCGGCAGATTGTAGACCGACGCGCATCCCGCGAGGATTGCCGCAAGCGCGGTCGCCGACACCCATGAAGCCCACGCCCGCATCAACGCTTGCACGCAATCCCGCCCCAGGCCCCCGCCCCACCGTCTCTAACCTATCATGGGCGAAGGTGGCGGCGGCATGACCGCGCGCCCGGCGCCCAAACACGGTTAATCCGGCGGCTTCACGTTTTTGAGCAATGCCGAGACGATGCTTTCCCATTCGGCTTCGAGAGCACCAGCCGCCACCGGCTTACCGGCCTGCCGGTACCAATAGCCGGCATTGCCGAGATCGCCTTCGACGCGGTGCAAATAGGCATGAACCCACGCCGAGTTCGCATCGTCCTCGTCCTGGACGATCTTGTGCGCCTCGTTCCATTGGCCATTGGCGGCCCACCACAAAGCGGCAAGCGGCGCATCGAGATTTGGCGCAGGCTTTGCGCCCGACAGGCTGGCTTTAAAGTCAGCCGTGTTCACCACCACCTCGCCGGGGTGAAGCGGCCCGCCGCCTGCTCGATCACTTCGCCGAGCGAGAACAGCGTCTCTTCATCGAAGGGGCGGCCGATCAGTTGCAGGCCGAGCGGCAACCCTTGCGAATCCTTGCCGGCGGGCACCGCGATGCCCGGCAGCCCCGCCATGTTCACCGTCACCGTGAAAATATCGTTGAGATACATCTCGACGGGGTCAACGTTTTCGCCGATGCCGAATGCCGCCGACGGCGTCGCCGGCGTCAGAATCGCGTTCACGCCCTTGGCGAAGCAATCCTCAAAATCTTTCTTGATCAGGGTGCGGACTTTCTGCGCGCGCAGGTAATAAGCGTCGTAATAGCCGGCGGAGAGCACGTAGGTGCCGATCATGACGCGGCGGCGGACCTCGGCGCCAAACCCCTCGGCACGGGTGCTCTCATACATCTCGCCGATGCTGCGGCCGGGCACCCGCAGGCCGTAACGGACGCCGTCATAGCGCGCCAGGTTCGACGAGGCTTCGGCGGGGGCCACGATGTAATAGGCCGGCAGCGCGTATTTGGTGTGCGGCAGCGACACATCGATCAGTTCGGCGCCGGCCGCCTTCAGCCAGGCCGCGCCTTCGCTCCAGAGCTTTTCGATTTCCGCGGGCATGCCGTCGAGCCGGTACTCCTTGGGGATGCCGATCTTCATGCCTTTCACGGATTTGCCGATCGCGGCCTCGTAATCCGGCACTTCACGATCGACCGAGGTAGTGTCCTTCGGGTCGTGGCCGGCCATCGAGCGCATCAGCATCGAAGTGTCGCGCACGGTGCGGCCAATCGGTCCGGCCTGATCGAGCGAGGATGCGAAGGCGACAATGCCCCAGCGCGAACAGCGTCCATAGGTCGGCTTCATGCCGACCGTCGCGGTCAACGCCGCCGGCTGGCGGATCGAGCCGCCGGTGTCGGTCGCGGTCGCGCCCATGCACAGCAAGGCTGCCACTGCCGACGCCGAACCGCCGGACGAGCCGCCCGGCACCAGCGCCGTATTGGAGCCCTCGCGCCGCCACGGATTGACCACCGGGCCGAAACACGACGTCTCGTTCGACGAGCCCATGGCGAATTCGTCATTGTTCAGCTTGCCGAGCATGACCGCGCCGTCGCGCCAGAGCTGCGAGGTCACGGTGGATTCGTAAGGCGGGATGAAATTACCGAGGATTTTCGAGCACGCCGTGGTGCGAACGTCCTTGGTTGCGAACAGGTCCTTGATGCCGAGCGGAATGCCCGCGAGCGGACCGCCCTCGCCCTTGGCGATCTTGGCGTCAACCGCGCGCGCCATGGCGCGGGCCTGGTCCGGCGTTTCCATCACGAAGGCATTGAGCGCGCGCGCCTCTTCGATCGCCTTGAGGTGCGCCTCGGTCAGTTCAAGCGACGTGAAGGACTTGTTCGCGAGGCCGCTCCTGGCCTCGGCGATGGTCAGCGATGTCAAATCGGTCATTTATTGATCGGGCTGCAGAAGAACGGGGACAGTGTCTTGTCGTTGGCCGGGTCTTGGGCCGGATTCTGCCTGGCGCGCTCCTTGTCGGCGGCCTCGAGCGCATCGAGCACGGCGTCCACGGCCCTGTCGGGATCGGCGGCCTTGCCCTGCCGCTCCATCGCGTCGAGATAGTTCATGTAGGCCGCATAGGCCTTTTCATCGTCGCAGAGCATGCACATCGGACTTCCCGTCCCAAAAGTAGAAGGTTATTCGACGACTTTCGGCACCAGAAAGAAATGGTCCTGGGTCGCCGGCGCATTCCTGACGATGTCGTCGGCAATCTCGCCATCGGTCACCACATCGGGACGCTTCTTCATTTCCATCGGAGTCACCGAAGTCATCGGCTCAACACCGTCGACATTCACTTCCGACAATTGCTCCACAAAGGCCAGCATGGCGTTCAGTTCGCCCTGCAAATGCGGAACCTCTGATTCAACGACCGCGATCCGCGCAAGATGCGCGATACGGCGGACGGTGGCGGCATCGACGGACATTATATAGGGCCTTTGGACGGTCTGCTAAGCCTGCCGTATAGCAGACCGGCCTTTCGCGCCGCAACAGCGGCGGCCGTTTCTAGCGGGAGATCTGGCTCAGCCGCGCCAGCGCCGAACCGGCCAAGGCCCGGGTCAGCTCCGCCGCCGGCATTTCGCGGCCGAGGCGGATCGCCTGCCCGGCCCAGAGATTGCTGAAATCGACCTTGCCGAGCTTTTCCGCCGCCGCCTTCAACGGTCCGAGTGCCGTGGCAGCATGCGGGAACGCCGGAGCATCCGGCGAGATCGGCCCGGCCTCGCGCATCACCCTGTTGGCGACGCCACGCGCCGGACGGCCGGTCATGACATTGGTGATCACAGTGGAATCATCCCCCGCCTGGGCCAGCGCGACTCGCGCCGGTGCGATCACCCTGGACTCCGGACAGCGCAAATAGGCGCTGCCGATCTGCACGCCGGCGGCGCCCAGCGCGAACGCAGCCGCGATGCCGCGCCCGTCGGCAATACCGCCGGCCGCGATCACGGGGACTCTCACGGCATCGACGACCTGGGGCACCAGCGCAAAAGTGCCGGGCTGTTCGGCGATGTTCTCAGTCAGGAACATGCCGCGATGGCCGCCGGCTTCGGCGCCTTGCGCGATGATGGCGTCGGCGCCGTTCTCCTCGAGCCAGATCGCCTCCTTCACGATGGTAGCGGACGAGATCACGATGCAGCCCGCCGCCTTGACGCGCTTGAGCAGCGCCTGATCCGGCAGGCCGAAATGAAAGCTGACGATCCCAGGCTTCAGTTCCTCGACCAGTTCGCACATCGCGGCGTCGAACGGCGCGCGGTTGGCGGCGTTGACCGGCGCCGCCGGATCGAGGCCCAGTTCTTTGTAATAGGGCGCAAGCCGTTGCTTCCAGCTGGCCTCGCGCACCGGATCGGCATCCGCCGCCGTGTGGCAGAAGAAATTCACGTTGACCGACGCCGAGACGCGCTGGCGGATGATATTGATCTGCTCGCGCGCCTTCTCCACGGTCAGCATCGCGCACGGCAACGAGCCCAGAGCCCCGCCCTGCGCGGCGGCGATCACCAGTTCCGCATCCATGACGCCGGCCATCGGCGCGAGCACGATGGGGAATTCGGTCTTGAAGAGGTCGATGAGTCGGCGGTCCGGCCACATGGTCTGTTCGCTCTGAAATTTTGGATTAGCGCGGGCGTCGTTGCCGTAGCTCGACCGAGATTAGCATCAGCCACACGCGCGAGCTATGCCTTGACATGCCGCCGGACGCCCCAGCGTCGCAGCGCAACAACCGCCCAGACGGCCTCGACCAGCCCGAACGGCCAGGCGCCTTGCAGAAATCCATAGGCCGAACCGAGCGCGCAAGCGACCGCGAACGCCAGGATGAACCAGTGGCTGCGATCCTCCAGCGCGTAACACAGAAGCATCGCGGTGACGGCAAACAGGCCGAATAGAGTGAGCGCGTCCATGCGGTCCTTGACACTTCCTGCGTTGCGCATTCCGCAGGGCGAAAAGCGCTATCATGAATCTGCAACAAATCGAGTCAATGCCTTCGCGGGTGCGAATGCGACTTTCCATCGCAGTTCGCAATCCGCAGCGAAAAATTTTGGATCGCGCCGCTCTACTACGTTAGTGTGAAGCGCTGGCTATCAACAACCATAACGTCAACCTCCGGGAGGGACTGCGGTGCGCAAAACATTCGTATTGTGCTGTTCTATCGCCTTGTTGGGTACGGCCGAAACGGCGGACGCACAAGACTGGGACCAAATCGAAATGGGGCCCGAACGACGAGATCGGCGCCGCCAACTACATGACGCCGGATCTCGTCGTCAAAGCGGCATCGCTGATCAAGACCGGAAAGACCTACGCGCTCGGCATTCCCGTCGATTCCAAGACGCCGGCCTACCCGCCGCGCGGATTCAAGATCACGATCGTGCAACCGGGCCAGGCCGGCATACCGGCCTTGGTCCCAACAAGGCCACCTATAATGACGACATCATCGAGGGTTGGGTTGGCGTCGGCACGCAGCTCGATGGCCTCGGCCATCTCGGCGTGGAGCACGTCTACTATAACGGCAACAAGCTGCTCGATTTCGCCGACCCCACCGGACTGAAGAAGCTCGGCATCGAAAAAATCCCGCCGATGGTAACGCGTGGCGTGCTGCTCGACATGGCGGCCTATTACAACACGGACATCGTCAAGGAGGGCACCGCCTTCAACGTCAAGGAAATCGAGGAGGCCGCCAAGAAACAGGGCGTCGAAATCCGCCAGGGCGATGTCGTGATCTTCCACACCGGCTGGCTCAGCCTGATCGGCAAGGATGACAAGCGCTATTCCGCCGGCGAACCCGGGGTCGGGGTGGAAGGCGCCAAATATCTTACCGGCAAGGGTGTGGTCGCCGTCGGTGCCGACACCTGGGGAGTCGAAGTCGTTCCGTTCGAATCAAAGAACCTGTTCGAGGTGCACCAGATCCTGTTGGCGATGAACGGCACCTACATTCTCGAAAACATCGACACTGCGGAACTGGCCAAGGACAAGGGCTATGAGTTCCTGTTCGTGCTCGGCCAGCCGCGCTTCAAGGGCGGCGTGCAGAGCATGATCAATCCAGTCGCGATTCGCTGACTTGGATTCACCTCTCTCGCAACTCGGGTTTACCCGAGTTGGCTTTAAAGTTGTCTAGGCCGGATAAATCCGACTTCGATGGGAGAGGTCGAAGCCGAAAATTTCGGGTGAGAAATTATGGATTTCGATAGAGCGTAACCCCCTCACCCGAATTGCCTCGCAATTCACCTCTCCCCGTTGGGGAGAGGTGAAGCGCCTTCCTGACGGGCAGAACGCGTGTTATGCGGGACCATGCCTGCTCCCATTCTTCCTCTCATCGAAGCGGTCACGCACTGGCCCGAACGCGGCGCGCTGGTCGGGCTCGATCTCGGCACCAAGACCATCGGCGTTGCGGTGTCCGATCCCGACCGCCGGCTCGCGACCGGCGTCGAGACGATCCAGCGCAAGGCGTTCAAGGCCGATGCGGCGCGACTGCTCGCGATCGCCAGCGAGCGCAACGCGGTCGGCTTCGTGCTCGGGCTGCCGATCAACATGGACGCCAGCGAGGGACCGCGCGCGCAATCGACCCGCGCCTTCGCCCGCAATTTTTCCACTCTCACCGATCTCGCCATCGCGCTGTGGGACGAACGGCTCTCGACCGCGGCGGTCGAGCGCGAATTGATCGCGATGGACGTCAGCCGCGCCCGCCGCGCCGAAGTGATCGACGAGCACGCCGCGATCTTCATCCTGCAGGGCGCGCTCGATCGACTGGCAAAACTCCGCGAAAGCCGCGGGGATCGCTAACGATGGGGGTGGTCATTGCGGCGCTTCTGCCGGTTTTCCTCTTGATCGTTCTGGGCTTTGTCCTGAAGCGAAGCCTGATGCGGCTGGACACGCAGTGGCATGGCCTCGAGCGGTTGACCTATTACGTGCTGTTTCCGGCGTTGCTGATCGAGACGCTGGTCAAGGCCGATCTCACCAAGGTCCCCGTCGCCGGTGTCGGCGGGGCGCTCATGCTCTCGGCGCTGGTGATGTCGCTGCTGTGTCTCGGCTTAAGGCCGGTGCTTGCCAGATGGAACATCGGCGGACCGGCCTTTACCTCGATCTTCCAGGGCGCAACCCGCTGGCAGACCTATGTGGCGCTGGCGGTTTCCAGCAATCTCTATGGCGATACCGGGCTGGCGCTGGCGTCGGTCGCGATGGTGGCGATCATTCCGCTGGTCAACGTCTTCAGCGTCGCCGTGCTCGCCCGTTACGCCTCCTCAGAAAAACAATCGGTTGGGGCGATCGCGATGACGGTGGTGCGCAATCCCCTGATCTGGGCCTGCGCCATCGGTCTTGCAATTAATGTCGCCCACCTCCCGCTTCCGCGTATCGTGCTTGAGGTCGCCGACGCGCTCGGCCGCTCCTCGCTCGGGATCGGCCTTCTGGTAACCGGCGCCGGCCTGCATCTCGAAGGCATGTTTCGTCCGAGCCCCGCGGCCGGTCTCGGGGTTGGTCTCAAGCTGATCGTGATGCCAGCGCTGGCGATCGGACTGGCGTTGTTGTTCGGCCTGTCAGGTTCGAACTTCGTTGTCGTCGCGTGCTGCTCGGCGGTGCCGACCTCGTCAAGCGCCTATGTGCTGGCCCGCCAGATGGGCGGCGACGCCCCCTTGCTGGCGCAAATCATCACGCTGCAGACGATTCTGGCTGCCATCACCATGCCGATCGCGATTGCGCTGGTGGCGTAAGTCGGCATTGCGAGCCAACAGGCTGGCAATGCCGAAAAATCTACGAGTGCCCCGCCAGCCAGATCGTCTGCAGCGTCGCGGCGAGATTGTTGAGACCGTGCACGACCACCGTCAGCCAGGTCGAATTGCTGCGCCAGCGCAGATATCCGAGCAGTATCCCGATCGAGAACACTTCGCAGAAGAAGAACCAGTCATATTGCAGATGCAGCGCGGTCCACGCCAGCGACGACAGGACGATGGCGCCGGCGGGCCGCAAGAACGATTCCGACCAGCCGCGATAGAGAAAGCCGCGCGCGAAAAACTCCTCCGACATCGGAGCCGCGACGCAAAACGCAATGATCAGCAGCCACAGCGCGCCATCAGCCTGCGCCGATTTCAGCACCTCCCCCATGAATCCGGGCTGGATCTCGCGTCCGAGCGCCCGCGACAGCAGGTCCCATCCGACGACCAGCACGAACAAGGCGCCGACGCCGATCAGAAGATTTTTCCAGGAGGTCCAACGCAGCGCCAAATAGTCGGCGAACGGCGTCCGCGACACCCGGATGGCGACCCACAAGGCGGCGAGCACAGCAGGCAAACCCATGATCACCGAGAGCGAAATCGTCAGGCCGCCACCGACCACATGGATCGCCGCGGCGATGTCGATGGGCCCGCTTTGCCGCAGCACGAACCAGGCGACCACGGCAAGCTGCCCCACGAACATCGCAGCGAAGATAAACAGGCCCCACAGGCAGGTGCCCCAGAATTTCCAGATCCGGGGCGGGCGTCCGACGGGAACCGCCGTGACAGGGAGAACTGCGGGATCGAGCGAGTCCATCAACTGACTTTCATGGGGGCAAGCGCCGTCATGTCCAGCCTTGTGCCGGGCATCCAGGCCTTTCTGTACGACATAGAATTAAAAAGATGTGGATGGCAGGGACATTTAGCGCGAAGACGCGCTTCGCGCTTCTGCCCGGCCATGACGAGATACGATTGGTTAAGCAATCAGGGCAGCGCCCGCTCCAGCAGGCCCCTGATATCGTCGCCGCCGAGATCGACGGCGCCGTACATGCTGGCGTGGTTTTCGGTAAGCCGGGTCGCCGCGAACAGTTCCGCATGACGCGGCCACACCTTGTTGAGTGCAGCCGCAGCAGCGAGCAGCGCCAGCTTCTCGACCGCCAGCCGCGCCACGCGCTCGCTGTCCGGCCGGCGGAATGCCTTGGCGATGAAGGCCACCGCTTCGCCCGCGCCGGGCAGGCCCTCGGTCTCGTCGGCTAGTCCCTGCAACACCGCCGTGGCCGCTTCGGCCTCGCGCGACAACGCCCGCAGCACGTCCAGGCACATCACATTGCCCGAGCCTTCCCAGATCGCGTTGACGGGTGACTCGCGGTAGTGCCGTGCCAGGACGCCTTCCTCGACATAGCCATTGCCGCCGAGGCACTCCATCGCCTCGTACAGGAATCCCGGCGCGCTCTTGCAGACCCAGTATTTTATGGCCGGCGTCAGCAGCCGCATGAACGCGGCTTCGTTGGGATCATCGGGCGCCCGGTCGAATGATCGGCACAGCCGCATCACCAGCGCGATGGAAGCCTCGACATGCAGCGCCATATCCGCCAGCACCGCCTGCATCAGCGGCTGGTCGGCGAGATGTTTCTGGAACACGCTGCGATGGCGGGCGTGGTGCAGCGCGTGCGCCAGCCCCGACCGCATCAGGCCTGCGGATGCGATCGCGCAATCCTGCCGCGTCAATTGCACCATCTGGATGATGGTGCGGATGCCCCTGCCCTCGTCGCCGACACGAAGCGCATAGGCATTGTTGAATTCGACTTCGGAGGAGGCGTTGGAGCGGTTGCCGAGCTTGTCCTTCAGCCGCTGGAAATGCAGGCCGTTGACGGATCCGTCCGGCGTAAAGCGCGGCATGAAGAAGCATGTCAGGCCTTCATCGGCCTGCGCGAGCACCAGGAAGGCATCGCACATCGGCGCCGACATGAACCATTTATGCCCGGTGACGCGATAGGCGTCGCCATCGCGCGCCGCGCGCGTCATGTTGGAGCGCACGTCGGTGCCGCCCTGCTTCTCCGTCATGCCCATACCAAGCGTCATGCCGCGTTTTGTCGGCCACGGCGCGAAAGCCGGATCGTAGGAGCGCGTGCTTATGACAGGCATGGTCTTCGCGAGCAGATCCGGCTGCGTTGCGAGCGCGGCTACCGAGGCGCGCGTCATGGTGATTGGGCACAGATGTCCGGTCTCCACCTGGGCCGCGAGATAGAATTTCGCCGCACGCACCACTTCCGCGGCGCCACCGGCCGGCTTGCCGTCCGCGGTCCAGGTCGAATTGTGCACCCCGGCATGCGCGCTGTGCGCCATCAATTCGTGATAGGCTGGGTGAAATTCGACTTCGTCGCGCCGGTTGCCGCGGGAATCGAACGTCCGCAGCTTTGGCGTGTTCTCATTGGCGAGACGCCCCCGCGCCGCCATTGCGGCCGAACCCCATTGCTCGCCGAATTCCGACAATTCCTTTTGTGCGGAAGCACCGCCATTGGCCGCGATCGCTTCCACCAACGGCCGATCCGTCGAGAACAGATCGACATCCTCGAACGGCGGCGACTGATTGAGAACCTCGTGGGTGGCGAGTGAAGCTTGCGTCATGACCGGTCCTGCCCGTTGGACGTTTCGAAAATCAGCTTACGCCGGAATGCGTCCGATTTCACGCATAGCGGGCTATTTGCCTGGCGACGCAATCGGAAAATCATAGGCCTGCCGGGCAGCGCCGGGCAGCGAAAAATGCCACCATTCCTTGGAATAGTTCACAAAGCCGCGGCGGGCCATCACGAGAACGAGTTTCTCGCGCCAGCGGCGCTGGTCCGGTGTGATGGAGCGCGCCGCGGTGTTCGCCTTGGCATCGGAACAATCATAGCCGGTGCCCATGTCGACACTACCCTCCGGCGCGCGGGCGTTCGCCGGTGCCGTGCAGTCGGCGTAGGCTTTGCTGGGATCGAACACCGCTGAATTATCAGCCTTCAAATCGACCAGGGTCAGGTCGAGGGCAGCGCCGGTCGAATGGCCGGAACGCTCGGCGATATAACCGAGCCGAAACAGATCAGCCTTGCGGAATGAGGGGTTATAGCGTTTTTGCGCCGGCGTTTCCCGGCCGTCACGCGACCATGCCACCATGTCCGCAACCGCGCGCGCCGGCCGGTAGCAGTCCAGCATTTTCAGCGACAACCCTTGCGGCGCGAGTTCCGCCTGAACGTTTTTCAGCAGCAGCCCGACCCCGCGCTTCACCACGCATTCGGCGGCGTCGTAACCCCGGAGCGGCCGGCCGACAAAATTGTTCGCGCCGGCGTAGCGCATATCCTGGACGATGGTCGGATCGATATCGCGCAGGAACACAAAACCGCCGGGCAGCCTTTGCGCGGCAGCCGGCGAAGCGAAGGCTGCGACAACCAGCGCGACCACAATTGCTTTCACGAAAACCGCTCCCCAATCGTCATGGCCGGAATTTGTCCCGGCCATCCACGTCTATTTTAGGTTAATTACAAGGAAGACGTGGATGCCCGCGACAAGCGACGAAACGACAGACCGGGGGATAACTCGACAGCCCCCTATTCGCCCTTGCCCCGCGTGGCATCTCTGCCTATAGCTCTCGCTTTAATGACCCCTGCATCGAAATCGACCTTCGTCCTCGGTCACCGGCACCTGCTGGGAATCGAGGGGCTTTCCGCTGCCGACATCACCGGCCTGCTCGACCTTTCCGAGGAATATGTCGAGCTCAATCGCCAGGTCGACAAGAAGCGCACCTCGCTGCGCGGCCGCACCCAGGTCAACCTGTTCTTCGAAGCCTCGACCCGCACCCAGTCCTCGTTCGAACTGGCCGGAAAACGGCTCGGCGCCGACGTCATGAACATGTCGGTGTCCTCGTCCTCGATCCGCAAGGGCGAAACGCTGATGGATACCGCCGTCACGCTCAACGCCATGCACCCGGATATCCTGGTGGTGCGGCACCATGCCTCCGGCGCGGTGGAACTCCTGGCGCGCAAAGTCGACGGTTCCGTGATCAATGCCGGCGACGGCGCCCATGAACATCCGACCCAGGCGCTGCTCGATGCGCTGACCATCCGCCGCAACAAGGGCCGGCTCGAAGGGCTGGTAATCGCGATCTGCGGCGACGTCATGCATTCGCGGGTGGCGCGTTCCAATATCCTGCTGCTCAACACCATGGGCGCCCGCGTCCGCGTGGTGGCGCCCTCCACGCTATTGCCACGCGGCATCGAGCGGATGGGCGTCGAGGTCGCCCGCGACATGCGCGAGGGCCTCAATGGTGCCGATATCGTGATGATGCTGCGGCTGCAGCGCGAGCGCATGAACGGCTCGTTCGTGCCGTCGACCCAGGAATATTTTCACTACTTTGGCCTGGACCAGAAGAAGCTCGCTTACGCCAAGCCTGACGCGCTGGTGATGCATCCGGGTCCAATGAATCGCGGCGTCGAGATCGACTCCATCGTCGCCGACGGTGCCCAATCGCTGATCCGTGAGCAGGTGGAAATGGGAGTGGCGGTGCGGATGGCGGTGCTCGAAGCGCTCGCCCGCAACCTGCCGAACGCGTGAAATCATGCTGACCGACCGCCGCCCGATCCTGCTCGCCAACGCCCGCGTCATCGATCCGTCCCGGGATTTCGACGGCCCCGGCGACGTCCTGATCGCGGACGGAACCATTCGCGATGCCAGGCGCGGCATCGGCGCCGCCGGCGTCCCGGAGGGCACCGATATCGTCAATTGCGCCGGCAAGATCGTCGCCCCCGGCCTGATCGACATGCGCGCCTTTGTCGGCGAGCCCGGCGCCAGCCACCGCGAAACCTTTGCTTCCGCAAGCCAGGCGGCGGCCACCGGCGGTATCACCACCATCATTTGCCAGCCCGATACCTCGCCCGTGATCGACAATTCGGCGACGGTGGATTTTGTCCTGCGCCGCGCGCGCGACACCGCGATCGTCAACATCCACCCGATGGCGGCCCTGACCAAGGGAATGCGCGGCGACGAGATGACCGAGATCGGTCTCTTGAAAGCCGCAGGTGCGGTCGCCTTCACCGACGGCGACAGGAGCGTCACCAATGCGCAGGTGATGCGGCGGGCGTTGACTTATGCGCGTGATTTCGATGCACTGATCGTGCACCACACCGAAGACCCCAATCTGGTCGGCGAAGGCGTCATGAACGAAGGCGAATTCGCCGCGCGCCTGGGGCTCACCGGCATCCCCAATGCGGCCGAAGCCGTGATGCTGGAGCGCGACATGCGTCTGGTGGCGCTCACCGGTGGACGCTATCACGCGGCCTCGCTGAGCTGCATCGAGTCGCTGGAAATCCTCAAGCGCGCGCGCGACGCCGGTCTGGCCGTCTCCGCCTCGGTCTCGATCAATCACGTGACGCTCAACGAAAACGACATCGGCCCGTACCGGACGTTTTTGAAACTGTCGCCGCCGCTACGCACCGAGGACGATCGTCTCGCGCTGGTCGCAGCCGTCGCTTCCGGATTGATTGACGTCATTATGTCCGATCACAATCCGCAGGACGTCGAGGTCAAGCGGTTGCCGTTCGCGGAAGCGGCTTACGGCGCGATCGGTCTGCAGACCATGCTGCCGGCAGCGTTGCGGCTGATCCACAATGACGCGATGGATTTTTCCACGCTGATCCGCGCGATGTCGACGCGGCCCGCCGAACTGTTGGGCCTGCCGGGCGGAACGCTGCGCCCCGGCGCGCCGGCCGATGTCATCATCATCGATGCCGACACGCCATGGGTGCTGGATCCCGCCGATCTGCAATCGCAATGCAAGAACACGCCGTTCGACGAGGCGCGCTTCTCCGGCCGTGTGGTACGTACTATTGTCGGCGGACGGACGGTCTATGAGCATGTCTAATGCGCGCGGGACACACCGTGAAGGGAGCTGCGGCGATGTCACCTGAGGCATGGCTTCCGATCGCGCTTGTCCTCGGCTACCTGCTCGGATCGATTCCGTTCGGGCTGGTGCTGACAAAGCTGGCGGGAACGCAGGATCTGCGCTCGATCGGCTCCGGCAATATCGGCGCCACCAATGTGCTGCGTACCGGGCGCAAGGGCCTCGCTGCGGCGACGCTGATTTGCGACGCGCTGAAGGGCACAGCGGCCGTCATCATTGCCGGCTATTTCGGCGGTCCCAATGCCGCGATGCTGGGAGCGCTCGGCGCCTTCCTCGGCCACCTGTTCCCGGTATGGCTGAATTTCAGGGGCGGCAAAGGCGTCGCAGTCTATATCGGCGCGCTGATCGGATTGTTCTGGCCTGCTGCGGTGGTGTTCTGCGTGATGTGGCTCGCCACCGCCTTCACCTCGCGCTATTCGTCATTGTCGGCGCTGGTCGCGAGTTTTGTGACGCCGATCTTCCTGTGGTGGTTCGGCCACTCCGCGCTCGCCTCGCTGTTCGCCGTGCTGACGCTGTTGCTGTTCTACATGCACCGCGAGAACATCAAGCGATTGCAGGCAGGGACCGAGGGGCGGATCGGGGCGAAGTAGTAGGCAACGTCATTCCGGGGCGATGCGAAGCATCGAACCCGGAATCTCGAGATTCCGGGCCCACGCGAAAACGCGTGTCCCGGAATGACGAAAGTTAGCGCTTAAGCGCGTCCTCAACGAAGCGTGCGGCCTTGAGCACGCCGGCGTCGTCGCCGAAGCGCGCGATGACCTGCACGCCCACTGGCAATCCACCGTCGGCGACATAGGCGGGAATATTGACGCAGGGCACGCCCATCAGCGTCCAGAGCCGGTTGAAGCGGGCATCGCCGGTCGAACCCAGCCCCTTTGGTGCTGCGCCCGGCGCCGACAGGCTCAGCAACACGTCGAGTTGCTCGAAGACGCCGGCCAATGCATGTCGCGCCTGGCCCGCAATCCTGATCGCGTCGTCATAGGCGGCGAGTGTCATTCCCTTGCTCTCGTCAAGCCTGGCGCGCAATAGCGGCGCCATGGCGTCGTAGTGCGTCAGGTACTCCCAGGCCAGCGCCTGACGCGCTTCAAACTCCTGCACGACAGGCTGTATCCGCCACGCCTCTGCGACGATCTCCGGCAGCGCGAGCGCACGAACCGGAGCACCGGCGCGTTCCGCCGCCGCCGTCGCGACCCGCAGCGCCTCGCCGCCTTCCGTTTCCGGCGCGCCGGCGAAATCCTGCGTGACGATGCCGATGCGCGGCACCTGCGTCGCGGCACCGGGCAGCAATTCGGGCCGGCCGGTCATGGCCGAAAGCCCGCGTGCCACGTCTTCGACACCGGCCGCGAACAGGCCGACGGTGTCCAGCGTCCACGCGTAGCACTTCACGCCGACCGTCGGCAGCAGCCGGAACGACGGTTTTATGGCGGCGACGCCGCAGAACGAGGCCGGCCGGATCACCGAACCGCCGGTCTGCGTGCCCAGCGCCAGTGGTATCATTCCAGCCGCGACCGCCGCGGCCGAGCCGGAAGACGATCCTCCCGGCGTATGGCCGTGATTGCGCGGATTGAGTGTCGGGGTCGGATCTAATGAAGCGAACGCCGTCGTCGTGGTCTTGCCGATGATGGTCGCACCGGCCTGCTTCAGCATCATCACGACCGATGCGTCCGCGCGGGGCCGCCAGCCTTTGTAGATCGCCGAGCCCATCTCGGTCGGAAAATCCGCCGTATCCATGATGTCCTTGATCCCGACGGCGATGCCGCGCAGCGGCCCGGCGCTTGCTGCGCGAGCGGTGTCCGCGCGGCAGACGAAAGCGCCGATGGTCTTGTCGTGCGCGCCGATCGCTTGCAGCGACTGGTTGATCGCCGCATCGGCTGAAAGATCGCCGGAATCAATACGGCGCTGGAGTTCGGCGAGCGAGATCATGGGAATTATCCTTGCAGTGATCGGAAGCTTTACGGTTGGGGTTTGGATCGGGCAAGCGCCCCTCTCGTTGTTCCGGGGCGATGCCAACGGGTCCGGTCTCTGGCCGGCCCGATGACAGGCTCCGCATCGAATCCGGACTATCGAGATTCCGGGGCTCACGCGAAGGCGCGAGCCCCGGAATGACATAGGAAGCAAACGCCCGTTGCCCACACCATCAGGTTGATCCATGGTGCTTGCGAGGGCTGCATGGACAAGCGAACACCCAACACCACACACTTGGCCGACGTCGAGCGCATCGACCGGCTGCGGCTGATCCGTTCCGACAATGTCGGGCCGCGCACGTTCCGCTCGCTGGTCAATCATTTCGGCAGCGCAAAGAGGGCGCTGGAGCGGCTGCCTGATCTGGCACGGCGGGGTGGCGCGGCGCGCCCGGGGCGGATCTGCAGCGAGGAAGATGCGCGCGCGGAGTTCGCTGCGAGCAAGCGGCACGGCGTCAGCCTGCTCGCGCCGGATGAAGTCGGCTATCCGCCGCGGCTCGCTACGCTTGACGATGCGCCCCCTTTGCTCGGCGTGCGCGGTGCGCTGGATGTGCTGATGCGGCCGATGATCGCGATCGTCGGCTCGCGCAATGCGTCCGGCGCCGGCCTCAAATTCGCAAGCACGCTGGCGCGCGATCTCAGCGATGCCGGTTTTGTCATCGTCTCCGGCCTCGCCCGCGGCATCGATCAGGCGGCGCATCGCGCCAGTCTTGCCGGCGGCACGGTGGGGGTACTGGCCGGCGGTCACGACAAGATCTATCCGCCCGAGCATGAGGACCTGCTGGAGGCGATGCTCGAAAACGGCGGCGCGATTTCTGAAATGCCGCTCGGCCATGTACCGCGCGCCCGCGACTTTCCTCGGCGCAACCGGCTGATCTCGGGGGCTGCGCTCGGCGTCGTCGTGGTCGAGGCCGCGCATCGCTCGGGGTCGCTGATCACCGCGCGCATCGCCGCCGAACAGGGCCGCGAGGTGTTCGCCGTGCCCGGCTCGCCGCTCGATCCGCGCGCCGCCGGCACCAACGATCTGATCAAGCAAGGCGCAACGCTGACCACCGAAGCCGCCGACGTCATCAATGCGGTCGAGCCGATCATGGAACGGCCGGCTGGGTTTGGCGCAAGCGAGCCCGACGGCGAGCCGCTGGATTTCGAGCCGGACGCCGGCGATCGCGCGCGCATCATCGATCTGCTGGGGCCAAGCCCAATCGGTCTCGACGACCTGGTCCGGATGGCCGGGACCTCGCCGACCATCGTGCGCACAGTGCTGCTCGAACTTGAACTCGCAGGCCGGCTGGAACGCCACGGCGGCGGGCTGGTGTCGCTGATCTAAGCCGCGCGCTTATCAACTCGGCTCGTTGCGCGCGTCAAACCGCGCCCGCGCAGCCTGGATTTCCGCCTGGTGATCGTTGGCCCATTTGCCCAGCGCTTCCACCGGCTGCCACAGACCACGCCCGAGATCGGTCAACTCGTAGTCGACCCGCGGCGGAATGGTCGGGAAGACTGTGCGCGTGACCAGACCATCCCGCTCCAGCCCGCGCAATGTCAGTGTCAGCATCCGCTGAGAGATGCCGTCGACCCTGCGCTTGAGCTCGTTGAAGCGCAGCGGGCCGTCGCCGAGCAGCCTGATGACGAACACGCTCCATTTGTCGCCGATCCGCGCCAATATCGAGGCGACCCCCTGGCAATCGCTGTGCGGGTGCGGCTGAGGCGGCAGAACAGGCACATTGATGTGCTCGGGTTTCAATCGTGTGCTCCAGTTTCAAAAAAGTGCGTTCTTGCGCGGTTTACGCACAGTCACTCATATAGCCCCAGTTACAAACATATACCAAGGGTGTCACTTATGAAACTGCTTCACATCGATTCCAGCGTGCTCGGCCCCCACTCCGTCAGCCGTCAGGTTTCCGCCGCGATCGTGGAACGCCTGCGTCAGGCCTCGCCGGGCCTGGACGTAAGCTATCGCGACCTGACTTCGACCCCGCTGGCGCACCTGTCGGGTTCGCATCTCGCCGCCGCGCAAGGCGCCGTCGCCGAGGCCGCGATCCAGCAGGAACTCGCCGCCGGCCAGGCCGTGCTGGACGAGTTCCTGGCCGCCGACATCGTGGTGCTGGGCGCGCCGATGTATAATTTCACCATCCCGAGCCAGCTCAAGGCGTGGATCGACCGCATCCTGGTGGCGGGCAAGACTTTCAAATATGGCGCGCAAGGCGCGGAAGGATTGGCCGGCAACAAGCGCGTCATCATCGCGATCTCGCGCGGCGGATTCTACGGTGCCGATACGCCCGCGGCGTTCGGCGAACATCTGGAAACCTATTTGCGCTGGGTGTTCGGCTTCATCGGCATCAGCAACCCCGAATTCATTTTCGCCGACGGCGTCCAGATCGGTCCGGAACATCGAGAAAAGGCGCTGGCCAGCGCGCTGCAAGCCGCGACCAATCTCCACGCGGCGTAAAAGGTCAGGACATCGCCTGCCGCCGTCAAACGGCGGCGGGCCGATGCCGCCAGTATGAAAGCTGGTCGAAAATTTTCGGCCGCAAGAAAGCTAGATCAGCGATTTTGAAATTCGAATCATATCAAGCGGCCTTGTCAAGTTTGTAGGTCCAAGTGTGGACGACGGGATCGCGATTGAAGAAGTCGA
>LNAP01000943.1_pt1 | contig 31795 bp, 49 predicted proteins | sample 602601 | NCBI WGS metagenome assembly LNAP01 (sample SAMN02440304, study PRJNA202911) | soil metagenome | biome: Subtropical and temperate rainforests or woodlands; isolation source: soil samples (1 kg each in a 20% v/v slurry with milli Q water) were... ...
TGTCCTGTGCCTTGGCGTGCAGGATCAGCCGGGTGGAATCCGCCTTGGGATCGCAGCCGACGATCAGGATCTTGTGACCCATCTCGGCCAGTGCCGCCAAGGTGTTTTGCGAGGTCGTCGACTTGCCGATGCCGCCTTTGCCGTAAAACGCAATTTGTCGTAGTGCAGCCATTTTGTTCTCCATGAACCGATTGCTAATGAGTCCCTCGCGTTTGCGCGAGACTGTTTCCGTTACAGAACCGGGCACATGGGTTACGGGAAGGAGCGCATCGCTCGTCAGGCGTCTGCGTGCACTCAGCCCTCACTCCTTGTTCCGGCAACTCAATAGCAACCTGCGTGCCATTCGCACTAAGGTGATGATTTGGCTTCTGAAACAGCCGACTCTTCGGTTTTCACCCGGTGTGTCGAACGCGACAGCCTCCGTGCGGCTGTCAGGCCGCTGTTCGAAATCGGACAAGGTTGGCAGGACCATCGCGCGCTTCGGGCGCGTTCACGGCGCGCGTCGCGCTTATCTCGCGAAAGCGACTGGTTCAGTTCGCCCGGAATGGAATTTGCTAGCAACGCTGTGGGCCGTACGACCTGACACGCTTGCAAGCTCACGGAGGCTGAAATGCAGATTGGCGTCGAAACATCGAAAGCTGTCGACCAGCGCCGCGTATTCGTCATCGACGAGGATGAAATCACCCGCGCCGCGCTGCAGTTCATGCTGCATGACGAAATCGAGACCCACGAATTGACCAGCCCCGAAGAGGCTTATGAAAAGGGCGTCGGCTGGCTGCAGCCGCATGTCGTGCTGCTCGGCGTTTCCTTCCTCAGTCAGAGGGGAAGCGGGCTGATCCGCGAGCTGACGACGAAGTTCCCCGGTGTCCGCGTTCTCATCGTCTGCGCCAAGTCCGACGAAGCGGTCGCGATCGAAGGCCTGAAGGCCGGAGCCCATGGCGCGATGGTCAAGCCCCTGACGCTGGAGGCAGTCCGCAAGAAGGTCGACACCATCCTGGGCCGGGGCGGCGCCGCGCCGCTGGTTCAGCTCAGCGTCCTCTAGGGACGCCGCGCCATGGCGCCGATTTTTTACCGCCGATTTTTTACCAAAGCCTGGCTGCTTGCACCACCGAGTGCCCGGCATCGTTATATCCAGGCGGCAGTTCGCGCGATCAACGCCGCGCCGGGACCACGACCAGACGGTCCACGCGCTTGCCATGCTTGAAATGGGATTCGACGATCTCGTCGATATCTTCGGCGGTGGTCGGCCGGTACCAGGCGCCGTCCGGATAGACCACCATCAAGGGACCGGCGTTGCAGAAACCGAGACACCCCGAAGCGGTGAAGCCGATATCGCCGAGCCGTTGCGTCTCGATCGCCTTGCCCATCCGGTCCCACAACGGCTGAGCGCCGGCCGCGCCGCAACTGCCACGGGGATGATTGGGCGGGCGCTGCGTGGAACAGGCAAAGACGTGATGCTTGTAGAGCTGCGGCAGCTCGAATTCGGTATCCTCGGCGGTCTCGCTCATGTCGCGGCGCCCATGATGCCCTTATCGGTCAGCAACGCCGCAAGTTCGCCCTCCTGAAACATGGCGCGGACGATATCGGCACCGCCCAGGAACTCGCCCTTGACATAGAGCTGGGGGATCGTCGGCCAGTCCGAGAATGATTTGATGCCTTCTCGCACCTGCGGATCGACCAGCACGTTGACACCCTTGAACGGGACCTTCAGTCCGTTCAGGATCTGCACCACGCTGGCGGAAAAGCCGCATTCCGGCGCCGCCGGCACCCCCTTCATAAAAAGCACGACATCATCGCTCGTGACAATTCCCTTGATGCGCTCGGCCGTCGGGTTGGTCATGTTATGTCCTCAGCAATCTGGTTGATTTGACGGTCGCCGTGCAAGAGCCGGTCCATTCATTTCGGCACGATCGTTTCAAGCGCGAGCGCATGAAGCGCGCCGCCCATCTGCCCCTGCAGCGCGTCATAGACCATCTTGTGCTGCTGGATCCGGCTCTTGCCCACGAACGCCGCCGACGTGACGCGCGCACCGTAATGGTCGCCGTCTCCCCTGAGATCGACGACGACCACCTGCGCATCCGGGAACGACTGCTTGATCAGACGTTCGATCTCAACTCCGTCCATAGCCATGACGACATACTCCAGAGGTCAGTCGCGGCTGCCATGCAAGCTCCAAACCAACTTGCAGGATATCCGCCTGGGGCTCCGCCCAGGGCCGCAAGCATCGAGACGCCAGGACAGGAAATCGAATTTCCAGAATTTGTCGCAAACAGTTGCGCCGACCGGTGTCAGGTTTCCGACATGCCGGACACGGCCTGTTTGGGATGCGACCTGGTTCGCAGACAGCCTGCTGTCGACGTTCGATTTCAGTGATATTTCTCGCGATCCGCGAGCGGCCCGGCTCTTGCTTTCCCGGACGGGAAGCCAATACCGGAGCAGCGCGAAAATGCGGGCCGCCTTCCCCTTTCGATTTGCCGTGATCCTCGGCACCAACGAAATCGCCTCTGCGGTTGCGGTGCAATTGCACCGGAACAATTATCGAACCGTGTTGTCGCACGACCCGCTGCCACCGGTGATGCGGCGAAAGATGGCCTTCCACGATGCCCTGTACGACGATGGTGTCACCATCGAAGGTATCGGCGCGCGACGCGCCGATACAGGGCTCGAAATCCGCACCAGCCTCGCGCAAGCATCCGACGTCACCGTCACAGAGCTCGGACTTCTCGATCTGATCGTGATTCAGGCCATCGACATTCTCATCGACGCCAGAATGCAGAAATATCTCGCAACCCCCGATCTCCGCCGGCTCGGCCGTCTCGCGATCGGACTCGGTCCCGGCTTTGCCAGCGGCGTCAATTGCGACGTCGCGATCGAAACCCGACCGGAGAAGGCGGGACTCATCATTCACGAAGGCTGCACCGATCGGCCCGACGGGATATCGCAGCGGCTCGGCGACCATGCCGGCGAGCGGTTCGTGCGCGCGGATTTCACCGGACGATGGAATACCGCGATCGAGATCGGCACACGGGTGTTCAAGGATTTCGTCGTCGGCCATTTGGGAGTTGTACCGGTGCGTGCGCCGTTCGACGGAATGCTGCGTGGAATTGTCCGGGACGGGACCGAGGTGCCGGCCGGCACAAAGCTGCTGGAGATCGATACGCGTGGCCGGCGTGCGAACTGGACCGGAACTGACGATCGTGGACGGCTAATCGCGACGGCGGTGATCGACGCGATTTCACGGCACAGGCCAAATGCTCCGGTCACGACCACGCTGCCGCTTCACTTGGTGAAGTGAGCCTGACGCTCACATTCAGTATCCTCAAGTCTGCGCATGATCGAACCGCTCAAAGAGCCCGATTCCATCAATTTCGGAGAATTGCCTGGAGCGATCGATTCGCTGTTGCAGCAGGGCGTCGTCGCTTATCGGCATGATCGTTCTCGCGCGGACAGCCTGTTTCGGCAAGCGCTTGCCGCCGCGCCAAAGGCGCTCCCTGTCTATTTCTGCCTGTACAAGATCCACACCTATCAGGGTCATCTCGACGAGGCGCAGAACGCCGCCGAGAACGGCCTGAAGGAGGCGGCCAGCCAGGCAGGATGGCCGCTCGACTGGCGGCATTGGCGGCCACAGACCGTGCTGCCCGAGGGCCCGGGTCGCTTCGCACTCTACACATTGAAGGCGCTGGCCTTCATCCATCTGCGGCAAAACGAGCCGCGACAAGCCGGCGAGATGCTCGACGCGCTGAAGCAATTGGATCCGGCAGGCACCGTCGGATGGCCTGTGGTTGCGGCACTCGCCGAGGGGATCGGCTGAGTGCCACCCCGATGGCATTGGCCTTGCACATGCTCCAAGGAGCAACATCCCATCGCGGAGGCGGCAGCACATGGCAGATCTCGACGATCGCACGATTTCGGTCTCGGCGGCGCCGGTCGCAGACACACAGTCGCCGCCCGCGGGCGACGCGAACGGCCTGATCGAGGCCGTGGTCGCGGCGTTGCGCACCGTGCACGATCCCGAAATCCCGGTGAACATCTACGATCTCGGGCTGATCTATCGCATCGCACCGGATCATCAGGGAGCCGTCGAGATCGACATGACACTGACCGCACCGGGCTGTCCGGTGGCCGGCGAGATGATGAACTGGGTGCGGACAGCCGTCAGCGGCGTCGATGGCGTCGAGAGCGTGAACGTCAATCTGGTGTTCGATCCGCCCTGGGACAGATCGAAAATGTCGGAAGACGTTCAGCTCGAACTCGGCCTGCTGTAGCCGGTTGTCGGCTTCAAAACAATTTGGCGCAGCCGCACCGGAGAATCCGCCGAAAACCGCCATTGCGACGGCCAGCACCGTGGCCCGAGCATCATCGGCAACTGGCACTCTACCTGCATAAGTGAATCCGACCGAGACAGCAGCGCAACCCGCGACTGCCGGCGTTGGAAATCAGAGGACGCCATGATTGAGCTGACAGCCGGCGATGGACATACGTTCTCGGCCTATCGCGCCGACCCTCCCGACGCGCCCAAGGGAGCGGTCGTCGTTCTTCAGGAAGTATTCGGCGTCAACCCGCACATCCGGAAGATCGCCGATGCCTTCGCCGCGACGGGGTATGTCGCCATCGCGCCGGCGCTGTTCGACTCCGTGAAACCGGGTGTCGAGCTCGGCTATGACGACGCCGGCACGGCCGAAGGCATCGCCTTGGTGCAGCAGGTCGGCAAGGAGCGCGCGCTCGCCGAAATCCAGGCGACGGTCGACTCAGTCAAAATCGCGGGCAAGGTTGCCGTCGTCGGCTATTGCTGGGGCGGCTACCTGGCTTACGCGGCCGGCAACCATGTCAACGGTCTCGCCTGCGCCGTCGGGTATTATGGTGGCGGAATCGTCGACGATTATGGCGCCAAGCGCAAGGTGCCGACCCTGCTGCATTTCGGCGAGAATGACGCGCTGATTCCGCTCGAAGCCATGAGCCAGTTTCGTGCCTTTCGGCCCGACGTCAGCGTATTCTCTTATCCCGGCGCTGCCCATGGCTTCAACTGCGACCAGCGCGACAGCTATATGGAAGAGGCCGCGCAGAAGGCGCTGGAGCGAACCAAGTTCTGGATTTCGCAATATGTCGAGGGGCAGGCTCCGATCGCGCTGAAGAATTCCGGCGCTTACGCCCAGGCCAAGATCGACAAGAAAAAGAAGAAGAAGGAGGCGGCGGACGATCTCGGACCGCCGGTGGATTGATGCGGTCGAAGCACAGCTTGAAACGCGGCGCCATGGGCAGAGCAAGCCATGAGCGTCATCCAGCATAATTTCGATACCGATAACCGCGGCGCGGCACGGCGCCTGCGAAGGTTGCTGAAGCTGAGTGCCGTGCACGAGGCCAATATCCGCACCAATCCCCTACCTTACCTCGAGCGCGCGAGCGAACGAATCTACCAACTCGAAAAGATCCTGTTCGAAGCCGTCGAAATGGCGACATCGCAAACGGCGGCGTTCGGCGCGAGCGAATCGATCAGTGTCAGCAAGGCAGAATACGAGCGTTATCTCGCCTGCCTTGCGATCATCGAAAATGGATTGGCACGACTGGTTGCGGGTGACGAGGGCGAATAGAGGATGCCGGTCGCAGCGGGTTTCTTCGTCGATTGGGATGGCAACACGCGTTCGACGCTCGATCCGGGCGGCGGCTATCTCTGCGAAACCGATCCGGTAGCGCGCTACGTGGCTATCACGACCCAAGGCGGCACGCTGGTGCACGAGGGCACGTATTACAGGAGCGTCGCGGACATCGAGAAGGCGGGTATCAAGGCGCCGCTGGTTGCCGGCACCCATCCCTGGGGCCGCAAGGCAGATGGATTCTAGAGCTCGAGGACCTCACGGAGGAGCCCGCAGATGCTGCCCACCACCATTCTGATCGACGAGACACCGCGCTGCGTGGTGCGGCCGACCGATACCAAGGACCTCGTTCGCTTCATCCGTAATGGAAAGACCTACCTGCTCGCCGACAATCCGGATGGCAAGATCAGCCATCGCAACGCCGACGAGGCCGAAGCCGTGAGGTGGCGCAACGCATTGGCGTTGCACAAGGCCTGGGGCGGTGCCGAGGAAGATTTCTTCGGGACCCCGATCTGAGGAACGACGCCAGAACCACGGCCGCATCAGGCCCGCCGCCGGCGTCAGGGACGTGCCGTTCCTGCGTCGTGGGGATTGCCGGCCTGGTTGCGCATCCAGTCGGCGAGCTTGGTCAGCGCGGCATCGAGTTCCTGGCGCGCACCGCCGTCCGCGATGGTCTCCGCCATCGCGCCGCGCATGCAAAGCAGCCACGCATCGCGCTCGGCATTGCCGATCGAAAACCCCATATGCCGCTGCCGCAGCCGCGGATGGCCTTTTTCCGGCGAATACAATCTCGGACCGCCGGTCCATTCGCTCAGATAGCGCTTGAGAACGCTCTTGACCGGTCCCAGATCCGGGGCGTGCATGGCGCGAATGACGGTGGCCTCGGGCAGGGTATCCATCCTCAGGTAAAACGCCTCGACCAGCCGATCGATGACGACCGCGCCACCGATCCGCTCGAACATCGACATTTCCACCGCGACGTCGGACATCATTGCACTCCGGCTATTCTTCCATGCTTGGCAACAGTACCACTTCGGCCGGCGCACCCGGGCCTTGCTGTTCGACGAAATCGAGCGCGTCGACCCGCGACAGGCCGCCACCGCTTTCGATCAGGACTACGGCCTCCTTCGGCATTTTCGACAGCGCATCGAGCAGCTGGGCGACGGTCATGATACCTGCGATCCCGCCTCGTCGAAGCTCATGGCGACCGGCTCCTCGTCGAGCATTACGATCTCGGCCCGCCGCAACCGGCCATTGTCGTGATATTCGTAGCGGTGCGACAGTTCGATCTCGCCATAGACCAGTTTGTCGAAGCCGCTCAGCAAGCCCGCCCGGTTGAACCAGGCACGGATGAAGGTATTGCGGTTCGAGAGCGCATCCGGCTGGATCGCGTTGACGAGGTTGAACGGCAATTTCACGCCGCTGTAGGACACAAAGAACCGGCACTCCTGACCGTCCTGGTCGATCGCCATCGATCTGCCTGTTTCTCCCAATTGCATCTTGCCTGCCGCTCGCTCCTATTACTCGGGATGAATCATGATTTCCATGGTTTCGTCGCCGTCGTCAAACGGATCGGGATGTCCGCTTTCCTCCAGATCGACGCCGCAGAGGCAGACTTCGCCGTCAACGACGGCGAGCGCGATCGGCTCCAGGCTGCGGTCCTTGCATGGGCCGTCGATGCACAGCCCGCTGTCGATCTCGAATACCGAGCCGTGCCGGCCGCATTTCAGGAAGGCCCGGTCCCGTGTGAAGAAATTGCCCTCGCCGAAGTTGAGCCAGATGCCCTGGTGCGGACAGGAATTGACATAGCCGATATAGTTGTCGGTGTAGGTCCGGATTACCATGATCGGAAACGGGCGGCTCTCGCCGGCCTCGTTGATGCGGAACAGGCTAAAGGCCTTCGCATTGCTGCGCTCGATACTGTCGGCGGAGCAAATGACGAAAATCTTCGCCGCTTCCCGGCGGCCATTGGCAGCTCCGCGGCAGACCATTGCCATACCTGACCCTGTCGTAAGGACGACATTGTTGTCGGACTCGCTCCCACAGCGAATCCGGAAAGCCCTGCTGACCCGATATTTGCATGAAGCATGCCGAGCCGGCTTTGCCGTTCTCAGCGCAGCACTTGGAGACAAGACCTGCCTGGCAGACGCCTATTCGGTCGCTGACCCCGTGCTGTTTTATGTCGAGTTCTGGGCCGACAAGACCGGCATGACGCGATGCACCGGCTGCTGCGAGAAGAAGGTTACGATACCGCAGTCCTCGGCCGGTTTGCGGGGCGCCAGAGCACGGATCTTGCAACGTCATAGAGCGCAGATGGAACAACGAGGCAGGAACCATGGCTGAAATGATCGTCGTCGAAGACCGCAATCAGGATGACATGTCGCGCAAAGCCGGCTGTTATCTCTATACCGACACCCAGCTGTGGCTGGAGAACGGTATGGTGCACAGGGGCGATGGGCCGGCGGTGATTTCGCCCGATGGCGTCGAGCGCTGGTACATCAGGGGAAAAGAGATCACCAGCAACGTCAACACGTTCTTCTTTGAGAACCAATGGCCGGCGCGGCGCGGCCTCGACACCCCGGAAAAGACAGCCAGCTTCCAGACCGCCTTTATCAAATGACGATCGCGGCGATCGTCACGCCGCGCTGGGCGGATACTCGGCCTTGAACGCCTCGACCTCTTCTGCCGTCAGCCGAAATACGCCACGGCCTCCGGATAGGGCCTGGTAGGCGTTGCCAGCCTTGTCGCTCAGGAAATTGAACCATTCCTGCGGGGTCAACGCCTTCGGTCGCTCGCTGATCTCCACCACCGTGCCGTTCGGCGCGAAGCGCAAATGGATCAGAACTTTCTGCGGTTGCATCTTGTTTTCCTTTTTTAAACGCCGGAGCCGAAGCCCAGCAGCTCGATAGTGACGTTCTCGGTGCCCAGCACCTTGGCCTGGCAGGCAAGGCGCGACTTGGAGCCGATGCCGACGATGGTGTCGAGCCGCTCGTTTTCCTCGCGCGCGATCTTGGACAAGCCCTTGCGGCCCTCCTGCACGTAGATGTGACAGGAACCGCATTTGGCCTGTCCCTCGCATTTATGCAGAATGCCTATCTCCGCTCCGAGAAGGGCAGCGAGCAGGGTCGTTCCTTCTGCCACATCGATGGTTTTTCCCGACGGCAGCACAGTCAATGTCGACATTTGTTCATTCCTCGCTGTTGTTGAACGATCAGGTTCAAGGTCCTAGTAGATCGCGGCGCCCGCTCCGTCATTGATCGAGGCTTCCTTCATCGTTTCGACGATGAAGGAAATCTGATCCTCGGTGAGATGGGTGTGGAACGGCAGCGCGACCGCGCGATCCGCCACCTTTTCGGTGACGAAATAGTCGCCGCGGCGATGACCGCGATCGAAATAATGCCGCTGCAGATGCAATGGATTGCAGTAGGCCGCGGCTTCGACCTGCTCAAGCCGCAGGTCCTCGACGATGGAGTCGCGGCTGGAACGGGTGAAGCGGGTCCCGAGATGGACGACGTAGAGGAACCAGTTTACCTCGGTGACGTCGGGACCGACGTAAGGTGGTTTGATGCCCTCGAAGGACTGCACATATTTGTAATAGAGGTGCTCGATCAGCCGCCGCCGCTCGAGAATTTCATCCAACCGCTGCAATTGGGCGAGGCCAAGCGCGGCCGCGATGTTGCTCATGACCGCCTGATACGGTGGGGTCGAACTGACCACCACGGATGCCCGCTCTTCCAGCCGGTGAGAGCGCAGCCGCCGCAAGGTCACCGCGATATCGACGTCATCCGTCACCACCATGCCGCCTTCGCCGCAAGTCAATGCGGAAGGTTGGGAAAAGTCGAACACCGCGACATCGCCGAAGCTGCCAACCAGCCCGCCTTTGTATCGCGAGCCGATCGCTTCGGTGGAATCCTCGATCAGCAACAGGCCGTGTTTCTTCGCGATCGCGCGCAATTCGGTCCATGCCGCCGGATGTCCGTTATTATTGCTTGCAACGATCGCCCGCGTGTTTGCGGTGATGCGGGCCTCGACCTTGTCCGGCGCCAGCGTTCCGGCCCAGTAGTCGATATCCGCGAATACCGGCGTCGCTCCCGCGACGGCGATGGCGTGGATCGCCTCGCGGAACGAATAGGACGAGGCGATGACCTCCTGGTCCGGCCCGATCCCGCATGCCTTCAGCGCCAGCAAGAGCCCGATGGTGCCGGAGGGAACGGCAATGGCATAGCGGCGGCCGATATATGTGGCAAAGGCCTGTTCGAACTCTTCCACGACCGGTCCGTTCGAAAGCCTCGCTGACCGCATGATCTGATCGACGGCCCCGATCTCGGCCAGCGTGACGTCCGGATCCGACAGCGCGATGAAGCCCCCATCGCTGCCGTCACCGGCGACGTCATCGGCCTCCGCATCCTGCACAATGGCGGGTTCGTTCATGGCGCCACGTTCCTGTCCGCCAAAACGATGCCTGTCGCGCGCGCCGGATCAGCCGTGATCTGGACGCAGTGATCGCTGCGATCGACCAGGTGCACCTCAAAGCGCGAATAGGTGCGGAACGGCGTTTCCGGCACATCCGAAGCATCGCATTTGGTCCACGACAGATGCGGAAAGCGGCTACGCAATTGCGCGAAGACGCGCCCATCGGCCTCCGGCGCGGACAGCACGTCGTCGATCTCCAGCAGTTCGTCCGGTCCTAGTGCCATTTAACCAACTCGACGTTTCCGATCACAAAGACGAAAGCATGAAAATTCATTGCCAAAACGTCCGCTCCGGATCGACGTTCAATCGCTCCAGCGCCGGCGGCAGCCGCTCATGCGTGGAATCGAGTTGCCACAGACCCGTGGTGTGGTCCTTTCGGAACAACTCCCATCTCGCAGCGTCGGGATTGTGCAGCAGCAACGCGACATCGATCACGCCGCCGTCCTTGTCGATATTCCTCGAACAGCACGGGCTTTCGATTCGGTAGCCGCCGACCGTCGTCATCACCTGCGGCTTCACGTATCGGTATCGCTTGCGGGTCTGCAGGCTTCGCTGGATCCGCTTGCGGTCGAGATCGTTCGGATGGGCGAACGGCCGCACCACGTTTCGGCTCAAGACAGCGGATTGCATTGTGTCTGCTCCTTACTAGAGAGGAAGAATTTCTTCTTCGAGACAGCCGACCACGAGGCGCTCGCCGAATTCGACCAGATAGACCGGAAGGTTTTCTTCGGTATGGGTTCCGACCTGGACGATTTCGCCGACATCGCCGACATTGACCAGCAGCGCCTCGACCGCGGCATCCGGAAAGCTGCCGTCGTTGTGAAGGTTGATCAGCGCCTTGACGCGCTGGCCCCATTGAAATCGCGGAATTCGGGGTTCGATCATGACGTTGCAGCCTCCGGCAGCGGCAGATCCGCCATTTCGTCACGCGCGTGCACCGGGTCGAGTTCCTTGCGTTTCATGCCGACACGGTTGCCGCTCTCCAGGAACTCGACGCCGTAGATATAGAATTGCTGCAGGAACGTGCCGATCGAGACGACGTAGCCCTCCTCGCCCTTCTTCGCGAGAATGTCGCCGATCTCCTTGCCGGCATAGGTTCCGTCGTTGCGGATGGTGCGCTTGGCCTTCACCTTCTCGCCATAGCTGAAGACAGGCGGTGCGGAGATCTCCACCACGTCGCTGTCACGGACAATATTGCTCATGCCGGATACTCCCATGATCGACCGCCGGTGAGGCGCGACCGCGCCATTTCCTGCACGAATCCGTCGCTATCCTGGATCAGGTCGGCAAGATCGCCGACCGCGATCCGGCTCGCCACCTCATAACGGACACGCCAGTCCGGATCGTAACGCAGCCGCGGCAGCAACCGCGGAGCCAGCCGCTGGGCGATCTCGAGCCGCACCAGCGCATCCTGATCGCAGGCCATGCGAAGCAGCCAGTCGGCCGGGATCCGTTGCGCCACCACGCGACGGACTTCCGGCTCGGCATCGCCGATCATCGTCGTCAGCAGCGCAGGCGCGATGCGGCGCGCGATCACCAGCCGCACGTAGTAATCCGGATCGTTCATCATCGGCATCAGTTCGGCGTCATCGAGCACTGAAGCGATGCGAATTCTTACCTCACGATGAACGTCGTTGCGCAGCCGCAGCACCAATCGCTTGGGTAGCCGCCGCGCCGCGTTCCATCGCACCGTCTCCTCGGGATCGTCGAGCAGTAGCGGCAGCAGAAACACGCTGGCATACTTTGCCGCGATCGCGCGAACCTCGAAATGCGGATGTGTCACATAGAAATTCGACAGATCCGGATTCCAGTTAAAGAAGCGGTCGATGCGCCGGGCGTAGCGGTCATGGACGCAGGCGTGCGTGAGGCGGCAGAGCCGCGCTTCCCTGAGCGCCTGATGACGGCAGGATCCGCAATCGACCTCGTTGCCTTGCCAGTCGCGGGCTTCGTCGATGTTATTCATCTTCGTCGAGCCCCATGCGATTGAGGACTTCGAGCAATACCCTGGCGCCGACCTTGTCGCTTGGGTCGAGTTCGAGCAGTTTCATGATAGCCGCGCGGCCCTCATCGAGGTCGCCGAGGCGCATCTGCAAATACGCGTATCCCTTCAGGGTAAAGAGGTAGAACCTCGGCAGGATGTTCTCGTATTGACCGAACGCGGCGTCGCCGGCTGCGACATCCTGCCAGTCGGCCGCGAGCTTGTTCTCGCGCGCCGCCTTTTCCAGACAGAGCTTTGCAACTGTCAGCGCATCGGCCAGCCGTCCCTTGTAGAAATAGAAGCGATAGAGCCCGATCAGCACCGCGGCGTGCCCCGGCGCCAATGCCTGGGCTTCCCGCAGATGCTGCTCGGCGACATCGTCGAGATGGTAGGACAGCCCGGCCTCCCACAGATGGAATTCAGCCGCGGGCGGAAGTCCGCCGCCGAGCAGTGCGTTGGACAGAATCGCCGCGTCCATGACTGATTGCGGCTCGTCTCGTTCCGCCGATCCAATCATGGGACGCCTCCCGTCTAGTGGCCCGAGCAGGAAACCTGCTTCGGATCCTTGAACACCAGCCCGGTCTGCGAGGGCGTGTCGGCGAAATCGATGGTGACGCCGTCGAGCAGGATGCGGCTCTCCGCCGGCAGGAATAGTTTGACGCCGTCGCGCTCGACGACCGCCTCGCCCTGCGCCGGTTCACGGCGCACGCTGATATCGGCGGCCAACCCAGAGCAGCCGCCCGGGCTGACGGCGAGCCGGAAGCCGCTGGCGGCGTCGCCATCGGCGCGGATCATCATGCGGATGAACTTTGTTGCCGCAGGCGTAAGGGTAAAATTCATCGGGCTCGTCCTTATGCCGGCGGCTGATAGCGCGGAAATGAATTGTCAATGACGCAAGTGTTGTCGACCGGGCAAACCGCCGTGCATTGTGGCGAGTCGAAATGGCCGATGCACTCGGTGCATTTCTTCGGGTTGATCACGAAGGTCCCGTTCTTCTCGGTGATCGCGACATTGGGACATTCCGGCTCGCACGCCGAACAACTCGTGCATTGTGAGGCTATGATCTTTAGCGCCATCGCTTGCTCCTGGGCGTTCGCTTGATTTGTGAGTTCAGGCTGCCGAGATCAGCGCACCCTGGCGGATTTCTGCATCGCCACGTTCGATATGCTCGATCTCGCCGCTCTTGACCTTGTCGAGGTAGGACTTGAACCAGGCGATTGCGGATTTCTCGATGAATTCGTGGGCGAACTGATCGACCGGCTCGATGCCCGCCTTCTGCAGGTCTGCCTTCGGACAACCGCCGATCTTGGCCACGAACACCGCATGACAATCGTTGATAGCGCGGATCACGGTCTCGAGGCTTTCTTCATCGCCGAACCCGCCCTGGCAGTACAGGTCGACACGGCGATGGCCCACGAATTTGGCGCCGGCGGTGGAGAGTTCATAGACCTGGAACTCCTTGGCATGGCCGAAATGCTCGTTGATGAGGCCCGAGCCCTTGGTGGCGACCGATACCAGCAGCTTGATGTCGCTCATCTCGCCGGCCAGCGTTTCCAGCTCTTCCTGTTTCGCTGCAACCTTGGCGACGCGCTCGTCCTCCACCTTGGATTGGTAGGCCTTGCGGCTGTCGAGATCGTAGTTGACCTCCATCGCCATGATCTTGTCGGTGGTGAACTCCGCACTGCGGTCCTCGCCGAGCAGCCCCACCGCGTCGGCGCGGCACTGGCGGCAATGCCGCATCATGTTCATCTCGCCTTCGCAGGAGTCCTGCAGCGCCTTCAATTCCTGCGCCGTCGGTCCGCGCTGGCCGGTCAGGCCGAACACGGTGCCATGCTCGGGTGCCGAGATCAGCGGCATGATGTTGTGCAGGAACGCGCCGCGCGATTTCACCGCCTTGTTGACTTCGACCAGGTGCTTGTCGTTGACGCCCGGGATCATCACCGAATTGACCTTGCACAGGATGCCGCGCTCGGTCAGCATTTCGAGACCTTGTAGCTGGCGATCCGTCAGGAGCTTGGCGGCCTCGACGCCGGTGTAGCGCTTGTGCTTCCAGAACACCCAGGGATAGATCTTGGCGCCGATCTCGGGATCGACCATGTTGATGGTGATGGTGACGTGATCGACGTTGAAGCCCGCGATGGTGTCGACGTGATCGGGCAGCGCCAGCCCGTTGGTCGAAAGACACAGCTTGATGTCGGGCGCCGTTTTGGCAATCAGCTCGAAGGTCTTGAAGGTCTTTTCAGGATTGGCGAGCGGATCGCCCGGGCCGGCAATTCCGAGGACGGTCATCTGCGGGATCGTCGAGGCCACCGCCAGCACTTTCTTGGCGGCCTGTTCCGGTGTCAGTTTTTCGCTGACCACGCCGGGACGCGATTCATTGGCGCAGTCGTATTTCCGATTGCAATAATTGCACTGGATATTGCAGGCCGGCGCCACCGCGACATGCATGCGGGCATAATGATGGTGGGCTTCCTCGCTGTAGCAGGGGTGGTTCTTCACCTTCTCCCAGATTTCGGTCGGCAGATCGCCTTGACCGGCCGCGGAGCCGCAGCTCGCCTTGCCGCTGCCGCCGGTCGTACCGCAACCCTTGTGGTCGGCAATCTCCTGCATCACGTTTTCGATGTTCGCGATATTGCCGGCTGCGATACCTTCTTGCGGTGCTGTCGCTTGCATGTCCGTTCCTCGTTGCTGACGATCCGAAGATCTGAAAGTCTTGAGAGAAGTCCTGCGACAGGGATTAGCAACTCGCGTGCCATCGATGATAGCTTGATATTTTCATCGAATATCAAGAAGTTAGGAAAACAACCCCGGCTGTCGCTTTGCCAACACCGTCCCAGCCGCGATGTTAGAAACGTTACAGATTGCGCGATTTACGATTGAAGCGACGCAGCGAATGGAGCGGCTGCGAATCGGAAATGCAGGACGAGCCCCGAAGCGCCTGATGGTGCGGGGCCAGACTGTGAAGGCCGCGTGTATTCAGGCTGCGCCGAGCAGCAATTCGACCGCCCGATCCACTGAAATTGCGATCGGGGTCAGGCCCTGGCTGATGAAGAACTTGATTTCGTTCCTCGACAGCGCCTCGGGCTCGACGATCACGTAGTGCAGTGTCGATGATCGCTTGGTGACCTGGCGCGCATAGGTCCGCAGCAGTTGGTCGTTGAAGCGACAGCCGATAAAGACAAAGCTGCGCTCGGTGCGTCGGTCCTTCACCGCATCAGGGATCGGGGTCTGGATGTCGATCTCGGTCAACACCTCGACATAATCGGCGTCGGAAATCAGGAAATTCTTTGCCGGAGCGATCGAGCCATGCGGCTTGTAGAGCAGCGTCTTCCAGCCGCTGGCCGCCGAGCGATCCGATTCCGCACCGGCCGCGTCGTAGAAGCGGTACCAGCGGTCTTCACCGATCCCGGCGCGGGTAATGCCCTGGACTTCACCCCAATCGCTGCGCTGGGCGAGTGCGGCGCGCATCGCGCCATCGTACCAGCTGTCGACGATCATCGGCAGCCGCAGCGAGGCGAGATGGTGATGCAGCGGGGTCGGCTCGACCGGTGTCGCGAACGCCTCCGACATCAGCGCAGTGACCGTGGAGCGGTGCTTGTAGCTCTCGATGTGCTGCGCGGCAGCCCAGGCATTGCCCTTGGCGCGCCGCGGCAGCGCCACTTTGGTACCGAAGAACGCCGCCAGCGCTTCCGGATTCATCGGCGCAGCGGGCTTCAGGGTCGCCGCAAGCCCGGGGCCGAGATAGGGGATGATATTGCCGGCACGCAGCCGCATCGCGACTTCGGCCAGCGCCGTCTCGGCGTCGGCGTGTTTGATGAAATCAATCGGCGGAATGGGAGCGTTCATCAGTCCTCACTCTCCTGGCCGCCGCGCTTCTTTGCGTTGACCGTGATCGGCAATGAAGTGCCCGCCGCCATCTGCGGCAGATCGAGCACCCATCCGTTGGCGATGCGGATCCAGCCGCCCCACAGCGATTCATGTTCGGATTCGACGATCGGCTCTTCAAGGTCCTTTTTCGGCACGTAGATCGAAAGTCCGGTCTCCGGAGAGCGGCGAATCATAACTTTCATTGGATCAGCTCCGGGGATCGGAAAGGGCTTGCCGTGATCGACGCCTGCGCTTGGGACGACGGCGACAGCGCCCTCAGTCTGGCGATGATGTCGGGGAGCAAGTTGAGGACGCAGACGATATCGTCGATGGTATTGTCGCGCGACAGCGAAAAGCGGATGGCGCCGCGCAGCGCCGACGGCGGCACGTTCATCGCACGCAGCACATGCGACGGCTCCATCGATCCGGACGCACAGGCCGAGCCCAGCGAGGCGGCGATACCGGCCTTGTTCAGATGATGAAGCACGGCTTCGCCTTCGAGATGCTCGAAGGCAATATTGCAGGTGTTGGGCAGCCGGTTCCCGGTGTCACCCAGCACCATGCAATGGCCGATTTCGAGGATACCCCGCTCCAGGCGGTCGCGCAGCGCGCAGACACGGGCCTGTTCGTCCGGCATGAGCGCCAACGCAAGTTCGGCGGCCTTGCCCAAGCCAACGATGCCCGGCACGTTCTCGCTGCCGCCGCGCCGCCGCCGCTCCTGCGGGCCGCCGCGGATCAGCGGGTTGAACGGCGTGCCCTTGCGCAGGTAAAGCGCCCCGATGCCTTTGGGCCCGTGCAGCTTATGTCCCGACAGCGACAACATATCGATCTGCGTCGACTTCAGATCAAGGGGGATCCTGCCGACCGCCTGCACCGCGTCGGTATGGAACAGAACGCCGGCGCCATGCGCCATGTCGGCGAGTTGTTCGACCGGAAACAGCGTGCCGGTTTCGTTATTTGCTGACATCACGGATGCGATCGCGGTACGCGGACCGAGCGCATGCCGGTATGCTTCGATATCCAGCCGTCCCTGCGTATCGACCTTGATCCGGTGGACCGTTATCCCGCGCGTACTTTCCAGGTGATCGAGCAGCGTCAGGACGGCGGGATGCTCGACCGCCGAGGTGACGATCTCGTCGCGGCCATCCCTGTTGTCGAGCGCAGAGAGAATAGCCGCGTTGTCGGCTTCGGTGCCGCCGGAGGTGAACGCGATTTCGTGGTCGAACGCCGCACCCAGCAGCGCCTGCAGGCTCTTGCGCGCCGCCTTCACCGCACCTGCGACCTCGCTGCCGAAAGCGTGAGACGAAGAAGCATTTCCGAACTGGTCGGAGAAGAACGGCAACATCGCCGCGACCACGGCAGGATCCGTTCGCGTGGTCGCATTGTTGTCGAGATAGATCGGCCGCACGGACGCCTCTTCAATGCCGCGCTTTCGCAGCTCCAGCGACCGGAATGATGCGCACGAGTTCGCCGAGCCGCTCGACCACCTTGGACTGGATGCCCTCGAGCGTGGCGCTGCTCAATTTGCAGAACACGCAGGCGCCGGTAAGCTTGACCATGATCTTGTTGCCGTCGATCTCGATCAACTGGCAATCGCCGCCGTCGCGTTGCAGGTTCGGACGAATTTCCTCGATTACCGCCTTGATGATCCGGGTCCGTTCGTCGTCGACCGCCGGCAATTGCTTCGAAACTTCAGATTCAACCAGCATGGCCCGGACTTCTTTCCATAACAGACTCTATAGATCGTTCACGATGGCGGGCGACGCAGCGCTCACGCAAAAGACTTGCCGCAGCCACAACTTGCTTTCGCGTTGGGATTTTCGAAGGTGAAGCCCGATCCTTCGAGCGCCACGACAAAATCGATGGTCGTGCCAGCCAAATATTCGTGGCTCTTCATGTCGACGAACACGCGAACCCCATCACGCTCGATCACGGTATCGTCGGGATCGATGGCATCGACCAGGCCCAGATTGTATTTGTAGCCGGCGCAGCCGCCTGCTTCGACCATGATGCGCAGTCCGTCGACCGGCTTGTTGGCCGACGTGATCGCATTGCGTACCGCGTTTAGCGCGCTATCGGTCAGATTGATCATTGCTCGCTCTTTCATTTCCAAAAGGCTGTCGAGCAATGAGTTGGCAAGACTTATGCCAAGCATCAACCAGCTGATATCATTGCACTTTGGATCTGGAGCTGTTGGCTTTGCGACGCGTGTCAGGTTTCCGACAGGACAGCTTTCGCATCGGGGCCGATCAAAATCCGCGTCGCTCCCGCCTGAGCCGCCCTGTTTGCCGCTGGGTACATGGATTCGGACGCCAACGAGGGGCGACACCGATCCAAAAAGCGCTTCGGCAAACCGGCCGACATTTTGCATAGCCGGTTACAACCGGCTCTTATGCGTCGATGATCCATTCTGACACCGGAGAGGTTACATGACGACGACCGAGATGAGCGCGCCGACGTCAATCGAGACCACCGCCCTTGACCGGCTTGATCGTGAAGGACGCCTGCTCAACGCGGTCTTCAAGGGACCAACGACGAAGCCAGGCCGGTTCGGCTTCAGGGGCGATATCGCGCTCAAATTTCAGACCCAACTCGCCGACGAAAAGCGCCCGCCGGAATTCTCCATGGAGCAGGTGCTGACGCTGGTCCGGCAGGGCGAAACCACGATTCCGATCCTGGTCGGCTATATTCACTCCTTTGCCTATCTGAGCACGGTGTCGGAAGTGCTGGCCGGGTTGCTCACGCCTGATGGCACCTACTTCATCTTCTGCAACAACATCGACCTGCTGGCGAAATATCGCGTCACGCTCGGCGGCGTCACCTTCTTCGTGTTGCCTTGCGACGAATCGACGGTGTGGAAGGAGATGATGGACCTGATGAGTATCGATAAGAACGACGTCAAGAAGCTCAACACCGCCGGCAAGCTCGACCACCTGCTCGACGCCGCGATGGGTTTTGATGAAAAATACGACGTCATCACCTTCGAGGAAGGCGTGGCCCGGATGGAGCCGGTCAAGAACCGCAACGAAAACCGTCCGGTGTGAGCCGCCGCCGCCGCTGGTCTCTGCGCGCCCCCCGGTCAAGCTTCCGCATTGTCGGAAGCGACATCCTCGTCCTCGACCAGCGTCACACCGGTGACGCAGATATCGTTGTCGAGCACGGTCAGCGCCACGGGCGTGAGGCTCTTCCCCTTGCATGGACCATCGACGCAGCTGCCGGTACCAAGCTCGAACAATGCACCGTGCTTGCCGCACATCAGCCGGACGCCGTTCTGGTCCAGAAATTGGTTGCGTTCCCAATCGAGATTAACCCCGTCATGCGGGCATCTATTGAGATAGCCGAACACCTGCCTGCCCCAGCGCACCACGATGATCGGCCAGGGCTTGCAGCTGCCGTCCTCCGCCACGATCATCAGCTGAAACCCTCTCGCCTTCTGGCTCGGTATCTCGTTCATGCCGCAGATCGCATAGGCCACATGATCTGTCATCTTCGCCTCGCTCATGACGATACGCTGGTTAATGCCGGTGACTTCAGGCGACGATCGCGCGCCTTCGCCTTCGCCACCAGCAGCCGGTTGGCCGCCAGCGAGAATTCCAGCCAGGCCGCGGCGATGTCGCGAAGGATCACCTGGCGGTACTCCCGGGACAGCCGATGCTCATCGGGAAAATTCGACAGCGCGCACGAGGTGCGGTTGAAGGCGATGACGTCGTCGAATACCGATTGCATCAGGACGCCGAACGGCTGCTGGACCCCCGGCGTCAACGGCGACCGGCCGCGCTCGACCGCCGTCGAACTGATCTCGAAGGGCAGCCCGTCCAGCATCTTGAGCGCGTTGTCGAACAGTTCTTCCAGCGATTCGAGCAGCGCGCGCTGGGTGAGCTGTTCCCGCTGCTGGTCCGCAAGATTGTGATTGAGACGATGACGATAGCTGTCGAACGCCACATCCTGCTGATCGGCCACCCATTGGGAAAACCGGGCGAGACTCGTTGCACTGATCGAGGCTACGCTGTCGCTGGGGAGCCCGGCGTCCGCCAAGCCGCCCCGCGCCTTCATCCAGCCGCGGTTGAGCGACAGCTCAACTCGCCGCGCCGCCTCCAGCGCGCCTTCGAGATAGCCGGCGCCGCCGGCGGCCGTTTCCGATCCGGCCAGATGCAGCCTGCCGTCCCATTGCGGCCGGCGCAGCATCGGATTGGCGGCAGCTACATGTTCGTTGCCAGGCGAGCTGCGATCGAGCGCGCTGCAGGTAAAGGGTTCACTCGCCCAATCCTGATAATGCTGCCCGGCCGGCTCGAGCACAGACCCAAATACCTGCACCATCTGGCTGCTCATCAGCAGCGGCAGGCCGACGCTGAAACTGGCGCGCAAATCCGGCGACAGGGCGAGAAATCCGCCCAATGCCGCCTCGCTTCCATCGCCGTCGCAGGCGTCGAATATCTCGCCGATCACCGCCTGTTCATGAGTGACGAAGGCGTTGCCGGATTGTCCGGCTTCGCGCCAGAAGGCATGGTCGTAGCGAAAGACTACCCTGGCCTGCGACGCCATCCAGGTCACGGTACCCTGCATCGCCTGCTGCGTGGTTTCATCGAGCGCCGGCGTGAAGCGAACGCGCTGCTCCAGCAAACGCGGCGGGACGGCGAGCACGACCTGCCGCGCCTCGATCTCGACGATATCGCCGCCGTCGGCAAAGGTCAGCACGACGCGGTCGGTGCGATCGCTGACCTCGGTCAGAACATGATTGAAATAAAGGAGCCCCGAGGGCAACTCCTTCGCCATCGCATCGATGAGTTGCGCCATGCCACCCGGCAGGCGGCGGGCGCCTTCATGCAGCTTTCTTCCGTCGATCCGGTCCGGCGCTTTGTCGGGGTCGTTCAGATGCAGCCACGAACCATCGTCATGCTGGTGGATGCTGGCCAGTCCCAGTTCGGCGACCAGATTTTTCATCAGAGGCTGCGTGTCCGGCCAGAACCAGGTCGGGCCGAGATCGACCACACCTCGGGATTCCGCCTCCGCAACCGACAGGATGCGCCCGCCCAGCCGCCCCCGCGCCTCGAACAAGGCGACGGCCCTGCCCTGCCGGAAAAGATTTCGCGCCAGCGCGACGCCACATAACCCGCCGCCAACGATCGCCGTATCCAGCATCGATCAGCCCTGCCATCTCGTTACACGACCGGGCTCTGCAAGATTCGCGCAAGATCGGAAGCCCGGATCGAACTGCCCAGCGATCCACGCCGGTCGGCGATCAACTGGCACAGAACTTGATAATCCGTAGCCAACATACAGGCGTGAGGAGATTGGCATGAATGTCACAACGGATTTGGCGGCTTGTTCTCTCGATGAGGTGAAGACATTGTTGGATGGCGGCACGCTCACAATCTATTCGGTCGCACGTCCCTCGACCGCAGACCAGCCGGTCGAGCGCAGCGGGACGCTGGCGACGTTCACCTTTGCCTCGCCCGCCTTCACGGCGGCGACCGACGGTGTCGAAAATCCCGCGTTTGCCGCCAACCCGGTGCCAGCGAGCAGCGTCGGTACGCCCGGCTTTGCTCGGGCCTGCAAGGCCGATGGCACCGTGATTGCCGACTTTTCCGCCGGCCCCGGCGATCGCGAGATCAAATTCAGCGAAGTTTCGTTCTCGCAGGGCGCACCGGTGAAGATCGCAACCTTTAAATTCATTGCCGAAGGCGGATGGCCGGAGAAGCCGGAATATTACGATACGCGACCGCGCAGTGGCTATCCGATGCCGGCCACGTAATCGAACTACCGTCCGGCAGCTTTCGCGAACTGCCGGCCAGATGTTTCTTTGGCGACTTTGTCGGCTTTCTGACACGGAGATCTCACGGACATGAGTTATGCAAATCATGAAGCGCTGGTAAGCACAGAATGGCTGGCGAAGCATCTTGGGGATCCGGACGTCAGGGTGCTCGATTGCACCTGGCATCACACCAGCACCAATCTCGACGGGCGCACGCAGTACCGCGGGCGCCACATTCCAGGCTCGGTTCATTTCGACATCGACCATGTTGCCGACAAGTCGAACCCGCTCCCGCACATGCTGCCCAGCGCCGCCGACTTCGCCAAAAAGATCGGGCTGCTCGGGGTCGGCGATGGTGACCGGATCGTGGTTTACGACCGACTATGCGGTGGCGCCGCCGCAGCCCGGGTGTGGTGGATGTTCCGGGTATTCGGCTACGACAAGGTCGCGATGCTCGATGGCGGGTTCGGCAAATGGACCAAGGAGAAACTGCCGGCGGACATGTCGATGGTGCGGCCGGAGCAAAAGTCTTTTACGGCGACCTATCGTCCCGCTCTGGTTCGCGCCTTGCGCGACATGACGGAAAATCTCGTGACCGGCGCGGCGCAGGTGATCGACGCGCGCGGCCCGGGCAAATTCGACGGCAGCCAGGAAGACGTATTCCCGTTCAAGAAGCTCGGCCACATCCCGAACGCCATCAACATCCCATGGGCCGACCTCATTCATCCCGACAGCGGCACCTTCATTGCGGCCGATGCGCTCGCCGCGCGGTTCGACGCTGCCGGCATCGACCTGCAGCGCCCGATCGTGACCAGTTGCGCCTCCGGCATCACCTCCTGCGTGGTGGCGCTCGGGCTCTATCTGCTCGGCCACACCACTGCCGCCGTCTATGACGGCTCGTGGGCGGAATGGGGCCTGGCCGAAGAGACGCCGGCAGTCGCAGCCTGACATAAGGGAGGGCCGCATCCGTGAGCCAACATCCGCTACCGGTCAGCCTTATCGCGGAAGGCAAGGATTACGAACTGTCGGCCACACCGGACCGCGCTTCGTTCATCCTGCGCTCGAAAGCGGATTTTTATACCGCGCATCTGCAGGGCGAGGACGCGGCGCGGTTTCAGGCCGATTACCAGGCGATCCAGCTGCAATACCCGCACTGGAAACCGGACCAGACCCTGGCCCAGCTCTGGGACCAGGGCGGCTATAGCTGGCTCGCAGCACAGGACGGAGAGTGACCATGGCAACCCTCGTCAAGACCACGCAGGACGGACGAAAACTCGAGGTGATCGGGTTGGCGATCTGCCTCGATGGACAACTCGAAGCTTTTGAGCTCATCGAGGTCAAGCTGCACCCGAACCAGCGCGCGATCTGGAAAGCCGTGCCCGATGCGACCCACATGGCAGGAAGGGTGGCGCTGACGCGCGAGGAAGCGGACGCCGTGGTCGCAGCCTTCAAGGAAGCCGAGGCGCAAATCCTGGCCAGCCCCGCCGCCATCAACGAGCGGTTTCGAATCGCAGCGATGTGGAAAGCCCGCGAACAGGGTATCGAGTAGTCCCGATCGCCATCAACTGGGCAAGGCTGGGGCACGAGGACGCGGGGCATCCCTGAGCGGGACCCAAAATTGCGAAAACAACCCCATGCAAAGTAGAAATGGGCCTCGCCGAAAACGCAGGATATGGCTTGGCTCGGTGCATCCGGGGCATGTCTACTCCGCTCGAAAACGCTCTAGTTCAGCCTCGCTCTGCGCGGCCGATAGCCGCCGTTCTCGTCGCGCTCGAACATGTCATCGAGCCGGGGATGGCTGACCGGCTCGCCGGAGGTATCCGCCAGCAGATTCTGCTCGGAGACGTACGCGATATAGGGCGTCTGTTCGTTCTCGGCGAACAGATAATAGAACGGCTGATCCTTGCGCTGGCGGCCCTCGATCAGGTTAGTCGTCTCATACGAGACCTCGCCATCGGCAAACTGCGGGTCGACGTCAAACACCACGCCGCGGAATGCATGGATGCGGTGCCGGGTAACCTGGCCGATCTTGAATTTGGCAACGGAAATTCTGCTCATCACCTGCGGCCGGCTGGAGGCGACGTCATCCCGCCGTGGCATGGGTCTGGCAATTGGTGGGGCAGACCCGGGCGCAGGCGCCGCAGCCGATGCAGGCTCCCTGATCGTTCATCACCATGATCTTCTTCTCGACTTCGTCCTCGTCGTCATCGAGGTCGACGAACTCGCCCTCGTCGGTCAGGCCCTTGAGCGTCATCACGTCGCGGCCGCATACCTTGAAGCAGCGGCCGCACCCGATGCATTTCTTCTCGTCGATGGCGAGGAGATAAGCGGGTTGCCAGTCGCGACCGTCCCGGGTGATGTTGGACATGATGAATGCCTTCGGGTTAAGCCGATTCGAGACTCTTCAAGGCTGCGCGTTTCTGCTCCAGTTCGGCGAAGGCATCATGCGCCCGCTTTGCCACGCTGGGGATGGTTTCCCATTGCAGCGGCAGTTCCTCCGACAGGTCGTGGAGATCCATCTTCGCCTGCGTCGCTTTCGCCGACAGCTTCTTGATCTCGGCTTTCAACGTTTCCAAATCGCTCATAGGCCCCTCAATAATCCGCGACAGCTCTGAATTTTTCGATCATCTCGACGCCGGCCTTGACGTATTTGTCGCCCTCCTCCGCGAGCTTGCCGAGGTTGTCGAAGCCGAAACGATGGACGTCGCGCAGCTGCTTGTTGACGACGATGAGCCGGCCGCCGATCAGGACCATACGGCCGAAACCCTCATGGCTCATCTTGAGCATCGGCGAGATCATCACGCCGGTGATCCGCTCGATCGACAATGCCACCGCATTGAAAAACAGCTCCATGCGCCAGATGGTTTCGGGATCGGGATCGCCGATGATCGGCAGCGCCCGGCGCGCCTCCTTGTCCAGGATGTACGGCTCGAGAAGCGATAGATCGCTCTTTCCCTCCCACGCGCCATGGCTGTCCTGCGCCCGCCATATCTTGATGAGTTCCTTGACGAAGGGCGCCTCCGCCGCGGGATTCGGTTCGAGCACCGCTGCCGTATCGGTCATGTTGATCCCTTAATCTTCAAAATCCAGCACCCGTTCCTGATCCTTTGCCAGCGCCTTGCGCAGCCACGGCGGCGGCGTGCCTTTCAGCACATCTTCCAGCCTGGCCAGAAGATCGGTGATTTGCTCCGGCTGGTTGACCTTCATCGGATGGATATTGTTGGCGACCACGCGTGCCGCGCCGGAGCCGCCGATCGCCGCGACATAGAGAATCGCACAATCCTTGATGGCCTCGATCTTGGGCGCGAGCTTGTCCTCGTTACCGTCTTCCTTGAGGTCGCCGTCGAACTGAACGGCCTCAAGGAACTTGTGCCCCTGCGGACCGATCTCATAGATCGCAATGTTCTTGGCCCAGCCGAAATGGGCGTCGACGCGTTTCAGGTCCTGGGTCGCGAATGCGATCTTCATCGGTTTTCCGTCCTTTCGTCTCGCCTCAGTGCATGGTTGCAGCGTCGATCGCGACCGGCGTGTCAGCCTCGGCGATGCGCCAAGTATCCGGCGTCGCCTGATGATTGTCCTCGTGGTCGGCGATGATGAGATTGGCGATGTCGAAGATCAGGTCGCGGGTGCCGCGATAGCCGACCGAGAGCTGATGTCCGGCGCCGAGCCGGTCGAACATCGGAAAGCCCGCGCGATAGAACGGAATCTGCAGTCGCTCCGCAGCCTGGCGACCGTGCGAATGGGAGATCAGGAGATTGCAGCCCTGGTCCTTTGCCAGATTCTCGAGATCCTCGAGATCGCCGATCAGCACTTCCTCGGCCTTGATCCGCTCCAGCACCGGTGACTGCGTCGTCGTCACCGCCGCCGTCACCTTGGCCCCCATCTCGTGCAGCATGCTCGACAGGTCGAACAGCAGGTCCGGCTCGGCGCCGATCGCGAGCTTGCGGCCGCCGAGATGGAAATGCGCGTCCAGCATGGCGTCCGCCAGTTGACCGCGCAGGCGCCGGTATTTCAGCGGCACCGGACGTCCGGAAATCTCGCTCAGGAATACCAGGAATTCATCGTTGGGGATCAGGCCGCACAGCCGCTCGAACAACCGGAACGGCACCCCGGCCTTGGTTTCCATCGCCTCGGCGGCGCGCCGCATCTGCGCGCCGATCGCGATGGTCCAGGCCGCTTGGCCCATGGTCGCGATCTCTTCAACGCCGATGCCGCCGATCGTGGTCGGCACGAACTCGTCGGGGATATGGCCATCGAGCGAACCGGCGAGATCGGGCAGAAAGGAGGGCTCAAGCCCGAAATCCTCGATGATGTTTCTAAGCTCGTCGAGATCACCAGGCGTGAGGTGACAGCCGGGCAGCACATTGACCCGTTTGGGATCACGACGTGCGGCGTTCTTCGGCCTATCGACCAACACCTCGACCATGCGTGCCACGGTCTTTTCCCAACCGTCCTGGAACGCATCCTTGAAGTCGGGGGTCGAGACATAGACCAGCGGGAATGTCGCCAGTTCCGGATGCTTCTGCCGGATCAGCGCAATGTAACCCTCGACGTCGTCACCTTTGGTCTCGGTGACGCCGGTCGAGCAGATGCCGATGATTTCCGGCTTGGTCCGCTTGTGGATGTTGAGAATGGCCTGTTCGACATTTTCGTAGCCGCCGAGCACAGTCGCGACTTCGCTCATCGCCGTGGTCTGCAGCGGCACGGCTTCCTTGAAATGCCGCACGAACAGCGTCAACCCGAACGATGTGCAACCCTGAGAACCGTGCAACAGCGGCATCGAGCCGCGCAGTCCCATGAAGGCGAACGCCCCGCCAATCGGCTGGCTCATCTTCAGCGGATTGACCGCGCAAGCCTTTTTCCCGACGGTAACTTTCGCCATCTGACGTCCTATTCCGCCGCCTGGAGCAGTGGCGCGGGAGTCGCACCCGCCGCTGCCGGCAATGTGGTCAGGATGCCCTCGAGCCGGACCGCGCAGAAACCGCAGCCGCCGGAAGCCTGGGTATGCTGCTTGATCTCGTCGACCGTGGTCAGCCCGCGTTCCTTGATGGCGTCTTCGATGGTCCCGAGATCGACCGTCTTGCAATTGCAGATTTTCCTGGCGCGGCGCGCGGCCTCGGCGGCCACCGGATCGGCAGCGAGTTCGGCGGCCTCCGCATCCATTTGCGCGATCGCCTTGGCCTGCCAGTTCTTCGCGGTGTTCTCCCACGGCGCCGGCTGGCGCAGTTGCTCCCACACCGGGTTGAACAGCGCCTTGTCTATCTCCTCCATCAGCTTGGCCATGCCGACATAGCCCATATAGGGGTGGCTGCGCTCCTGATTGATGTCGAGCCAGGGCATCGCGGCCTTGAGCGCCACGAATTGCGACTTGCCGCCCGACAGCATGATGTCCGCCTTGGCGTCCTTCAGCATCTTGTACATTTCGCGCGGCGTCATATCGTCGATCATGTGGGCATCCTGGCCCATCAATTCCTTGATCCGTTCCTTGTCTTCCTTGGTGGATTTCTTGACGCTGGTGCCGACCAGCTCGAGGCCGGCCTCCTGCAGCGCGGCCACCACCGACCAGGACTTGACTCCACCGGTGATCAACAAAACCTTCTTGCCGGCAAAGCGCGGCTTGTATGGCTCGATCGACGCCCACGCCTTGGCCTCCTCGCGGGCGATCACCGCTTCGGTCCTGGCCATCAATTCGTCGGGGGCGCCGCGTTCGATCAGAAGCCGGGCGATCTCGCGCAGCGAGTCGCTGGAATCCTGTATGCCGTAGAACGAGCCTTCGAAGAACGGAATGCCGTAGCGCTCTTCCATCTTGCGCGCCACGTTGATCATGGCCTTCGAACACACCATCATCGCCGCCTTGGCCCGGTGCGAATAGGCCACTTCGCGATACTTGCCGTCGCCGGAGATACACGAGAATATCCGGATGCCGAGTTCGTCCAGCAGCGGCTTCACCTGCCAGAGTTCGCCGGACAGATTGTACTCTCCGATGATGTTGAGATCATAGGGCGTGGTAAAGTCCGGTTCTTGGGTGCCGATGACGTGATCCAGCAGGGCTTCTCCGGCGAGCTTGTTGCCGAGATTCTTGGGCCCGACGAAGCCGGGAGAGTTGACGGGAATAACCGGCTTGCCGAATTTCGCGCTGGCCGCCTTGCAGACCGCGTTGATGTCGTCGCCGATCATGGCGGGCACGCAGGTCTGGTAGACGAAGATCGCGGGCGGATCGTACTTTTCGATGATCTCCTTGACCGCCTTGTACAACCGCTTCTCGCCGCCGAACACGATGTCGGTTTCGTTGATGTCGGTGGTGAAACCGGTGCGCCAGATATTCGAACCCGACGACCTCGCCCCGCGATTGTCCCAGGAATTTCCTTCGCAGGCGATCGGGCCATGGACGAGATGGGCGACGTCGGTCAGGGGCTGCAGCGCGATCTTGGCGCCGTCGAAGGCGCAGCCACCCGCGGCCCCGCCCGGCTGCAGCTGCTTGGTACAGCCCTTCTTGCGTTCGGCCTCGGATTTATTGGCGTTCTTGCCGCAGCCCGGCTCGTTGAACACTTCCTGAATGGTGGCCGACAGCGAGCTCATTCGTCTCTCCTACGGAAGCGAAGGACACAGGCATGAAGAACGTAAATTTGGTTGGTCTTGGTCCGCCCGGCCGTCGCTCCGGGAGAGCGGCGGCCGGAAGGTCGTCCATGTCGGCTCAGCGAATGATGTCGAAGCTGTAGTCGGTTTTCGCCGGAACGTTGGTGTTCTTGTCGATCTCGTCGAAGATCTTGTCGAGGATGCGCACCAGCACGTTCATGCCGCCCTGATATCCCCACACCGGATAGCGGTGATGGTGATGACGATCGAAGATCGGGAAGCCGATCCTGATCAGCGGGGTTCCGGTGTCGCGCTCGAGATACTTGCCGTAGGTATTTCCGATCAGGAAGTCGACGGGATCGGTGAACAGCAGCGAGCGCATGTGCCAGAGATCCTTGCCGGGATAGACGTGGCAGTTCTTGCCGAACGGCGAAGAGTCGAACACCGCCTGGACCTTTTCGGCCCACTGCTTGTTGCCGTTGGTGGCGAGCACATGGGTCGGCTCGGCTCCGAGTTCGAGCAGGAACGTGGCGAGGCCGAGGCAGAGATCCGGATCGCCATAGATCGCGAACTTCTTGCCGTGGATATGCGCGCCGGAATCCGCCATCGCGTCGACCAGCCGGCCCCGCTCGAGCGTCAACGCTTCCGGGATCTCCTTGCCGGCAATACGCGACAGCGCCATGATGAAGTCATCGGTCGCGCTAACCCCGATCGGATGGTTGAACGACACTACTTCCTGGCCATGTCCGGCGATGAACGGCAGCGTCTTCTCGGTGGAGTAATGCTGCATCGAGACCGTGGCCTTGGCGTGGATCGCGTTGGCGGCGTCCTCCAGCGTGGTGCCGCCGTCATACATGCGGAACTCGCCGTCGGTCGGGGTGTCGAACACGTCGCTGTTGTCGGCGAGAATGGTGTGCTCGATCCCCATCAGGTTGAAGATGCGCTTGATCTCGCGGGTGTTGCCGACGGTATAGCCGTCGAATCCGCCGATGAAGTTGATCTTGTCGTTGGGCTGGCGTTCGAGCTTCGGTACCGTTCCGGCTTTGCCGTCCCAGAAATGTTCCAGGATGCCCTTCAGGGCATTGTCGTAGCCGGTGACATGGCTGCCGACGAAGGCGGGCGTATGCGCGAATGGAACGTCGTATTCTGCGGGCACTGAACCCTTCTCCTTCGCCGTCTTGATGAACGCGTTGAGGTCGTCGCCGATCACTTCCGCCATGCAGGTCGTGGATACGGCGATCATCTTCGGCTTGTACATGGCGTGGGTGTTAGCGAGCCCGTCGATCATGTTGTTGAGGCCGCCGAACACCGCAGCATCTTCGGTCATCGACGACGAGACGCAGGAACTCGGTTCCTTGAAGTGGCGCGACAGATGGCTGCGGTAATAGGCGACGCAGCCTTGCGAGCCATGCACGAAGGGAAGTGTCCCCTCGAAGCCGACCGCGGCGAATACCGCGCCGAGCGGCTGGCACGCCTTGGCGGGATTGACGGTCAGGGCTTCACGGGCGAAATTCTTCTCGCGGTATTCCGGCGTCTTGGCCCACTCGCGGATACGCTCGACTTCGGCGGGATCGCGCGGGTTCTCGAACATCTTCTTCTTGTTCGCCAGCATTTGCTGGTATTCCGGACCGCGAAAAAGCTCGAAGTGATCGAGCACGTGCTCGGCATTCTGCGTCATGGTGGCACCCTTTTCAAAATTCCTGTGTCGATGGTGGGCGCCGGCTCTCCCTCGCGGGAAGAGCCGGCGGGCACGGCTTATTCCGCCGCCATCAAAGTGGCCTTCGGTACCGCCTTCCAGGGCGGCAATGTTTTCTTCCAGATCGGCGAGTTGATGGCCATGTCCATGTCGCGCGCAAAGATCGCGAAGCCGTCATAGCCGTGATAGGGACCGGAGTAGTCCCAGGAGTGCATCTGCCGGAACGGCACACCCATCTTCTGGAACACGTACTTCTCCTTGATGCCCGAGCCGACCAGGTCCGGCTGGACCTTCTCGACGAACTTCTCGAACTCGAATCCGGTCACATCGTCGTAGATCAGCGTGCCGTCCTTGACGTAGTGCTGGGCGGTTCGCTGATAGTCGTCGTTGTGGCCGAACTCGTAGCCGGTGCCGACCACTTCCATGCCGAGGTCCTCATAGGCGCCGATGACGTGGCGCGGGCGGAGGCCGCCGACGAACAGCATCACGGTCTTGCCTTCGAGCCGCGGACGGTATTTCGCGATCACCGCATCCATCAGGGGCTGGTATTTGGCGATGACGCGCTCGGCGCCTTCCTTGATCTTGTCGTCGAAGAAGGAAGCGATCTTGCGCAGCGACTCGGCGATCTTGGAGGGGCCGAAGAAGTTGTATTCGCACCACGGAATGCCGTACTTCTCTTCCATGTGACGCGAGATGTAGTTCATCGAGCGGTAGCAGTGCAGGACGTTGAGTTTTGCCTTCGGCGTCGCCTCGAGTTCGGCGAGACTGCCGTCGCCGGACCACTGCGCGATCACCCGCAGGCCCATTTCCTCAAGCAGGATGCGCGACGACCAGGCGTCGCCGCCGATGTTGTAGTCACCGATGATGGCGACGTCATAGGGCGTCTGCTCGAATTTGGCCGGCGCATCCGGCGCGATCTTGTCGAAGATCCAGTCCCGGACCGCATCGTTGGCGATGTGGTGGCCGAGCGACTGCGACACGCCGCGGAAGCCTTCGCAGCGAACCGGGACGATGGTCTTGCCTTCGTATTCCTTCGACTTCTGCTTGGAGACGGCTTCGATATCGTCGCCGATCAGGCCGATCGGGCATTCCGACTGCACCGTGATGCCGTTGTTGAGCGGGAACAGTTCCTGGATCTCATCCATGATCTTGGCGAGCTTCTTGTCGCCGCCGAACACGATGTCCTTCTCCTGGAAATCGGAGGTAAACTGCATGGTCACGAAGGTGTCGATGCCGGTGGTGCCGATGTAGTAGTTGCGGCGGGCGGCCCAGGAATACTGGCCGCAGCCGACCGGGCCGTGGCTGATGTGGATCATGTCCTTGATCGGGCCCCACACGACGCCCTTCGATCCGGCGTAGGCGCAGCCACGAATCGTCATCACGCCGGGAACCGATTTGAGGTTCGACTTGACCCCGCAATCGGACTTGCCGGCTTCGTGCACGTTGAGGTGCTTGGCGCGGCGCTTGGCGGTCTTTTCCGGGTAAACCGCCAACACCTCGTTGATCAGTTCCTTGTTGCGCGCCTTGATCTCGGCGACGCTTTGGGTTTTCGCTAAACTCATTTTGGTTTTCCTCGCTATCCGTTTGCGGTGACGGGGGCCGGCCCCTCTCGGGAAGGGACCGGAGTGAAAAGCCTTCAGGCCGCCGACATCGTTGCCGCCTCTTCGGCTGCAAGCTCCGCGGCCGATTTGCCGACGATGGATTCGTCGACCGGCTTCATGATGCCGTGTTCCATCAGCATGTCCTCAAGTTCGTCCATGGTGATCGGCGTCGGGATGATGCCCTTGCCGCCATTGGCGTGGATCTTCTGGGCAAGGCTGCGGTAGTGGCCGGCTTGAACCGAATCCGGTGCATATTCCAGC
>LNAP01001098.1_pt1 | contig 31792 bp, 33 predicted proteins | sample 602601 | NCBI WGS metagenome assembly LNAP01 (sample SAMN02440304, study PRJNA202911) | soil metagenome | biome: Subtropical and temperate rainforests or woodlands; isolation source: soil samples (1 kg each in a 20% v/v slurry with milli Q water) were... ...
CAGGAATGATGATGTGGTTTGCAGGACGAAAATGGCCGCTATGGGTACAAGCCAGCCAGGTACTGCCTTTGTCATTGAGAGTCTCTTAGGTCTTTTTGCCGGGGTCTTGCGGAGCGAACGAAGGGACTCTACTCTAACTTAAAATACGGTCCCTTATGGATGCACCCCGGCAACCAGATAACACTAAGGGACTGGAGTGACGATGCTGCCAAACTTCTTTATCTCCCCCGAGATATATTTGTCGAAGTCGGTTAACTGTACAGATTTTGGCACTAGGCCCTGGCTCTCAAGCTGCTTCCTGACATTCGGATCTTTGTTGATTTCCTCTAACTGCTGTGCAAAGTATGCCTTTACGGATGCGTCTGTCCGACCATTCATAATGACGCCATACCAAATCGCATAATCGAAGTCCTTTACGCCTTGTTCGTGCAAGGTCGGTACATCCGGCAGCGATTCCGACCGCTCCATGCTTGTCACGCCCAGCGCGCGCAGTTGCCCGGACTTGATGAAAGGTAATGCCAATGCGATGGGCGGGAAGGACACATCAATGCGTCCTGCAACCACTTCCGATACACCCTCTTGCACTCCCTTGTATGGAATGTGGGTGATTGTGGTTCCCGTTTGCTGCGTGAAATACCTGCCCACCAAATCAGTGGCGGAGTTCATGCCGGCGGATCCATAGTTTAAGTGGCTATCTTGCTTTTTCCCTGCGGTGATAAGGTCTTGCAGGTTTTTGTAGGGGCTTTTCGAGTTCACCACGAGCAAGGTCGGTGAGTAGGCAATCTGAATTACCCCTGAGAGGTCCTTTTCCGTGTCGTACGGGAGATTCTTTTGTACCGAGGGCGCCACCGCGTATGACGACGAGACGAATAGCAAGGTATTGCTATCCGGCTTTTCGTTCAATAGGCGCTGGGTCCCAACGGTGCCGCCTGCACCCGGCCGATTCTCGACAACGACAGGCTGGCCGATTTTCTTGGACAGCTCGTCCGAATAAATGCGCGCAATGAGGTCGATCAGCGCGCCTGGGCTGAAGGGGACGATTACCTTGACGGGCTGCTCGATTTTGACGGCTTGCTGTGCGACTGCCATGCTGCCGAAACCGACTCCAATGGAAAAAGCCGCCAATTTCACAAATCTTGTCTTCCACAACATATACTCACCTCCGGGTGTTGGTTCTAAAATCGATTTCTGCTTATTGTTTTTCTGCTGATTCGAGCTCTTCCATGAGAATCGGAATCGCAAGATTGCAGGCATGAATGCCCATGACCGTGGTCAGCTGTATCACCTCCACGATCTCCTCACGCGTTGCGCCCGCTTTAAGCGCGTTCTTCATGTGACGGCGGACTCCGGGCGCATATAAGTGCGTCGTGGCGGCATTGATGGCCACCATGATCAGTTCCTTGAACTTCTGGGGTAGCGGGCCATTTTTATGGGGCACACTTCTAAAGTTCAGATAGGCTTCCATGAACTCCGGGTCCAGGGCTCGCATCTGGTCCCACAAGGGGTTCCAGTCGCCCTTGGCGATGTGCTCTTCGCAGAGCGGTGTGGCAGTCTTGTTTGCTTCCTGCATTTGAATGTTTCCTCCATGATTCAAGTCATGCAACGCTGGCATTTGCAGCAGCGCTTTTCAGGTGGGCCGCATCTTCCAGGAGGAAGTCCGCGGCGCGCTCGCCTATCATCATGGCGGGGGCGTGGGTGTTCGATGATGCGATAGTGGGCATAACCGAAATATCGGCGACGCGTAGTCCGGCAATCCCATGTACCCGTAGGCGCGAATCCACCACCGACGATTCAGGGTTTGCACCCATCCGGCAAGTTCCGACGGTGTGCCAAGCCGTCTGGCCGATTTGCCGGGCGTAATCCAGCAATTCGTCATGGCTGTCCACAGCCGGGCCTGGGCGTTGTTCGGATTCGATCACCGATGCGAAAGCGGACTGGATAGAGATCTTCCGGATCAGTCGTAGCAGCCCGACTACTGTTTCCTGATCCTCCTGATCTTGAAGGTAGTTGGGTTGAATGACAGGGGCAATCAGTGGGTCGGCTGACCTGACATGCACTGAGCCGCGGGACTTGGGATAGAGCTTGAAGCCGCCAATCGAGAAGCCAGACCAGGGATCTATTCCCGCTCCCGGCGATCTTGAATACCGATCTTTGCCACTGATGTGGTAGATGCGCACCATGACGTCCGGGTGGCCCAAGGTGTCTTGTGTACGGGCGATCGCATGGGCGGTCGACGAGGTGCTGGCCAGCAGACCCTTGCGGGTCAGCAGATACTGCAGGCCGACTAGCACCTTGGTCAGAGGGCTGTGCATCAAATCGTTGATGGTGCCTGATAGATGGCTACGGAAAGCGCATCGCACCTGGAGGTGATCACTCATGTTTTCACCGACTGCAGGCAGTTCATGTTGCAACGCGACGCCTGCCGCCTCGAGCACCCCATGACGCCCAATCCCGGATAGCTCGAGTAGCTGTGGAGACTGGATCGCGCCGGCGCAAAGAATGACTTCTCCCTTGGTGCCGGCACGGATGACCTTGCCTTGCCAATGGTAGTCAACGCCTACGCAGCGCTTGTTCGAGATGCATACTCGCTGCACGATGGCGTTGGTGCGCACCACGAGGTTGGGCCGTTTAAGCGCGGGCTTGAGGTACGATACCGCGGAACTCCAGCGCCTGCCGTTGAGCGCGTTCTGTTCGAGATAGCGAACGCCCTCATAGTCCACACTGTTATAGTCGGCGGTCGTCGGGATGCCGGCTTGGCGACACGCTTCAATATAGGCGTCGGAAATCGGGTCTGTGTCGACCGCAGCCCGGTCAAGTATCGGCACCAGTCCGTCTTTGCCGCGATTGGGACTGCTGCTATAGACATTTTTCTCTAGCCGCTTGAAGCAGGGCAATAGGTCGTTGAACGACCACCCGCTCACACCAAGCTGCTGCCACGAATCGTATTCTTTCGGATCACCCCAAACATAAGCCATACCGTTCAGGGCACTGGAACCCCCAAGGACTTTTCCGCGGGGCCAGTAGATCCGCTGTTGTTTCATGCTTTCTTGCGGCTCGGTCTCAAACTTCCATACGTACTTGCTGTTAGTCAGCAGCTTGCCAACCCCCAGCGGAACATGGATCCAGACGTTGTCGTCCTTGCCACCCGCTTCGAGCAGCAGTACGCGATTACGGCCGCTTTCGGTCAGTCGATAAGCCAACGCACAACCGGCGGATCCAGCTCCGACGACGATGAAGTCGTACTGTTCTTCTTCCCGTGGCATCATGACTTGGCCGCCCGGTGCTTGAAGGAGTCGCGGCGAAAGCTGTAGAGCGCGTTCGGATCCATCTTCACATCGACGATGGCGGGCCGGCCGCATGCAATTGCTTCCTTCAGGACCGCAGCGAGATCCTCGGCTTTTTCAACGCGGTATCCTTTAGCACCCCATAGTTCGGCCAGCTTGTCATAGGCCGGATTAGGAACATCCGCGCCAATATATCGCTCACCGAAGAAATCACGCTGATAGGCCTTTTCGGCACCCCAGCATCCGTTATTCATGACGACGCAGACGGTGTTGATGCCGTACTGGACCGCAGTCCCGATTTCGCTGGTAGTCATGCCGAAACCGCCGTCGCCCATCAGGCTGATGACCGGACGCTCCGGGCACGCCAGCTTGATGCCAAGCCCACATGCATACGAGAACCCGACAAGTCCGAAATCCAGGGGGGTGAAGAGCGACGGGGTCATGCCGTAATTCAATGCATCTGTCGCCTGCAGGCAAAGCGTACCGGCGTCCATGGTGTACATCGCGTCTTCCGGCATGATCTCCCGCATGACGTTGAACAGGAAGGCCGGTTTGATCGGAGTCGTGGCCTCGCTGCTGCTCTTCTTGCGCTCACTAATGAAGTCGCTACGCGCTTGCTTGAATGCATCCGTCCAGGCGTTGACGGAGAGTTCGGGCTTGTGATGGGCCAGCAGTTTTTCCAGTTCGCTTGCGACATTGGCGGCAGAACCCATGATGCCGATCTCGACCGGGAAGAAGCGTCCGATCGCGCCCGGGTCCTCGTCAACCTGGATGATCGCGGCATCCTTATTGAGATTGTCGTAGGTGTAGAAAGTCGTGTTGAAGCCGATCCGGGTCCCGAGCGCCAGAATCACGTCGGCACGCTTCATCAAGTCTGACGCCACGCTATTGCCGCGAGGGCCGACCTGACCTGCATAAAGCGAATGGCCGGCAGGAATAGCGTCGCCATGCCCGGGAGACATCACGATAGGCACATTGAGCCGTTCAGCCAGCCGCTCTACGACCGCATGGCAGCGCGTGTTCTTTACGCCACCGCCCACCAATATGAGCGGTTGTGCGGCGTTCATGAGCAGTTTCGCGGCATTCCCGATTTGTTCGATATCCCCCGTGAAGCCACCTGTAAAGCTCCTTCCCTTGTTATCAAAGCCCTCTGCAAAATCCGCCGTTTCGGCGAGCAGATCCCTGGGAAGATTGAGCAATACCGGCCCGCGTCGAGGGGACAACGCCGTTCGAAACGCTTCGCGCATCATCTCCGGAATACGGTTGGTATGCGTAAGCGTCAAGGTTTTCTTCGTAATGGGCTTGAATAAAGCCTGCTGATCGACTTCCTGGAAAGCGTCCCGGTAGATATGGGCGGACGAAAGCGATCCTGCCAACGCAACCACCGGAGAAAAAGCGGCATAAGCCTGGCCAAGGCCGGTGACCAGGTTGGTGGCGCCGGGCCCATTCTGTCCGGCAAGAAAGACGCCGGCTTGGCCGGATGCACGGGCATAGCCGTCAGCCATGTGAACCCCGGTACGCTCATCGCGCACACCAATAAAGCGTATGGCGTCTGAATCGTAAAGCGCGTCAAAAATTTCCATGCCGGCCGAGCCGATCAGGCCGAATACGTGATCTACGTTCTGCGCCTTAAGGCTTTCCACTACCGCTGCGCCACCTGTCATTGAAGTCATATACTACTCCGTTGTTGATTTTACTAATGTCGACATTATAGTCGATGTCTTATTCACTTGGGGATTTTTACTTCAGTCTTGGGTTATTTCGGATCCGGTGCGCGTTGCGTCCTGGCTTTCACCAAGAAAGACCTTGAGCGCACCGCTACGGTTAGCCAGTGCCAGCCGACGGTGAACTTCGGCCGCCTCTTGTCCGTCACCGCTTTCGATTGCATCGACCAATCGTTTCCACATCTTGAGCGACACACGGCGACGACCTTCATCCTGCAAGCCCATGCGGACATAGCGGCCAATTCGTTGGGCAAAGTCGCTGATGTAGTACGCGAGCACCTCGTTTTGCGAGAGAGCGGCGATGGTGGATACTGTTTCTCCACTCAATGCCGTGTACTTCGCGGTGTTGCCGACATTCGCTTCGAGTCGCGTCAGTAACGAGCGCAACTTGGCGATGTCTTTGGAGTTCGAATGTTCGGCGGCAAGACGCGAGGCGCTGGAAAGCAGGCTGGCACGAACCTCGAAAAGATCTTCCAGTTCTTTCACTGAAAGCTTGGTGACATGGGCGCCGTGCTGTGGCCGGATTTTCACCAGGCCTCGTTGCTCCAGCAGCCGCAACGCCTCGCGGATGGTGGCGCGGCTTACCTGGAACGATTCGGCCAGTTCTGTTTCCCTCAAGCGTTCGCCAGGCATGAAACCCCCATCCAGAATTGTTTCAGCAATCTGGTCGGAAATTTGTAGCGGTAAAGTACGCAGCGTACGTTCGGGGGAAAAACGACTATTCATTGATGCCTAGAGCCCAGTTCGCGAAAGCATATGCGCGGTGTGACGCTCGCCTTGTATGATGCCAGCTGCAAATAGTACATCAAGCGTGTCGATCACCGAGCGGGGAAGCGCGATCATCGCCGCCTGCGCATTCTCGCGTACTCGAACAGGATCACGCGTTCCCGGTATTACCAAAGGTTGTGTCGGGTGCGACATAACCCACGCGAGCGCCAGCTGCGACGGCTCGAGATCAAGCTCCGCAGCCAATTCACGCAACCTCGCCGCTGTCTTAAGGTTGGACCCCAGGTTTTCATTCTGAAACCGCGGAATGTTGCGCCGCATATCGCCTTCTGCAAACTCGCGATTGCCTGGCAAACTTCCGCTCAACAAACCCCTCCCGAGTGGGCTATATGCAATAAACGAGACGCCCAGCTCGCGACAGACCGGCAGGATTTCCTCTTCCGGAAAGCGGCATGCGAGCGAATACTCAGTCTGCAGTGCAGCGATCGGATGGACAAGGTGTGCACGCCGCAGCGTGTGCACATTAGTTTCAGAAAGCCCTATCGCAGCTATTTTCCCTTCCTCTACCAGTCGGCTTAATTCACCGACCGAATCCTCTATTGCAACCGCCCGATCGATACGATGCAAGTAGTATAGGTCTATGCGTTCGACGCCCAGCCGCTTGAGGCTGGCCTCGCATGCCTGCCGTAGATAAGCGGGCGACCCGTCATTGGTTTGCTTACCGTCTTGATCCCGCGTCGCCCCGCCTTTGGTCGCTATGATGACCTTGTTGCGCACAGGCCGAAGCGTCTCGCCGATAAGACGCTCATTTTCTCCGTTGCCGTATACATCCGCGGTATCAAAGAAATTGATACCCGCATCGACGGCGGCAAGGAGGACCTCCCTGGCCTGGGTAACGCTAATCTCGCCGTAGACGCCCGTTAGAGCCATACAGCCAAGACCTACCCTGGAGGCCTTGAGCGGAGAACAACCTATATTCGCAAAGTCCATTAACGCATCGCCGCTTGGGCGCTCCATAGAAGGGTAGTAGCCTAGTAACGACGGAAGTCAGCCAAGGGGCGACTGGCCATTTCGCGAATGCCGACGTTGAGTAAAGCCGGCCCCGGTGCCGCAATGAATTCGTCGATGACTGCGTCGAGGTCCTGGACACGATCCACATGAAAGCCCTTGGCACCCATCATCTCCGCGAAGCGATCGTAACGGATACGGGCCAACTCACATCCGACGTGGGCGCCATACTCATTGAGCTGTAAACGTTTCTCGATACCCCACGCGGCATCATTGCCTAGAATGATCTTGATGGGCAGCTGCTTTTGCACCGCGACCTCAAGATCCCAGGAATAGAAAGCGAACCCGCCGTCGCCGATGAAGACCCACGTCTGCCCGGCATCATGTGCGATCTGGCTTCCTATACCCAGCGGTAAAGAGCCACCCAGATTGCCGATTAGAACGGCGTCCATCCATCGCCCTGGTGCAAGTGCAGAGAAATAGGCGCGCGGCCAGTGAACGAAATCACCGGCGTCTATGATGATGCCCGTATCGGAGGTACGGTGGCGATCGAGGCTGCGACACACCTGCAGCGGGTGGATGGAATCGTCTACCGCGGCATGCTTCTCCGCCTGCACGGCCCAGTCACCCTTTTCTGCTGCAAACTGCTCTTTGAGCTCATTCCGCCACGTCACCCATGCCTCCGGGGCTACATTCAATTTGTCAGCCAGCTCGACGAGCACCGGACTAGGCGGGCCTAGTACCGATAGCTGGTTTTGACGGCAGCGATTCAGGTGTGTTGCATCGTCACTGATCTGAATAATATTGACATCGGGCTTGATGAGTTGCTCTCGGCCGAAGCATGTATGAAAGTCGATGGTGCTGCCAACCAGGAGTATGGTGTCGGCCCGTATCGCCGCACGAAAAATCCGATTAAAGAACGGATCCGCGTAGCCAAAGCAGTTCTGTCCGTCATCGGGAACCAGCCCTCGCGCCTGATCGATCGTAAATACCGGAATACCCAGCCGCGTTATGGCTCGCTGAAGGTCGTCAGTGACCGTATGTCGCGCGCCGCTACCAAGAATCATGATAGGCGTTTTGGCCGCCTTCAGAAGCTGTTCGATATCATCCAGTACTTCAGCCTGCAGGCTCACATTCGGGCGAACCGGCTTACGCCTGACAACATCACGTACATGGTCGCCGGGATAGTCACGCGGTGCGGAGGTGACGGGAAGATCCAGTACATCCGCGGGGACGGAGAGGCTCACGGCGCCAGGGGATCCTGTCGTAGCAATTTGAATGGCCTTGACGACCATTTCGGCCAGATGCTCCGACGAAGGAACCTCGAGGGACCACTTCGCGACCGGTCGCGCGAGATCCCCCTGCTCCAGTACCTGGGAGCCACCGCGTTCCCGCTGATCTGTTGGTGTGAGTCCTGAAATCACCAGGACCGGAGATGTTGCGTTCGTGGCTACCGCCATACCGGTGAGCGCATTGGTATGCCCGGGACACCCCGTGACGAACGCAACGCCCAGTGTACCGGTTACCCGCGCCCAGGCATCCGCCATATGAACTGCACCAGACTCGCTGCGCGTACCGATAATCTCGATGCCTTCCAGCGCTGCGGCCCGGTACAGTGAGTTGATATGGTCGCCGCATAGCCCGAAGGCGCGAGTTACCCCGTGCTGCTTAAGCGCGCGCGCCAGGAAGTAGGCGCCTGTGTTCACGATATCAGTGGTCATATTCCGCTCTCTTTTCGTCTAAGTTTTGTTTGGGTTCTTTTCATTGGCCCTGGTGTTTCATATTGACCGTTACGGTTTTCAGCTGCGTGTAATGCATAAGCGACTCGATACCTTTCTCGCGCCCGATGCCACTCATCTTGTAGCCGCCGAAAGGCGCTTCGACCCCTACGGGCATGAAATCATTGACGTACACTTGGCCGGCTTCCAGTTGCCGCGCAACATCATGGGCACGTCCGATATCGCGCGTCCATACCGCCGCCGCCAGTCCGAAATCACTGTCGTTGGCGATTCGCACCGCTTCCTTCTGACTAGTAAACGGAATGATGCAGCCGACCGGCCCGAAAATCTCTTCTCGTGCAATGCGCATCGTGTTGTTCACATTCGAAAAGAGCGTGGGTGCCACAAAGAATCCGGATCCGAGCTGCCCAGCCTGGATACGCGCTCCGCCGCACACGACTTTCGCCCCTTCCCGCACGCCGATATCGATATAGTCGAGGACTCGACTCATTTGGCTCTCGGAGATGACGGGGCCGATGTCCGCATCGTCGACGCCTGCGCCTACCGTGACCTGTTCGAGTGCTGCAGCAACCTTCCCGGTGAACGCGTCTGCCACCGACGCTTCCACCAGAAGTCGGGTACCCGCTGAACATATTTGCCCGGAGTTGTAGACGAACGCTTTCACCGCTAGCCGGGCCGCTTCGTCCAGGTCGGCGTCCGAAAACACAATAAAGGGCGATTTGCCGCCCAGTTCGCTGGTAACAGGGCAAATGCGCTCCGCAGCCCGTTGGATCACAAGCTTGCCCGTCGCCACCGAGCCAGTAAATGCAATTTTCCGTACGAGAGCGTGGTCCACAAGGGCCTGGCCCGTTACCGCGCCGTCACCGGTGACAACGTTGAGTACACCCGCAGGCAGACCGGCCTCCATGCACAAGGCGGCAAGTTCCAATGTGGTGGCACACGTTTTATCATCAGGCTTCACCACTGCCGAGTTGCCGGCCGCAAGAGCCGGTGCAATACCCCTTCCCGCCTGCGTGATCGGGCCATTCCATGGAATGATATGACCCGTTACGCCGTAAGGCTCGCGCAGCGTGTAGACAAGCTGGTCATTGCTTGCCGGAATGACCTCCCCAAAAATTTTATCCGCCGATCCCGCGAAGTACTCAAAATAGCGGGCGCACGTCTCTACGTCGGCGACTGAAACCTTTAGGGGTTTGCCAGTATCCAGCGTTTCCAAGTGAGCCAGCCAATCACTGTTTTCCCTGATTAATCTCGCCGTCTCATACAAGATGCGCGACCTATCCCTGGCTTCCAACGCCGACCATGCCCGAAATCCCTTTTGCGCGCTTTGAACGGCTTTGTCGATGTCTTCTGCATTTCCTCGCGCAAAATTCCCGACGATCGTTCCCGTGGATGGATCGACCACGGGGTAGTAGTCACCCGAAGCGGGTGCAACCCATTCACCGCCGATGAAGTGACCGTACTTGGCCTCTCCGGCGTGCGTACTCAAATGAACTGTGGGCCTGAGATTTGTCAGTCTTTCAGCCTTGGTAGATGCTTGTTGCGCCATTGTTTTCCCTTTTATTGTGTGTCATTTTTAGCAATTCAATTTGCCTTGGCGCCCGAGACTCGTACCATTTCGCCCCAGTTTTTCACCTCTCGCTCGTACATGGGTCCAAGATCCTCCAGTGCCTCGTCATAGATCTTGTATCCAAGGTCTTTAAGCTGGGTAGCTATTGCCGGAGACTTCAATGCCTTGCGAACAGCTTCATTCATCGCTTGCTGAATCTGCTCGCTTGTTCCGGAAGGGGCCATGATGCCGCTCCAGAGGGTGACTTCGTAGCCATCCAACACCTCGCCGATTGCCGGCGCGTTAGGAAGCAGGTCGGCACGATCAGACGTGGTAACCCCCAAGGCCCGCAACTTCCCGCCTTGAATGCTGGGGTAGACCTCCATCAGTGGCGCGACATTGGCGTCGATCTGGCCGGATAAAATCGCTAAGTTGGCCGGTGACCCGCCCTTGAACGGCACGTGTTGCATCTTGGCGCCGATCCGCTGCTCGAATAATGCGGTGGCCAGATGATGTGATGAGCCAATGCCGGCAGAACCATAATTGAGAGGCTGTGGCGCCGCCTTTGCATAATCGATGAACTCTTCCAGGCTTTTGGCAGGCGAAGTCGCGGGGACCACGAGCACGTTCGGGAAAGAAACGATCTGCGCCACTGGGGCGAGGTCTTTCTGGAAGTCGTAATTAACAGACTCATAGAGCGTGACAGCGGCTGCGTGTGCATTAGTGGCAAACAGGTAGGTGTACCCGTCGGGCTTGGATTGCGCTACGTAAGCTGCACCAATGTTGCCGCCGGCACCCGCTTTGTTCTCCACAATGACCGGTTGACCAAGTTGCGCCCTAAGGCCCTCTGCCACGATTCGCGCCGTGATATCGGTGCTTCCTCCCGGCGAGAATGGCACGATCAGCGTCACTGGACGCTGCGGCCATTTGGCCTCTGCGGCCATGGTGGTGCAGGTACCCAGCGCGCCGATACATACCGCGGCGATTTTGATTGTTTTCTTGACGAACTTCATTTTGTCTTCCTCCAGGTTTGCCAACGTGATACATCGATATGGCCGCTATGCATCATCGGCGGCTCTAGATTTTACCCGTCATAATGTCGACATTATGGCAATCGTAAGAAAAGAATAGTGCTTCGTCAAGACTTTTTGTCGATAGTTAGGTTTCCCGGAGCCTCCGTGCAAGGCTATCGGCAAGCGCTTGGCCATTGCGGCCGCTGATAAACGGTATGTCTATAAAAGAAAAAACCACCGAAATCAGTAGAATTTCGATGGTTTTATGGTTAATGAGTGGGTGCTCGAAAAAACGGAATTGACGAGATTGAACCGCTGTAAGCGGAAGCTCACGATATCGTTGCTCGCTTAAACGACCCCTGAGCGGTTGCAATCAGCTCGCCGCTGTCCCGCCTTAGCTCAGCGGAAGCGAAGTAAATCTTGCGTCCAGAACCTGTCAAGCGCCCTGTTACTTCAATTCGCCCTTGATCGACTTTGCCGATATAGCTGGTGTTCAACATGACTGTAACGGCATGGCGCTTGGGCGCACCCGGTTCGCTATAGGCACCTGAGTATCCGCATGCCGCGTCCAGCATCGTTGCAATCAAGCCGCCATGAAGGCTGCGCTGACGATTAAGGTGACGCGGCTCGATATCAAGAGCAAATGTGCATGAATCCGGCTGCCATGCCACCAATCGAACCCCCAGCCACTCGAGCAAGGGATTATCCAAAGCCAGAGGGTCATCTTGCGTTATATCCATAAAATCTGTCTGCCTTTTTTCAGCGGCTTACCCAGCATAGCGGTACGGTCGGAGACGGCATCCGCTACTGTCGACGCTGCCCGATATTTACTGATGGAATACCGCGAACTCGTTTACGCCCACGCGCGTGGTTCTTAGCTTGTTGGCTGGGTGAGATGAATCCTCATATCCAAGCGAAATGCCGCAGATCAGTACTTTGTCTGCGCCAATGGAGAGCTGGTCTCGAACAACGTCGGGGTAAGCAACCAGCGCGACTTGTGGACATGTATGCAACCCTACCGCTCGTGCCGCAATCATGAAAGCCTGGATGAACATACCCGCGTCAAGCCACGACCCTTGCCCCATATCGCCATCTATTGTTATGTAGATGACGGCAGGCGCGCCAAAGAAGGAAAAATTGCGGGCGTGCTGCAATTTTGATTGTGCTTTATCGCCTTTTGAGATGCCCAGAAGCTCGTAAAGCGACCATCCACTTTCACGCCGCCTGCTCAAGTAGGGGTCGCGCCAGGTGCTGGGGTAATACTGATAATCGGGCTGCATCGGCGTATCGGCATTGAACGCGTCCAATAATGCGGACGAAAGACGATCGCGCGCTTCGTCACGTACCACGTGGACCTGCCACGGCTGAATATTATTCCCGCTCGGTGCACGGGCGGCCGTATTCAGGATGGTCCGTATAAGCTCTGGATCAACCGGGTCGGGCAGGAAACCCCGCACACTCCTGCGAGTAGAGATGGCTTTCAAGAGGGCATTGTCTTCTGTGGTCATCGCGCGGCTCCCTATGTACTGTGCGCTTACGTTGAAAGTATGGTTACAAGGGCTACAGCCGAATCGCCCGCCAGTTGCCCACCATTGTTTTCCGCCAGGCCGACTTTCGCGCCCGGCCGTTGGCGCGGACCTGCCTGTCCGCGCAGTTGGCGCGTCAGCTCAATAAGCTGCGCGGCTCCGGTTGCACCTAGCGGATGGCCACGGCTTAATAGCCCGCCACTGGGATTGACCGAGATTCTCCCACCCAAATCCGTATCTCCAGAGCGTATCAACCTGGGTGCATCGCCCGATGCGCAGAAGCCGAGATTTTCATAGTGGATTAATTCGGCCGGTGCGGATGCATCGTGCAACTCGGCCACATGAATATCCTCGGGGCCTATGCCTGCTTGTTCATAGGCTAGGCGGCCCGCCCTTACCGCCACAACCTCCGACGCCCCCGGAATAGCGGAGACAATACTGCTTGCCCTGACATAAATCGGCTTATTCGAGATTTTTTTTGCGTAGTCTTGTGAACAAAGAAACAGGACCGCGGCGCCATCGCCGATGGACGAGCACATGAATAATGTAAGCGGATCACTGATCATCCGGCTGGCAAGTACTTCTTCCACCGTAGTTTCCTTGCGGAACTGCGCGTGCGGATTCAACGATGCCGCCCTGCGGCTCTTTACCACCACCTGGGCGAAGTCGCTGGCCTCCGCGTTGCATGCGCTCATCCATTTCCTGGCCTTGGCCGCATACATGTCCATGAAGATGGAGCCGCTGCCGGAACCTACGCCTTGCGGCTTGGGTTCCTCTATATCGACGGCACCCGCAAACGCGCCAAACGACACTGCCTTATCTTCGTGAGACAGCTTTTCCACTCCAACCACGAGCGCAGTTTCACTCTGGCCCGAGGCAATGGAAAGCCAAGCCAGGTGAAACGCCGTGCTGCTCGACGCGCATGCATTTTCCACGTTGAACATAGGCTTGCCTGAAAGGCCCGTGTTCCTCAGTGCCGCCTGGGCCCTGATCATCTCCTGCCCATTGACTGTCCCGCCTGCGGCATTGCCAAAGTAAATCTGGTCAACATCGCCTGCGCCGACGCCCGCGTCGTCCAGGGCTGCTTTAACGGCTTCCTCGCATAGAGACTTCACATTGCGATCGAGGAATTTTCCAAAGGGTGTCATGCCGACACCGGCAACAACGACTGATCTCACAATCTACTCCTTGATTAAGAATTTCTGTAACGCCGTCTTGAAGGCTTTTGAATGGAAACACGCGGCCTGATGTTCCGACTCGAGGACAAGGGCCTCATCGAGCGTTGCCGCTTCCGCGTTGATCATCGCTTTGGTCCTTTGCCAAGCCATACCGGGGAAGGAGGCCCAGGTCTGGGCAAGCTGCCTGGCTTTACTAAGCGTTGCACCGGACTCGGCCAACTCATCAGCGACGCCAATGTCTATCGCTTGCTCGGCCGATATCGCGGCGGCGCTCAGCAACAGCTTCTTGGCGGCACCTTCACCCACCTTGGCACGGAGCAACGGAACGCAGCCCCAGTCAGGGACCAATCCGATTTTCAGGAAAGGGAATGCAATCTTGGCGTCGCGCGCGACCACAATCGCGTCGCAGGCCAGTATCAATCCGGCCGCGCCCCCCGCAGCCGCTCCCTCGACTGCCGCAATGACCGGCTTATCGGCATACCGGACAGCCCGGATGCAGCGATGGGCCGCATCCAATATGGCGTCCAGTTCCTCTCCGGCGGGCTCGACGAAAGCAGCAATGTCGCCACCAACACTGAAGTGTTTTCCATGGCCGGTAATGACAATTGCGCGTACGTCCCGGGCACTGGCCAGCGCCTCCAACGCATCGGCAAGGCCAACGCGGATAGACTGGTCAAACGCATTGTGCTTTTCGGGCCGGAATATGGTGACTATCCCGATATGATCCTCTACTTCAATAAGCACCTTGCCGCTCATGATGTCCCCGCGCGCCGCAAAGTAGCGGCCGAGTGGTTAACGGCAGCCAGAGCAGCCACCGCCGCATCGATGATTTCATCTATGATTGCCTCCACGGGCTTGATTTCGCGAGCGAAAACCCCTGCCGGACCCATATCGATCAGTCCTCGGCTGTAATCGCCGCTGCGGTATGCCTCCTGGACCAAAGATCCTTGCACAAGGGGTTGGTAGGCTTCGAAATCCAGTATTCCATCCATTTCAAGCTTGACGACATCATGTGCGGTGGCGTTGTTCAGCACACGATGCTGCTTGCCGAACGTGGACATCACAACACGGCTGGCGGATTCATCCAGGCTCGCCACGTATTCCTTATAATCGCGGTGCGCCCAGATTTCCTCTGCCACAACCATCCTGGATCCCAGCATCATCGCATCGGCGCCCATTGCAAGCGTGCTGATCAGATGACGTCCATCGCCCATTCCGCCGCCTAGAACCAGCGGACAGTTAAGCGCATCGGCCGCAAGAGGCCCTTGGACTATCTGGCCGTGCATGTATTGGCCCGTGTGTCCGCCGGCCTCGCCGCTGATAACCGTGATGGCGTCGACACCCAGCTTCTCAGCGCTTAATGCGTAGCGGATAGCCGGTACTTTATGAATGACCGTGCACCCAGCGCTCTTCAGCTTGTCGAGCAGCCAGGCCGGATTATTGCCGGACGTTTCTACAAACCTTACCTCTTCCTCGATGATCACATCGAGCATAGGCGTCAAAACGCTTTTTATGTCCGGCCTGCGCCCGATTGAGACGCTCACACCAAAGGGCTCGCCTTGGGTGAGCTTGCGGCATAGACGGATCTCTTGACGAAAGCGTTCGGGATTCCCTGGAAAAGACATACAGGTCATGAAACCCATTGCTCCCGCGTTGACAACCGCCGCCACATACCTCGCATCGGCAAGCCACTGCAATCCCCCACACAAGATAGGATGGCGAATCCCGAAAAGAGATGTGATCCTTGTCGCGAATACTTGTTCTCTCACAGCGATACCTATACCTGGTTTGTGGTACTTACGGACAGCGACGTTTGCGACGCCAGATGCTCAAGGATTTCTTGCGTATCTTCACCCAGACGCGGCGGCGCTTTTACTTGCGCCACTGGCTTGCATCCGTGCGCCGATGGATGGAACGGAGCGATCACTTCGAGCTCTCCGGCATCGGCATGGTCAAACTTGGTTGTGAACTGGCCCTCGTTGAACAACGCCGACGCGGTGACGTCGGCATAGTCGGCGACTGGCGCGCAGATGATGTCGGCAAGCTCGAGCATGGAAATCCACTCCTGGGTCGTCCTCGTCCGCATGACAGGCGCAATAAGGGCGGAAAGCTCTTGTCGGTTCATCACGCGATCGGTCGGGCTCTTGAAGCGCGCGTCTTCGATTAAGGCCTCCTGCCCCAACAATCGGCAAAAGGCTTGCCACCTTTGCGGATGATAGGCTGCCACCATGACCCAACCGTCCTTGGCGGGATAGGCTTCGTTGGGTGCCGAATAAGGCGCACCGCTCCCGCAAGGAACGGGTACTTCATTGGTAGAAAAGTAAGAAGCCAGGGAAACCTGCTGCAGCTGTATGGAACTTGCGAACATGCTGACGTCCAGCCACTGTCCTTCGCCGGTGGCGGCTCGGTGCAAAAGAGCATCCTGTATGGCGATTGTCGCCAAAAAGCCGGTGGTCATATCTATGACTGGAGCCTGGACCTTACTGGGCTCGCCATCAGGAAATCCGCATACGCTCATCAAGCCCGAAACTGCCTGGACAATCCCGTCGACACCCGGCTTCTCCTTGGACACGCCATGTTGCCCATAGGCCGAAATGCTGCAATAGATCAGGTCGGACTTGAGTTGACGGGCCACGTCGTATCCGAGCCCGAGACGATCCATGACTCCGGGCCTGAAACTCTCAACCACGATGTCGGACTGCGCGATCAATTGCTTGGCGCTTTCCACACCTTCAGGCGTTTTGAGATCGAGCACAATACTGCGCTTATTTCGATTCAACGCCATGAAGATGACGCTTTGTCCGTTTTGCCAGGGCGGACCCAGTTGCCGGCCCAGGTCCCCCGTAGGGGCCTCCACTTTTATAACGTCCGCCCCACGGTCCGCCAGCATCATCGTGCAAGTGGGTCCCGCGGCGACCTGGGAGAAATCGATTATGCGCATTCCCTTCAGCGTGGCTTGCATCGTTCTACCTTTTACTACTGGAATTTAATTTGCGTCGCGTCCAGAATGGTTTTCCAGCGAGCCGCCTCTTCATTGAACGTCTTGGTGACCTGCTCTGGGGTACCATACTGGGGAACGAACCCCTGGGCTGCAAACAGCGGCTTGATGGATTCGCTATTGATGACGGTTTTTAAAGCTGTATTTAGCTTGTCTACGACGGCCTGGGGCGTTCCGGCGGGCGCGAGGATTGTGTAGATAAGCGGCGCGGCGGCGTCTGCCACCCCTGCTTCCGACATGGTCAGAATATCGGGGTCAAGGCTCGAGCGTTCCGCCTCGAAGACGCCGAACGCTTTAAGATTGCCATCGCGAATATGGCTCAGCGTGGACGATAGACCAAATATGCCGAAGGGAATATGCCCCGCAAGCACATCCGCCAAGGCAGGTCCTGAGCCCTTGTAGGGGACGTGTTCGAATTTCGCGCCTGTTCTGAATGCAAGAAGCTCGCCGGCCAAGTGCATGGGGGTGCCAACACCCGCCGTCCCATAGTGCAAGGGATCGTTCTTGCTTTTATTGCTCTCCATGACTTCCCGGAGATTGTTGTGGGGGCCTTTGCCACCACCCACCAGAACCATAGGGGAATTCGCAATATCCGCGATCGGCGTGAATGCTGTTGCAGGATCGAAATTGAGGCCCTTGTACATCTGGTCAAATACCGCAAGCGTATTGGCGGAAACGATGAGTGTGTAGCCGTCAGGTTTGGATCGGGCCACGTAGTCGTGGCCGATAGTAGCGCCGGCGCCGGGCTTGTTCTCCACGATTACAGACTGGTTCAAGACATCGCGCAGCTCTTTTGCGAGAATGCGGGCTACTCCGTCCGTACCACCCCCGGCCGAATAAGGCACAACCAGCTTGACCGTCTGGCTGGGATATGAGTCTTTCGCCGCGGCGGAAAATGCCAAGCCAAGGCCTAGCGCTAAAACTGCTACTTGCTTTAAATTGCGGTACATCGTTGATGTCTCCTCGTGAAGTATGGATTTTCTTGATATGTTGCTTTTAGCGAACCTGCCACGTCGGCCAGGATCTTTATTTGGACGTGGGCCAATAGCTTCCACATCCGAATCGGGGGGGCATTTCCGACTATTGGCCGGTAAAGCTCGGGGGACGCTTTTCGCCAAACGCTTTCCTGCCTTCAATTCGATCGTCGGTATCACGAAGCAATCCCCAATAAACATCGTTGAGCCTGACGGCTTCAGACAACGACATATTTGCGCTATCCCGGGCCAGCCTCTTGATCATCTGTACCGCCAACGGTGCATTGGATGCGATTGTTCCGGCAAGGCGCCGGGCTTCGGACAGCAAGGATCCGGGTTCCCATACGTCGCTTATCAGGCCGTATGCAAGAGCTTGGTCAGCAGTGATTTTCTCCCCGGTAAGCAGCATGCGCATGGCTAATGCCGAGGGGATTGCCCTAAGCAATAGGGGAACACCGCCAACGGCAGGAATGCTGCCGACCACAGGCTCGGTCAAGCCGAAGCGGGCCGTGCTGGAGGCTACGCGAAGATCGCATTGAAGAGCGATTTCCAAGCCTCCTCCCAGGCAGTATCCGTTTATAGCTGCGATCATCGGCTTATCGATCCGCAGGCTTGATAGATCGAAGAGCCGGGCGTAGTTGCCGGATTCATTCGCCTGCTCACGGGAAGTAAAGAAACCGTTTACGAAAGGAGTCTCCGTAGGCAGCGTACCTTTCAGGTTGGCGCCTGTGCAAAACGCGCGCTCACCTGCGCCTTTCAGAAGTATTACGCGAACCTCTGGATTGTCACGCGCCTCAATCAAGGCGTAGTTAAATTCGGCCAAATCGGCCGGCGAAAGTGCGTTTAATGCTTCAGGCTGATCTAACGTGATCTCCGCGATCCGTTCCATTACTACCAGGTCGATACTCATGAATAATGCTCCCGGCCATTACACGCTGGGGCTGGACAAAGACCGGCCGCCGCATACATAAAGCGTCTGGCCGGTTATGTACGACGCCTTCTCGCCTGCGAAGAACAGTGCTGCCTGAGCTACATCGTCTGGGCTTCCGACACGCCTCGCCGGAACAGTCTTGGCCAGCCGTTCGCGTGTCTCTTCGGTATAGCTTTGAAGCAGCGGGGTGTCGATAATTCCGGGTGCGATGGCGTTGACCGTAATGCCGTCTTTCGCCAGTTCTATGGCCAAGCTGCGGGTCAAGCTGACTACGCCGCCTTTCGATGCGGAATAGTTGGCTTGACCGAATCCACCAAGCCAGGCCCGAGACGAGATGTTGATAATCCGACCCGACCGGGCTTCGAGCATATCGGGGACTACCTCTTTGCAGCACAAGAACTGAGACTTAAGGTTCACATCCACAACCAGGTCCCAACTCTCTTCCGTCATATTGATCAATCTGCTGTCGCGCGAGATGCCGGCATTGTTGATAAGCACGTCGACCTTTCCCGCCTGTTCACGGATGGTTTTGAACGCCGCCGCGACTTCCTCCTTCTTTGTCACATCGGCCACGGCAGCTATGCAGTCGGCACCATCAACATTCAGTTGCTTCAGTGCTTTCTCCATTGCGGAGGCGTCATGATCCAGTATCGCTACGCGATAACCCTCTTCGTTGAACTGCGCTGCGATTTGCAACCCAATCCCGCTGGCTCCGCCGGTAATGACCGCGACACGTTTGGTTTTCATTGAATAGTCTCCTTCCGGACTCGACAAGCTCAAGCATTAGTTAAAGTTAACGAATGCACACATCAATTAAACGCAGGCATTACTCGGGATGCCTGCATTCATAGGGATGTTAAGATTCAAGCGTATACCGGTCAAACGACTTTTACGCTACAGTTGTTAACTTATAGTTGACGATGCAGAGGCGAAAAATGACTGGCAGGCTACCACCGTTGAACGCGTTGCGTATGTTCGAGACCACGGCCCGATTGCTTAGCATGCACAAGGCCTCTGCGGAGTTGCACGTGACTCCCGCCGCTGTCAGCAAGCAAATCCAGGTGCTGGAAGCGTCCCTGGACGTCAAGCTATTCACACGCGGCAAGCGAAACCTGCAGCTGACGCCGGCTGGTGAGAAATACTATGCCCACATCAGTACGGCCCTGAATTCAATACGTCATGCCACTCGCGAAATATCGAATGTCTCAGGAATGGCACCATTGAAAATCAGGGCATACACGACGTTCTCGATGTACTGGCTGATTCCGCGGCTGTCATCGTTTCATGGGCTCTACCCAGAGATCAACATAGAACTCACCACGTCCACCAAGTGGATCGACTTTGAAGCGGAAGACGTCGATGCAGCCATTCGGCTTGGCGATGGCAACTGGCCGGGGTTCGTGGCCTTGCCCCTAGTCCCTAACATTTTGACTGCCGTGTGCAGCCCTGAGCTTGCAAAATTGCTTCATAAGCTCGAGGACTTGAAGCAGGTGACGCTGCTTCACACATTGGCGCGCCCCGATGACTGGCGGCACTGGCTTTCATCACAAGGTTGCGACACGATGGACGGCTTCAACTACCGCAATTACGAAAGTTCGGTGCTGGTGTACCAGGCCGCAACCAAAGGCCAAGGCGTGGGCATAGCCCAACAGGCTTTAGTGCAACCCTTGGTTGAAAATGGCGATCTGATTTACCCATTCCCATACGAGCTGGACATGAAGTCCTACACCTATTATTTGGTTATGCCGGGAAACCGGCCAATGCGAGAGGAACTGAATATTTTTCGCGATTGGCTTATCAATAGTGCGGAGCTGTGCTGATCGTCAGGCGCTGCGATTTGTGTGATCCGGTTCCGGCGCGCTGCTTCGAAGTTGCGCGCGATACCGGCCTAATCAGGCGATCTTGATATTGGCGATTGTCTGGTGGTATAGCTGAATAACATAGCTGGTATAGGGCTGAAAGGCTTATCGACGATGCTCACCTAAACCATACTCATTACATGCTAACCGTATTGTTCCGGCGAACGGCATTGTTAACCTCTGAAGCTAAATACAGTATGAATACTATAAAACTCGAGACAAGCAGCGTCATCCTTCGACAGGTTCGATATCAGTCATCTACGTCGGATGCGGAAATTCAAATTGAATATGCGGACCAAGGTGCAGGCCCCATTATCTGCATTCTTCCTTCCTTGGCCCGCTCCGGGCGTGACTATGACGTCGTTGCCGACTTTCTACAGCAAAATTGCTTCAGAGTCTTGCGCCCCGAGCCTCGTGGCATAGGTCAAAGCCAGGGCCCCATGAACGACCTCAATCTGCATGACTGGGCCGCCGACGTTGCAGCGGTTCTGGATCAGGAGCAGACCGGTCCTGTCGTAATTGTTGGGCACGCTTGGGGGAGCCAGCCAGCCCGAATGCTGGCGGCCGATCGACCTGATCTGGTGTGCGGGGTCGTCATGGCCGCAGCGTCTGCTGGAAAGCTGCCCCCTGGTTCGACCGAGCAACCCTATGGCAGGCTGCGCGATGCCATCGACGGCGCTGGCGATGAAAGCCTGCCCGAAGCGCATCGCATTGATTGTTTGCAGCGTGCATTTTTCGCTCCCGGTCACGACCCTCGCGTATGGCTGGATGGCTGGCATGCTGAGACGCATACCGCCCAAAGCCACGCACGTCGTGTGACTCCCGTTGACGAGTATTTCTCCGCGGGTAAGCAAGTGCCAATCTTGGACTTGCAGGCCGAGTATGACGCGGTTGTCGTGCCTGACGTCATGAAACCCTATCTCGGAGATAGGGTGACAGTGCAAACCATCAAGGATGCGGGGCATGCCATGGCACCCGAGCAGCCACGTGCCATGGCTGACGCGATCTCGGCGTTTGCCAACCGTGTCTACGGCATTTAAGTCGATGCATAAGGCTACCTGCTTTAAGAAAAACTGCTTCAGATGTATTAATCATCGGTAAGGTTTCACGCCTTTATCAATAACGGAGACACAATGATCAAAACGCACAGGTTGACTAAACTACTGGCCTTGATGGCTTTTACTTACTCGTTTGCGATGCCCGCCTCGGCTCAGGAATTTCCATCTGATAGACCTATTCACCTGGTTGTCGGGTATGTACCAGGCGGAGCAACAGACGCCGCCGCAAGAATCATTGCAGACCAACTGTCACAGAATCTTGGGCAAAGTGTGATTGTTGAAAATCGCCCCGGAGCGGGTGGAGTTATTGCGGATCAATATGTCGCCAAAGCCAAGCCCGACGGTACGACAATATTACTGACGACAATGGGTTCGTTGGCGGTAGCGCCACAACTTATGAAGCTGACTTATGACCCCATCAAAGATCTCGCCCCCATAACAATGGCAGTTAAGTTTCCACTTGTCTTGATTACACCGTCCAGCCTGAAGATAAAGACGCTGAAGGAGTTTATCGACTTGGCAAAGAAACAGGACGGTCAATTAAACTTCGGCTCGCCTGGCGTGGGTTCCGCCAGCCATTTAGCGGGTGAGATGTTCAATTATCAAACGGGTGTTGAAATCCTCCACGTTCCCTACAAGGGAGGAGGTCCTGTCATGGTTGACCTATTATCACAGCGCATCGCTGCCTACTATGCTTCTCCTACGTCTGCGCAAGCCCAGCTTAAGGCAGGAAAAATAGTTGCGTTGGCTACTACAGGACCGACCAGGTCGGATTTTTTACCCGATGTGCCGACGATAGCCGAGTCAGGATATCCAGAGTTCAATGCAGTAAATTGGTACGCCGTAGTTGCACCGGGGAATACTCCAACCCCCATTCTAGAGCGGTGGAACAAAGAACTGGTCAAAGTACTTAATACACCCGATGTTCAAGCGAAACTCGAAGAACAAGGGTTGTTTCCAGAGCCCGGGACGCGAGATGAGCTTGGGCGTTATTTGGAAACAGAGTCGGCGCGATGGGGAAAAGTAATCAAGGCTCGCCACATTTCCCTGCAATAATGTGCCGAGCATATTTAGGCCACGCATATGAGGCGTGGCCTTTTGTTGTGTCGAATATATCGGGGAATAGATTAAAAGAACTACTTAGGCGCTTTCGAAGCGAAACAGCGTTTGCGGATTCTGCACCAACAGTCGGTGCAATAAAGCATCACTTGGCGCAATCTGTGCCAGGGCATCCACCAAGGCACCATCGTCGGGAATATGTGTGTGATTGGGATGCGGCCAATCTGTTCCCCACAAGACTCGATCAGAGAAACGTTCTACCAGGGTTCGCGCAAGTACCATGCCCTGCTGGTAGCGATCTACCGGCGCCGCATATGCATCCACACGATCAATGCCGCTTACTTTGACATAGAAGCTTTCGCTGTCCAGCAGCCGTATCAGCGCCTGGAAATCCTCATGTTCAACGCCAAGCCGGGCATCGACACGCCCCATATGATCAATCACTACGGGAACCGCGCTCCGCTTAAGCGGAGCATTCAGCTCATGCACCAGGCTGCTCTCAAAATGCACCTGGAGATGCATGCCGACTTCCGCAAGCCTGGGAGTCAATGCGAGCACAGACTCAATATCAGCGCCAGCCACAATGTGGCGCATAAAGTTAAAACGCACGCCCCGAAAGCCAGCATTAGCCAAACGCATGAGCTCCGAATCCGGTACATCGGGCTTTACCAGAGCAATGCCAAGATAGCGTCCGTTTCCATGCAAGATTGCGTCCTCGGCTGCACTATTGTCGTAACCATGGATGACTGATTGAACGATTACGCAACGTTCGATTCCAAACTGGTCATGCAGAGCATAAAGCGCCTCCTTAGGCGCATCCTTGGGTATGACCTCACGTTCACCGACATATGGAAACTTCGGCCGGGGGCCACATACATGTACGTGGCTATCACAAGCCAGCGCCGGCAGTTTTAGCGTCGGCACCGACGGCGCCTGTAAGTAGGTTTGCACTTCCGTGCCCCATGCATTCATAGCTGTCTCGTTCATGTGTGAGAAATATTCAAAGCGACCAGAAAACGGGACACCATGTTGTATGCCGCTACCGTGGCGACCAGTTCCACGGTGCCTGTTACGCCGAACTTAGCCCTCACCTTCTCCATCAAGGCCTCGGGCACGACGACATCGCGGGTCATCCTATCGGTGAGCTCTATCACCAACAGTTCCAGAGATGTATAGCCGCTTCCTGGCACCCCCTGACGCAGACCGTGAATTTTCTCATCACTAAGACCTGCTTTCTGGGCGTGAGGGACATGGGCGTCGAATTCGAATTCCGCTCGGTTCAATACAGCGACACGCAAGATCACCATTTCACGAATGGCCGCGTCGATATCTGTGCGGTTTCGTATGGCGGTAAGCATCGCCTCCCAGCCCTGAGCAATCGGCAGACTGTTCAACAGCACTTGATATAGCAAAGAGATACGCCCTCGCTCGGAAAGAATTCTGGCTTCAATGTCGGCCAACTTGGCCTCGGTTCCGGGCACCACCAAAGGCACGCGGATGTGGTTGGTACTCATTAGTTCGGCCTGACATTGTTCGCTTTCAGCAGATTGCCCCATTTGGCAGTGTCGGCATCCAGAATTCGCTGCATTTCTTGCGCTGTGGAAGCCTGCGGCAGAGTGCCAGCCTGGTTCAAGCGCTCTATGACAGCGTTGTTTTCCATGACCTTCCGAACTGTCGCGCTCAGGTCATCGACTATGTCGTCAGGTGTCTTGGCAGGCACGAATAGCCCATACCAGTTATTCGAATCGACCGATACTAGACCCTGTTCTTCAAAAGTCGGAACGTCGGGAAGTGCAGGGTGGCGTTTCGGAGCAGCAATACCCAAGGGTCGCAGGCGTCCCGCCTGGATCTGTGGAAGAACCGCAGCGACATCAGCGAATACTCCGGCTACCTGTCCACCTACCACGTCGGTGACCGCCTGAGCCATTCCTCGATAAGGCACATGCAGGAAATCGATGTCCGTTGCCTGTTTAAGCTGCAGCATCGCCAGGTGCGGAATGCCTCCCACACCGGAGGAAGCGATCGCCGGAGGTGTCTTCCCATTTTTGGCATTTTCTATGAAGTCGACCGCGTTTCTGGCTGGTAAACCTGCATTTATTACGAAGACCTCCACATTGTTCGCAATCAGCGATACAGGACGGAAGTCCTTTCGCATGTCATAGGGCAGTTCCTGGAACAGAGAGGGATTGATCGCCGCCGTGCCTACACTGGAGATCCAGATAGTGTTGCCATCGGGCTTGGAGCGTAATACTTCCTGAGCACCAAGGAAGCCGTTGGCTCCCGGCTTATTGTCAACGATCACTGCCCTGTTCAGATCTTTGCCGAGTTGTTCAGCAAGGATTCGCGCAACCATATCCACGGGGCCGCCGGCACTGAAGGAAACAACAATACGGGCCGGGCGCTGGTTGTCTTGCGCCAGCGCCGGTGCAGACACCATGGCCGACGCGGCCATAAGGCATAAAAAAGCTCTTCTTTTCACATCTGTTTCCTATGCTTAATCGCAACGCGCTGTCATACCGCCATCAACCACGATTTCCGTACCAGTGACGAAGCGCGCATCTTCACTTGCCAGATATAACGCTGCACTGGCCGTATCGCGGCCATCGCCCATGAAGCCCAGGGGAATACGCTTGACGCGCGCTGCAAGCAGAGCTTCTACATCGCCCCCGGTGCGCTGCTTCGCCAACCTCACCTCGACCATGGGTGTGTGGAGCTGACCCGGGATCACCGTGTTCACCCGAATGCCATCGGGAGCATGCTGGACAGCCACCACACGCGACAGATGAATCACACCCGCTTTACTCGCGGCATAAGCGACCTGGGCACTGCCTGTCCAGCGCAGGCCCGATGTCGAGGCCACATTGACGATGGCGCCATGTTTACGCTTGACCATGTGAGGAAGAACATATTTGCACGTTAGAAATACGCTCTTGAGATTGACATCTATTTGGCTGTCCCATGCCTCTTCGCTTAACTGGACTGGTCCGCCCGCAGCGGATCCACCCACGTTATTGATGAGGATATCGGGGACGCCATAAGCCTCCAAGCAAGCTTCGACCATCGCCTGCACACTCATAGAATCAGTCACGTCACAAATACACGTGACGATCGATGCTGCTGCCGGGCCAGCCAGCGACAGCGTTTCATCGAGCCTCTCCTGGTCGCGGTCAACAGCAAACACTTTTGCCCCTTCTTCCGCCAGTCGCACCGCCATGGCGCGCCCATTTCCCCAGCCAGCGCCTACACATCCCGCTCCTGTAACTATGGCCACTTTGGACTCGAACCTATTCATAAGCTTTCCTATTCTTTAAACAGTGACATAGTCACTGTCGGTTGCAGCAACGTAGTCAGTTTGCATTGTCGAAAGACAAAGGTAAACTAGATGTCTTCTATATCAGCTATGCGCATCAGCTATGGATTTACACCAACTGGAGTACTTTGTAGCGGCAATCAAGCATGGGAGCATCAGCCGCGCGGCGGCGGTGCTCAACCTGGCGCAACCTAGCGTGAGCCGTCAGATTTCTTTACTGGAAGAAGAGCTCGGTCAGCGGCTGATGGACCGTACAGGCAGAGGGGTAACGCCCACTAAGGCAGGTGAGATGCTCCTGTCTCATGCACGCGTCATGCTGAGCTCTGCGAGCCAAGCCCTGTCCGACCTCAAGGAGATGCATGCGGAGCCGGTGGGCAACGTAGTAGTGGGCCTGCCGAACCGTGTGGCGACCCACCTGGCTGCTCCACTGATCAGGGAATTCCGGAACCGCCTTCCGTACGCGCTACTCTCGGTGGTTGAGGGCTTGAGTCTGTCATTGCGAGACGGCATGATTGCCGGCCGCATCGACTTAGGATTGATGTTCGATCCAGCACCGACGCCACTGTTGTCGTACGAGCCCTTGATGCGCGAATCCATGATGCTAGTGGCTCCCAAGAGCTATAAGCTCCCGGAATTGGTCAGCTTAGCCGCACTGAGCGACTTCCCCTTGGTTCTACCGGGCACGCATAACCCGATTCGCAACCTGGTAGACGCTGCCTTGGTTCCGCGCAAGATAAAACTAAATGTGGTGGCTGAAGTAGGTGCGGTGCTGACCGCTTTGTCAGTTGTCGAACAAGGGCTGGCATGCTCCATATTGCCCGACAGCAGTCGTCACCTGAATATCCATACAAATATTCAGTGGGCCCCTATCGGCCCCCCGGCCATTCGCAATCTCATGGTACTTGCCATGCCTCGAGCACGTCCGGCCAACCGGCTCATCATGGAAACCGCCAAGCTCCTGCGCGAACTGGATTTTCGCAACACAGCCTGAAACCCGGCCGTCCTGCCAAATCCTATTATTAGGCTTGAGGAGCAATTGTTCAACGCAAAAGGCCACAAAGACGGCAGCATTTATGCCGATCCTTCTTGTGGCCTTTAAAGCTAACGATTCCCCTGAACTACTTCCGGGTATAGAACCGCAGCTTATCTTCATCCAACTGAGTGCCAAAGCCCGGCGCATCGGGCACAACCATCTCGTAATCGCGGAACGTGATAACTTCGTTCGCGACATCATCCGTCAGCAGATGCGGACCAAAAAGCTGCGCCCCCAACGTCAAATTGGGCATGGTCGAGAAAATCTGGGCATAGGCCGAAGTACCGATTTGGCCTTCGATCATGGTCCCACCAAACAGCTTGATGCCGGCGGCCTGCGCGATGCCGGCCACTTGTTTAGTGCGCACCATGCCGCCATGCTTGGTGACCTTGACCGAAAAGGCGTCTGCCGCGCGCTTGCTTGCAATCAGCAGCGCTTCCTCCGGCGTACTGATGCCTTCATCGGCCATAATCGGCACGGCGAACCGCTCAGTCAAGCGACGCATACCTTCGTGATCGTGCCGCGGCAAGGGTTGCTCAATGACGTCGATACCGCCCGCCTCGAGCCGAGCTATGCCCCACGTGGCCGTTGCTTCATCCCAGCCTTGATTGATGTCGACCCGCACACTCGCCCGATCTCCAAGCGCGTTCTTTACGGCTAGCGCGCGATCAACGTTTTCCTTAGGATCGCCACTGCCGATCTTGACCAGGAATAGACGATACTGCTTGGCATCGAGCTTGCTCTGTGCTTCCTCGATGTCTTTGTCGATGACACCATTGCCGAGTACCCACAAGAGTGGGATCGTGTCGTGCACTTTACCGCCAAAGAGTTGATGCGCCGGCACGCCCATCGTTCGCGCTGTCGCGTCCACGCACGCCATCTCGATACCGGCCTTCGCGTAGGCGTTGCCTTTGATGATCTGGTCCATGCGCTGCACGACCCGGCCGAATTCACGCACATCATAGCCCTTGAGGTAAGGCGTCAAACATTCATCGATGAGAGACTTGATAGCGCCGGGCGCCTCTTCCCCGTAATGGGGGATGATGGCAATTTCACCCAGGCCCTCAACGCCGCTTTCCGTGCGAACTCTTACGATCACCTGGCTGTGCGCGTTGATAGTGGCCATGGACAGCTTGTGGGGCCGCGCCACCGGCAGATCAATGATGAATGTCTCAATCGAGGCGATCTTCATGACGCTACCTGCAGAAAGCTTTTGCCATCGACATAGGCCTTGCGCCAACGGGTGACGCGCACCTCCTGGAACAAGTCGCCCTGATAGAAAGGATCGGCCTCGATGAAGGCGCGAGCATCTTGCTCGTTATCGGCCGTGATGATGTACACCCCACCGCCCTGGTCTTTACCGTCCTCATGTAGCTTGGCGCCACATGCAAGAAGTCGATGAGCATTGCTCTGCAAAAAGTCCAGATGTGCGGGACGCAGCTCTTGACGTCGCGCCTGGTGGCTGGGCTTATCAAAGGTTTCAATGAAATATGTCATGATCCTTCCAACTTAATCAATGGAGCCTTCAAGGCCGGTGATACGCAGCAATGTCCTGTGGCTTTCCAACTGCTTCTGAACCAAGTCTTGCAAAGCTTCCGGGGTAGAGGGCGTCAGCATAAAGTCCTGGGCCGTCATGAATTCCTTCACTTTGGGATTCTGCATTGCCTTGGCAAACGCCTCGTTCACCTTAGCCACAACGTCGTCTGGCATGCCGGCAGGTCCAAACAGACCCAACCAGGGCGCAATCGGGAAGTTGTCGATGCCGGCCTCTGCCATGGTGGGCACGTCGGGGGCGTTGGGGCTGCGCGCTGGCAGCACGGTAGCGAGGACCTTGAACTTTCCGGTTTTGACATGTGGCATGCCTGTACCGTAAGTGGCAACCATGGTGTCGATATGACCGCCCAACATATCGGTGATGGCCGGCGGCTCGCCCTTATAAGGCACGTTCAGTATTTCCAGGTTGTTTACGTTCGCGACGTGAGCGAACGACAGCAATCCCGTAATGTTTCCCGAACCATAGGTCAACTTGCCTGGGTTTTTCTTGGTGTAGTCGACGAATTCCTGTAGCGTGTTACCCGGTGTTTCGGCCCGGGTATACAAAAAGAATGAATAGCGGCCGATGTCGGTAATGGACGTAAAGTCACTGACGGGATCGTATGGCGCTTTCTTGCGAAGCACCGGCACGCCGGACATGGGACTGTTCGTGGCAATAAACAGCGTATAGCCGTCGGGTGCAGAACGTTGCGCCTCTTGTGCCGCAATGGAGCCGTCAGCCCCTGGCTTGTTATGGATAACAATAGGTTGGCCCAACGCCTCACAGCGTTCGAGCAATGACGTCGGTCGAAGAACCAGCCGGGAAGTGCACGAGCAGCTTGATGGGTCTGTCGGGATAGGCCGCGAACGCGACAGAAGAGAAAGCCAGCGTTGCACTTAAGACTGCGGCACGTCGAATAAATTTTTTCACTACAGGTCTCCTGCTTGTAAGAACTCCAACCGATTATAGGGACGCATTGCTACATGCGTATAATGATTTAGAAAGCTCAAACCATTCGTTTCTATCGATGAATTTAAAATCCTGAAGAGCTATGGAGCTACGACAACTACGCTATTTTCTTGAGGTGGCACGCCAGGAACACGTTACGCGCGCAGCCAAGGATCTGCATATCACGCAGTCCACGCTGTCGCACCAGCTGCGCCAATTGGAAGACGAACTGGGCACGCTGCTCTTTGATCGGGTCGGCCGCCAGGTTCAACTAACCCAAGCCGGACGCATGTTCGTGGGTTTCGCGTCCCGTGCCCTTCGCGACATTGAAGATGGGCGCCTGGCTCTTCAGTCGCTAAGTGGTCTTCAACGGGGTGAACTGCGCGTAGGCGTCATCACGACCTACACCAATTCCTTGTTGCCGCAGGCCATACTGGACTTCACAAATAAATATTCCGGCATCCACCTGCAGATCGAAGATCTGCCCGCCACCCAGATTGCAGAGCGCGTGCTTGACGGTTCCCTGGATTTGGGTCTGGCTTTCACGATGTCCGAGTCGCCCGGACTCAAAGCCGAGCCGCTGTTCTCCGAACGCCTCGTCCTATTGGTGAGCAAGGACCATCCATTGGCCGGTCAGAAGTCAGTGCAGGGACGCAATCTATCCAAGCTTAAAATTGCATTGCAATCTAAACAATACGCCTCGCGCCAGCTCATCGATCGGCACTTAAGGCGCTACATTCAAGATGGTGTACGCATGGAGCTCGATTCGATCCAGACCATGCAGCTTATGGTGGCCAAGAGCGATCTGGCCTGTATTTTATTTGAGGGCGCCGTGTTGCCGCTAGCGAACCTTCGCGCCATTCCTATCACCACACCCCAGGTCATGCGAACGGCGGCCCTTGTCTGGTCGCGCGAGCGATTTCACTCGGCCGCCGCCAAGGAATTCGCGCTCGAGGTCAAGAAGAGCGTTGCGCAGCGTGGTCAGCCTGCGGTGACCTGAAGATGCGATCGGCTTCGGGTACCATAAAAAGGGCAATCTATTTTTCTTCAGGAAACATCAAGCATATGGAACATGTAGTAAATGGCGATGCGCGCATCGCATGGCGCAGCGACGGTGATGCAGGCAAGCCTGCCTTGTTTTTATGTAACTCGATCGGCACCGACCACACCGTCTGGGAGATCGCCATGCCTCAGCTCACCCAGCACTTCCGGGTGATCCGCATGGATACGCGCGGCCACGGCGAGTCCGATGCACCCAATGCGGACTACACCTTGAATCAGCTGGCGGGAGACATCGAGGCGGTCGCAACGGCTGCAGATTTAGAGCAGTTTGACTTGTGCGGCGTATCGCTGGGTGCGATGATGGCCATGGCCTATGCCGTTAACCAGCCCCAACGCCTGCGGCGCCTGGTGCTTTGCAACACCTCTACCAATATGGATCCACAAGCTTGGCAGCAACGCATGGACACCGTACGCACGCAAGGCCTGGCCGCAATCGCCGACATGGCCATGTCGCGCTTTTTCACGCCCGAATATGTCGAGCGAAACGATCCCGCCTTGCAACAGGTGCGTGAGCGATTCCTCAAGCTATCGCCCGAAGGCTATACCGGATGCTGCGCAGCGATCCGCGATATGGCACTCACCGAGCAGCTGCATCGCATACAAGTGCCAACACTTGTATTGACTGGCGCGCGCGATGTCTCGACGCCCCATGCCGCGGGCCAGGCGATCGCCGAGCGCATCCCTGGCGCTCAGATTCGCCAGCTGCCAGCCGCCCATATTCCCGCTAATGAAGCACCGGAGTTATTCTGCGAGGCGTTGGTCGACTTCTTGATCGACTGACCGCGCGACCAACCTGGAGGTCGTCGCCCGTCGTCGCAATCAGCGAGGGTTCGACCTCTTCTGACGGAATGAAGCGTTCGCCTGGGCATAGCGATGACTGGGTTTCCATGCCGCATGGTGTAGAAGCGGTTTTTCTGCTATACCAAATTTTAGTACAATCAATGTTATTGCCATCGCTGAAAAGGAGCCTCTCATGGCGCGTAACACGTCCATCTCCTTGGGGAACCACTTTGTAGAGTTTGTCGACACTCAGGTGGCATCTGGGCGCTATGGCTCGGCCAGTGATGTGGTCCGGGCCGGCTTGCGCATGCTTGAGTCACACGAAAGCCAGGTTCGTGCGTTGCAAGAGGCTCTGAAAGCAGGTGAAGACTCCGGCGCAGCTGTTCCTTTTGATGCTGCGTGTCGCGCGTCAACTACTTTGGCCGGTGCGCGTCAATTATCTTGGCCGGTTGACGCTCGGTAATTTACTGGTTTGATGTCATCCTTTTTAGTGATGCTT
>LNAP01002773.1_pt1 | contig 31737 bp, 29 predicted proteins | sample 602601 | NCBI WGS metagenome assembly LNAP01 (sample SAMN02440304, study PRJNA202911) | soil metagenome | biome: Subtropical and temperate rainforests or woodlands; isolation source: soil samples (1 kg each in a 20% v/v slurry with milli Q water) were... ...
GACGTTGATTCCGCACATGCTGGAGGCGTTCATGGCGGGTGATCGCGAGTTTAGGAAGGGGGGCCGTAAAGTGGGTCGCTGATAGGAGGTTGAAGGTTTAAGCCGGAATGGTTCATAAAGCCTAATGGATGGAAAGAGGAGTATTGCAGAGGCGGGACACTCTGATCTTTCTTGCGCAAAATAGAAAGTGTGATGACACTATGCCTATTTGAGGGGAGTAAGGGTAGAGAATGGGTCAAGTAGATACGTATCGACGAGATGTGGCTCGGCTGCGTGAGAAAGAGGCAGCCTTACGGAAAGAGTTGAATCGCCATCAGTCTGATGAAGCCAAGGCTCAGGAAGATGTGCGCAAGCAGTTAACCTCAGCTAATAAGACAACCTCGGCATCAAGCCGTAGTAGTTACGCTAATGCAGCGGAACGTGCGAGGAAAAGGGCTATTGAGGCTGGGCGAAGAATTGCTGATGTCACTCATAAAATTGCACAGAATGCAAAAGATCAGGCTAGCAAGATGAGTAGTTTGCAGTCTGCGGAGCGTGCCGAACAGTTAGCGGCAGGACGGGAGGACGAGCGTCGTCGTCGCAAAGAGTTAGAACACGCTCGTCAAATGAACCGGCTCGCTGTCATTCCTGAGGTTCGCTACATACATGTCCGACAACCAGAGCCGGAAAAACTGCGTGTTCTGTATTTGACTGCTAACCCCGACCTCGATTTGATGACGGAAGCTGAAGTCCGGCAGGTACAGCAAGCGCTTCGAGGTGCAAAATATCGGGAGCGGGTAGAAGTACAACTACGACCAGCAGCAACATTTCAGGATTTACTGGATGGATTGAATGATGTATGTCCGCATATTGTGCATTTTTCTGGACACTCAGGCCAAGAAGCAATTCAGTTTGATCACGGAGGCCCAATTAAAGAGCGCGGTCAGGTCGTTGATTTTGCTTTGCTGGTGGAGGCGCTATTGGCGACAGATCAACCTCCGAATCTATTGGTGCTGAACTCTTGCGATTCCCTAGAAGGAGTTTCAGTGATTCTTCCTGCGGTTCCGGTGATTATTGGCATGTCGGACGCTGTGCCGGATACGGCTGCGATTGTATTCTCCCAGCAGTTTTATGCCGCGATCGCGAGCGGTCAATCTGTTGGAGCAGCGCTTAAACAAGGCAAGGTAAAGATCAAAGCGGTGCTTCTAGACGATGAAGCAGGTGAACTACCAAGTTTTGTTGCTAGAGAAGACGTGGATATTGATTCCTTGGTGTTGGTTAAACCGGGTGTTTAGCGGTGCTTTGATGGTATACGAGCAGAGATTTGTTGTGTGTGTTCGGTTCTGGTGGCTTTAAGAAGGATCGAACGGTTCAATTCGTGTCCATCAGCTTCGATGGACTATGCTGTACTGTGCCGCAGTGAGTTTTGCTTAAACAAATTCTCATTCATCCTATAGGTGATATTAGATACTTCTGGAGGATGAGGTTATGTCACAGTCAAACGTCGCCGAAAAGCTTGATCAGCCGGAGCCTGCCTTTTACCGCATGGCGGACGTGCTACGGATTACAGCCTTGAGTCGTTCAAGCCTTTACCGCCGTATTGCATCAGGGGATTTTCCCGCTCCGGTATCGCTCGGTGGGCGAGCCAAGGGGTGGAGGCGAGCGGCATTATTGGAATGGATCGAAGATCCGGTGAGCTATCGGCCACTAACCCATTGTGTGAAGGAAACCAGCTCCGCTGGTGGCCGTGTCAGGCGTGTTGCAGCGGCCACGTCCCAGTCATAGGCTTAGGCGTGGGTCAACACCAGGTGGCCGATTGGCTCTGCTGTCTCGCGCACGCGAATTTCGATGTCGTAGCCCAGGCGGTTCAGACAATCCATCAGTTTGCGTTCGGAGAAGTTCGAGAACTCGCCGCGCAGCAGACTCGATACCTTGGGTTGGGTCAGGCCCATGCGCTTTGCCGCTTCGGCCTGGGTCAACCCGCGCTCGCGAATGGCTTTGGCAATTTCTACGGTCAGCCCAGACTTGATCTGGAGTTTGTCGGCATCGGGCAGGCCCAGGTCGGCAAACACGTTACCCGAACTGGCTTCGACCTCAATCCCTTCGACAATGCGTTTACTCATTTCTCAACTCCTGTGCGACGATCGCAGCGGCTTTCATGCGCTGACGGACGATGTCCATATCCGGCTTGGGCGTTTCGATACCTCGCTTGCTCTTCTTTTGAAAGACGTGCAACACGAATATCGCTTCAGCGAAACGCACGGTGTAGACAGTCCGGTAAGTGCCGCCAGTATCGTCTTCGACAATTTCTAGTACGCCAGCACTGCCAAAGCCCTTTAGCACTTTCGCTGCTTCGTGCTGTTCGCCGCGCTGGGCGGTGTCGAGCGCATGGCCGAAGAGCTTTCGTACGGCCACCGGCAGAGCCAACAGGTCTTTCTTGCTGCTGCCAAGCCAGAAGAGCGGTTTCATGGAGGAAGGCTTCATGTCAATATACCATTTCTGGGATGTTTCGGGCAATTGTCGAAAATCATGCAGGCTTGGCCTACGCACGCTTGAGCCAGAGGACGTTGTCCGCAAGCTTGGGCATTTTTCCCGCCTCCAGCTCATCCAGAAAATCTGCCCACTGCTGAACCATCACCTTGCGCTGAGCCAAGAAGGTGGCGCGGTCGTAGCTGGCGCCCAGCTCTTCTTTTGACACGTGTGCCAGGTGGCGTTCGATGACGTCCGGCTCCCAGCCAAGATATTCGCGGATCATCGTGCGTGCGGTGGCACGAAATCCATGACCTGTGATCTGTTCTTTGGTGTCGTACCCCAGTGTGCGCAAAGCTGAGTTGATCGTGTTTTCGCTGATATAGCGTGACTTGTCAGAGCGCCGGGCCATGTTGGGGAACACAGGGCCGGAAGGGCCGGTAATTGGCAGAAGATCCTCCAGAATCCGGCGAGCCTGGCGCGACAGGGGCACGATATGCGCAGGGGTGCGGCTATCGCGTTTCTGCCACTCGCGCATCTTCATGTTCTCTGGCGGGCAGCGCCACAGCCCCTTTTTGAGATCGACATCTTCCCAATGTGCCAGGCGCAGTTGGCCGGGCCGCTGGAAGACCAGGGGAGCCAAGCGCAAGGCGGCAACGGAAATAAAGTTGCCGGAGTACGCGCGCATGTCCCTTAAAAGCTGGCCCAGTAGTTGCGGGTCAGTGATGGCGGCGTAGTGGCGGCCTCGTGGTGTTGGCAAGCCGCCTGTGCGGTTGTTGACGAAATTCTGGGTCGGTTCCAGTACGCCGGTATCTACAGCGTACTGATAGACATGCTGGACGGCCTCGCGGACACGCTGTGCCGTTTCCAGGTTGCCGCGGTCCTTGACGCGATGCAGGCACCGAACGATTTCTGGAGGCCTGATAGTCTCCATCGCTTTGTCACCTACCCACGGGAATACGTGAATCTCCAAATGGCGAGTGACCTTGCTTTTGTAGCCGGCAGACCAGACGCGATCCTTGCTGGCACTTTCGAGCCAAGCGCGCGCCATCAGCTCGAAAGTATTCATCTTGGCGATCTTGGCTTGCTCTTGCTGCTCTCGTCGAGCGTCTTGTGGGTCGATGCCTTGAGCGCGCAGCGTGTTCGCCTCTCTGGTGAGTTCGCGTGCCATTGCGAGGGTGATCGTTGGGTAGGCGCCTAGGCCGATCTTGATTTGCTTCGTACCGGATTTGTACCGATAGAGCCAACTTTTGCTGGATGCGCGCACGCGCAGGTAGAGGCCATCGCCGTCATTCAGCATCTGTTCTTTGGTGCTGGGCGAGAGGGTGCGGATCTTAAGGTCAGTCAGGAATCCCATAGGTGTACCCCTGCAAAAAGAAAACTGGGTACAACCAGTCTAGGGTACACCTTGGGGGGCACGCAACGTCGGGATTTGCTGAAACTTGATGGAACCTCATGGGTTAAGTTTCTAATCTAACCACATGATTTTCTTGAGAATTTGGTGCGATTTGAGCTTGTCTGGAACAAATCGTTGGTGCCCGGGGCCGGAATCGAACCGGCACGCCTTGCGGCGGGGGATTTTGAGTCCCCTGCGTCTACCAATTTCACCACCCGGGCAGTTCAAGCAGATCGCTCTATGGAACACAGAGCGTGGCAGAAAGGCGTAATTATACGCACAGTTATAAGAGTTTGCACAAGGCCGCGTCACAGCCGCTCGCCGGCATCCCGCCACCCGACACACAGTCCGCGCCACCCCACCATCACCACCACTTGAAAATCCTCCCTCCACCCCCATTATGTTCAGACTTCCCGCCTTGGCCCTACCGCCAAACGCGGCGGCCGTTTCCGCGACCCATCCGGAGACCGCCGGTCGAATATCCTGTGACGCCTCCCTGCAAGAGCAATCCAGATATTTGTTTTTATTGAATAACTAACTTTTTGCGTGGTCCAACAATGAGTCAAACTGATACGCCCGTCTCCTCGTCAGAAACTTTGGGCTTTCAAGCCGAAGTGAAGCAGTTGCTGCATCTGATGATTCATTCTCTGTACAGCAACAAAGAAATTTTCCTGCGCGAGCTGGTGTCCAACGCGTCGGACGCCTGCGACAAGCTGCGCTTTGAAGCCATCGATAACCCCGAGCTCTTCCAGGGCGACACCGATTTGCGCATCCGCGTCGAGTTCGACAAGGACCAGCGCACGATCACCATTTCCGATAACGGTATCGGTATGTCCCGTGAAGAGGCGGTGTCGCACCTGGGTACGATCGCACGTTCGGGCACCAAGGAGTTCTTCTCCAAATTGACCGGCGACAGCCAGAAAGACGCCCAGCTTATCGGCCAGTTTGGCGTAGGTTTCTATTCCGCCTTCATTGTGGCCAAGAAGGTTTCGGTGCTTAGCCGCCGCGCAGGATTGCCTGAGACCGAAGCGGTGATGTGGGAGTCGGAAGGCGAGGGCGATTTTACGGTGGCACCGGTGGAAAAGGCGGATCGCGGTACGTCCGTCACCCTGTACCTGCGCGACGATGAGGACGAGTTCCTGAATGGCTGGAAGTTGCGCGAAGTGTTGCGTCATTATTCCGACCATATTTCCCTGCCTATCCAGATGCAGAAGGAAGAGTGGGACGCCGAGAAGTCGGAACAGGTCAAGACCAATGAGTGGGAAACCGTGAACCAGGCCAGCGCCTTGTGGACGCGATCCAAGTCGGACATCACCGACGAGCAGTACACGGAGTTTTACAAGCATATTGCCCACGACTTCGACGATCCGCTGGCATGGACGCATAACCGGGTGGAAGGCCGCAGCGAGTACACGCAGCTGCTATACATCCCCAAACGCGCGCCCATGGATTTATGGGACCGCGATGGGCGCCGCGGCGTCAAGCTGTATGTGAAACGCGTCTTCATCATGGCGGACGCCGAGCAGTTGCTGCCAAATTACCTGCGCTTTGTGCGCGGTGTCATCGATACGTCGGACCTGCCCTTGAACGTGTCGCGCGAACTCCTCCAGGAAAGCCGCGATGTGCGGGTGATTCGTGAAGGCTCGGCCAAGCGCATTCTGTCCTTGCTGGAAGACCTGGCCGAGAACAAGCCCGAGCAGTACGCGGAATTCTGGACGCAGTTCGGACAGGTGCTGAAGGAAGGCGCCGGCGAAGACACGGCCAACAAGGACCGTATCGCCAAGCTGCTGCGTTTTGCGTCCACACATGGCGACAGTGCTGCGCAAACCGTGTCGCTGGCGGATTATGTGTCGCGCATGAAGGAAGGCCAGGACAAGATTTACTACGTCAGCGGCGAATCGTATGCCGCGGCCAGCAACAGCCCTCATCTGGAAATCTTCCGCAAGAAGGGACTGGAAGTGCTGGTGATGTCGGATCGCGTTGATGAATGGATGCTGTCCTACCTGCGTGAGTTCGAAGGCAAGTCCCTGGTGTCCATTGCCAAGGGCGGATTGGATCTGGATTCGCTGGCCGACGAAGAGGAAAAAAAACATCAGGCTGAAGTGGCTGAAACCTTCAAGCCTTTGGTCGAGCGCCTGAAGACGGCGCTTAATGACAAGGTGAAAGAGGTTCGCGTCACGGGTCGCCTGGTGGACTCTCCGGCTTGCGTGGTGGTGGATGCCAATGAGCTCAGCCCGCACCTGATGCGTATGCTGCAGGCGGCAGGGCAGCCGGCACCCGAGGTCAAGCCTATTCTGGAGATTAATCCAGACCACGCGCTGATCGGCCGCATGCAGGCAGCACCGGAGGCGGACTTCAATGAGTGGGCATTGCTGTTGCTGGATCAGGCCATGCTGGCCGAAGGCGGCAACTTGGTGGATCCCGCTGCGTTTGTGAAGCGCATGAACCGTTTGCTGTTGAATACTGGCGCTTAAGGCCGAGTGTGGCGACAAGCAGGCTATAACGGCGGTAGTTGCCGCCGTAGCCATTGGTTGTCACGGCCGAATCGCTCCCAGTCGAAGAACGGGCCCGGGTCTGTCTTGCGGCCGGGGGCGATGTGTTCGTGTCCCCGCGCCGCGCGGATGGGATGCCGGGCGCGCAATGCGGGCAACAGGCCGGTCAGCGCCTGGTATTGCGCTGGCGCGTACGGCAGGCAGTCTGTGCCTTCCATTTCGATGCCTATCGAAAAGTCGTTGCAGCGCGCACGCCCTTCAAATGTTGATACGCCGGCATGCCAGGCACGCTTGCACGTGGATACGAACTGGACGATGCACCCGTCGCGGCGCACCAAGAAGTGTGCCGATACGGTCATGCCGCGCAGGCGTTCCAGCCAGGGATGGGCCGAATAGTCCAGTCGATTCTGGAAGAAATCCACGATTTCGGTGCCGCCAAACTGGCCTGGCGGCAGGCTAATGTTATGCATGACCAGCAGGATGGCGTCGTCGCCCGCAGGGCGGGCGTCGTGATTCGATGATGGCGCGCGTCGGACGTTGGGGTGGGCTTTCAGCCAGCCGTGCCGATCCAGCGCAAGTTTGTTCACTGTCGCACGCCCAGCTTGGCGTGTTCGGCGCTGCACCAGGTGTTGCCGCCGCTTAGCACGGCTTCAGAGCGCGGCATGTGAATGCCGCAATGGGCGCAGCGCACCATGTTTTCCGCGTGCTCAACGGGAGGCGCTCCGCGCTTTTTCGCCTGCCTGGGCTGGTCGTTGTCTTCCAGGCTTTGGTTGTGACGCGCGACGATGCGGGCAATCAGCAGAACGGCAATGATGAGTATGACCCAGAATAAAACTTTCCCCACATTAGCCTCGTTGCAGTATGACGTCGATTACGAAACGACTGCCGCTGTAGGACAGCAGCAGGAAAGCAAAGCCCGCCAGCGTCCAGCGTAGGGCAATGCGCCCGCGCCAGCCGCGTATATGGCGCCCCGCCAGCAATATGCCGAAGGTGAACCACGACAGCAGGGTGAAGACGGTCTTGTGGTCCATGGGGAACAGTTCGTTGGTAAGTCGCAAGGACACGATGGCGCCGGTAATGACGGTAAGCGTCAGTACGCCAAAACCTATCCAGATCAGGCGAAACAGCAGCACTTCCTGCAGTAGCAGGGGCGGCATGGTGTCCAGCGCCCGTCCCAGTATGCTGCGGTTGGCTTCCTGTTCGATAGGCCGGTGCAGCTGGCGGTCCAGGGCCGTCATCAGCATGGCTTGCAGGGCGGCAACGGTAATCAGGCCGTAGGCGGTCAGCGCAATGATCAGGTGCACGCGCAGCCAGTCGTTGTTGGCGTGGGCCACCGTATGGCCATAGGGGTACAGCGCGGCCAACAGCGCGGCGACTGTGGCCGCAGGGAGTAGAATGAGCAGTAGTCCGTCAATTCGCATGACCAGGTTTTCAAGCCAGAATACGATCATGCCCAGCCAGATTGCTGCCGATAGCGCCAGTGCCCAGCCCAGGTGGAGGCTGTTGGGCAGCAGAATGGACTGCGCCAGCGCTATACCGTGCAACAGCAGTGCGCCGGCCAGGCATACACGGCGTACCTTGCCCGCCACGACTTGCGAACCGCCCTTGCTTAAAGGGCGCCAAAGCGAAATGGCCAGCACGGCATATGCCAGTGTGGCCAGCAAGTGAAATACAATGCCTGCAGACATAGTCCCTTGAGTTTCTGGTTATACAGTACGGGGCAAGCCCCAAGCGGCCTATTTTAGTCCGTATACCGACAGTCCAACTAGTTTAAGCGAAACCAACGTTATGCTCGACAATCTTACCCAACGGCTCACGCGCGTCGTCAAGACCATGCGCGGCCAGGCCCGCCTGACCGAAGCCAATACGCAAGACATGCTGCGCGAAGTGCGCATGGCCTTGCTTGAAGCCGACGTGTCCCTGCCGGTGGTGCGCGATTTTATTGCGCGCGTGAAAGAGCGGTCGCTGGGCCAGGATGTGGCCGGCAGTCTGAATCCGGGACAGGCGCTGGTCGGTATTGTCCACAAGGAACTGACTGCCCTCATGGGCGGCGATCTCGGCGCAGAAGCCAGCGAACTGTCGCTCGCTACCCAGCCGCCGGCGGTCATCCTCATGGCCGGCCTGCAGGGTGCGGGTAAAACGACGACGACAGGCAAGCTGGCCAAATGGCTTAGTGAAGGCGGCCATATACAGAATGGCAAGAAAACCGGCAAGAAAAAGGTACTGGTGGTCAGTGCCGACGTGTATCGCCCGGCGGCCATCGAGCAGTTGAAGTCGGTGGCGGGCCAGGTCAAGGTGGATTTCCTGCCTTCCGACACATCGCAGAAGCCGGAAGACATCGCCCGCGCCGCGCTCGATCACGCCAAGCGCCATCACTACGAAGTGCTTATCGTGGATACGGCCGGTCGCCTGGGTATCGACGAGGCCATGATGCGCGAGATCCGCGTGCTGCACGACCTGCTCAAGCCGATCGAAACGCTGTTCGTGGTCGACGCCATGCAGGGGCAGGATGCGGTCAATGTGGCGCGCGCCTTTGCCGACGCCTTGCCGCTTACGGGCGTGGTGCTCACCAAAATGGATGGCGATGCCCGTGGGGGCGCGGCCTTGTCAGTGCGTCACGTCACCGGCAAGCCGCTGAAGTTCGTCGGCGTGTCCGAGAAGCTGGATGGCCTGGAGCCTTTCCACCCGGAGCGCATGGCGCAGCGGGTGCTGGGCATGGGCGACATCGTCTCGCTGGTCGAGCAGGCGCAAAAGAATATTGACATTGCCGACGCCGAAAAGCTGGCGGCCAAGATCAAATCCGGCAATCGTTTCGATCTCAACGATTTCCGCGACCAGTTGCAGCAGGTCAAGAAAATGGGCGACATGGGCTCTTTGCTGGAGAAATTGCCGGCGCAGTTTGCGCAGGCGGCGGGCCAGTTGCAGGGAGGCCAGGCCGAAAAACAGCTGCGCCGTACTGAAGGCATCCTGAACTCCATGACACCGGCAGAGCGTGCCAAGCCCGAATTGCTGAAAGCCTCGCGCAAGCGTCGCATTGCGGCGGGCGCCGGCGTGGCCGTACAGGAAGTCAACCGCATGCTGTCTCAGTATGACCAGATGCAGGGCATGATGAAGCAGATGAAAAAGGGCGGCATGGCCAAGATGATGCGGACCATGGGCGGCATCAAGGGCCTGGGCAAGGGCGGCTTCGGCGGCCTGCGCTAAGTCGGCCTGCGCTCAGCCGGGCTGCGCTCAGCCGGGCTGCGTTCAGCCCCCGCCTACGGCGACCACGATCTCGATCTGGTCGCCCTCGGCCAGCGTGGTGTTGCCGTGCTGGCTTTTGGGGACGATGTCGCCATTGGCTTCCACGGCAATGCGCTTGCCCTGATAGCCTAGAAATGCAATCAGCTCCGCAATGGTGGATGCGTGTTCGAGCTGCAGGGGCTTGCCATTGAGGGTGATGTTCATGTCTCTGTCCTGGGCTTGCCGCTGAATTTGTCCGTGGCGGCAAGCAGTTGTGTCAATATCCCCGGTTCGTCGAAGGCATGGCCGGCATCGTCGACCAAGTGAAATTCGGCCTTGGGCCATGCCTTGTGAAGTTCCCAGGCGGTCTTGGCCGGGGTGCAGACGTCGTAGCGCCCCTGGACGATAACGCCGGGAATGTCCTGCAGAAGGTGCGCGTTGCGCAGCAACTGGCCTTCTTCCATGAAACCATGATGCACGAAATAATGATTCTCGATGCGGGCAAAGGCCAGGGCGGCGTCGTCGGCGGATAGCGCCTGCACGTGGGCGGCATTGGGCAATAGGGTGATGGTGTGGCTTTCCCATTGCGTCCAGGCCTGGGCCGCTTTCAGCTGCTCGCACCGGTCGTCGCCGGTAAGTCGTTTGCGGTAGGCGGCCATCAGGTCGTGGCGTTCCTCTGGTGGAATGGGGGCAAGGTAGTCTTCCCACTGGTCGGGAAATAGCCACGAGGCGCCTTCCTGGTAGAACCACAACAATTCTTCGCGGCGCACCGTGAAGATGCCGCGCACCACAATTTCGCTGACCCGCTGCGGGTGGGTCTGCGCATAAGCCAGTGCCAGTGTCGAGCCCCACGATCCGCCAAAGATCAGTGCCTTGTCGGCTTTCAGGACTTCGGCCCGCAAGCGTTCCATGTCGGCGACGAGGTCCCAGGTAGTGTTGTTCTCGAGGCTGGCGTGAGGCGTGGACCGGCCGCAACCGCGTTGATCAAACAGCAGGATGTTGTAGTGCTGGGGATCGAACAGGCGCCGATGGGTGGGCGAGCAGCCGCCGCCGGGGCCGCCATGCAGGAAGATCGCCGGCTTGCCCTCGGGGTTGCCGCAAAGCTCCCAGTACACGTGATGACCGTCGCCGGTGGCCAGAAAGCCTTGCAGATAGGGTTGAATCTCGGGGTACACGTCAGGCTTCCTTGCGAGTGAAGATTAAATCCCATACGCCATGACCCAGGCGCAGGCCGCGCGTCTCGAATTTGGTCTGTGGGCGAAACTCGGGCCGGCTGGCGTAGCCATCCGGTGACGTATTGCTGAGCAGCGGCTCGCTGCCAAGCACCGCCAGCATCTGTTCGGCATAGTTTTCCCAATCGGTGGCGCAGTGGATGTAGCCGCCCGGCGCAATGCGGCTGGCCAGCAACGCGATGAAGGCGGGCTGGATCAGGCGGCGCTTGTGGTGCCGGCTTTTGGGCCACGGATCGGGGAAATAAATATGCACGCCCGCCAGCGAGTCGGGTGCGATCATGTCGCGTGCGACCTCGACCGCGTCGTGCTGGATGATGCGGATATTGGTCTGGCCCGATTCTTCAATGCGTTTGAGCATGGCGCCCACGCCCGCATTGAAGACCTCAACACCCAGGAAATTATCGTCGGGCCGCGCTGCCGCGATCTTTTGCGTAGTCTCGCCCATGCCGAAGCCGATTTCTAGGATGGTGGGTGCCGAGCGCCCGAATGCCTTGGCAAAATCCAGCGTCCCGTTGCGGTAGGGCAGCGACCAAAGTGGCATCAGGCGGTCCAGCGCTTCGCGTTGGCCCGGGGTGATGTGCGCCCGCCGGTGCACGAAGCTGCGGATGTGGCTCGTTCCCGACGGCGCGGTGGCGACCGGGGCGTTCGCGGTTACTGGAAGGCCATGGCCTGCGTCGGCCGGCAAGTCGGGATTGGGTGTGGGAGTCGAGTTCATAGCCTGAATTGTAGTGATTGCCGTGAACTCTTTCAGGCCTAGGGCAAAAGAATCTTATCGACGCGGCAATAAATTCAGGCCGGCGCTATAATTTGGCTCGCATTTGCGCTCTCATAGCGCCGGGCGGGTGTATCTCAATGGCAGAGAAGATGCTTCCCAAGCATAAGACGAGGGTTCCCCGCTCCATACAACCCGAGGTTGATGTAGCGCCCATCCGCATCATGTATCCGGATGGCGTCGGCTGGCCTGCAACAGATTCTCCAAGACCTTCCAGTCATGCCGGTTGTCCACCATCGACACGGCGATCCGAAGATGGGAAGAGGGCGCCTGACGCGGCGAAAACAGTACGCCAGGCGCAAACAGCACGCCCAGCGCGGCCGCTTTGCGCGCGAGCGCTTCGGTATCGACGCCGCAATCCACCCACACAAACATGCCGGCATGGGGTTCATGCGCAATCGAGCACCCCATCGCCAGCAAGTTTTTGATGCATTTGTCGCGCGCCTGATCGACGCGGGCGCGCAGCCGCTCGACATGGCGCCGGTATTGCCCTTCGACCAGTATGCGGCACACCACCTGTTCGCCGAGCTCCGGCGTCGTAAGCCCGCCCAGCAGTTTCAGATCGACCAGTTTTTCTATCATGGCGGGTGCTCCCGCCACATAGCCCACGCGCAGGCTGGCTGCCAGTGTCTTGGAGTAGCCACCCACCAACATTACGCGGTTCAGACGGTCCAGCGCGGCAAGGCGCACCGGACCACCTGGATGAAAATCGGCATAGGTATCGTCTTCGACCAGCAGAAAGTCGTGCCGCTCGGCAATGCGCAGGACTTCGTAGGCGATGCCAGCCGACAAGGTGTGGCCGGTGGGGTTATGGACGGCGGTATTCAATATGAACAGCTTTGGGCGATGCGTTTCGGCCAGGCGCGCCAGGGCTGCCACATCGGGGCCATCTGCCAGGCGCGGCACACCCACGACGCGTGCGCCCAGAGCTGTAAGCCGTCCGAATATCAGGAACCACCCTGGATCTTCCACCAACACTGTGTCGCCCGGCCGAACGACCAGGCGGACGATAAGATCAAGGCCATGAGTGACGCCCGCCACTGTCATCAGATGGTGGTCCGGATGCGCGGGGACATCCTGTGCCTGTAAACCTGAAGCGATCTGCTGGCGCAGTGCCCTGAGCCCATGGGGCGCGCCGTAGCTCAACATGCTGCGACCGATGCTGCGGCCGACCGAACGCACGGCCGCCGAAACCATTTCTTCATCCAGCCACGCGGGCGGCAGCAGGCCCGCGCCGCCCGGCATGTCCTGCGGAGCATGCTGCGCAGCAGGAAAGTCGTGTCGAACGCGGCGCCGGGCGCCAGTGTGCTGGTGACGGCGGGCAGGGCCGCGACAGAGGAGGGCGGGCAGACATAAAAGCCCGCGCCTCGGCGCGACTGCACCAGCCCCTGCGCGACCAGGCGGTCGTAGGCCTGCACCACGGTGAACCGGCTGAGTCCGGCTTCCTTGGCCATGGCCCGCACCGATGGCAGGCGCATGCCGGCGCGCAAACCGTGGTTGCGAATCCGTTGGCTGAAATGCTCGCTCAGCTGATCGGCGAGCGATATGCCCGACTGGCGCAGCGGTGCCCATGGGGACACGGGGAATGAGTGTGTCATGGTGAAATGACCAGGCCAGTTTTTATAGTGAACAGGATAATTGTACCGGTACTGTATTGGTTTTGTCGCGTAGCATGATGCCAGAGCCAACCTGCGACTATGCGAAACGCCCATGACCTTGAACCTTTTACTGCCGCTGGCCCTGTTTGCCTTCGTCAGCTCCATTACGCCCGGCCCCAACAATGTGATGCTGACCGCATCGGGAGCCACCTTCGGTTATCGCCGCACATTGCCCCATATGTTGGGCATCAGCGCTGGGGTGGCGGTGATGTTGTTGATGGTCGGCGCCGGTCTGGGCACGGTGTTCGAGACCGTGCCCATGCTGTATACGATGTTGAAATACGCCGGTGCGGCCTATCTGCTTTACCTGGCCTGGCGTATTGCAAGTGCAAGCGGCATGGACGGTGACACGTCGCGCAGCCGGCCGTTCACCTTCTTTGAGGCGGTGGCCTTCCAATGGGTCAATCCCAAGGCGTGGATCATGGCTGTGGGCATTGTGGCCACTTACACGCCGCGTGACGGATTTTTCCAGAACCTGATTGTGGCTACGCTGGTGCTGTCGATGATCAATTTTCCAAGCATCAGCGTATGGACGCTCTTCGGCAGCGCATTGCGCCGGCTGCTGCGCAAGCCCAGGGCGATCCGGTGGTTCAACGTCGGCATGGCCCTGTTGCTTGTCGCGTCGCTTTATCCCATCGTGCTTGAACACTTCGCAACGTAGTGCGCCGCATGAACCTCCCCCGCTTAGATACCCAATAGCTTCGCCGGGTTCTTACGCATCATCTTGTCGATGTCTTCGTCCGATACCCCAGCGGCCTTGACCGCAGCGATCTGGTTTTCAATGCCGTCCGGCGGTGTCATCATGCCTTGCTGGCCCAAGTCGCTTGAAAGCACCAGATGGTCGGCGCCTATCTCTTTGACGGCCTTGGCGACGCTTTCTGCGTCCACTTTATCCCAGTGTGTCATCCACTTGTACTGCGCCGCCGGGCCGGTGAGGAATTGCAGGTAACACAGCTCGATCATTGCCCCCATTGAGGTGACTTCCCTGGCCTGTTCCATCGTCAGGCCGGGGATATTGGTGAGCCCGTGCGTGATCAGGATGTTGTTCACGCCAAGCTCCTTGGCGCGCTTGACGACGGTGAGCACCTCGTCGGCCGACACATGGCCGGTGGCCAGGATCAGGTTCTCGCGGGCAATGATCTTCAGAATTTCTTCCATCTCGGGCGTCACCTTGCCGTCCACCGCCACGACCAGGCCCGATTTTTCTTTGTCTACCAGCGTCTTGACATGTTTGTCTGAGTCAAACGTGGGCAACCAGACGACTTTTCCCCTGCCTCCCGACATGCGGTGCATCCATTCCACGGCCGAGGGGTTGAGGCCGCCCACAGACTTGTTCAGCACGATGCCGCCCCACACTTCTATGCCGGGCACTTGTTGCATGGCAATCGCCGCACGGTCGTTGGTGGTGACCACATGGTTCTTGATGACAATGCCGCGCATGCCTTTGCGCTTGGCTATCGTTGCAAGCTCGAAGTCGGTCAAGGCCCTTCCGAATACATCGGGGTCGGGATGCACGTGCATGTCGATCACGCCCGCGGCGGGGCTGACTTTTGGAGGGGGCGGGGGAAACCCGACTTGGGCATTGGCGAGATTGACGGCTCCGATGAAGCCGGCTCCAATGAAGCCAACAAGCACCTTCTTATTGATTTTCAACATTGACGTCTCCTTTAGCAGTGGGTGAACTTTGCTCGGACATGCAGCGTGAACGCGGCGGACGAAGTGATGCTGAGGCAGAGTTTAATGAAGGCCGCACGGCACAAGAAGTAGCTGTGTGGAGCTATGCACGATAATATTTTTTTGTTTTGCGCTGCGTTGGGTCGCGACACTCCTGAGGGTAATCACGCACCGCGTTTTTCATGTGAACTGAAAAAAAAACGGCTGAACCTTAAGCTTCAGCCGCGGAAAGCATAAATCACTTCAGACGATTAATCCGACCCTTCCTGTCGCATTTCGGCAACTGCCTGTTCCAGAAAATCTAAACGGTCCTGGCCCCAATACAGTTCTCCTTTGAACACATAGGCGGGGGAGCCAAACACGCCAAGCGCCACTGCCTCTTCGGTGTACTGTCTGTATACGGCATTCATATCTTCCATCAACGCCTGCTGCATGATGCGTTCACCTGGTAGGCCCAGCTTTTCAGCGACTTCCATTAACACATGCGAATCGGAGATATCTTTTTCACGGCGCCATTCGGCCTCCAGGATCGCCTTGGAAAGCAGGGCCACGTTCAATCCCATGCGGTCGGAAGCGATCGTGAAACGCGAAGCCAGGTCGCCGTTCGGACACATATGGCGTGGCGTGATATTGATGGACATGTTCAGTCGACGCATCCACCGTTGCAATTCTGCTTCGCGATAGGCTTGGCGCTCGTGCGACCGTTGGGCTAGCGGAATTCCGCCAGTCCGCGAATACACGTCGATCAAGTCCACTGGCTTGTAGCGGATTTTGACGCCGTGGCGTGCGGCAATGCCTTCCAGACGATCCGCGCCCAGGTACGCCCAGTCCGAATTGATCCAGAAGTAGTAGTCGATGATGCTCATGCTTGCTGTACCGCCAGCTCTGGCGCTATTTGCATCAACGGTGGACTGGATCGCATGCGCCACGCGCTGAAGAAGGCAATCACGCCCAGCCCGCTCAAGTACCAGACGATATACTGCGGGTTGCCATCGCCGGCGGCCAGCAGCCACGTCGCCACGATAGGCGCCAGCCCCCCGCCAATCGCACCGGACACCTGAACGGCCAGTGAAATGCCGCTGTAGCGCACTTCAGATGGGAATTGGTTGGAGAACAAGATGCCTTCTGGGCCGTAAAGGCAGGCATATACGATGCCGATAGCGACCACCATAGCTGCTGTGATCCACATCTCCTGGCGCGTACCCAACAGCTCAAAGAAGTACGTACTGAACAGGCCGATGCCAATAGCACCCAGCATGAATACCCATTTATGCCCAATGCGATCGCCTAACATGCCAAACAAAGGCATTGTGAAAAAAGCCAGGAGCGCGCCCCAGATAATGGCGTCCAGCATGATCGTTTTTTCAACGCCGAGCGTACCGGTTGCGTAAGCAAGGGCAAAGGTTACAACGGTATAAAACCAGGTCACTTCTGCCAAGCGCGCACCCACCACCAGCAAGACATCTTTGGGATGCTTTTTGAATACTACAAAGATCGGGACATCGGCTTTTTTGCCTGCTTGCTCCATGGCTTCGAAATCCGGCGATTCAGCGACCTTGACACGGATGAACCACCCAATAAGCAGCAGCACGACGCTGGCCAGGAACGGAATCCTCCAGCCCCATGACAACATATTTTCTTCGGGCATGCCGGCTACCGCAGCCATTGCCAGCGATGAGAGAATAAGCCCGGGCGCGACGCCCGCTTGTGGCAAGCTTCCAAAAAAGCCTTTCTTTCCCTCGGGGGCATGCTCAACGGCCATCAAGACCGCGCCGCCCCATTCGCCGCCTACCGCAAGTCCTTGAAGAAAGCGCAAGACCACAAGAATTACTGCAGCCCAATAGCCGATGCTTTCGTAGGAGGGGATCAGGCCGATCAATATGGTCGGAACGCCCATTAAGACCAGCGTAATCAACAACATGGACTTGCGTCCCACCTTGTCCCCAAAGTGGCCGAAAATAATACCGCCCAACGGGCGTGCAAAAAATCCTACCGAGTACGTGCCAAATGCCGCCAGCGTACCCATTAACGGGTCAATCTCTGGAAAGAAAATCTTGTTGAAAATTAATGCCGCGGCGGTGCCGTAAAGGAAAAAGTCATACCACTCAATGGTAGTGCCCATCATGCTGGCAATGCCGGCTGTCACGTACTGGCGGCGTGAGCGCACGCCTTGCCTTCCCGCGGGAGGCGTTGATTGTATAGAAGACATTGTCTCCTCCTCGATATGAACTGGATGTTTGTTTTGTTCGTTTTTTTGATTTGTTTATGTTGGAGCGTCGCTTGACGGTCGGGGCCTACAGGCTGACTGCTCCAGGAATCGGTGTGTCGCGATCGACCTGTCTGCACCAATAATCGAAAGTGCCTTTTACAATGGATGGCTTCAGCAGATAGTCATGAGCTTCTTTGGCCAAATCGTCGCTCACGGGAGTCAGTGGCCCATAGACTCGGGCGCGCGTCTGCATGCGTGCAGCACGTTCCAGGTACACGGACAAGTACGTGGCTTCTTCTATCGTGCTGCCCGTGGTCAGGTAGCCATGATGAGCAAGAATAATGGACCGTTTGTCGCCCAGCGCCTCGGAAATCAGCACGCCTTCCTGGTCGGCGATTGGTACGCCGGGCCAGTCCGCCAGGAACGCGCAATCGTCATGGAAGGGGGTCATGTCCATTTGGGAGATGATCAGCGGTTGCCGTGCTGCGGCCAGGCAGGAGACCCATGGCGAATGCGCATGAACAATCGCATTGACGTCTGGGCGTTCTTTATACACCCACAAATGGAAACGGGTGGCCGGGTTGGCCATGCCCTGCCCAGTCAGCGTTTCAAGGTCCGTGCCAACCTCAATGAAATCGTCGGGTGTCGCTTCGTCAAAGCCCAAACCGAAACGTAGCGTCCAGTATGCTCCCGGGCGCTCGGACCGCGCGCTGATCTGTCCTGCCAAACCCGCCTCTTGACCCGTGGCGGCCAGGATGCGGCAGGTATATGCCAGGCTTTCCTGCACGTTGCGCTTAACCGGTTGAAAGTGTTGTCGCATTTCTGACGTTGCGCGCTGGTCGAAATACTCTTTTGCTCGTAGAGGTGCGTTCATAATGTATTCCCTTGTTGGATTCGCCATGTCGGCCCAATGCGAGGCCGGACTTGATGTAAATCAATTCTAGGAATAAGCACTACAAAGAACCATGAATCAGCGCTCATAACAGCTATGCGGTATTGCTCTTATGCTATGAGGCCCTTCGGTCATGATTAGGGAAAACCTGTGGCCATTTCGAGTAGTTGTTGAGCTAGCAAAGGGACGTTGCCGGTGCTGCGGACGATAGCGACCACTCTGCGCTGTAGTATGGGGTCGAGTAAAGGCAGCTTGACCAGCCCGTGGTCGTCCAGTAGTCGTGATGGGGTATGTTCGGGCAGTATGCAGCCGCCTATGCCCAGCGACACTAATTGCAGCATGGCGTCGATGGTGTTTGCTTCGGCTACGACCAGCGCGTCGAGATCGGCGCTTTTCAACATACGACGCAACGCATAGTCTTCGGGAAAAGCGACTAGCGTCAGATCGATATCGTGCAGATTGACTGCCGAGTAGAGAGGGTAGCGTCCTTTCTGCGCAATAAGGCACATCTTGTCGTCGAATAGCGTTACAGACCTCAACGCGTCCGATGCTACCGCAGAGTCATACACAAAGCCGATGTCTGCTTTTCCCTTCTCCACCAGTTCAACGACGTCAGGAGAGCTACGCGCCATGACGGACAAGTTCACTCTCCGGTGCTGGCTGATGAACTTGGTCAGCAAATCGGACGTAAAGTAGTGGCTTAATGTATGAATGGTCGCCACGCGCAAACTTCCTTCGAGGACACCCTCTTTGGTTTTCGCTGCATCCAGTGCCGCGTCTATCAGTGCATAGTGTTGCCGGGTGCCTTCTTGCAGTCTTCTGCCGACCTCGGTTGGGGTGACTCCGCGCCCAGTCCGTACGAACAGTGCTTGTCCGAGGAAGGCTTCAAAAGAGGCCAATTGACGGCTAAGGCCCGATTGGCTTACATCGAGCTCCTCGGCCGCTTTCGACAAGGAAGAAAGCTCGGCGATTTTAAGAAAGTAACGTAGCTGCCGATCGAGTGAGTCCATAATTGCTTCGGCGGTCGGCGCATGCCGACCTATTCCTTGGTTTCGTGCTGGCGCGACCGTGCGCATTCGATGACATTGCGCGTTCCTATTGTATAGACTGCGGTCACGACAGGCGCTGCCTTGCGCCGTGCACGATACTATTTTTATGCCTTCGCTTGCAGCTCGCTTTTCAAGTGGTCGACAAACGCCCGCACGGCTCGCGGAACATATGCGCTATAGGGCCTTATTGCATAAATGGCGTTGCCAAACGCGCCTACCGGTTCCCAATCGGGCAGCAGGTGTACCAGTCGATTTGCGCTGACATCTTCCTGAGCGCTGAAGTCGGGAAGCAGCGCTATGCCCTGGTCGGCCATCACGACGCCGCGCAGCGCCTCGCTGTTGTTGGCGCTGAAATTGCCGCGCACGGCGACGCTATGGCGGTCGGCATTCCTCCCAACCGGAACGAAACTCCAGGCTGGCAAGGCCGCGGAACGCAGGTAATACAGGCAGTTGTGCGTGCTGAGGTCGTCGGGCGTCTTGGGGACTCCGCGCTTTGCCAGGTAGGCGGGAGTGGCGACCAGCAGGGTGCGCGAGGGTTGCAGCAGCCATGCCACGTGCGTTTCGGGCACGCTGCTGGTATGGCGTATGGCCAGATCGAAACCTTCTTGGGCCAGGGAGCTGACGTGATCCGACAGCTCGATTTCGATGCGCACATCGGGGCAGTTTTCCAGGAACTTGCTCATCAGGGGGACGATTTTCTGGCGGCCCAGTGCGACGGGCACGGTGACCCGCACAACGCCCCGGGGGATTTCGGCCAGGTCCAGAATGTTGTCAAAACTGCGCTCGATGGCGGTAAAGGCCTGCTCGGACCCATCCACCAGTGCCTGGCCCGCTTGCGTCAGGCGCACGCTGCGCGTGGTGCGCCGCACAAGCGCGACCCCCGCAAGCTGTTCCAGTTCCGCAATGCGCAGACTTACCGCGCCCTTGCTGACACCCAGGCGTTTGGCCGCGGCGGTGTAGCTGCCTGAGACGCCCAGCATGCTTAGCCAGTAGATGTGCGACCATGGCAACTCGGTCTTGTGTTCTTTCATGGGGCTTCCCAGTTTTTATCTCCATTGTCTATTAATTTAAACAATGAATCCAGTGATCTGGACTTGTGGCAGTGGCTTTCGATACCTATACTTTTTCCCATCGAGCACCCTTATGCAAGGACATGAAAATGAAAGATCAGCACGCCAGCGTCGCCATCCCGGTCAACCCCCAGGCCGCCTATACCGATGGAACTGACATCGTCAATTTTATCGCTGGCCAGGTTCGAGCCAGCAGCAGCGACCGCAAGCAGGGGGTTTACAACCCGTCAACCGGGCAGGTCGCCCGGCACGTCGTGCTGTCCACCGTCGAGGACGTGAATGAGGCGGTGGCGGCGGCCAAAGCGGCCTCGCAAGCCTGGGCAGATACTCCGCCGGTGCGGCGTGCGCGCATCATGAACCGGTTTCTGCAGTTGATGAACCAGAACACCGACGTACTGGCTGCGATGATCACCGCCGAACATGGGAAAGTGTTCACCGATGCGCAGGGCGAAGTCGCCCGCGGCATTGATGTCATCGAGTTCGCCTGCGGCATACCCCAATTGCTCAAGGGCGACTATACCGAGCAAGTTTCCACTGGTATCGACAACTGGACCATGCGCCAGCCGCTGGGCGTGGTGGCGGGAATCACTCCTTTCAATTTCCCCTGCATGGTGCCTTGCTGGATGTATCCAGTAGCAATCGCTGCCGGCAATACCTTCATCCTCAAGCCCAGCGAGCGCGACCCCAGCGTGTCCATCCTGATGGCCAAGTTGTTCAAGCAGGCAGGTTTGCCGGATGGGGTATTCAACGTAGTCCAGGGCGACAAGGTGGTGGTGGACGCGCTGCTTGAGCACGCAGACGTGGCGGCCCTCAGCTTCGTGGGTTCGACGCCTATTGCGCAGTACATCTATGAACGCGGCGCGCATTTTGGAAAGCGTGTGCAGGCGCTGGGCGGGGCGAAGAACCATATGGTCATCATGCCCGATGCCGATATCGAGCGCACGGTCGATGCGCTTGTGGGCGCGGCCTATGGTTCGGCCGGCGAGCGCTGCATGGCGATTTCCGTTGCAGTGCTGGTGGGCGAGGTGGGCAAGAAGATCGTGCCTATGCTGCAAGAGCGTGCCCGTTCGCTCAAGATCAAGGATGGCATGGCGCTGGACGCTGAGATGGGGCCGGTCGTGACCAAAGAGGCTTTGCAGCGCATCGAAGGCTATATCGCCACCGGTGTGGAAGAGGGCGCCGAGCTATTGGTTGACGGCCGCGGCTACAAGGTCGCCGGTAATGAGTCGGGCTTCTATGTCGGCGGCACCTTGTTCGACAAGGTCACTCCGCAGATGAGGATATACAAGGAAGAGATCTTCGGCCCCGTGTTGGTCTGCGTTCATGTCGATGATCTTGGCGCCGCCATCGACCTGGTCAACAAACATGAATTCGGCAACGGCGTTTCGTGTTTCACCAGCGATGGCCATACGGCCCGTGAATTTTCTCGCCGTATCCAGGTCGGGATGGTGGGTGTGAACGTGCCCATTCCTGTTCCGATGTCCTGGCACGGTTTCGGCGGCTGGAAGCGCAGCCTGTTTGGCGATATGCATTCCTACGGCGAAGAGGGCGTTCGTTTCTATACCAAGCAGAAGTCCATCATGCAGCGCTGGCCGGAAAGCATCAACAAAGGCAATGAGTTCAACATGCCTACCATGTAGGGTGTGTCGACATGGCGCCAAACCAGCGCCATGTCGGTCAAATGGCGCTGCTAACCGGCTTTTGCCGGCGTCACGCGCCAGATGGTGTTCGACAGGTCGTCGGCAACGATAAGGGCGCCGCGCGGATCAACCGTCACGCCAACCGGGCGGCCGCGCGTCGTGCCATCGCTGTCGCGGAAGCCGGCAACGAAGTCCACCGGCGGGCCGGCAGGGGTGCCATTCTGGAACGGCACGAAAACCACTTTGTAGCCTACGGGATCCTTGCGGTTCCAGCTGCCGTGCTCACCGACGAAGACGCCGTCAGCGAACTTTTCGCCCATGGCTTCGCTGGAGAAGTCCACGCCAAGCGCGGCGACGTGCGCGCCCAGACTGTAATCAGGCTTGATCGCCGCGGCGACTTTTTCAGGATTCTGAGGGCGGACGCGCTCGTCCACGTTCTGCCCCCAATAACTGTATGGCCAGCCATAAAAGCCGCCTTCGCGCACCGCGGTCAGGTAGTCGGGGACCAGGTTCGGCCCAATCTCGTCGCGTTCGTTCACAACCGCCCACAGCTGTCCGGTATCGGGCTGGATGGTCAGCGCGGTCGGATTGCGCAGTCCCGTCGCATAGGGTTTGTGTTCCCCGGTGCTGGCATTGACCCTCCACACCAGGGCCCGATCAACCTCGGCTGTCATGCCGCGCTCGGTGATATTGCTGTTCGAACCGATGCCCACATACAGGTACTGCCCGTCCGCACTGGCGGCCAACGCCTTGGTCCAATGGTGATTGATCGCCGACGGCAGCGCAGTGACCGTCTCGGCGGCAGATTCCGCTTTGGTCTGGCCTTCTTTGTAGTCGAAGCGGACCAATGCGCCCTGGTTGGCAACGTAAAGGCTGTTTTCCACTAGCGCGAGCCCGTAAGGTGCATTGAGATTTTCGGCGAAGACGGTTTGCAGTTCGTAGACCCCGTCGCCATCCGCATCGCGCAGCAGCGTCAAGCGGTTGCCGCCCTTGACAGCGGTGTTGCCCTGAGCCTTGATGCGTCCGGCGATTACATCTTTCGGCTTGAGATTCGGTGCGCCGCCGCCTCTGCCTTCGGCCACCAGGATGTCGCCATTGGGCAGCACCAGCGTCTGCCGCGGAATTTTCAGGTCTTTGGCGATGGCTCTGATCGAGTATCCGTCTGGTACCGTCGGCAGCTTATCCCCCCATTCCGCCGGTTCTGCGATGACCATGTCCGGCATTATTCCGCGTTCGGGCTTGGAAAGGTCGGGCGAGGCGCCGTACTGCAGAGGTTCCGACTCCCCGCCGCTGCATGCCGCGAGCAGTGCCGAGAACGTGGCGGTCGTGATCAGGTATGCGCTTCTCATTTCCTTCCTCCAATACGCGGCGTGCAAAAGCCGTACCATGTGGCCATGATGGCGAGCACGGTGACAATTACCGACATGATCAAGCCGCCGGGCATGCTTGCCCATGCGTCGCGCGCATGCATCAGGGCATTGAAGAAGGCCAACACCCACGTGATCAGTAATAGCGCGGCATACATGAAGATGCCCGGAGCGCGTCGATGGGCAACGCACAGGTCGATGATCGCGAATATAAGTGCGATGCCCGTAAATACCAGCCCGCCGGCGATCAGCCAGGATGCGAAGTTGTTCCACTGGATTTCATAGGATGAGGCGTAGGCCGCATCACTGAGAGCCGCACCCAGGAAAAGGGATAGGGCGCCCGCGAGTAATACCGCATGTAGCGGATAGATGGTCTGAGAATACCGAGGTACGATGGTATGGGCCACTGATGAACTCCTTTCCGGATGGCGCTTGATGCGTGACGGTTGCGAACGGCAGCCAAGCAAGTGGCGTGCCTGGCGGTATCAGTGCGTGGTCTTAGAGGGGCTGCCGCAGCACAGCGGCATTGACGACGACGGGGTCGAAGTGCGTGGTCACGTCCAGTACCGGCTCATATTGCATGACGCGCTTGCGCGCCTCGGTCGCAATGGTGTGTCCCTGGGCTATGGTCAGGGCGCCGTCCATTTCCAGGTCAACCTCCACCCAGATCATGTCGCCCAGCTTGCGGGTCTTCAAGGCATGGATGCCTTCCACGCCAGGCGTGGACAGCAAATGGTTACGGATGCGCTTTTCGGTATCTTCGTCCACGGCCTGGTCCATCAAGTCGTTGAATGACACGAAGAAAAACTTCCATCCCATGCGAACAATCATCAACCCCACGATCAGCGCGGCTAATGGGTCGGCCAAAGGGAAGCCGCTAATGTTGGCCAGAATGCCTATGGCCACGACAAGGGACGATGCGGCATCGGAGCGGGCATGCCAGGCATTCGCGGCCAGCATGGACGATCTCACCCGCTTGGCCACATGCAGCAGGTAGCGGAACAGAACTTCCTTGGACACGAGCGCCAGCAGGGCCACGGCCAGCGCACTGCTATGCACCTCGGGGATAAGGCCCGGATTTTGTAGTTTCTGGAAGCTGGCCCACAGCATGCCCAGGCCCACCGACAACAGCAGGGCGCCAATGATCAATGCAGCAGCAGTCTCGAAGCGACGGTGACCATAGGGGTGGTCGGCGTCGGGGGCTTTCATGCTGTGCTTGTTGGCCACCAGTACCACGCCATCGGACACCAGGTCAGACAGTGAATGAACGGCATCCGCCACCAGGGCGGTGGATTGGGCAAACACGCCGATGACAAGTTGGGCCACGGTAAGCACGATATTGACCACGACACTGACCATCGTGCTGCGATGACCTTCCATCTGGCGGTCGGGGTCGACGTGTACACCCATAATCTTGCCTTAGTTGATGCGCATGCCTGGCTGGGCGCCCGGCCACGGTTCCAGGATATAAATGCCGCCGTCCACCTTGTCGTCGCCATGGCTGGCAGCCAGCACCATTCCTTCAGACACGCCGAAACGCATTTTGCGCGGCGCGAGGTTTGCGACCAGAACGGTCAACTTGCCGATAAGGTCGGCCGGCTGGTAGGCCGCCTTGATGCCAGAAAAAACCTGGCGATGGCGGCCTTCGCCCGCGTCCAGTGTAAGGCGCAACAGTTTGTCGGAGCCTTCGACCGACTCGCAGTTGACGATGTGTGCAATGCGTAGATCGACCTTGGCGAAGTCCTTGATGTCGATGACCTCGGCAATGGCTTCTCCGCCCGGGACCACTATGGGTGCTGCCGGTGGTTCGAACAAGTCGTCCAGCATCTTGGGCTCGACACGCTGCATCAGATGTTTAAAAGGGGAAATCTGGTCAGGCAGTTTGCCGGCATCGGACCACAGGTAAGCCGTGTCGCCGCCGAACAGGTCGCGTGCGACTCTGTCGGTCAGTACCGGCAATACGGGCGTCAACATGACTGAAAGGGCCTTGAAGCCGGCCAGCGCCCGCGAACACACGTCTTGCAGGACCGCCTTCTGTGCGGCGTCGGCATCTGCCATGCCTTTGGCCATGACCCACGGTTGTGCGGCGTCGAATGCCTGGTTGATGTGATCGGCATGCGTCATGATCTGGCGGATGGCGCGGCCATACTCACGGAGTTCGAAATCGGCCCGCACGTGTTCCGTGACCTGTTTAAGCTCTGCTTCCAGCGCTCCGGCATCGCCCAGATAAGCCAGTTTTCCGTCGAAATGCTTGCTGATGAAGTTGGCGGCGCGGCTTGCAATATTGACGTATTTGCCGATCAGGTCGCTATTGACACGCGCAATGAAATCATCCGGATTGAAATCCAGGTCTTCGACGTGCGCATTGAGCTTGGCGGCAATGTAGTAACGCATCCATTCGGCATTCATGCCCAGTTCCAGGTAGCGCAGCGGCGAAATACCGGTGCCTCGGCTCTTGGACATTTTCTCGCCGCTGACGGTGATGAAGCCGTGCACATGCAGTCCGTCGGGGGTTTTGCGCCCTGAGAACTTCAGCATGGCGGGCCAGAACAGGGCGTGGAAGTACACGATATCCTTGCCGATGAAGTGTACTTGTTCGGTATCGCTTTCCGGATCCAGCAGCGCGTCGAAGTCGATGCCCAGTTGCTTGCAGTAGGCTTTCAGCGAGGCCAGGTAGCCGACGGGCGCATCCAGCCAGACGTAGAAGAATTTGCCGGGTGCATCAGGTATGGGTATGCCGAAATACGGTTCATCGCGAGAGATGTCCCAGTCGGCCAGGTTTGCCTCGCTGTCGGCCGTGCCGGTGCCCAGCCACTCGCGGGTCTTGGCCAGGACCTCGGCCTGCAGGCGCTTGTTGCCGCTGGCATTGCTGCCAGTGGTCCAGGCTTGCAGGAATTCAACGCAGCGCGGATCGGACAACTTGAAGAAAAAGTGCTCCGACGACTTCAATACCGGGGCGGCATTGGTCAGGGTTGAATAGGGATTGATCAACTCCGTGGCCGCGTACACGGCGCCGCAGACTTCGCAGGAATCGCCGTATTGATCTTTGGCGTGGCAGCGCGGACACTCGCCCTTGATGTAGCGATCGGGCAGGAACATGCCCTTGACCGGATCGTAGAATTGTTCGATGACCCTGGAGTTGATGAAACCGGCGGCTTTCAGGCGCTTGTAGATGTCTTGCGACAACTCCACGTTCTCGACGGAGTCCGTGGAGTGCCAATGGTCGAACTTGATATGGAAGCCGTTCAGGTACTGCGGCCGTTCCGCGGCGTAGCGAGCCACCAGCGCCTGGGGCGTGATGCCTTCGCTTTCGGCCTTGAGCATGATGGGCGCGCCGTGCGCGTCGTCGGCACCGACGAAATGCACCGTATGCTGCGACATTCGCATCGACCTGACCCAGATATCGGCCTGGATGTATTCCATGATGTGGCCGATATGAAATGATCCATTGGCGTAGGGCAGGGCAGTTGTGACGAATATCGTGCGCGGCATGTCGAATCGTTATAAAAGACTAAAGAAAACGATTTTAGGGCTTTCGCGCGTATATTGCTCGGACAACAGTAACGATTCCAACGCGGGCCGCGCTGGCGGGGACATTATTGTGTGAAAACGTAAGTGGCGGTGTGCAGAGGGACGCCGGGGCGTCAATACCCTGGCTGCCGGGCGGCCTGCCGGGCTGTTACGGAATTTCCCTCATTTCGATGTCGGTCACATCTTTGTTTTTAAAGACATTATTGGTCTCGGAGGCCCTGCGCCTATCGGCCCAGTACGCCTTTACTCCGAACGGACGACCTTTGACGCGGGCCACCACATAGAGGATGCCGATGGCAATGGCGGTAGACACCATGAACACAATCGCCATCGCCATGCCGAAAATGGCCAAGACAAAGAAAAGGATGCCGCGGATAATTTGATTAAATATATTCATCGTAACTATGTAGACCCCGTGAGGGGAAAATAATTCCCTCAATCCGCTATTCTTGAGGCTTCGGTACATTTTTCCACGTAAAGGCTATTGATATGAGCTTGAACCCCGACCAACTAATCGCTACGCTGTCCGAAGTGATAGACCCCAATACGAAGAAAAAGCTGGCGGTCACTTCAAAGAATTGCGAAATCCAGCTTGAGGGCATGGATGCAACTATCACTGTACCCCTCGGTTATCCATCGCACAATGGGCATCCGGAGCTGCAGAAACGTATTGAAACCGCTTTGGCGGAACAGGGGGTCAAACTCAAGTCCCTGCGCTTTACGACACGCATTGCCACGCATGCGGTGCAGCCCGGCCTCAAGCCCATGCCCAACATTCGCAATATCATCGCGGTTGCGTCCGGGAAAGGCGGGGTTGGCAAAAGCACGACGGCGGTGAATATTGCCTTGGCGCTGGCAAGCCAGGGCGCCAGGGTGGGTCTGCTCGACGCCGATATCTATGGACCCAGCGTGCCGATTATGCTGGGTTTATCGGGCAAGCCGAAAAGCCTGGACGGCAAGACCATGGAGCCTTTGGTGGGCCATGGCTTGCAGGCTAATTCAATCGGTTTCCTGATCGAGGAAGATTCACCCGCCATATGGCGCGGCCCTATGGTTACGCAGGCGCTCACGCAGTTATTGACGCAAAGCAACTGGAACGACCTTGACTACCTTATTGTCGACATGCCGCCCGGTACGGGCGATATTGCCCTGACCATGGCGCAGAAGGTGCCGCTCACCGGCGCCATCATAGTCACCACGCCCCAGGACCTGGCATTGGCCGATGCGCGGCGCGGCTTGCGGATGTTCCAAAAGGTCAATGTGCCGGTGCTGGGCATTGTCGAGAACATGTCCGTGCATATTTGTTCCAACTGTGGCCATGCCGAACCTATATTCGGCGAGAACGGAGGTCGCAATATGGCTGCCGAATTCAATCTGCCCTGGTTGGGCGCGCTGCCCTTGCAATTAAGCATCCGCACCCAGACCGATTCGGGCACGCCCAGCGTCGTCGCCGAGCCGCAAGGCGAGCCGGCACGCGCCTATCATGCCATCGCCTCGGCACTGGCGGCCAACGTGGCGGCATTGCCGCTCGACGTGGCTGCCAAGATGCCTGGCGTGGTCGTCCGGAAGACTTGACTGAATGCGGCGTGGCATTGCCTGCGTGATCTGGGCCCTGGGCGTGGCGCAAGGCGCGTACGCAGCCAAGCCCGAGGTTGTCATCGACCCGGGTGGCGTTTCGCCCGCGGCATTGCAGTCGATCAACGGCGCCATTGAAGCCATCACCCGACTGGCCGAAGACCAGGACGGCGGCGAAGTCACGCGGCTGCGCCGGCGTGCGCGCGATGCCACCTTGTCGGCGCTCCAGACACAAGGCTACTACGACCCGAAGGTCACGCTGGAAGTAGGCCAGGATATACGCGGAGAAACCTGGGACATCATCATCGAGCCGGGTGACATTTCCCGGGTGGATGACGTACAGCTGGGGTTCAGCGGCCAGATTACGCGTCCGGAGTTCGCCGGCCGCGTCGCCTCGCTGAAAAAACAATGGCCTCTTGAAAAAGGCATGCCGTTTATCAACGAGTCCTGGAGCAAGGCAAAGTCGACCTTGCTGGATGATGTCAGTCGGAAAGATTTCTTTTTTGCCCGCTTGACCAACACCCAGGCCACGGTGGACGCGGAAAATGCGCAGGCCGATCTCTTCGTGGAAGTCGAAAGCGGCCCCCGGGTCCGGATGGGCGAGATCACCATGATAGGGCTCAAGCGCGTGCCGCCCCAGCTCATCAATCGTTATATTCGATACACGCCGGGCGACCCCTATGACCAGGACAAGCTCGATGAATGGCAGCAGGCGTTGCAGTCCACCTCATTCTTTCGCGGCGCCTTTGTCACGCTGAACCAGGACCAGACCGCGCAGAAGGTGCTGCCCAATGGCGAAATGGAGTTGCCATTGCGCGTCCAGGTGTCCGAGGCGCCCGCACGGCGTGTGACCACATCCATAGGGGTAGACAGCGACAATGGGCTGGGTGTTGAAGGCCTGTACCGGCAGAACGTCGTGTTCGGGAAGCCTGTCTGGATAGAAACCGGTCTGGGGCTGGACAGGAATCGCCAGCGGGCCTTTTTCGATGTGCACCTGCCGCCTACCAGCAAAGGTTACAAGGACGCAGTGGGTGTACTGTACGAGCACAGTGATATCGAAGGGTTGGACAACTCACGGCTGGGACTGGGCTGGAAGCGCCGCCAGGAACGCAAGGCCGCTGGTGACAGCCGGGTGGAATACGAGACCCAGTGGGGGCTTGTTGCCGCCTACGACAAGACCGATATCAGCGGCGCCGAGACCTTTGAAGTGCCCACGATGGTCGGCACCTGGCAGTGGCTGCGCCGCGACGTGGATGCGAAATACGACCCGCGCGAGGGCAACCTGGTTGACTTCGGCCTGGGCGCTGGCGTGACGATGGACAAGGGCGAACCTTTCTACCGCAGCGGCCTGCGTGTGCAGCAGTGGTGGCCCGTCGGCGCGCGCGATGTGCTGACCCTGCGCGGCGAAGTGGGCAAGGTCTGGTCGCAAACCGACAGGCTACCGCAAGACTTTGGCTACCGCACGGGCGGCGCGCGGTCCATACGGGGCTACCGCTATCAAAGCATAGGGCTGGAGCGAGGCGATGCTATTATCGGCGCGCCTGCATTGGCTGTACTCAGCGTGGAGTACACGCACTACTTTACCGAACAGCTGGGCATGAACTTTTTTGTGGATGCCGGCGATGCGGCGGAATCTTTCGGGGAGATGGACGTGGCACTGGGCTATGGCCTGGGACTTGCTGTCAGAACACCGGCCGGACGTCGCATACGGACAGCGCGAGCGCCGCCTGCGTCTGCATTTCTCCCTGGGTATTGCGTTTTGAGCATTGTGTTGCGCTGGCTGCGCGGGATTCTTATCTGGCTCGGTCCCGTTATTGTCGTGCTGCTGTTGGTATTCAGCAGTTTCCTGTATTGGGTTCTGGCCACGCCTGCCGGCAGCCGGTGGGCCGTCGTCACGGCAGCCGAGCAGCTTGGCGGCAAGGTGGCGGGGGTGTCGGGCAGCATCTGGAACGGACTCTATGTCGATGACTTCGACGCCGGCTTTCCCGGCGCAAATGTAAAGCTGGGTCGCTTTCACCTGCAGGCGCGCTGGCCCGAATTGCTGCAGCGGCGTTTGCATCTGCAGGCGTTGACGGCGGACTCGGTCACGCTCAACCTTGCGCCCAGTCCTGACGACACGCCGGGGCAGCCTTTTTCCATGCCGACACTGCCTTTCAGTATCGTCATTGACCGCCTGGCCTTGGACGAATTGATTGTCCACCAGGACGGCGACCCGATTCCAATGAGCATTCGTGATCTCGACACGTCGATCACCGTGGATCAGGATGGCGGCAAGTTGGTCATCCAGAGCGTAGAGCTGGGACACGAGCAAACGCTTGCCACGTTCAAAGGCGAACTCGATGTTTTAAGCCTTGCTGATCCGTGGCCGAGCCGGGCGCACCTGACGACCCAGGCGGTGGGGCTGACCGCCGATTCCCCACTGTGCCTGAATCGTTACCTGCCGTCCTTGCCGGCCAGGAAAACCGAAGGGCAGGCGGGCACGGTGATTGCGCCCGCGCAGCCCGGAGAAAACACCCCTTGTTCGCTGGATATCGATACGACGATCGACGGCAGCATGGAAGCGCTAGGCGTCGTCATCAAAGGAAGTGGCCAGGGGATGAGTCTGGACGCCGATATATCGCTGGCGCCGCGTGCAGCGTTTCCACTCAAGGCCGGGAAGGTTGCCCTGCAGCTGGCCGACGGTTCGTCCTTGCATGCCGACCTGGACTGGTCGTCCAGCATGGACGGCAATGCCATCCTGGACCGCGTGGTGGGAACTCTGCGCATGGATAAGCTGGATGTGGGCCAGCTTGTGGGCGATGCCATACCGCCTGCCGTCATCACCACGTCAGCCGATTTCGATGTGCAACTGCGCGGGCACAGTGAACTGGTCTCGGGCGACGTGGCCTTGAACTTTGCCGAGGGCTCGCGCTGGAACAAGCAGCCGCTATCGGGGGAGCTGAAGGGCACGATACGCAATTCGGCAATAGTGGGGGGGCCCGTACCCCAGGGGCCATCGGCCGGGACATCTGGGCCCGAGGTGCCCACGCCCGGCAATCCCACAGCTGCATTGGACGTGCAGCCGTCCGCCGCGCCGCTGTGGCAATCCCTGCAACTGGCTTCGCTGAACATGGACTTGCGCCTGGGCAAGAACCACCTTCGTGCGCAAGGCGGGCTGGGCTCGGTTCACACTGACCTGAAGCTGAACATGGCGGCGCCCGAGCTCGCAGCGTTCTGGCCGGGTCTGACGGGCGGCGCAAGCTTGATCGGGCAGGTCGCCGGCACGCCAGCGGATCATAAGGCGGAGCTTACTGCCCACTATACGCCGGACAAAAGCAAGCCACAGCAGGTTGGCAGCGCCGCCGCCAAAGCGACCCTGAAGCTGGAAGGCGCCTGGGGACCCGGCCCCAAGGAGCTGGGCAGCACCCAGGGCTGGCGCGGAAAGATATCATCGCTGGACGTCGATCATGCCGGGCTGGGCCTGCACTCGGACACCAGTACCGACATCAGTTTCCTGCCGGGCCAGACGGC
>LNAP01006858.1_pt1 | contig 31735 bp, 36 predicted proteins | sample 602601 | NCBI WGS metagenome assembly LNAP01 (sample SAMN02440304, study PRJNA202911) | soil metagenome | biome: Subtropical and temperate rainforests or woodlands; isolation source: soil samples (1 kg each in a 20% v/v slurry with milli Q water) were... ...
TGGTTAGCAATGGCAATGATCTTTGTATTAACGACACGTTCTGCCATTTTCTACTCCTAATGAAAGATCCCAGGTTTACTACCTGTTCATACATCGTGATAGGCATTATGCAACATTACGACGCTTACATTCTTGGAAAACGCTATTTATTTTGCCGTATCGTTTTTAAAGATGGTCTGCGGTTACATGATCTTAGACCACCTTTCCCATTCGCCCAGCCTTATCCGCCCTCCTCTCCCCCGCTTCTTTGCCTAACCTAAGCGTGATAGCTGGTCTTGGCTTGCGAGAATTCCTCGTTCATTCCCACGGTGGGAATGGCATGGCGCAGGTCAAGGCCTTGATTCACCTTGGCTCCCTTGGTATTTCCTGTCTTAATCCCTGGGCTATATTGCCCCTTCCTGATGCTTCTCTCTCTGGGGAATGGACCGGTTTGGCGCATTTGTTTTGGGATCGTATTCGCTGGTTCGTGCGATGGACGGTAGCGGCCATTGCTCTCTCCTACCGTGAGAATGTAAAGAACCCCCGCCCTTTGATGGGAATATGTCCTCGGCTTCCTGTGCTGGCCGGCACCGTATGGCACTTATTCCCACGGTGGGAATCGATCGCCCGGGTGGCGGGGTCGTTGACTGGTCAGTCCCTACCCCCTCCCCGCTCATTCCCACCGTGGGAATGCTATAGGCAAGCGACCTTTCATCGAATCTGATACTGGACACATGCGTTGACTTGCTTCGGTGCGTCCCTCATTCCCACCGTGGGAATGATTTTGACCGACACCCTGTGCGTGGTTCCAAGATCGCTCCCTCTTGTACTGTCCGGTTCGTAGACGGCGGCAGTTGCCACGGCTGGGATGGATCGCCCCGCGGTGCCCGGCTTGCGGGTGGCGGCTCCCAGTACGCTCATTCCCACTGTGGGGATGCTGTGGCCAAGCGCCCTTTCAGAGAGATCGTAACTGGGTTCGTGCGTGATCGACTCCGCTATGGTTTTCATTCCCACGGTGGGAATGAAACGCTTCGTTGTCTGCCGTTGGTTCTAGATCGGTGCCTCGTGGGCTGGCCGGTTCGTAGACGGCGGCAATTTCCACGGTTGGGATGGATCGCCCCGCGGAGCCCGGCTTGTGGATTGGGGCGGTCCCGGACCTCGCTCATTCCCACTGCGGTGATGCTGTGGCCTAGCGCCCTTTTGGAGATCTCGTAAATGGGTTCGTGCATTGGGCGACTCCGCGATGGTGCACATTCCCACGGTGGGAATGAAACGCCTCCTCGCCGGCCGTTGGTTCCAGATCTGTGCCTCGTGGGTTGGCCGGTTCGTAGACGGCGGCAATTTCCACGGTTGGGATGGATCGCCCCGCGGAGCCCTGCATGTGGATTGGGGCGGGTCCCGGACCTCGCTCATTCCCACTGAGGGGATGCGGTGGACAAGCGCCCTTTCAGAGATCTCGTAAATGGGTTCGTGCGTTGGGCGACTCCGCTATGATGCTTATTCCCACGGTGGGAATGAAACGGTTCGACGCTGGCCGTTGGTTCCAGAGATGTGCCTCGTGGGCTGGTCGGTTCGTAGACGGCGGTAATTGCTACGGCTGGGATGGATCGCCGCACGGTGCCCTGCTTGCGGGTTGGCGGGTTCCGCACTTCGCTCATTCCCACCGTGGGAATGAAACAGTACGTAGTCCTGCATGAGGTTCTGATCGCTTTCTCTCTAGCAGGCAAGTATCAGGATGGCGGTAATTGCAACGGTTGGAATAAATAGCCTGGTGTCCTGCGAGTGACGTGCGCGCGGGTTCGTTGACTGGCCTGTTTCGTGACGGCGCTCATTCCCACTGTGGGAATGGAACGGTTTCGCCCATCTGAGTGCATTTGAGTCGAGTAGGGGGGGGATTCCGCGAGGGGAGTTAGCCCCAGACCGACTCATTCATGGAGTGGGAGAGACTCAGGCACCATGTGCTTCGATGACGGGCAATCTGCAACGGCCGAATAGCGAGTTTGGCGCACTGTATAAAGGTACAGTTTAGGTGGAGCGAGTGTGCAGGCGGTTATGTGGAGACTTAGAACGTAGGTGTGAATCTCAGATTCTCGCAAGGTTTTTGGCACACAATAGATCCACGATGGGGCGACAAACGGTCGACATTCGGAAATCAGGGTTTGAGCGTTTATCTGCCGACGTTTCTGATAGTCAAAAGGTCGACAATAGGGCGACGATCGACGGACTATCGCCTTAGGTTTGGTATCCGATGATCGCTGCCATAAAAAAGCCCGCAAGTTGCGGGCCTTTGGGGGAGGGGAGGGGAGGGCTGCCTCAGACTCTGAATTCCGAGACCTGAAGTTCAACAGCTTGCTTTGCCCTGGTAGCGGCGACATACAGCAGGTTCAGCTCTTCATCTAATTGAGCGTCCCCCCGGCGCTTAGCGGTAGCCAAGCTATGGTCGAAGTCTTCTCGGACAATCACATTCGCCCATTCTCTGCCTTTGGCCTTACGGCAGGTTGTTAGAGTGATTCGTCCTTTATTTGATTGTCCTCTGCCCGCCAGCACCCGCACGAGATCGTCCTCGCGTATCTCGTAATCTCTGGCGAGAAAGTAGATCTGAGCGTCTTCAGTATTTGGATGGTCCGAAGCCCATTCAGCCAGTTCATCGTGGGTCCTAAAGGAGGAGAAGGCTGGGTGTTTTGCTTCTCTGGGCGCGTTTCTCATCAATGCAAAAATTGATTCAGTTTTCTGGCGAATTTCACCGGTATCGCCGACGATTGAAAATGACTCCCCAAGATCCTTTAGCGTTATTGCATCACGTATCAGCGCTGTATTCGTGCGAAAGATACGCGTGTGCTCCTCACTAGCAGCTATAGGCCCAACTCTCGAGGATTTCCCAGCGAGACCTCTGAGCTTGATGGGGGGAGGGGACGACTTGCACTCCAGTATGCGGTTCGCCAGGTCGGCTATTTGAGGGCCGAAGCGAAAAGACAAGGTAAGGGGGAATTCACGGCCAGGAACCTTCAGCATGGCGTCCTGGGACCCGCGGAAAGCAAAGATCTGTTGTCCGGCATCCCCTACGTAACAGGCGCGCTTGGCGAATGCCAGGCAGGAGAGCATGACATCCGTTGCGTCCTGCGCCTCGTCGAGGAACAATTGGTCGAAATGGGATAGGCCTGGACATCCCTGTAGGTGCCAATCTTTGACGTACAGGTCGTGCGGGAGGGGAAGTCTGGTTCTCGACGTCACGCGCATAGCGTCGAATAGAACTGCCGCATAACGCGAGGCAAGATCGGATACCACCGGTTCTCTTACCCAGGCTGGGACGTGTACAACTGATAATGTCGCATCGGAGCTCGAGCAGAATCTACTGACGGTGCTAATGATGACCTTAGCAAAGGCTTGAGCATCCAATGGCAATTTTTTGTTATGTAGATCAAAGGCTTGTAGGACGTGTGAAGGGTAGAGCTGCCCAATAGTGCGTTCTACTGATCGGGCGTGGACAGCCTCAAAGGCCAAGCTGTTGAAGGTTCTGACAACAGCGAGATTTCCGTAGAAACTTTGGACCTCCGCTACCAGGTTTTTTCCATAAGCCAAAACTAAAAGCCGGCTTGCGCCGGCTCGATTGCAGTCTTGGACTGCGCCTTTTAATGCTGTTGTCTTGCCGCATCCCGCACCGGCGGTTGATTTTATTATTCCTCGAGGTGCCTCCAATAGGCTTACAGATGCTTTCCGAAACGCCGCCTGTTCGTCCGTAGGCGCGTGCATGTTAAGCAGCCTGAAAGCCGTGACCACGCACTGCAGGTGCCTTGATCAGGAATTTAACCAATCGATCGCCGGTCTGATACTTCAAGCAAAGGCGCTTGATTTCATCATCCGCAAGGGAGAGCAATTTTCTGCATGCCCCTATCTCGCCATCGGAAAGTGAGAATTCTCTTTTGATCTCCTCGGCCTTGTAGCCCCAGTTCTCCCACTGACTGACCTTCACAGAAATCTCAATGAGCTCACCCACGCTACGGGCCGATACAGCGCGATCGGCAACGTCACAATGGAATGTGTCCCGTACCTGTACTCCCTCGCACAAGGGGCATGCATGACGCCGGTGATTGATGCTCGCGACAAACTCGATGTGACAATTGCTGCAGGATCGCATGGTGACCTCCTGGCTCCGGTAATCACGTGCAATCAGCCACGCGTCATCGAGCTCCAGGATGGTTTCCACCGCGCAACGCTGCGTGGCTATCAAGGTACTGAGTGTGGGCAGCCATTACTGCATGGATATCAACCGCTTCACGTGGTTTCTCAGCAGTAATTAAATACGCCAGCATGAATAGGCTGGCTTCCAGAGAGACCGCGCGTTTGACCAGAAGGCTTTCTGCGTTGGGTAAGGGGCCGGATTCGGAGGGGCCACAGACCCCCAATTTTTTCCGCAGGCTGGTCACTTGTTTCCGGGTCAGGCCGGTATGTAGCCGGATGATCGCCGATCTGAAACCTGCTTTAACCAAGACGCTGGCAAGTGATTCGTCCATTTCAATGCCCCTTTACGACGCTAGATATTATTTTGTTTAAGAGTGTTAACTGGTCCGAGCTGCGTAGTTCTCTTGCGAGAACCCAGGCCTCGTCCAGTGAAAGAGGGGAGGGGTGTCCAGTCCGTTGGACGAGTCTGTATTCGCGGAGGTAGTCCTCATACGCGGCAACAAGCTTATCGATGTCGACCTGGAGCTCAGCACGGTCGGCCTGAGAGGTGTAGAGAAGCAGAAGCGCCGCTGCATCAGCCGCCTTGTTCGGTTCGCTTAAAATGTCGTCCAGGGAGGGAATGATCGAAGAGACGAAGGTGCGTACCACTTGAGCCTTAACGTCAGCTGGTAACAGCATTTGATCTGTAGAAAGCCCGGTTTGAATGTTAACCAGGATTGGACTCAGTCCAGCTTTGAGCAACTGTACGGCCTGACGTTGTTTACTCACCACGCCGTCCTCCAGAAAGAATTCGCATCAGGTTGGCAATACGTACGGTGCTATCGGGAGCGCCGACGATGATTTTGCTAAAGGAGGTTCGAGCGGCGAACGTTACCCGCCCCTGCGCAGCCAGGCGGACTCGATCTTTCATCTTGCTCGTTGCAAGCCAATTAGCCTTGCTCGGGCAGGTAATTCCCCAGTCAATCATTGCTACGCGACCTCTCAGGCGAAGATCGTCTGCGATCGCGCCCAAGAGCTGGCTGATGGTCGAGACGGCAGGGGAAGGGGTGTGAAAACCCGTGAAATTTTCTTCACCCAGTGTGCCGACGTTGACCAGTAGAATTGAGGATGGGAGGGATGCAAGTTCGGCCAAATCGCTTTCTGCGGCTTGGACAAGCCATTGCCGATCTACAGGAGCCAGGTCGAAATAACGACCATAGGCTGGATCGTTGTTTGTCGCCCAATCCTGAGCAACCCGAAGTGCAAGGTTCAGCGCGAATGAATCCATCATGATCACCCCTCCTGCTCGAGAACAATGAGTCGGCGCCATACGCGCAGAACATTTACCCCATAATCACGCGCCACTTGCTCAAGATCAGGGTTCGGTGTGTGGTACCGGCCTAGGGCAAGTGCTAGGTCGCCTTTACCCTCTTTTATGAATTCGCAAAATATCTGTGTGCCGACGCGCACGTTTGTATTGAGATCAAGCAGATCTGCTGGATTTGATACACGATGGCCGTTCCACCGCATGCTCACCTGCATGGCACCTACTGCGATTGTTCTCGTCTTGGTCAGGGCCTTGTTGAGCTGATCTGCTGCCTTTTCCCTGGTGGAAGGGTGATAGGCCTTGTTGTCGATGTTTAGCGCATAGGGGTTCGGCTTAACCGAAGGGCCTTCGTAGTTTTTCGACTCGACGAGGGCGATTGCATAAAGAAGCTTGGGGTCGACCTTGCAGGCTCGATTGGATTCTTGCTCCCAAACTGTCCCTTTGAGGCTGAATGCCGCTGACGAAAGCGGTTGCAGCGCTAAGGCAGCGGCCACCGTCAGTATGAGTTTGAGTGTGCAATCCATCTAAATGTGACCCTGTCCTAGTGCATAAATGGCGCTTCGTCGTGGGCGCATTCTACTCATGGTTCAGGATGTTTCAAGATGGCTCACCATAATCTGACCCTCTTGCAGTGTAGATTATTGGCGTAAATCAGACGAGCGGTAGTGATATTGTCACAAATTTGACTAGATTTCTCTTATTAAGGGTAAAAGATGGCTCAATGCCATGTTTTTGACACTAGTATGACCTCAAAGTGATATTACTGAAATCTACACTGGTACCTAATTTTTTTACCCTAAAAGGGTCAGATTTCAAGGCTTTGATTTACACCAATGAATGGGTGTAAATTGACACGGTATAAACGACGTCAATATTCACGCCTACTAGTTGCCTGGTGAGCTTTCGCCTTAGGCAGCGCGACGGTCGCAATTCAACAAAACCCAAGGTGGAAGAGCCGAGGATCGCACTACATGCAGTACGCCGCTGAAGCGACCACTCATCACGCTTTTGTCACTCGCGTGACTGAACTGATGAAGGTTCAAGAAATCTCCGCAACGAAGTTGGCCCACCTGTTAGAAGAATCTGAGTCTACGGTTAAGAATATGCTGTACAAAGGAACCGCTTGCACACGTGAGCGTCTTGTTCAGTTGGCCCGGGTTCTTGGCACCACAGTTGAGTACCTGGGAACTGGCTCCGATACGACGAAAATTGACGACTCAGTTTCTTTGATGGTTCAAAGTCCCGAACAATTGGCTTTTACCTTAGGGATTCTGGTCAAGGAACCCCCTGCGATAGTCGTCGAGTCAGTGCTCCGGACCCTGCCGATGCCTCTCAGGCTCTTGTGTGAGTACGGCTTAACGCCTGAAAGTACTAGGGCAGTATTGGTAAACACAGATGCTTTAAAATCGGTGGTTTCCCGAAATGACATCATCCTTGTTGATATCTCTCAGAAATCACTTCACGAGGGTGTTTACCTGATTTCTATCCGAGATTCGGTTGTTCTCAGGCAAGTGTCTCCAGTTATCACTGGTTTTGCCTTAACTTCGACAAACCCTAATATCCTGGGTACCACTGTTCCAATTGACCCGGAGACAGGCTTACCTAAAAACGCAGATACGCGGGTAATAGCTAAGGTCGTTTGCAGAATGTCGTTAAGTGCACTTTAAAATGAAAGCCCGCTGATGAGCGGGCTTTGTATTTTAAGCGAGTGAAGATTTGAACGCAGGCCTGTTTCGGTTCAGCAGTTGTGGGGGCGGGCTAGTTTCAGGAGTAGTGCTCAAGGCTGCCGATCGGACCTCCTCGACCGGGGCTCGTCCAACCACGGTTGGCTGGTTTGGTTGCTCACGGTTGCCATTCATTTGTCCCTTCGTGGATTCATCTATCGGCAGGGGAGGAGGCGAAACAGCTGTAACCTCATCTGCACCTTCCACCCCGCTGTGGGCTGCATTCTTGGGCACCTCATCCAGCACATTAGCTGCCGTAATCTCATTACCAGGCGCGAGAACCGGTATCGGCATTGGCATCCTTACGCCTGTGGATTGTTCCCCCTCAAGCGTTTTCTCTGTCATCAGGCCGAGCTGAGCAAGGTAGAGAAGACGCCTGGCCCGACGCATTTTTGAGATGCTCTCTAAATCCCTATAGAGAAGCTTTGACTCTGATGTCAGCTTAACCAACATTTTCAGAGTGTCGTCGTCGTCTAACTTGCTCATGGTCATTCCCTTAGCCGTGGTTCAGCCAATACCCGAAGGCATTAGAGATTACTGGTCGGTCCGAGGTTAATGTCTTGGAGCGCGGAAACACCTGTTGGGCTGCAGATTTGTAGCAGTTGCCCCCACCACCCCCAAGTAGCACGAAGTCGACTGCTTCCCCGTCCAAGAAGCGCATCTGCTGCTTCATGTTCAGGAGAGCTTTGGGCGCCACAACATTGGAGGCCTGCTCGATGAATGGGCCCAGGTCGACTTCGTCACCAAACAGAAAGACGCGGTTTCGACCGTTCTGCATCGCGATTTCAATCTTGTCGCGGCCTGGCCCATTGCCTCCAAAGTCCTTGGCGATTTCTACGTTGATCGCATCCAGAAGGGCGCTCATGGCCTCCATGGAGGAGTCCGAAGAGTCGCGAACAATGTCGCCCCGACGGAAGACGACCCAGTCGACAGAGAAGAACCCAGGGTCGAGCACTAGAAGGACCGACTCCTCGAGGATTTCTGGGTTTGGATGGGTCGCGTAGATGTAGTTCAGGGTGCCGACAGGTTGAGGGAGCACCGTGACCTTCTTCACTTTGATCTCGCGCTTGGGGGATACCTGGTGAGTGCCTGTGAGCTGTGCCGTTAACCGTTCGACCAGTTCCGCATTGCGAGCTTGTTTCACTGGCAGGCCGGTGATCAGGTGGTCAATCTCAGAGCGGCCGTCGGCGCACACTTCGCTGATCGACGCATTGAAGAGGGCACGATAGGTATCAGTCGATGGGTAGTCTGCATGGAGTTCACGTTTAACTCCCGAGCGGCCCGGGTTCACAAAACCGACCCACTGCTCATTGTTCAAATAGACGTAGTGCTCGCCATCCTTCAGGTCAATGTTGCCATTGAGGCTGGTTACAGGTGCGGCCTGGGCAGGTCGAACCATCAGGGTGGGCTGATCCTGATCGGCATGACCGTACGCCATCTTCACGTTCGAATAGCCGATGTCCAGACCTACAACGAAGTCGCCGGTGGGTTTGTTTTTACTGGCCATGTTGCTCCTTAAGCTCACGCTTGGGTTTGCTATTGGTCCGAAGCTGTTCTCATTCGGTCGACAATCGATCGACAATCGAAAACAACTCGCGGAATGGAGATTCTGTCTTCAGTGGTGCCGTCCCTTTGCTCGACCCTCTCGCCGCAACACAATCGGACGACAAACGCACTTCACACTTAAATCCTGCCATCGATTTCCAATATGCAACCCCCCAATCCGACCCAATTTTCAGTCCTGGAAAGGGACGTGAAAATGGTGCTAAGCGCCCCCGATCGCCGCCACCATTTTTTGGAGCTCAACTTACGGTGAATTCCCTTATAGGGGAAATGCAGCCATAAATATGGGTACCCCTGGGTCAGAAAGAAATCTAGGATGGTAGATTCCCCCTATAAGGGCTTTTGACATACTACATTCCTGCAAGAATACTTTGCCCAATAGTTAGGCTAGATTCCCCCTATAAGGGAATTCAGCATTCGTGTAGAGTTTTGCCGCCATTGACGTTTTGGCCATGGTTTTTTAGCCCCTTCGAAACAGATCGATTCCTAGGGGAAATCTAGTTTTCTGTATTCCTATTATAAGGGTAGGGTAATGATTGATCCGATAGAGCACCCATCTGTGCGAGGCAAGCTGAGCGCCAAGTACCTTGAGATGATTCGCGAGCTCGACACGATTCACTTCATGCTCAGGGATCAGGCAATCCAGTTGGGGGATGCATTCTTTGCTGACGCAAAACGAGAGGGGAAAATCCTCTACCGAACAGTGCAAGTGAAGGTGAATAAGCAGGAGTCTGTGTCGATCATATGGAAGAGAGTCAGCTTCATCGACTTGCCTGGGGGCAAGAAGAAACAGAGAACGACGGCGATTCCTAAAGGGAAGGGACACAGCTACAGGGATGAAGCGGTAGTGAAGAAAGCGGACTACTGGTTGCAGCAACTGTTTCACACCTATGAACCCAAATTCGCAATCATCCGAGAAAGTCTCGTGTCGAACATGAAGGCCCGGAAGACGCTGGCGCCGGGTGAATGCTAACCCTCCGATTGAGTGAGGGTTGCACATTGGCGAGAGGGTATAGAGTCGGGTCATCCAACTAACGAGCAGGTTTGACTATGAGCAACACGCCGCACGAAACCTTGATCACCATTGATAAGGTGGAGCTGGACCTTTGGGCCGACATCTACTGCAAGGCAAGACTTGCCAGCCTGATCGATGTGACCCTCTCTGACTTCCTGCAGCGCCCCTACGATTTCCTGAAGGAGTCAGGCCAAGCTTCAGCGCTCGACTGCTTGGAGAATGGTTTCTTTCCGATGATGCCGGCGCAGGTCAAGATCTCCCAGGATATTCAGCGTGCGTGGGAGGGCGCTGACAAGAGGCTGCGGTTGGACCGCCAGCACTTGCAACTGGTCCACAGTTCTTGCGGGAAGGAACGCTGAATCAGAGACGAAGAAAATGGACAGGGATAGCAGCAGCGCTGCTAACAGTGAGGCCGGACCAAGCGGTGCAGTAGTGGGATCAGAAAACGACTTTCATGTCTGCTAATCGGCAGGAGTACGCAGGGCTTAGGCTCTCCGGCCTGGCCCGCGATCCGGCCACTTCGATTGTTCTTGCAAGTTTTACGGTGCCACGACCAAATCGGGAGTTGATCTCGTCCAGAGTTGACATCAACCGATCCTGCGACGTGTTGTCGTAACCGAACAGGTCCTGCTGGCTCATTGCTGAAGCCGGCTGTATGCCCATCAGCAGAACACCGGCCTTGGAAAACCTAATACCCGGCTTGAAGATGCTGCGCGCAGCTTGCGACGCAGCTCTGGCAAACACTCGGGCGTCAGACGCAGGCTGTGCAAATGGGACAGTTACCGTTTTGGCGTACGGAGCGGACTTGGTTTCAAAAGGGCTGGTAAGCGCATACACCCGGATAGCTGAGGCAGTAGACCCTTGCTTTCTGAGCCTGCCGGCTGCCATCGAGGCAAACTCCACTAGGGCAGCAGTTAGAGCATCCAGCGACTCTATCCGCGATCCGAAGGATCTACTCACGTTGATCATCTCGCGGGGGCCATCGTTACCCTGCAGATCAACCGCGCAGATGCCATTCAACTCCAGTTGTGTACGCAGGACTGTCACCGGGAACTCACGCTCAATAACGTGTCGTGGCAGCCTGGCAAATTGAGCGGCTGTGGTGACCCCCATCGTGGCCAACCGGGCAGTCAATGAAGGTCCAATCCCCCAAACCTCGCCGACGGGCGCCAACGCCAGCAACTGCTCTCTGTCGATCGGAGACATCAGGTTGCACAGGCCTGTCTTCAAAACCCGCTTAGCCCCGTAGGAGCCTAATTTCGCCAGAGTCGGCGTAGGGCCAATTCCGGCGCCGGTACCCAGGCCGGTCCACGCGAGCACCCGCTCTCTAGCCTGAACGGCCAACTGGTGTAGCTGCTGGTCTGACATGCCGTGGGCATGAATAAAACATTCGTGAGTACGGTGTAATTTTCGGTGCAACTGTTGCAACAGATCGCATTAGGCGCGAACTCGCGTCGCCATAAAGGGGAAAATTCGCAGAACAAATTATCAGGCCAGAGCGCCAATGTTGTTGGCGAACTAGGTGAAGGGGCTCGCCCATTTTAATTCCAAGCGCTTTGGCTTCGTCGGAACGTGCGATTACACATCCATCCCCGGACCCGGCAACTACAACAGGTTTATTTGCAAGTTCAGGTCGCCAAACACGCTCCGCTGATACGTAGAAATCGCATCCAACAAGATGAACGCAGGTCGTCCGTTCATACCGGACACAAACGGTGCAAATTAAAAGTACATACGCCCCAGATAATTAAGCTTTCTTTGTCTGCAATTACGATTGGGGAATAACTCGTGTTCTCAGGGCAGAGCAGAACAACGTCGCCGGCGATCACCAGGCGCTTGCAAACGAACTCCCCCTCGTGAATGGCAACCACGATTGAGCGGTTGACCGCCTTCTTGGACCGATCGACCACAATCACGTCGTTAGGCCAGATTCCGGCATCGATCATGGAGTCGCCCCCACTGCGCACCAGGTAGGTCGCAGGCGGGTTTGCGACAGCAATGTCATCCAGAGAGGACATCTCCTCGATGAGGTCCTCGCAGGACTTGGGAACCCACAACTGAGCTTCGATGTGAAAACGGGGAGCAGCCCGGAGGCGGGCTCCACCCGGATACGGCCGATGACTGAAATGGCGTTCATTGGTAGCCTGTATAAATGTACAGTATGTGGGGCCATGATACACGCAGTCCCGCGAGCGACAAGGAGCTCGCGCCAGATGGCGGTAGCAAAAAAAATGGACAGGGGTAGCGCCCGCACCGCGGGCCCGGCGAAGCCGGAAAAATGGACAGGGGAGGGCAGGGCCACCGCAAACGGAACAGACTGAAGAAAAATGGTCAGGGAGCTGGGTGTGTGAGAAAAAAGACTCCCAGCGGCTCCGTCCGCCTCGTACGATGTGCGCCTATTCAGACCGCTTGATTCCCAGCAGCGCAAAATTCAAAAAGGACACTGGATGACCCCTGCCGATATCGTCCGTTACTGGCGTACAGTCGAACTGCTTCAGCCGCAGGCTGCCCCCAAGCTCAAGAAGCGGGACAAGCCGCATCAGTTGTACATTCACGACGTTTCCGTGGCCAACCCGGTGATGCCCTGGGACAAAACGAGCAAAGTCCTAAAAGAACCACTGCCGAAAGGCAAAGTGTGGAGCCATTGCTACGACTTCAAATACGCCGTGAAGGCATTGGAGGACGTGTTTGGCGCCGATCAGGGTTACGCGGAACCCCCAAGTCAGATCGTCGCCCTGTACGCGCTCAAGTTAACGCACACCGGCGTCATGGTGGCTGACAGCCTTGTGCTGTCCTCTGCCGCTTGGCTGCTGGCAAGAGTGCGAGCAGGGGAGGATTGGGCGCGCAGTTTCGACGAGACCCAGGACAAGGTACGAGCCGTCGCGACAGAGCATCTTGCAGGGGTGGTGACTTCGGACAAAATCGTCCGCCTTACCAATTGGATCATCACGTATTTCGGGCTGCGCGATTTTTTCGCGGAGCAGAAGAGTTTCCATCGCTTTCGCTCCAAACCGATCAAGCCTACACAGGTCGAAAACGACGACGACCCGTTGAACAGTTTCATTCTGGACGACCTTGCCAAAGTTGCGGATAACCTGGAGCGCAGCAACAGCGGTGCGCCGCTGAATGCCTACCTCACACCCCACACAGGGAGTGGCCGGATAGACGTCAGCGATAATCGCTTTTCACGGGACTTGTTGGACGAACTGGCACCGGCTCGCTACCCGAGTGGTTGCTGGCCGACAGAAGCAGACCAAGGTCTGGTCCATTCACAGCAACTTGCGGTTAACCATATCGTTGGCTCCCTCAGCGCCAGTAAAGGACAACGTGCGGTCAATGGCCCGCCGGGTACGGGTAAAACGACGTTGCTGAGGGACATCATTGCCTCCGTCGTTACCGGTCGGGCTGATGTATTGGCATTGCTGCCGCGGGCTGCGGATGCATTTGAGGGCAAGGGACTGCGCGCCGAGGAGGCGAGGGTCGGGGGCAAGCCTCAATTCTGCTTCAGCTTGAATGAGCGCCTGCTGGGCCATGAAATTGTCGTGGCCTCATCAAACAACGGCGCGGTTGAGAACGTCACGTTGGAGCTCCCCCAACGAGACAAGATCGACGAACGATGGCTGTCCGATCTCGATTACTTCGCTGACCTTGGCGAATGGCTGACCGGCAAACCTGCCTGGGGGCTGTTCTCTGCTGCCCTGGGCAGCAAGACCAACCGAAAGACATTTGTCACCCGGTTTTACTATGGCGATGGAAAGCCACTAGGGAAGACAGGCCCCGACGCGGTCGACCTTGATGAGGAGCTGGATGAACTGGACGACTCTCCGGAAAAGGCGGAGAAAGTTGACGGTGAGCAGGCGGACGGTGCTCGGAACGCGGCTGGTCCCGATGAGGAGCGAAAACCGAAAGGATTCCGCAAATGGCTTGATGAGCAAGAGGTCGCCGTTGAGGAGCTTACCGTTAGCCGGCAGTCCATCTGGCAAGCGGCCGTGAAGCGTTACACCGACGCCAAGGCCCAGGCCGAGGCGGTGGGGGCTGAGGCCGCACTGGCGACTCAGTTGTTGGATGCCATGCTGCAGGCGCGAGAGCAGGTCCGGCTCAAGCAGGAACAACATGCTCTGTCCATTGCGGGCCGCAAACGCCTCAAGTCTGAGGTCGACGACGTCATCAAGGAAGGCACCACCGCACAGGGTACGGTTCGAACACAGGCGACTCAAATGCAGCGTCATAACAAGACCAAGCCCGGGTTTTTGGCCAACCTGTTCAGCTTGTGGGGTTGCTACCGACAATGGAAGCAGGAGTTGGATCTGCTGCAGAAAGTTCTTGATGCGGATGAGAGGGCATCGACGCTTGTTGATGTGAAGGTGAAGCGGCTCCAGGATGACTTGGCTGAATTCGACAAGTTGCTGGTCGTGAGCGAGGTCAAGTTGCTGCAGTTGCAACACGCGGCGAAAGCGCGTGAAGCGCAGGTGACCACGCTGGCCGAAAAATACAAGGCAGCACATTTTCTGGCCTGGCTGCGAACTGGCAGCATCGGCCGGGGGGCTGAGATTGAGTTGGCCGAGCCATGGATTGTGCCGGGATGGCGACGAGCCCGTGCGCGGGTGTTCATTGAAGCATTACGTCTGCACAAGACCTTTTTCGAGCTTGAACCAAAACGGGTCCGCGCCAACCTGAACTTTGTCACCAGCATGCTTCAGGGGACCCGGTACGGCGGCGTGTCACAAGACGCCATTCGGTCGGCCTGGGCAACGCTGTTTATGGTCGTACCGGTACTGAGCAGTACATTCGCGTCCTTTGCCCGTACGTTTAGCACGCTGGGCGCCGGTGAGATCGGCTGGCTTCTGGTGGACGAAGCAGGGCAAGCGACACCTCAGGCTGCAGTGGGTGCCCTTTGGCGTTCGCGCCGGTCGGTGCTGGTCGGTGATCCCCTGCAGCTCAAGCCAATTCTGTCCGTTTCTGACGCTGCGCTTGAGCACATGCGCCAGCCGTTCAAGGTTGACCCGCGTTGGATCCCCAGTGGGCAATCGGCTCAGTCGGTGGCTGACCAGGGCAATGCGGTCGGCAGAATGCTCGGTCCGGCCGGCATGAAAAGCTGGGTCGGGTTACCGTTGGTGGTTCACCGGCGCTGCGACCGACCCATGTTCGAGCTGGCCAACCTGATCGCGTATGACGGCGCCATGGTGTATGGGACCAGCAGGCCATCCCCGGAGAAGGAAACCACCGCTACGCTGCCGACAGGTTGGCTCAACGTGCGCGGCCCATCTGACGGTAACTGGGTCGAGGCGGAGGGGCGTGCATTGAAGGTGTTGCTTGCAAAGCTGGAGCTGGAGGGCGTGCCAGCCAAGGATATTTCGGTGATTACCCCGTTCCAGGACGTGCGAAACCAATTGCAGGTGATGCTTCGTCAACCGATGGTCTTTGGCACTATCCACACCATGCAGGGAAAAGAATCTTCTGTGGTAGTGCTCGTGTTGGGTGGCAGTTCGGAGTCGGCCGGAGCTCGCGAGTGGGCCGTTTCCGAGCCGAACCTGGTGAACGTGGCCGCCACACGCGCGAAGCGCCGGCTGTACGTCATCGGTGACCGGGCAGATTGGTCGAAGCGGCCGATATTCTGCAAAGTGATGCATCTGCTCCCTGAGTACAGGATCTCGACTCCTTCAACCGGTACTCAGGCGGGCGGTGCGCCAGCGAAGTCTTCAGTGCCGTGAGTAGGCAACTGACGGCTTCCGAAATAAATGCGAAATTTTGGAAATAGCTGCAACAAAAAGCCCGCGGAGCGGGCTTGTGGGAGAATCTGATTTTCCTGTGTCGGGAATTACCCTGCGAATCGCTCCCATTTTTGGATTGCTGCTCTGGCCTCAGCCTGGCCTATACCGCTTACCAATGAATCAGCAAACGCCAAGTGGGCATCCATGTAGCGGTCAAAATCTTTTTCTGGAACACCGCTCTCAAGTGCGCGGCTCCACCAGGAGAACGCTACAACCAGCTTGCCAAGCTCGGGATCATGCTGGCCTTTCATCCGGTCAAGGCCGCCATCGTTGAAAGCAACAGCCCAGCCGAAGGCCTTTGAAAAATCGCGAACTTTTAGAGGCTGTGCGCCACGTGCATATTTTTTATGAATAGCTGCGTGTGTTTTGCGATCCTCTTCCAGGGACGGGACATAGTGAAGTCCACAGATGCGGCAGGGTGAAACGCTCATGATGCAACTCCAATCTCATTGAACAACACTGCTACGAGTTCACTCCGGGGATCAGCAGCAGTCTGGAGAAAATCGACTGCTAGCTGCGAGAACTGAACATCAAAATACTCGCCATCAAAATTCCACTGCTCGACGATGAAATCGGCTGCCGTATAACCGGACGCATTGACGTTCACTGTTTCGCGTGACAGGTGCTGAAGGTGTTTAAACAGCTCCTCAATGGGCATCGATCCCTTCGCTTTGCCATGGAGCGTTTTCTGAAATTTCATGTACGTGTCCGTGGTTAGTTGGGCAACATGCTGGAGCAATAGAGCGCTGACCAAGCCAACAGGGTAGCGCTTGGTTGCATCAGAGCAGCAGTTACCATTTCGTCTGCGCCTTGGCCGGTGCAGTTATGGACCGCGTGACCGAGCCGCAACAACTCAGCAGGCAGGGCCTGAGCGCGAGCCTTAGTTGCGAATTCGTATTCCTTGGCCTGGTCGTAAACCACGGAGGCATTGAAACGGGAGCGCAGCATTTCGACTGCCTGCATTTCGGCCTCGGGCAACATGATGGTCTCACCATCACAAAAGACCTGGCGGACACCTTTCAGGGCGTCTATGGCATCCAAGTAGCGTGATGGCTCTACCGTCGCCAAGGCAGATGGATACTCGGGATAATCGTGTTTCATGGCGTCCTTCCGTGGATTCAGTTGTGTTTGCCAAGGCCGGTCAGTTTCATGCCCGGCTGCTGGTTAACCAGTTGGAGTTGCTGCTTGTCGACCGCATTGAGCTCTGAGCAGTCGAGCCCTTGGAAGCCAGCATGCCCAAGCAGTTTCGCGGCAAGATTTCGATCTCCCAGCCGAGCGGCCAGCGCAGCTGCGGTAACAAATCCGTGTTCAAATTCACTGAGCGCTTTAAGAGGTGTACTCATCGTCATTTCCTATCCAGCGATACGGTTTAGCTGCTTGTACTCATCCCAGTCAATACCAAGTGCTGCGGCGATCTTGCGGTGTTGCTCTAAGCGCCATTCGTCAGCTTGCTCTGGTGATTCAGCTACCAAGCGAATCACGAATTCATCAACTTCAAGTCCACGGCTTCTGGCAGCATCTGCGAAAACCACGCAGCGCTGCTGTTCCCGGTACTGCTCAACTGTCATGCCGCATGCCTCGATAACCGCTGGTTTGACCGATTCAATCTGAGCAATAGCGCGAGGGTTCTCAGCAAAGAATTTGTCGCGGGCCGCGCTGTACCGGTTTTCAATATTCATAGATCCAAATTTCCTAAGCTTTCGGCACGTCGCGCCAAGGCGCGTTGCATGTATTCAATTGCCTGTTCGAGCTTAGCAACGGCCCAATCCAGACACGGTGTTGAACTAGGCTTTTCAGGGTCGTTAACCCATGACCGGACTGTGCGCGCTGCGCAAGGGCGGCCTGTAACCGCTGCAATGAGTTCAGCACTTTTGGCCTGGGTGATCCCATATGCATCCAGCAGTTGCAGATAACGTGTGCGATTGTCCACGTGTCCCTCGCTTAATCTGTAATAGGCAATCTTGCCTATGCAAGCGAATAGGCAAGATTGCCTATTCGTCCAAATTCCGGAACCGCTCAAAAATGGGCGTCCATCTACGCACCTGGCCCCGCGATCAATGGCGGGGCTTATGGTGTACCTGGGCGGGATTTTCCTTCAACAATCAGAGGCCGGGGCCTGCTGCTTGAGCCAATGCTCGTTCAGAGCTTCGCCCAGCGTGCCAATCCCCAGTTCACGCATTTCCACCATGAGATTGAACAGCGCTCTTTCAGCTGCCAGCTGCTCCTTGTGTTCCGCTGCGCGCAGGGCCAAGCGGCCTTCGATGCCACCACTGGGCGTTGTCACAGCGGCGGTACGAGCGCGTACATAGACCTCCAGCATGTCCAGCAAACGCGACGGCAAATCAACAGTGATGGTGGTAGGGTTATTCATGGTCGTGGCCGATTTCCGATAATGCTCTTGGTTAGGATTACTGTTCGTGGTGCAGTCCCAACCCGATGCTGGCATTTTCCCATACATCCAGAAGATGCAAAGCCAAAATGGGAGCCATTGTAGGTGCCCAACAGGGAGTCCCTATGTACCGTCGTCAGGGTCCAGCCCCAGGGATTCGAGCTGCCAAAGCATGTACTCGCTACTGATCATGTCCATCGCGGCATGGCCGGGCGCTTGTAGGTGCGATAAGCGATCGATCAGCTGGTCCAGCCAGTCGAGCAGCACCGCCCGTCCCTGCAGGCAAGGCCCGTGCTCGAGCTCCAGCTGATCCGCATAGACACGCAGAAACTCATCAGGATTCATCATGGACGCCGCTCCCTATGGGTGGCGGGGTGTTCAGAGCGTTTCACCTCGCTGAACATTCACCGCCGTGCTCACATGGCTGGCCAACTCATGCGCCGCTTCCGCATACACAGCAAGAATCTTTGCAGCAAGATCAGGCGGGGTGCTGTTTTCGTCAATACCTGCCACCAGGTGCTGCGCCTGACGGTAAGCGTTCAACGCTTCCACCGCTTCCGGCAGGTGCAGGTTGATAATTTGCGGACCAGTCAGCTCCACCGGGGGCGGACTTGGGGCGTTTCTTGTCGTGTTCATGGGCGAGGCTCCTTGGAGCGGGGGGCGATTCAACCACCCCGTAGCCGTTCTAGAGGGGGGGTTACAAGTTTAGTGCGCCGGTTCTTTCCCCGCAGAACTACAAGCCTAGCCGCTAGACGACCGGTAGGAATGGCGGGCGATGGCCTATGATGTGATTTTGTTCCGGAGGTACGGCGATGTGTAGTCGATACGAAGCACCTTCGTCAGAAAGGCTCCTGGCCGGGTTCGGTACTGCGCCGGATCAGCCTTTTAAAACAGCCCTTTGGCCCGGATACATCGGGCCTTTCCTGCGTGCTCGAGGAGCGGAAGAGACGGCGGATGGAGAGAACCCGGTGGAGGCGCTGGTCGGGATGTTCGGACTGCTACCGTTCTGGGCGAAGGACACCAAGCTCGCACGGAGCACCTATAACTCAAGAAGTGAAACGGTCGCGACCAAGCCGTCATTCCGATCGGCCTGGGCCAAAGCCCAGCATTGCATCATTCCCAGCACCGCCTTCTACGAGCCGGACTGGCGTTCTGGCAAGGCTGTCCCGACCCGCATCACCCGGGTGGACGGTGGTCTGATAGGGATTGCGGGCCTGTGGGAGCGCTGGGTTAATCCGGCGGGAGAGGTGGTGCACAGCTACAGCATGCTCACGATCAATGCGGCCGATCATCTGAGGTTATCCTTGGACAGTCCTAAAACCACACGATCAACATTAATATCATAATTCACAATGGATTTTTTCAGGACTGGTTCTAGGCTGCCAAAGGTAGGGCACTCCTAGATTTCGGGTCGGTGACAGGGCAATCGGCGTATCACCGCGCTATCGGAACGCGGTCACGGTTGGCCAATCAAGCTCAGACCAGTACGGTGGTTCAGAGCCCGACTTGACTCAGAGGGATGGAGACGAGGCGAAACAAGCGTTGTGAGCTAAAAATCTTAGAGAAAAAGGGATTCAGGGGTTAGGATTGGCGCGCTTCGTTTGCACGACGATTGTAGCGGTGGTTTTTTGGGCTTTGAAAAAGCGTCAAAAACTCATCAGAGATTTCAAAAAATTCGAACTTCCACTACCCAAGAGCCCCGAGTCTGTCGATGAGCAATCAGCCCAAGGACGAAAAAGTTGAAACGATTTTTACAATTTCCTACGACGCTGCGGGCGATTTAGCCAATCACACGATTGATGCCAAATCACTTGGTAATGCGATCCTGGGGATGGATGATCTCATCAAGGCCGCCGCGAAAATTGTTAGCAATGGCTCGTCTGAGGCTAGCTTGAAAGTCCTTGCGCCAGCCCAAGAAGGCTCGCTCGAAGTCGTGTTTGCAATTTTTGCAGATCCTATGACTACAAAGGCCATTATGACTGGCGTGGGTTTCGTCACTACGGGGATTGCAGCCGGCGCAGCCACTGCGATCGCAGTGATCGAAAAGCTAAAAGACCGGAAGATCGACAAATACTCCCTTGACGTTGCCACTCAGATCGCCACTCTGGAAGTTGAAGGCGAAAAAATTGAGCTGCCCCAAAAGATCGCTCAATTGGTTACTGACAAAACGGTGCGGGCGGCATTGCACAAGGTAATCAAAGCCCCGGTGGAAAATATCGACGGCGCTCGGGTTAAAATCTTGGGCGAAAATGATAAAGTTGAGGTGGAAATTCCATCTGAAAAAATCAAGCTTTTTGAGCCTATCAAGGTTGGCTCGCTTGAAGAAATTGAAGTCAACACCAATCAAGTCGTAGTCAAGTTTATCACCTTGAATTTCAAGGGGAAATCTGGCTGGCGCATTCAAACTCGAGAAGGGTTCGAATGTAGCGTGGGTATTGAAGATGACGCTTTCATGCAGAAAGTGACAGCCAACGAAGAGGCTTTCCAGAAGGACAAGCTTTACACCGTTGAACTTGAGCACGAACAGATTAGAAACCCTGGAAAGACCAGAAATAATTACACGATCAAAAGAGTTGTTAACGAGCTCGCGCCCTAAGAGGCTTGGATTATGTGGACTACCCGGGATATATCTGAGGTAATACTGTTGGGGTTGCTTATTTTGAGCTCCCCTCTTATATATATTTTCGTTAAAAAACTGGTCAGTTATATATTGAACAGGTATATCCCTCGTGACGCACTCATTGAATACAAGGAGGGCGACGTCGTTGTGAACTCTTATTACATCAAGCGTCGACTATTCAAGGAGTGTGAATTCTATAAGCTTGATAATGATTTTGCGATTCACAAAGAGGGGAACTCGACATGAAGGAAAGTATGCAGTTCGCCTCGATAACGGGCATCGTAAATACCGTCGTCTTGAACGTGTGTAACTGGATGTCGACGACACCAGAAGCTCACCAGCTCGCCTCCAATGTAGCCCAGGCATTGTCGCCTTTTGCCGCCCTGTGCGTGATGAAGCTCTATGCAAAGATTGATCATCCCCCTGCGCTCGTGCGAAAGGAGGCAGCGTTAGCAGCAGCGATAAAGTTTTGTAAAAAGCACTTGGATGATAAGCACGCCACTGAGGAGTTTAAGACCAAAACTCGTGCGCAGCTATCCGAGTTAATGTTGCAGCAGCAGAAAGTTCGCGTTGATTTTGAGCAGAGCAATACCTACAGTTCTAGCTTGCCACCTCAAGAAAAACCCTCTGTGGATTGATGCTGTGGCGCCGCGTCAAGTGGCGTAGGTATGAGAGCTGGGTGGAATAGACACCAGTAGTTCTCAATCAGCCTTAGCAGAAAGTATCAGATGATTCCGAATCGGCCACTTACAGTGGCGCGCCCTGTGCCGGCCAATGCCAGCCAATCTGCGCAGTGAGATTACCAAAACAGTCCAGCGCGACACCGCGGCTCAATAGGGGTACCACGCCGCTGGACATCCCAGTGTGTTGGCGTACGGACATCCACTGGAATCCCGCCATCGGCCATACCCAACAGCAGATCGCCCTGCTCCGGAACTTCAGCCTCGATCAACGTGGTAGTGACCTCGGTCAGGCCATGTCTTTCGCACGCCGTTTTGGGGCGGTAGGAGGACATTTCCAGGGTAAATACCTTGGAAGATTGTTGTTGCGTAATTGCATCGCACATGACCAACAAATTGCATTGCTACTGACCAGGCATTTGCGTTCGTGGTGACCACCGTTTGCATCCGCTTGACCAATACACGCACAGAACGAGCGGCAGAGAGCGGCCAATTTCAGCCTGTCGCAACCGGCTGAAAATAACCCGTTGCAGCCGGGGACGACGGGCAGAAATCGGCAAAAAACAGATATCGGCGCGTATTTTGTAGATGCGATTTATATGGTTTCAGACATTGCGCAAGCCGGATTCATCGAGGGCGGCTGCCGATTTCAGCATCTTCAAAATCACCAAGGCAAAAGCACGGCTCTTGGTCTCGTTATCCAGCACCTCCAGCGAAAGTTTCTCGTGGTCGGTCATGGCGTCCAGCACGGTGTCCAACACGCGTTTGGGGAGCAGGCCGTGCATCACTTGATCCACCGAGTGGCTGTTTACTTGAGCCATCAAATCATCCAGTGATGCCAGCGGCAAAATACAGCTGATCATCATCTTGCGTATCGGCACCGAAGATATCGTTCAGCGCCTCGATGATTTCTGAGAGGCGCTTCTTCTCTGGGTCATGAGGCTTACCGCTACCCACATCACTGCCGGGCTTGAGGGTGTATTCGCCTTCTTCCTCGCTCAGGCGCAGCTGATGCTCGGCGCGCTTGCTCAGGCGGTAGTGGCTCAATTGCAGCTCTCCCACGTCCACGTCGTCTTGTTGAAGGCGATCCAAGCGCAGCAGCGGGTGCAGATGCTTGGCGTACACGCAGAGCTGCTCCAGTTCGCGGTCCTCGTAGGGCACAATCTGCGAGAGGAACTCGTATAGGCGCACAAAGCTCTGCAGGTTCTTGCGGAACAGGTCCAGTTGGTCGATCTGCTCGCCGGCCTCTTTCAGCGCGTGCTCGGCTTTTTTCAGGCCTGCGCTGTCGCCGTTAGCTTCGGCCGTACGCTTGAAGTCCAGCGCCTGCTGGCGCGACTCCACCGAGAAGGCGAAGCGCTTGGCGAAGCGCTCCTTTGCCGGAGTGCAGTAGTAGCTGAGCTTGCTGGCCGCCGCCTTGGGGTCGAAGAAGGCCATGGCGAACGCCTCGACTTCCTGCCAGTGATAGATCCCCTCGGCATCCAGCTTCTTCTGCAGGTCATAGATGATCTGCGGGTCGGTTACATCGGTCAGCTCGGCCTTGGTGTAGTACTCGAGAATATCCTGCGGCTCGTTGAAGAAGTCGAGGATGAAGGTTTCCTTGCTGTCACCGAAAGTGCGGTTCAGCCGCGACAGGGTCTGCACGCAGTCCACGCCTTGCAGCTTCTTGTCCACGTACATGGCACACAGCTTGGGCTGATCGAAGCCGGTCTGATACTTGTTGGCCGCGATCATCACGTTGAAGTCTTGGGTGTCGAACGCCACTGCCAGGTCGCGGCCATTCAGACCGGGGTTGAGCAGGCTACTGCTTTCCGTCACCTCTTCGGGGATCACCTCATCCGGTAGTACGCTGCCGGAGAACGCCACCAGCGGGTGCACATCGTTGTAACCCATCTGATGTACATAGGCTCGCACCGCCAACTGGTAACGCACCGCTTCCTGACGGCTGCTGGTCACCACCATGGCCTTGGCCTGGCCATTGAGCAGATTGCGGATATTGGCGCGGAAGTGCTCGACGATCACCTCAACCTTTTGACTGATGTTGTATGGATGCAAACGCACCCAGCGCGCTAGCTTTATGCGCGCCTTCTTGCTGTCCACCTCGTCGTCTTCGCCATCCGGGTTGGCAATCTTCCAGGCGGTGCTGTAGGTGGTGTAGTTGCGCAGCACGTCGAGGATAAAACCCTCCTCAATTGCCTGACGCATGGAGTACAGGTGAAACGCCTCCGGCTTGTTACTGGAGCTAGCCGGCAGCGTCGGGTCGGCCGGGCGACCGAACAGCTCCAGGGTTTTGGCCTTGGGCGTGGCGGTAAAGGCGTAGTAGCTGATGCGCTCATTCGGTTGGCGCGCCTGCACGGCGGCGTCCAACAACTCTTCGGCGCTGACTTCCTCGGCGTCCAGCGCATCGCTGCCTAGAATCTGTTTCAGCTTGCTGGCCGACGTGCCAGTTTGCGAGGAATGCGCCTCGTCAGCGATTACCGCATAACGCCCGCTAGCCAGCTTGGGGTACTTGTCTAGGGCATCGAACAACGCAGGAAAAGTCTGGATGGTGACGATGATGATGCGCGTCTGCTCAGCCAGCGCCTCAGCCAGCTGTTCGGACTTGCTCTGGTTACCGACATCACGACTGATCGGTTTGACTACGCCCTGGGCGTGCTCGAACTGGTAGATAGTGTTCTGCAACTGGCTATCCAGCACCGTGCGGTCGGTGACCACGATCACCGAGTTGAACAAGCGCTGGCCGGCGGCGTCGTACAGCGAGGCCAATTGATGCGCAGTCCAGGCGATGGAGTTGGACTTGCCCGAGCCGGCGCTGTGCTGGATTAAATAGCGCTTGCCAGGTCCTTCGGCGCGGGTGGTGTTGACCAGCTTGTTGACCACTTCCCATTGGTGGTAACGCGGGAAGATCATCGTTTCCTTGGTAACCAGCGTGCCGTCGAAGCCTTCGCTGGTTTTTTTGTCCAGGTGCAGAAAGCGCCCCAGCACCTTGAGCCAGGCATCTGGCTGCAACAGTCGTTGCCACAGGTAGCCGGTACTGTACTGGCTGTCGTCGGCAGGCATTGGGTTGCCAGCACCGCCTTCCTCGCTGCCGAGGTTAAAGGGCAGGAAGAAGGTGTCCTTGCCCGCCAGTTTCGTGGTCATCGCCACCTCATTCTGCCCTACGGCAAAATGCACCAGCGCGCCACGCTTGAAGGTCAGCAGTGGCTCAGGCTTGCGCGTTAGCGGGTCTTTCACCGGGCGGTCGTAGCGGTACTGGCGCTTGGCGTTTTCCACCGACTGCTTGAATTCGCTTTTCAGCTCCAGGGTGGCGGTGGGGATGCCGTTGACGAACAGCACCAGGTCCAGCCGTGGGTTGTAGCTTTGCCCGCTGCTACCAGCCTCACGAGCATGCGGCGAGTAAGACACCTCTGGCACCACGCGCAGGCGGTTGCACTGGTAGCGCTTCAAGGTATCCGGGTTCATGCCGTGGTCGGGCTGGAAGCTGCACAACTCGACTTTCATCGTCGGCAGCTTGAAGCCATGGCGCAGCACATCCAGGGTGCCGCCTTGCTCCAGCTCGCGTACCAGCTTTTGCACCAGTACGCCGCCCGGGTCATTGGGATTGGCTTTGACGAACTTGTCCCAACGCTCGGGCCAGGCGTCCTTGAAGTAGCTCAGCACATCTTCGGTATACAGCGCGGTGCGCCGGTCGTAGCCGCTGGCCGTGCCCACCAACCAGCCTTGTGCGGCCAGGGCGCCGATAATGTCTTGCTGAAATTGCGCTTCCTTGCTGTCTGCCATTACACGGCCTCTAGTTCTAATTCGGGAGATGGCACACTGGCCGATGGCTGCCAGCCGCGCACGTCGATTTTGCCGGTGACGGCGGCGGAGATCAGGGCGGAGCGGCGCTCGATTAGTAAGTCAATAGACCCAAGTCCCTGCTCCAGCAACGAAGCAAATTCCGCAGTGACTTTATCTAGAAAATCAGAGATTTTTATTTGTTCAATAACAGGTGGAAGAGTTACCGGCAGCTGCTTCAATAAATCCTGACTTAAAGATGCTCTGGTAACCAAATTCATTTCCTTGTTGAAGAAAATTCGCAGCCTTTGGTTTCGAAAATAATATTTCGAAAAACCAGGTGTTAGAGAGTTGCCACTCGGTCTGAATCGAATAAGAAATCCAGCGAAAACAGCATTTTGAAGTTTTTGCAGGCAGGTTGCACTGAAGCCTATCTCGTCAACTGTTTCCGATGTCCGAGTAAAAAATACATCTCCATAGTCAATCGAGTAACGCTGCCGATCTTCAGCTGATGATTGAACGAGCCCCGTAACTTCAGCAGGTAATACGTCGTTCTTATGCACGTCGCCATAACTTACAAAAGGGGAGCCAGATCCAAAAGCCTCTCCCCCAATATTGATACCATTTTGGCACTCACCCAAATAACGCAAAGCCTTCACATCCCAATGCGCAGGCACCTCGCCTAGCCACTCCACGCCGGAGTCTTTCATCGACACCGTGGGGTCGAGGCCTTTGGTGACAGCGTGGGAGATCACGGCCTGGCGCTTTTCCTTGAGCAGTTCGATCAGGCGCTGCTGCTCTTCGATCAGGGCATCGATGCGGGCGGTTTCGTGGTCAAGAAAGCGGGCGATTAGGGTTTGTTCAACTCGCGCAGGAAAGCAGAATCGCTGCTGCAAGTAAGACTCTGCATCAAGATTCTGGATGCCAGTAACTTGCTTCACCGAAGGATAATTAACGCGGCCATGGTAAAGATTGCCGAAGGCGTAACAAAGAAACTGACTTTCGAACTCCGATAGCGGGCGCATTCGCGCCACGAAATTTGACGTAATGGCCTCAAACTCATGCTTGAACAAAACGACACAGCCGACCAGAGTTTTTTCTCCGCCACCAGATTTCTCGATTAGCAAGTCGCCTGACTTGATCAATCGAGACTGTTTCTCTTTAGCCGTAATACTCCGGTAAGTCAGCTTATCTAGTCCAACAGTCGCAAATGACCGCTCAAAGTCGGCTACTCGGATGACTGCAATATCATTCTCGCCATCAGGCTCTTCGCCCCACAAGCCGTTTACGCACCCATCCACCGTACGTTTGAGTGAATAAACCGGCCAATGTCTAGGTACTTCGCCGAGCCACTCAACTCCAGAGTCCTTGTAGGCCGGATACGATGGAAAACTCATGCCGACAGCCCCTCAATCATCTCCTTGATGCGGTCGGTACAGGCTTTCAGATCCCGATCAATCTCGGCCAGCGGGCGCGGTGGCTGGAACACATAGAAGTGGCGGTTAAAAGGGATCTCGAAGCCGACAATACCGACCTCGCCGTCCTGGGCGTCGGTTTTGCTTTCGTCGATCCAGGCATCCGGCACATGGGGAATGACTTCACGCTGGAAGTAATCGTGCACCGACTCGCCCAGCGGCACGTTCTCGTTGTCGCGTAGGCCGGCGTCCGCTTCCGGTTCGCCCTTAGCGGTGCAGATATCCGCCTCGGGATCGCGCTCGCTCAAGGTATTCAGCAGAGCTTTCAGCTCCGGCGCGCTAAGGCTGACGCCGTGCGCGGTGAGGGCTTTTTTCAGTAGTTTGCTGAACTGCTCGCGGTTGGGGTGCAGCACGCTCGCGTCCATGGTCTGTAGGGCGACCATCAGTTGCTGCTGAGCGGCTCTGTCGAGCTTCTGCAGGGCTTTTTCTTCCATCACTTTGCCGAGGCGCTCGGCGCTGGTTTGGAAGTTCAGCCGCAGCGGACGCTCGACGGTGATGCGGCGGTAGCCGAAGGCGTCGATGGGGAGGATCTTGCTCTGCGCAGTTTGCTCAAAGCAGCCATACAGGCGCACCAGCTCGCTGATTTGATCCTCGGTGATGTACTGGCGCTTACTGCCCAGCGACTTGCGCATTTTGGCGTAGTGCTGACTGCCGTCGATCAACTGGACCTTGCCCTGGCGCTCAGCCGCTTTGTGGTTGCTGAGCATCCACACATAGGTGGCGATGCCGGTGTTGTAGAACATATCTGTCGGCAGCGCGACGATGGCTTCGACCAGGTCGTTTTGCAGCAGGTAGCGACGAATCTCCGACTCACCCGAGCCCGCACCGCCGGTAAACAACGGCGAGCCGTTGAGGATGATGCCAATGCGCGAGCCACCGTCGCGCGGGTCACGCATCTTGCTGACCAGATGCAGAAGGAACAACAGCGAGCCGTCGGACACCCGTGGCAGGCCGGGGCCGAAGCGGCCGTCGAAACCCTTGTGGCTATGCTCGTCGGTGATCTGCTTTTGCACCTTCTTCCATTCCACACCGAACGGCGGGTTGCTGAGCATGAAGTCGAAGTGCTTGTTGGCCAGTTGGTCGTTGGACAGTGTGTTGCCGAGCTTGATGCTGGTCACGTCCTGGCCCTTGATCAGCATGTCCGCTTTGCAGATGGCGTAGGACTCGGGGTTGAGCTCCTGGCCGTGCAGGGACACGCTGACCTTTTCGCTCATGGATTGGATGTACTCATCCCCCTCGGACAGAAAGCCACCCGTACCCGCCGTTGGGTCATAGATGGTGACGATGCTATTGGGCGCGAGCTTGTGGTCCTGATCGGTGATTACCAGCGAGGTGGTGAGGTGCACGATGTCGCGCGGGGTGAAGTGCTCCCCGGCGGTTTCGTTGGAGCTTTCGGCGAACTTGCGGATTAGCTCTTCGAAGATGATGCCCATGCCGAAGTTGCTGATTCGCTCGGGCTCCAGCGGCGCCACTGCAAAGCGCTGCACCACCTGATAGAGCAGATTGGCAGTCGCCAGTTGCTGGACAAAGTCTTCAAAGTGGAAGTGTTCAAAGATCTCGCGGGCGTCCTTGCTAAAGGATTGCACGTAGCTCATCAGGTCGGCCGAGGTCTGGGTATCGGACAGAGTGCCGAGGGTCAACGGCGAGGCGTTGAAGAACTGCAGACCACCTGCTGCACGTAGCATATACATTTCACGTACGGTGTCCGGGCGGCCTTCCTGGGCGTAGGACTCGCGAATCACGGCATCCTTGGTCGGCGCCAGCACGCACTCCATGCGTCGCAGCAGGGTGAATGGCAGGATGATGCGACCGTACTGAGACTGCTTGAAGTCACCGCGTAGCAGATCGGCAATCGACCAGAGAAAAGCGGCCGTCTGGGAATGATTTTCCGTATTCACGCAACAACTCCTTGGAGTAGGGGCAAAAGCGCAAGTCTAACATCCGAGGGTGCCGATCAGGAGCAGCCACTGAGCGGGGGCCGCTATTGGAGGATTTATGCACTGGCAAGGGGCAGCTATGGGTCGATATCAGCCCTCTGTGAACGTCTGCTTATCATCGGCAAGCCGTATGGGCTGCACAAACGAACCAAATTGACCGGTCCTACCGCCATTGGTTCAGGGCTAATTCAGGGTTTTGTCCCAGAGATTCACAGCTGTTGAGACCGGTCATGCTGATAGAATCAGGACGTTTGGAGATAACACCCTTCTGAGAAATTGCATGAACGAAGAACTGACTGAAGAAGAGATGCGCCGCGCGCTGTTCGGCGGTGCAGAGCCCCTTGCCCAGACTACTGCCTTACCTGTGCAAGACACCCTCTCAGGTGTCGCGATCATACCGCCGACAAAGGCCGCGGAGAAAAGGAAGGTCGTCAAAGCTTTCACGCCCAGGTTGAGGGTAACGCTGCGGGTGGGTAATGAATTTGAGGGCAAGACTCACGAAATGGTCCATGAGGCGGATACGCTGAGCACCCTTCTAGCAGAGCAGGAAGCTACCAAGGCGGCCAAGAAGAAATTCAGGTTTGTGGAAGTGGTTTCGGTAAAAGCGATGTAGGGGGACTTTACAAAACTCGCGGGCCAGGCATTGAATCGCCTCTGATTTCATCACTAACCCGCGCCCCCCTAGCTGACACTTGTGGAGAGGTGGCTCCGGGATTAGCTGCTGAGTAATGCCTTTACACTTCAACTTAGTCAACCCCGCGACTAGTGACTACTCGCCAGCGACACATGAGCTCGTCCGGTGGAGGGTCAGATGCTTTCAGGAGGGACGAGTTTTAGTACATTGAATAGGGATAACTAAGCACCCGTTAATGCGCAACTTCCACAAACCCAATGACGAAAAACGCATGGTCGTTATCTTGCCCAATGGTGTGCATCAGGATTGGTTGCGGGCGCCGGCGGAGGAAAGTATGGAGTTTATGCGCCCGTATCCCGCTGACCGGCTCACTGCTGAAGCGGAGCCGGTCCAGGGTAAGGCTTAGTCGGCTATTCTGGGCTTGTTCGATATGCTCAGCCTGATCTACATATGTACGCAGGTACAACAGATCTTCAGGAAACAAAGTTTGAATACGACATTTAAATCTAAAAAGAAAATGTCGTATAAAAAATAGTTATATATAGGGGGTATGATTTGAAGTTTGGAGGAAGATATTCAATCTTTTACAAATACGCTGTTGTAAAGGCTGCAGATAAATTTGGTGAGGATTTATTTTTTGATAGAACTAATAGTATTTTAGTGAAATCAAAACGGATATTACGGCAGTGGCGAGATGACGTAGCTGAAGTGGTGCTGCCTCAGCCAAAAATGGCTGCGTTAAATAATTATTATGGCTTTCGTGAAGAGTGGTTTGATAAACAGATTCGTTTGGCTGAAAAAGACATGCTTGTAAGAAGAAATTTTTTACGGCTTGAGCCTAGTGGTGTTCGTTCATTAATCAATAAGTTTCAATCTAACAAAAAGTTAACATCTAAGGAGGCTAAGTGTTTGATTCAAATGGGAGTGTTGGACGGAGATGGCGTCACTGGTCTAGGGGTGAAGTATATCGTCTCGGGTAAAAGTCTGAAGCTCCAATGCGAAAAGCTTGGTCTCAGAATTTCAAGGGTTGAGCTGTCAATTCAAGGTGCAAAGGTAGAGCATGCTTTGCTTCCTCATTTGTCAGCAGATGTGACTACAAAATGGTTTTATACAGAAAATAATTTTTACAGTTTTATACTTGGGAGCATGCTTTATCCGATTTTTTCTCAGCTCGGTGTCAGCTCACCTTTTGGCGTGTTTGAGAATAATTTGGAGGATGATGTTATTGGCGGCTTCACGCTTGATTACTTCAATACCACATTGGAAGAAATGACAGCGCACAAGTTATCCTATGAGGATCGTTCGGGTGGTGGTTATTGTGATATTGAGACAGACTATTTAATTAAAATCTACAAGGGTGTAGGCTTTGAATTCTTTAGAAAAATGGTTGTTTTAGAGTTTGGGCATGGTGGATCCTGTAATATAGGGTGGCCTGACTTAATAGGGGTAAATGCTACAGGTGTTAAATTTATCGAAGTTAAGAAGAAAGACAATTTAACGTTTGGTCAGGTTTGTAACTTTCCACTGATCGTAGAAAGCGGAATGGAATTGAATGTGTTTGTAGTGACTGTTTTGAAGCCGTCTTAAAGTTTACCGAGGCGTCATAGGAGGGGGCGACGCTGGACCCATCTGAAGCGACCCGTTTGCCGACGCCAAGCGCCACCCCAGCTGCAGCCGTTGGTTGGATTAGAACTATGCAGGGCAAAGCCCGATTTCCCCGACACTGTGATAATGGCGGCGGGTTTCGGCCGGCGCTTGGGTGTACCTGAACGGCAGTTTCGTGCCTTTTACTGGATCAACTGGTCGGGGTGGTTGAGGTAGTATTTTCAACGTCATAGACCACGACACTTGATTGCACTAACGCCGCATGGATGCGAGGCGTCTCCTCCACATCTCCGTACCAATCAAGATCGATGGCTACAGGAACAACGCCGGCTATCGAGGCTTTGAGCCGCTGCGCTTCACACGTCCAGGTTGTGAATGGATTGTCATCACAAGGTAAGGTGGCTATCTCTACCGCAACATCAAGGTCGCTATCTGGTCGATGTGTGCCACGAACCCGACTGCCAAAGAGGTAGGCCTTGCGTACAAGAGGTTGGGTGCCGGCCCACTTCGCAACCGCGGCTGCCAGATCATCAATTTCCACAATCCTTTCCTTTCAGGTGTCGATGTTCGGCCAGCACTCGGTGGTAGGTCGTACTGGTCGACCATGCGCGGCGTCGGCATAGCCAAGACGGGCCAGGCGCTGGGCGCGGTAGGTCAGGCCCTGTGCATTGCTCCATGGGACGCCTGCGTCGTGCCGCTTGCGACCGACCATGTACGGTATATCAACATTGATCGAGTGGTGCCCAGCACCCTCGGCGCGCAATCGGGCAACGTAGCGTTCAAGCAGATCGGAGCGCATGGGACATTCCTAGAACGGTGCGCTGTCGAGCGCAGGCATGGTTTGGAGATTGATGGGAGAGGGCGACTTGGCTTCGCGGGCTCGCACCTTAGCCCAGGCTTCGGTGCTGTCCTCGCTGTGGCCGCAATGCCGGCACTGATAGCCGTCACTGCGCCCGCTCGGATCGGAGTCGCATTCGTGGAACTACATAGGGGTGAAGTGGCACATGGGCACCGGCCCAACGTCGAGGCTACGCATCAGGTCGTTGTAGTCGTTCATCACCTGAAAGTAACGAGCTTCGTCCTC
>LNAP01004226.1_pt1 | contig 31724 bp, 30 predicted proteins | sample 602601 | NCBI WGS metagenome assembly LNAP01 (sample SAMN02440304, study PRJNA202911) | soil metagenome | biome: Subtropical and temperate rainforests or woodlands; isolation source: soil samples (1 kg each in a 20% v/v slurry with milli Q water) were... ...
ACCCTGGCCATGCGTCACGCCGAGCGTCAGGCCTTGGTGGAAGACGCGGCCCGCGCCAATCTGCAATTGGGTTTGTACGCCACCTCCCTGCATACCCTGATCGAACGCTACCGCGCCCTGCCCGCCGTGCTGGCGCTGGACCCGGAACTGCGTTCGGCGCTCAAAGGGCCGGTAACGCCCGAACAACAGGATGTGCTGAACCGCAAACTGGAAAAGATCAACGGTGCCGCGCAATCCTCCACCCTGGAACTGCTTGATCACACCGGCCTTGCCGTGGCGGCGAGCAACTGGCGTTTGCCCAGCAGTTATGTCGGCCACAACTACGGTTTTCGTCCCTATTTCAGCCAGACCCGAACCCAGGGCACCGGGCGCTTTTATGCAGTAGGGGTGACCAGCGGGATTCCGGGGTACTTCCTGTCCAGCGCCGTCACGGGTGACGACGGGAAGTTTCTCGGCGCGATGGTGGTGAAACTCGAGTTTCCGGAACTGGAACGCGAATGGCGTCAGGGCAGCGACACGCTGCTGGTCAGCGATGCACGCGGAATCATCTTCATCGCCAATCGGCCGGGCTGGCGCTATCGCCAATTGAAACCGCTGAGCGAGAGCGATCACGCCGAGCTCAAGGCCACCCGCCAATACGACAAGCAACCGCTGACACTGCTGGACTATCAATCGCTGCGCCGCTTCGACGACAACAGTGAGCTGGCGCAGGTCGATGGCCCGGACGGCAAAACGGATTACCTGTGGGAATCCCTGCCGCTGACCACCGAAGGCTGGACCCTGCACCTGCTGCGCCGCCCCCAGGTGGCGTTCGAAGACAGTCGCAACGCCGCACTCGCCGCTGCCGGCCTGTGGCTGACACTGGTGTTTCTCCTGCTCTTCCTCAACCAGCGCTGGCGCCTGGCGAAAATTCGCCAGCGCAGTCGCGAAGAGCTCGAACAACTGGTGGAAGAACGCACCCGCGACCTGCGCACGGCTCAGGACGGCCTGGTGCAATCGGCCAAACTCGCGGCCCTCGGCCAGATGTCTGCCGCCCTGGCCCATGAAATCAACCAGCCACTGACCGCCCAGCGCATGCAACTCGCGACCTTGCGTCTGCTGCTCGATCACGGCCGCATCGACGACGCCTACAAGGCACTGAAACCGGTGGATGACATGCTGACGCGCATGGCCGCCCTCACTGGCCACCTGAAAACCTTCGCCCGCAAAAGCCCCAGCGGCTTGCGCGAACGCCTGGACCTGGCAGCGGTGGTGGATCAGTCGCTCGAGCTGCTCGACACGCGCCTGCGCGATGAACAGGTCAGCACCGTGCTGCACCTGACGCGCCCGGCCTGGGTGCGCGGCGATGCGATTCGTCTGGAACAGGTGCTGATCAACTTGCTGCGCAATGCGCTGGATGCGATGCAGGACAAACCCTGCAAACGTCTGGAAATCCGCCTCGAAGCCGACGAACAACTGTGGCGCCTGAATGTCATCGACAACGGCAGTGGCATCGCCGAGGAAAATCTTGCGAAGGTGTTCGACCCGTTTTTCACCACCAAACCGGTGGGCGATGGCCTGGGCATCGGTCTGGCCGTATCCTTTGCCATTGTTCACGAATCGGGCGGACGCTTGAGCGCCGATAATCACGACAACGGCGCGGTGTTCACACTCACTCTGCCCATCGACCCGGAGGCGCCTGGCGCATGCTGAATTCAGTGATGGTGGTCGACGACGAAAGCAGCATCCGCAGCGCCGTCGAACAATGGCTGAGCCTGTCGGGTTTCGAGGTGCAACTGTTCAGCCGCGCCGAGGAGTGCCTGGCGCAGTTGCCGAAGCATTTCCCCGGCGTGATCCTCAGCGACGTGCGCATGCCCGGCATGACCGGGCTTGAACTGCTGGCCGAAGTGCAGCGCCGTGACGCCGACTTGCCGGTGATTCTGCTGACTGGCCACGGCGATGTGCCAATGGCCGTCGATGCCATGCGCGATGGCGCTTACGATTTCCTCGAAAAACCCTTCAGCCCGGAAACCCTGCTGGGCAGCCTGCGCCGGGCGCTGGACAAGCGCCGGCTGGTGCTGGAAAACCGCGCCTTGCATGAGCAGGCCGACAACCGCGCCAAACTCGACGCGACGCTGCTGGGTGTGTCCCGTGGCTTGCAGACGCTGCGTCGGCAAGTGCTGGACCTGGCGGCGTTGCCGGTCAACGTGTTGATCCGTGGTGAAACCGGCAGCGGCAAGGAGCTGGTTGCCCGGTGCCTGCACGACTTCGGGCCGCGCGCCGGCAAACCGTTTGTCGCGCTCAATTGCGCGGCGATTCCCGAGCAGTTGTTCGAGGCCGAGCTGTTCGGTCACGAGAGCGGCGCTTTCACCGGTGCTCAGGGCAAACGCATCGGCAAGCTCGAATACGCCGATGGCGGCACGCTGTTTCTCGATGAAATCGAAAGCATGCCGCTGGCCCAGCAGGTGAAACTGTTGCGGGTGTTGCAGGAGCAGAAGCTGGAACGGTTGGGTTCCAATCAGAGCATCCGCGTGGACTTGCGGATCATCGCTGCGACCAAACCCGATCTGCTGGATGAGGCGCGGGCCGGGCGGTTTCGCGAGGATCTGGCCTATCGGCTGAACGTCGCCGAATTGCGCTTGCCGCCGCTGCGTGAGCGTCGCGAAGACATTCCGCTGTTGTTCGAGTCGTTTGCGCACAGCGCTGCCGAACGATTGGGCCGCACGTTCCCGCCGTTGAGCGGCCCGCAATTGAGCCATCTGCTGAGCCATGACTGGCCGGGCAATGTGCGTGAACTGGCGAACGTGGCCGAGCGGCAGGTGTTGGGGCTGGGTGAGCCGGAACCGGTCGGGATGGATCCCGGGCAATCGCTGGCGGCGCAAGCGGAAGCGTTCGAAGCACATTGCCTGCGCGCGGCGCTGACCCGACACAAGGGCGATGTAAAGGCAGTGCTTGAAGAGCTGCAACTGCCCCGTCGGACCTTTAATGAAAAGATGCAGCGGCATGGGCTCACGCGGGAGATGTTCCTGCAAGACAGCTGATTTTTTGTTGCCTGATCCGGCCTCATCGCGAGCAGGATCGCTCCCACATTTGAACTGTGTACACCGGCCCCTTGTGGGAGCGAGCCTGCTCGCGATGAGGCCGGCACACACAAACACAAATCCCAGGGCCATAAGCGATTATCCGCTCACCCCCAATTCCCAATAAGCGGATTTCCGCTCACTCAAACCTCAACACCCCTCTAAACCGGCCCTCATTCCGTTGGCACAGCTCCTGCTATAGCCCACGCAGGCTGCGTTTCAACGCGCTCCACAAAAACAATTAAACGAAGGATCCTTCAATGGATAACTCCAACGCCCTGCCCCTTGGGTCGGCTGCCGTGCCGGCCAAAGAAAGAACCACCGCCAGTCGCATCAAATCGATTTTCAGCGGCTCGGTCGGCAACATGGTCGAGTGGTACGACTGGTACGTCTACGCCGCCTTCTCGCTGTACTTCGCCAAAGCCTTCTTCCCCAAAGGCGACACCACCGCGCAGCTGCTGAACACCGCTGCGATCTTCGCCGTGGGCTTCCTGATGCGCCCGATCGGTGGCTGGCTGATGGGTCTCTATGCCGACAAGGCCGGGCGCAAGAAAGCGCTGATGGCTTCGGTGTACCTGATGTGCTTCGGCTCACTTCTGATCGCCCTGAGCCCGGGGTATGAAACCATCGGCATCGGCGCGCCGATCCTGCTGATTTTCGCGCGTCTGCTGCAAGGCCTGTCGGTCGGCGGCGAGTACGGCACTTCGGCCACCTACCTCAGCGAGATGGCGACCAAGGACCGTCGCGGTTTCTTCTCCAGCTTCCAGTACGTGACCCTGATCTCCGGCCAGCTCATCGCGCTGGGCGTGCTGATCGTGCTGCAAAACTTCCTGACCACCGAAGAGCTGTATGCCTGGGGCTGGCGCATCCCGTTCGCCATCGGCGCACTGTGTGCCGTGGTCGCGCTGTACCTGCGTCGTGGCATGGAAGAGACCGAGTCGTTCACCAAGGTCAAGAAAGAGAAAAAAGAAAGCGCCATGCGCACGCTGATGCGCCATCCAAAGGAACTGATGACCGTGGTCGGCCTGACCATGGGCGGCACCCTGGCGTTCTACACCTACACCACGTACATGCAGAAATACCTGGTGAACACCGTCGGCATGAGCATCTCCGACTCCACCACACGCTGTTCCTGTTCATGTGCCTGCAACCGATCATCGGCGGGCTGTCGGATAAAGTCGGTCGTCGGCCGATCCTGATTGCCTTCGGCATCCTCGGCACGCTGTTCACCGTGCCGATCCTGACCACCCTGCACACCATCCAGAGCTGGTGGGGCGCGTTCTTCCTGATCATGGCGGCGCTGATCATCGTCAGCGGCTACACCTCGATCAACGCGGTGGTGAAAGCCGAGCTGTTCCCGACCGAAATCCGCGCACTGGGCGTTGGCTTGCCGTATGCGCTGACCGTGTCGATCTTCGGCGGTACCGCTGAATACATCGCGCTGTGGTTCAAGAGCATTGGCATGGAAACCGGTTACTACTGGTATGTCACCGCGTGCATCGCCGTGTCGTTGCTGGTGTACATCACCATGAAAGACACCCGCAAGCATTCGCGAATCGAGACGGACTGAGTTCGTTAGCGCCACAAAAACAGGGGCAGACCTTAACGGGTCTGCCCCTTTTCTTTGCCCGACACAAAACCCTGTGGGAGCGAGCCTGCTCGCGATAGCGGCGTATCAGCAACACATTGGCTGACTGACACACCGCTATCGCGAGCAGGCTCGCTCCCATATTTGAATCTCATCGCTGGAAATTATCCGTTCGTCCTTGCACCATGACTGCCTCCCGATCCTCCCGGAATATATGCCATGCCCGACGACATCCACTACTACGAACCCGCCAACGGCCACGGCTTGCCCCATGACCCGTTCAACGCCATCGTCGGCCCGCGCCCCATTGGCTGGATTTCTTCCCAGGATGCCGACGGCCGCCTGAACCTGGCGCCGTACAGTTTCTTCAACGCCTTCAATTACATTCCGCCGATCATCGGGTTCTCCAGCGTCGGGCGCAAAGACAGCCTGAACAATATCGAGCAGACCGGCGAGTTCGCCTGGAACCTGGCGACCCGGCCACTGGCCGAACAGATGAACCAGAGCTGCGCGATGGTCGGGCCGGAGGTCAACGAGTTCGAGTTGTCCGGGCTGACGCCTGTGGCGTCGAAAGTCATTCAGGTGCCACGGGTTGCCGAAAGCCCGGTGTCCTTCGAGTGCAAGGTCACGCAGATCATTCAGTTGCAGCGGGCCGACGGCAACGTGGTGCCGAGCTGGCTGATTCTCGGCGAAGTGGTGGCCGTGCACATTGCCAAATGGCTGCTGAAGGACGGCGTGTACGACACCGCCGCGGCAGAACCGATTCTGCGCGGTGGCGGACCCGCGGATTATTTCCAGCTGGGGCCGGAGGCCTTGTTCAAGATGTTCCGCCCGGGGGCGGTCAAGTAGTTACCAGATCAGCTCGCCGTCTTCGCCGACGCCCTTGAGGTGCGTCAGTTGCAGGGCGGCAGCCTCGTCCGCTTCTCTGGCGGTCTTGAAGGTTTGCTCTTCCAGCAATTTGTTGAAGCGCGGTGCACCCGAGCCACCGATGGCTTTGGTGGCAATCGCCGCGTAGTAACCGCCTTCGCGGGGCACTACAGCGGATACGGCTTCGAAGGTGTCAAAGGCTTTGCGTGCCATGTCGCGGATCCTGGCTGATGGAAAGTCGAGCCATTAAACCCTCAACCCGCCATTTTGTGTACCCAGGACTGGGTCTGACCCAGCGCCTGGACAGCCGAGACCTCTTTGAAGGTATGAAAATCGAGGCTGTTGACCACCAGTTCCTGCACCAGCTCGGCGAAAATCTCCATCGCCGGCGTGTTGAAATAAGCGGTCATGGCTTGCTGATGGGTCCAGAAACCGGACACCAGCCACAACTCCGGATCGCATTGCGAATGCTGCAGGGTAAAGCTCAGGCATCCGGGCGCGATGCGCGATGGTTCGATCAAGGCGCTGAGGCGCGCACCGAGCTCCGCCGAACGCCCGGCGCGGGCGCGGACAAAGGCCATATGACTGACGGGGATCTGCGTAGACATGTTCAACCCTCCCAGGTACTCGAGTGGCAGCCGTGACAGGATCCAAGGTTAAGCGCCCGCACGCTGCCCTGTTAGTCGATTCCTGCCGGCTTGTTGCACAATCCTGCGAAGCTGCCTTCAGCACCTGTAACAATGTGTAAAACCTGTCACGGCGCTGAAACACGAGGTTCGAGCAAGTTTTCCCTGTGCTAAACCGGCAGAACCACCCGCCTCTGCAACCTCGTGCAGAATCAGGCAAGCTTTTGGCAGGATGTGTCTACCGCTGCGCCTTGCACAAATTTAAGCTCAGCTCATTCCCACTGCTTCGCCGAGGATGCCCTGCATGTCGTCGCTCGATCACTTTCAAGCCCCGCTGGACGCCGACATGGAGAAACAGCGCGCGGAACTGGCGGCCATCATCCGTCGTAACACCACGGAGGATGGCAATTATGAGACCGCCGTCGGTTCGCTGTTTCTGGGCAAACACAGCAAGTCCCATGACTTCGCCCCGGTGCTGGCGCAACCGGCGTTGTGCATCATGGCGCAGGGGCGCAAAGAGGTCAGGCTGGCGGACGAATTCTTCAATTACGATCCGCTGAATTACCTGGTGGTGTCGGTTTCCATGCCCCTGAGCGGGCGGATCGTGAACGTCACGTCTGATGAACCGATCCTCTCGGTACGGCTGGACATCGACCCGGCGGAAATCACCGCGCTGATTGCCGACGCCGGCCCGCTCGGCGTACCAACCCGTCCGACCGGGCGTGGCCTGTATGTCGAACGGATCGACACGGCGATGCTCGACGCGGTGCTGCGCCTGGCGCGATTGCTGGACACACCGAAAGACATCGCCATGCTCGCGCCGCTGATTCGTCGGGAGATTCTCTATCGGTTGTTGCGCAGTCAGCAGGGCTATCGGTTGTATGAAATTGCCATCGCCAACAGTCAGAGCCATCGCATCAGCCAGGCGATCAAATGGCTCAATGGCAATTACGAGCAGCCGCTGCGCATCGATGATTTGGCCAGGGAGGTGAATTTGAGCGTGTCGACGCTGCATCACCGGTTCAAGGCCATGACGGCGATGAGTCCATTGCAGTATCAGAAGCAGTTGCGGTTGCAGGAAGCGCGGCGGTTGATGCTGGCGGAAGGATTGGAAGCGTCGGCGGCGGGGTATCGCGTCGGGTATGAAAGCCCGTCACAGTTCAGCCGGGAGTACAGCCGGTTGTTCGGGGCGCCGCCGTTGCGGGATTTGGCGCGGTTGCGGTTGACGGTCTGATTCAGCCTTGAGGGGGCCAGTAAGGCCGACATCAAATCCGGATCAGGCACCCAGTACGCGGCAAGCCTCAGCCGGCAAGGTCACCGACACCGGGTTGCCAATGCTCAGCCCAAACCCCTGGCACGGCGTGCTCAACGCCGTAAACGACACGCCCGAACACTCGACGGTCGTCTCGATGGTCGCGCCGATATCACGCACGAACGTCACCTTGCCCAGCAACCGATTCCCCGCCGTCGCCTGCGGGTGCGACAGCTGCAGGTCTTCAGGGCGGATCAGCATTTTCACTTTCTCACCGACCACGATACTGCTGCAGATCGGCACTTCCAGTGCATCACCGCCGGGCAAGCCCACCTTGCCGTTACCCAGCGCCGTGGCCGGAAAGATGTTGCCCGAGCCGATGAAGTCCGCGACGAATTCGTTGGCCGGATGACGATAAATTTCGATCGGCGTGCCGACCTGCTGCACACGATGCTCACCCAGCACCACGACGATGTCGGCCATGGTCATGGCTTCACGCTGATCGTGGGTCACCATGATGGTAGTGATGTTCAGGCGCTGTTGCAGTTGACGGATTTCCACCTGCATCGACTCGCGCAGCTTGGCGTCCAGCGCCGACAGCGGTTCATCCAGCAGAAGGATTTTCGGGTGGTTGGCAATCGCCCGGGCGATCGCCACGCGCTGGCGCTGGCCGCCCGAGAGTTTCGCCACCGGGCGATCAATCATTTCCTTTAACTGAATCAGTTCCAGCAATTCCACCACCCGCGCCTGCTGGTCAGCCTTGCTGACCCCGCGCAGTTTCAGCGGATAAGCGATGTTCTCCCCCACGGTCATGTGCGGGAACAGCGCCAACGATTGAAACACCATGCCGAAATTGCGCTGATGCGCCGGTGTGTGGCCGATGTCTTCACCGTCCAGGCGAATCTCGCCGCCGGTCAGGGTTTCGAGCCCGGCGATCATCCGCAGCAGCGTGGTTTTGCCGCAACCCGAAGGGCCGAGGAAACACACCAGTTTGCCTTCCGGCAAATGCAGGTTCACATCCTTTACCGCACAGGCCGAGCCGTAATGTTTCTCGACGTTTTCCAGAATCAGACCAGACATATGAATCACCTCAAGAATCAGAACGAAACGCCACCTTCACCGACCAGCTTCTCCAGCGCCCAGATCAGGACGAAGTCGATCAGCACGATCAGCACGGCAAACTCGAGCGACGACACAGTGCGGCTGTACATCCAGATCGGCACGGTCATCACGTCGATGGTGTAGAGAAAATAGGTCACGGTGAATTCGTTGAACGAGACGATGAACGCCAGCAGCATCCCCGCCAGAATCCCCGACTTCATCAGCGGCACCACCACATCAATGATCGCTCGCGTTGGCGAAGCACCGAGCATTTGCGCGGCTTCTTCGACTTCGCTGCCGATGGAAAGCATCGCCGCGGTGCAGTTTTTCACCACGAACGGCAACGCCAGGATCACGTGGGCAATCACCAGTCGCGAGGTGGTCATCTGGAACGGCAGGCTGTCGAACACCAGCAACAACGCCAGGCCCAACACCACCATCGGAAACACCAGTGGCAGCGACATCAATTGCAGCGCCACGGCTTTGCCACGGAACTCGCAACGGGTCAGCGCATAAGCCGCCGGCACCGCGATGATGGTGGCGAAGACCATGGTCAGGCACGCGACCATCAGGCTGGTGGTCATGGCTTTGCCGAGGCTCAGCACATCGCTGGAATCCGGCGAAACGAAGGTGTGCCAGGCGGCCTTGTACCATTGCAGGCTGTAGCTGCTCGGCGGGAAGTCGAGGTTCGACGCACCGCTGAACGACATGACGATCATGGTCAGGATCGGCAGCACCGCCAGCAGCAGGATGAAACCCGAGAGGATACCGGCGAACTTGCCGGTATCACCCGGCAACAGTGAATGACGCTTCTTGATCACAGCGCTCATTGCGAAGCCTCCAGCATGCGGCGACGACGGCCGGTGATGTATTCGGAGAAGGTCATGATCGCGAGCGTGGTGACAATCAGCACCACACCGGCGGCGGACGCAGCGGGCCAGTTCATCAGCGGGGCGATCTGGTCATGCACCATCACCGCCAGCATCGGCACGCGCCGGCCGCCGAGCAGCAAAGGCACCACGAAACTGCTGGCGTTGTAGGCGAATACCAACGTCGCACCGGTGATGATCCCCGGAAAACTCATCGGCAACACCACCTGACGGAACACCTGCAAACGACTGGCGCCCAGCGTGGCGGAGGCCTCTTCGTAGGTACGGGCGACGCCGCGCATGGCGCTGGCGATCGGCAACACGGCCAACGGGAACGCGGTTTGCACCAGGCCCATCAGCACGCCGTTCTGGTTGTACAGCAGCATGATCGGTCGCTTGATCAGGCCCAGGCCCATCAGTGCCTGATTGAGCATCCCGCCCGGGCCGAGAATCACCAGCCAGCCGTAGCTTTGCAGCAGCAGGTTGACCAGCAATGGCAAGAGCACGGCGGCGAGGAAGATCCGGCGCACGAACGGTGAGGTCAGGCGCGACATGGTGTAGGCCACCGGGATCGCCAGCACGACGGCGATCACTGCGCTGATCAGCGCCAGACGCAAGGTCAGCAGCAGGGATTTCAGGTAGTACGGTTCCAGCAACTGGGCGTAGCTGGCCAGGCTGAACCCGGTCCATTCCGCGCCTTTGGTGCCCACGCTCATGCGCAGCACCAGCAGGCTGGCGGCAATCAGCACGCCCAGAAACAGCATCGACGGCGAGAGGAAAAACCAGGCGCGAGTCGTCGGCGAAACACCCCGATGGGCGCGCGCCGGAGCGGTAACGACCGGATGAGTCAGAGGTTGGTGTTCCATAGCAAGGGTCTCGTCAATGGAAAGCAGCAAGACTGAGATAAGGCAAAAACCTGTGGCGAGGGAGCTTGCTCCCGCTGGGTCGCGAAGCGGCCCTGATCATTCACCGCGCCCGTTCAGACAAAACGCGGTGTCAGGTTTCGCGGCTGCTACGCAGCCGAGCGGGAGCAAGCTTCCTCGCCACAATGGATCTTCAGACCTCAAGAATCAGGAAGAAAAGATTTCCGTGTAGCGACGAATCCATTGGTCATGCACGGAGGCCAGGAAGGCGTTGTCGTGCATGATCGCCTTCTCGGCAATCTGCTCTGGCGTGAGGATGTACGGGCTCTTGCGCGCTTCGGCGGAGATGATCGCCTTGGCGTTGACCGGGCCGTTGTAGATATCTTCAGCCATCTTGCCCTGCACCAGCGGGTCCAGAGAGTGGTTGATGAAGGCGTAGGTCAGGTCGGTATCGCCCGGACGATTCTTCGGCATTACCGAGAGCATCAGGTCGGTGTAGAAACCTTCCTTCATGCCGAACGTGGCACCCAGGCCGTAGGCCGGATCGCGGATCTGTTTCGGGAAGAACGCCGGGGCGTACAGGCCACCCATGTCCAGGGAACCGGTGCGGAACAGCTCGGCGATCTGGTTCGGGTTTTCACCCAGGGTCACCACACGGTCTTTCAGCTCGGCGAGTTTCTTGAAGCCTGGCTCGATGTTGTGCTCGTCACCACCGGCCAGTTTGGCGGCGATGATGATCAGGTCCATGGCCTCGGTCCAGTTCGGCGGCGGCAGGAAGATGTTCGGCGACAGCAGGGCAGCGTAACTGTCCGGCGCTTCCTTGATGGTGCGGGTGCTGTAGACCAGGCTGTTGCACCAGAGCAGGTAACCGATCCCGTGGCCGTTGGCGCCGGTGCGGTATTTCTCCGGGACGTCGACCAGGTTGGGAATGCGGTTGAGGTCGGGTTTTTCCAGCAGGTTGGCGGCGGCCAGGCCTTCGGCGCCGACGCCGGCCAGGGTGATGATGTCGTACTGCGGACGATCACCCGCGGCCTTGAGTTTGGCGACCATTTCCGAGGTGCTGCCGGTGCGGTCAGCGATGACCTTGCAGCCGTACTTGTCTTCGAAAGTCGCCGCAATGTTGCGCAGCGCAGCCAGGCCGGTGTCATCAGACCAGGTCAGCAAGCGCAGGGTCTTGCCCTGGAAACGGGTGTCGCTGGCATTGGCCTTGACGAAGGGCAAGCTCATGGCCGCCGCTGCAACCGAAGCCACGCCCACGGTTTTGATAAATTGACGTCTGTTCAGATCATGCTCGCCCATTACGGACTCCCTTTGTTTTTGTAGGTATAAGGCAGGTCGAAACTGTTGCATCCGCGCGGCCGGACCAGCGCTATCCCTCGTATTTTCGGGGGTTTGGCTGAACCAGTGAGTTCATCCTGAGGTCGTGCAAAAAAGCTGACTATCGATAAAAACTCATCGAAGCCATGACATCAGTGCATGCCTCTATACGAAGCATGCACTCACCTTTTTCGTGCCGTCAGACGGCGCGAATCACGTGTTTGATTTCCTGGAAAGCCTGCAAGCCCCACGGCCCCAATTCGCGGCCGATGCTGCTCTGCTTGTAGCCGCCCCAGGCGGTCTGCGGGAAGGCGTTGATCCACACAAGTCCCGCCTGCAAAGCGTTGGCGACCCGATCCGCCGCCTCGGCGTCGCGCGTCACCACGCTGGCGACCAGACCGAACTGGCTGTCGTTGGCCAGGGCAATCGCCTCGGCTTCGGTGGTGAAACTGCGCACACAGATCACCGGGCCGAAAATCTCCTCACACCACAACGCACTGTCGAGGGGCACTTCGGTAAAAATCGTCGGCTGCAAAAAATATCCGCGGGGCAGGTCTGCGGGGCGATTGCCGCCGCAAATCAGCTTGGCGCCGGCACTCAAACCGCGATCGATGTGACCGAGCACGCGCTGGTATTGCGCCTGATTGACCAGCGCGCCCATTTCCACGTTCGGGTCGAACGGGTCGGCAACGCGAATGGCTTCGGCGCGGGCCTTCAGGCGCAGGAGGAATTCGTCGGCCAGTTCATCGGCGACCAGCACGCGGCTGGTGGCCGAGCACATTTGCCCGGCGTTGAAGAAACCACCGCCGCAGGCCACTTCCACCGCCAACGCGATGTCGGCGTCCTTGAGCACCAGCAACGAAGATTTGCCACCCAGTTCGAGGCTCACGCCCTTCACGGTTTCGGCGGCGCGTTGCATCACTTGCACGCCGACCGCATTGCTGCCGGTGAAGGAAATCCTGGCAATGCGCGGGTCTGCCGAGAGGGGCGCACCCACTGCCAGGCCGGTGCCGCAGACCACGTTGAACACGCCCTTCGGCAATCCGGCGTCGGCGATGATCGCCGCCAGTTCCAGCTCCGGCAGTGGCGTCACTTCGGACGGTTTGAGCACTACGCAGCAACCGGCGGCCAGGGCCGGGGCGAGTTTCCACGCGGTGGTGACCATCGGGAAATTCCACGGCACGATCAGGCCGACCACACCGCACGGCTCGCGGCGCACACGGGCGCTGAAGTCATCGGTGGGCAACTCGACATTGCTGTCTTGTCTGGCATCGAGGCCTTCGGCCAGACCGGCGTAATACTCGAACGTGGCAATCACGTCATCGACGTCGATGGCCGCTTCGAACAGCGGCTTGCCGTTGTTGCTCGACTGCAACTGCATCAACTGCTCGCGACCGGCCTGCACGCCGGCGGCAATCTTGCGCAGGATCGCACCACGCTCGGTGCCGGTGGTATGCGACCAGGCCAAGAAGGCTTCGGTCGCTGCGTTCACGGCGTCATCGACGGCGTTTGCATCGCCGCCGTTCACGGTGGTCAGCAGCGCTTCGGTGGCCGGGTTGATCACGCGCAGATGTTCGCTGCCGGCCGACCATTTACCGTTGATGAACAAGCCATCCAGGGTGGTTGGAAAACTCATTTCGACACCGCCTTCATCCACTGGGTCTGATCGATTTCGATCAGGGTCGGGCCTTGGCGATCGGTAGCGCAGCGCAGTGCATTGCGCAATTGATCGACACCGTTGACCGCTTCAGCCGCGCAGCCCAGCGCCTTGGCGACGCCGATGAAGTCCGGGGTGTAGATGTCCACCCCAACCGGTTCGATGGCGCGGTTGACCATGTATTTCTTGATCTCTTCGTAGCCCTGGTTATTCCACAGCAGGACGATCACCGGCGTGCGCGCTTCAACGGCGCTGGCCAGTTCCGGCAGAGTGAATTGCAGACCGCCATCACCGATCAGACACACCACCGGAGGACGTGCGCCACTTTCAACGCTGCCGCCGAGCCAGGCGCCAATCGCCGCCGGCAAGGCGTAGCCGAGGGTGCCGTAGCCGGTGGACGAGTTGAACCAGCGGCGCGGGCGTTCCGGGTTGAAGGTCAGGTTGCCGGTGTACACCGGTTGGGTCGAATCGCCGACGAACACGGCGTCCGGCAATTCGTGCAGGACGGTTTCGAGGAAGCGGGTCTGGGCCAGGGTCGGGGCATCCCAGGTGGCGGCGAGGTCTTCACGCAGACGTGCGGCGCGGACCTGGCCCCAATCGTTGCGGCGCTCGGCCAGCGACTTGTGGGACAGCGCGCTCAACAAGGCTTGGGCAGCGTTGCGCGAATCGGCCACCAGGGCGACTGTCGGCGGGTAGTTGCGCACGGTCTGGTCAGGGTCGATGTCCACGCGCAACAGCGCACCGGGAATCTCGAAACCGCCGGCGAAGGTGACGTCGTAGTCGGTTTCCGCCAGTTCGGTGCCAATCGCCAGCACCACGTCGGCCTCGGCCACCAGGGCGCGGGTCGCGACCAGGCTTTGGGTCGAGCCGATCAGCAGCGGATGGCTGGATTCGAGCATGCCTTTGGCGTTGATGGTCAGGGCCACCGGCGCGTCGAGCAGTTCGGCCAGCTCCGTCAGTTCCGCGGCAGCATCGATGGCGCCGCCACCGGCAAGAATCAGCGGGCGCCTGGCGCCGGCGAGCAGGTCGGTCATGCGGCTGATCGCGCTTGGCGAAGCACCGGCGCGGTCGATGTTGACCGGCCGGCTGGCGAGCAGGTCATCGGCCTCTTCGACCAGCACGTCCAGCGGAATTTCGATGTGCACGGGACGCGGGCGACCGGCCTGGAACAGGGCAAAGGCGCGGGCCAATACACCCGGCAATTCGGACGCCGACATCAGGGTGTGGGAGAACGCTGCCACGCCACCGACCAATGCGCCCTGGTTCGGCAGCTCATGGAGCTTGCCGCGACCGCCGCCCAACTGGTTGCGGGTCTGCACGCTGGAGATCACCAGCATCGGAATCGAGTCGGCGTAGGCCTGGCCCATGGCGGTGGTGATGTTGGTCATGCCAGGGCCGGTGATGATGAAGCACACACCCGGTTTGCCGCTGGTGCGTGCATAGCCGTCGGCCATGAAACCGGCGCCCTGTTCGTGACGCGGAGTGACGTGGTTGATGCTCGAACGGGCCAGCCCGCGATACAGCTCCACGGTGTGAACCCCGGGAATGCCGAACACCTGCTCAACCCCGTAATCTTCGAGTAACTTGACCAATACTTCGCCGCACGTCGCCATGTCTTTTGCCCTTTTTGTTCGTTTGAGACGCCGGGCCTGCGCAGTGTTTATGATGAATGGGCAGGTCCAGGGATGGCCTCATTGGAACGGGCGACACGTAGCCGTAACAATGGATAAAAAGTCATACTAGCCATGTCCTCACGTCATACCTTGGATCCCAATGAAACGATTGCCTCCCCTGCCGGCGCTGCACACTTTTCTGATCACCGCGCAGTGCTGCAACTTCACCCGGTTCATCACCCAGGGCGCGGTGAGTCGGCAGATCGCCGGGCTGGAAGAACATCTGGGTTATGAGCTGTTCATTCGCCAGGCCCGCGGCCTGGATTTGACGGCTGAAGGGCGGGAGTGGCTGCCACGGGTGCAGCAGATTTTCGGCTTGATCGACGAGGCAGTCGAACAGATCGGCGAGAAGCGCGAAACCCTGCAACTCAAGGCACCGACCTGCGTGATGCGCTGGTTGTTGCCGCGTCTGTTGCAGTGGCAACGGGAGCGTCCGGACGTGCCCGTGGAATTGACCACCACGGTGAAGCACGGTGTGGATTTCCATCGCGAACAGTTCGATGCGGCGGTGATGTATGGCGCGCCACCGGACCGTGCGTTGACGTCTTATCTGCTGTTCGATGAGCAACTGACGCCGGTGTGTTCACGGCCGATGCTGGACGGGCCGATGGCGTTGCAGACACCGGCAGATCTGCAACAACACTTGCTGCTGCACCCGACACGGGATGAGCGCGACTGGAATGCCTGGTTGAAAGCGGCGGATCTGCAATTGAGCAACGTCAGCAAAGGCCAGCATTTCGAGACCCTGGACCTGGCGATGTCGATGGCGTCCCAAGGGACCGGTGTGGCGATCGGCGATTGGTCGTTGATCGGCGACGACCTGAGTGCCGGGCGGCTGGTCATGCCGTTTGAATTGAAGGTGAAGACGGGGTTGGCGTATTACCTGGTGTTCCCGGAGAAACCGGCACCTTCACCGCAGTTGCGCGAGTTGATGGGGTGGTTGGTAGCGCAGGCTCAGGCCCGCTGAGCGGACAAACTCCGTAGGAGCTGCCGAAGGCTGCTCCTACGGATGGGCGGTGTTTCTGGATCAGTAGCCGACTGTAAACCGCTGACGGGAATGCTTCGGCGCTTCCACTTCATCGATCATCGCAATCGCATAATCGGCGAAGGTAATCCAGCTGCGCCCTGCACCGCTCACCAGCAAATCGTCCTTGCCAATCCGGAACGTACCGGTGCGCTCACCTTCGACAAACTCCGCCGACGGCGACACAAAGGTCCAGTCCAGTTCGTTTTCCTGACGCAGGTTCTCCAGGAATTGAGCACCGGCACTGGCCTCGGTTTTGTACGCTTCAGGGAAACCTTTGCTGTCGATCACGCGAGTACCGTCCGGCAGCAACAGCGAACCCGCACCACCGACCACCAACAGACGTTTCACCCCGGCCTGTTTCACCGGCCCGATGACGGCGCGGGCTGGAAGGGTCGCAAAGTGCGCGGCGCTGATCACCACGTCATGACCTGCGACCGCCGCTTGCAACGCTTCGGCATCGAGGGCATCAACTTTCTTGCTGACGACTCCGGCACGCTGACCGATCTTCGACGTATCGCGGGCAATGGCCGTGACGCTATGGCCTCGGCGCAGGGCTTCTTCCAACAGCTGGCTGCCGGCACGGCCGGTGGCACCGATGATTGCGATGTTGCTCATGATGTTCTCCAGTTGGCTTGGGTGTATCTGAGGTAATCGGGTTTATGTGGCGAGGGAGCTTGCTCCCGCTCGGCTGCGAAGCAGTCGCAAAACCTGAGAATGCGATGTGACAGACCCACTGCAGGGGAGCGCTTTGCACTCCAGCGGGAGCAAGCTCCCTCGCCACAGATAATCCCGTGGTCACATAAACTCACTCACCCCACTTCATCTCGCCCTTGGCGACCTTGGCGCTCAGCTCCAGTGAGCTTTCTTCGCCGAGGGTCGGGAAGCGTTTTTTCACCGCAGCAATCAACGCCGCAGCGTCTTTGGCCTTGGCGGTTTCTTCGTCGAAGGCCTTGATGTAGTCCGCAGTGAATTGCACAGCGGCCAGGGAGCGCGCGCTCTTGCCGAGGTAATGACCCGGCACGAGAGTATTCGGTTTCAGGGTTTCAATGCTGTGCAGCGTAGCCAGCCAGTCGGTGTGGGATTGCGCGGTTTGGGTGTCGGCCATCCACACGTGAATGTTTTCCGCGACCATCACGCCCCCGACCACCGCCTTGATCGACGGGATCCACACAAAGGTGCGATCCGGTTGCTTGCCCTCCAGCCCCACCACCTGCAACTTCTGCCCTTCGAGTATCAGGCTGTCGCCCTCAAGCACGCCCGGCACGATGGTTCTGGCCGGTACATCGGCGCCCATTTTCGGGCCCCAGAACGCCAGTTTGCCGTCGACGGTTTTCTTGATGTGATCCACTGTCGCTTGCGAAGCGAGCACCTTGGCGTGGGGGAACGCAGCGGTCAGGGTGTCGAGGCCGAAGTAGTAATCCGGGTCACCGTGGCTGATGTAAATGGTGGTCAGTTGCTTGCCACTGGCGCGGATTTTTTCAACCACTTGCTCGGCCTGGGATTTGCCGAATTGCGCGTCCACCAGGATCGCGTCTTTCTCGCCACTGACCAGAACCGAGGTCACCGGGAAGATCGCCTTGTCGCCCGGGTTGTACACATCCAGTGTCAACGTCGATGCCGCCGCGTGAGCCGCGAAGCCAAGGGTGGCCGTGGCCAGCAAAATACGCTTGATGGAAGTGAAACCGATCATCTGTTGCTCCGTTGTCCGAGTGCCGTGCTTGGCGATGGAACAGAGCTTAGTTGCACGACTCAGTACAAAAAATGCGATGCTGGAACATAGTTTGTTTCTGAAATCGGGCAAATCATGGATCGTCTACAAGCAATGCGGGTGTTCGTCACGGTGGTCGACCTCGGTAGCCAGTCGGCCGCCGCCGATCATCTGGAGCTCTCACGGCCGGTGGTTTCGCGGTATCTGGCAGAACTGGAAGACTGGGTCGGCGCGCGCCTGATGCACCGCACCACACGCAAGTTGAGCCTGACCGCCGCCGGCAGTGAAATACTGCCGCGCTGTCGGCAGATGCTCGACCTGTCCACGGACATGCAAGCGGCCGTCAGCGAACCGGACGATGCGCCGCGTGGCCTGCTGCGAGTCAGCGTCAGCACCTCGTTCGGCCAGGCGCAATTGGCCGATGCGATGGCCGCCTACGTCAAGCGTTACCCCGGCGTCAGCATCGACCTGCAGATGCTCGACCGCACGGTGAACCTGGTGGACGAGCGCATCGACCTGGCGATTCGCACCAGCAATGACCTGGACCCGAACCTCATTGCGCGGCGGCTGACGGTCTGCCGCTCGGTGATCTGCGCCGCTCCCGCTTACCTGGACGAGCACCCGACGCCAATACGGGTGGAAGACCTGAGCCTGCACAACTGCCTGACGCACTCCTATTTCGGTAAAAGCCTGTGGCATTTCGAGCAGGACGGCGAACCGGTCTCGGTGCCGGTACAGGGCAACATCAGCGCCAACGAAGCCAGTACGCTGCTACGGGCAACGATGGCCGGTGCCGGGGTGGCGATGCTGCCGACTTATCAGGCCGGTGTGCACATCCACAGCGGCGAACTGATCCGCCTGCTGCCCCAGGCCGAACCACGCCAGATGAATATCTACGCGGTGTACGCCTCACGCAAACACATGCCGGCGGCACTGCGCAGCGTGCTGGATTTTCTGGTGCTCAGATTCCCCGAAGACCCAGCCTGGGATATCGGACTTTAAGAGGCCCGCTCCCACGGGGAACATCAGTGTTCTGAATGTCGGCCTACATGCGCAGAACGCGTGACTGGCAACTCACTGCCGCTGACCTATGCTGAAATAAGTACCGAAGGGTATTCGTTCAGAGGTCAACGCCATGAACATCAAAACAAGAAGATACCTCGCGATTTTCATCACCTGCGCGGCCACGCTGGCGCTGTATGGCACGGCGGCCTGGCGCGTCGAGCAGTTGCGACAACTGCCCCGTGAATACGCGAGCTGTAACTTCGAGCGTTGCATCCCCCACAACGCGACCCTCAACGCCCTTCGATAACGAAGCGGATCAGGCCTCGTTGTCCTGATCGGCCTTCAAGCGGTCGCGAAAAGCCTTGGGCGAGATCCCCACCCGGCGCCGGAACAGGCGCGTGAAGTTGGTCGGATCGGAAAACCCCAACACGTCGGACATTTCGTAAATGGTCATGCTGGTGTAGGTCAGCAAACGCTTGGCCTCCAGCAATTGCCGCTCGTGCATGATCTGCAACGCCGGTTGTCCCGCCAACTCACGGCAGGTGCCGTTGAGGTGCGACACGGAAATTCCCAGCCGATGCGCCAGGTCCTCGACCTTGACGTGTTGGCGATACGTCTCTTCCACCAGTTGGATGAACCCGTTGAGGTATTCCCGCGCACGCTGCGGACGTTGACTGGCGGAGCGACGTTGAAGCGCCTGACGGCTGACCCACACCATGATCACGCTGACCAGCGAATGCATGAGCATTTCCCGGGCCGGTTGATGGCCGGTGTACTCGTTCTGCAATGCAGAAAACAGACTGTTGAGGTACTCACCGTCATTGCCGGCCGGATAACTTTCGGCCTGGGCCAGGGCATTCACCGAGTTGCCCAGTTGCGCCTGGAGATGAGCGACCAGCGGCGCGGCCAGGGTCACGACAAACCCTTCGACATCCTCGGAAAAACGATAACCGTGCACCGATAACGGCGGCAGAACGAGGATCGCCGGTTCGCTCAACTGCGTGCGTTTGCCTTCGATTTCAAGCTCTGCCTGACCTTTGAACACGAAGAGCAACTGGCACAGATCGGCGTGGCGATGGGGTTTGATTTCCCACTGATGTTCGCGGCTGCGTTTGGAGATGGTTTCGCAGTGCAACAAGTCCGGGGTCGGCCATTCCAGGCTTTCACCATAGAGCTTGAACACCGGTATCGAAGGCAGGTCAGGCTTGTTCATAACTTCAATCCAGGCCTCGGAAGGTGGTGGGCGATAATCGCACCGATTGGCAGAATGTACAGCTATCGGCTCAGTTTTCACCTTCAATTGACAGACCCGCAAGTGAAAAATGCAAGCACTCGATCCATAAAAATAATTCACCGACTCTGGTCGCGTGGAGCTTGCGAGTCATAAAAACAATGAAAACGCTGAAAACCCAAATCGCCATCATCGGTGCCGGCCCGTCCGGATTGCTGCTCGGCCAATTGCTGCACAACGCCGGTATCGACACCCTCATCCTCGAACGCCAGACCCCGGACTATGTGCTCGGGCGAATCCGCGCCGGTGTTCTCGAACAAGGCATGGCAGAGCTGCTGCGTCAGGCCGGCGTCGGCCAGCGCATGGACGCCGAAGGGCTGGTTCACGGCGGCTTCGAACTGGCCCTCGACGGGCGTCGGGTGCACATTGATCTGCAGGCCCTGACCGGGGGAAAAACCGTGATGATCTACGGGCAGACCGAGGTCACCCGTGACTTGATGGCCGCTCGTCGGGAGGCCGGCGCGCAGACGATTTACGAAGCCGGCAACGTCGTACCCCACGGCATGAAAACCGATGAAGCCTTCGTGACGTTCGAAAAGGATGGCGAAACCTGGCGGCTCGATTGCGACTACATCGCCGGTTGCGACGGCTTCCATGGCGTGGCGCGGCAATCGATTCCCGCCGAGAATTTGAAGGTGTTCGAACGGGTTTATCCATTCGGCTGGCTTGGGATTCTCGCTGACACCCCCCCCGTCCACGATGAGTTGGTCTACGCCCGTCACGAACGCGGCTTTGCCCTGTGCAGCATGCGCTCGGCGACGCGTACCCGGTATTACCTTCAGGTTCCTGCCGACGAACACGTCGAGAATTGGTCCGATCAGCGTTTCTGGGATGAGCTCAAGTCCCGGCTGCCTGCTGCGTTGGCAGAGTCTTTGGTGACCGGGCCGTCCATCGAAAAAAGCATCGCGCCGCTGCGCAGTTTCGTGGTCGAACCGATGCAGTACGGGCGGATGTTTCTGGTCGGCGACGCCGCGCACATCGTGCCGCCCACCGGCGCCAAAGGCCTGAACCTGGCGGCGAGCGACGTCAGTACGTTGTTCAATATTCTGCTGAAGGTTTACCGCGAAGGCCGGGTCGACTTGCTGGAGAAGTACTCTGAGGTTTGCCTGCGCCGGGTCTGGAAAGCCGAGCGGTTTTCCTGGTGGATGACCTCGATGTTGCATCGCTTTGACGATCACGACGGGTTCAGCCAGCGCATCAGTGAGTCGGAGCTGGACTACTTCGTCAGTTCTGAGGCGGGTCGAAAAACCATTGCAGAAAATTACGTCGGACTTCCGTATGAGGCTATCGAATAGCCTCCTATCGACTTACACTGGCGAGCATCCCCGCTCGCCCATGCCTCTTGCGGGACCCTCACTGCCCGCAGGTTCTCCCGTGACCAATCTCAACCAGCCTGACACGCCCAAACCGGCCATTCGCAGCGTGCTGATCGCCCTGATGCTGGCGATTTTTCTCGGCGCACTGGACCAGACCATTGTCGCCGTATCGATGCCGGCCATTTCCGCGCAGTTCAAGGATGTCAGCCTGCTGGCCTGGGTGATTTCCGGCTACATGGTGGCGATGACCGTGGCGGTGCCGATCTACGGAAAACTCGGCGACCTGTACGGTCGGCGCACGTTGATGCTGTTCGGCATGGGGCTGTTCACGATGGCTTCGTTGTTCTGCGGCATGGCCCAGAGCATGGAGCAACTGGTACTGGCGCGGATTGTTCAGGGCATCGGTGCCGGCGGGATGATTTCGGTCAGCCAGGCAATCATCGGCGATATCGTGCCGCCTCGCGAACGGGGTCGCTATCAAGGTTACTTCAGCAGCATGTACGCGGTGGCCAGCGTGGCCGGTCCGGTGCTCGGCGGTTACATGACCGAATACCTGTCGTGGCGCTGGGTGTTCCTGATTAATCTGCCACTGGGCCTGGGGGCGTGGCTGGTGGCCAATCGCACGCTGGTGGGGCTGCCCGTACCACAGCGCAAGCCGATCATCGATTACCTTGGCACGCTGTTAATGATCATCGGCCTGACGGCCTTGTTGCTCGGTATCACCCAGTTCGGCCAGGGGCATTCGTGGCGCAGCGCCGAAGTGTTGGGCTTGCTGGGTTGTGCGGTGGTGGTCCTGGCCTTGTTCGTCCGGCATGAGCGCCGTGCGCAGGAGCCGTTGCTGCCCATGCACCTGTTCGCCAACCGCAATGCGATCCTGTGCTGGTGCACAATTTTCTTTACCAGTTTCCAGGCGATCTCGCTGATCGTGCTGATGCCGTTGCGCTTCCAGAGCGTGACGGGCGCCGGGGCTGACAGTGCCGCGCTGCACCTGTTGCCCTTGGCCATGGGATTGCCGATCGGTGCGTATTTCGCCGGGCGGCGGACCTCGGTGACCGGGCGCTACAAACCGATGATCCTCACCGGTGCCATCCTGATGCCAATGTCGATTCTCGGCATGGCGTTCAGTCCGCCCCAGGCGGTGGTGCTCAGCAGCTTGTTCATGGTGCTCAGCGGTATCGCCTCTGGCATGCAGTTCCCGACCTCACTGGTCGGGACACAGAATTCAGTGGAGCAACGGGACATCGGCGTCGCGACCAGCACCACCAACCTGTTCCGTTCCCTGGGCGGTGCGGTGGGGGTGGCGTTGATGTCGGCGCTGTTGCTGGCGTTGCTGCAAGACTCGAGTTTCGCACACCTGGCTGGCTCGACACTGATTGCCGAGGGCCGTTCGGGGAACGTCTTGCTGGACGGCCTGAACGCAGCGCCGGGGGATGCGCAGGACGCCTTGCGCGCTGAGCTGCTGCTGACCTTCCGGCATTTATTGATGGTCAGTGCAGCGGTGTCGTTGCTGGGGTTGGCGGCGGCGATTGCCATGCCGAACCGGGTGTTGCGGGGGCGCGAAGACAAGGCTCGATAGATAGACCGAGTCGCCTGCAATCACGAGCAGGCTCGCTCCCACACTTGATCTCTGTCGCACACAAAGCTGTGATCACTGGAGATCTACTGTGGGAGCGAGCCTGCTCGCGATTGCGGTCTGTCAGTCACCACCATCAAGGGCTGTAATACCCGACCGCCACCAGAAAATGCCCGACCTTTTTCAGGTACGCATGCTTGTTCTCGATCTTGCCGGTCACCGGGTTTTTCCACCGATATTCGTATTCGCCATAATCCTGTTCAGCCATCAACCCCAGGATCGGCTCGCCCACCGGCTTGCCTTCAGGGTCCTTGATCTTGCCGAAATCGGTATTGATCAGCCGCAGGTTGGTGCCGTGCGCGACATAGCGCTGGGTGTCCAGGTCGACGACGAACACATACAGGTCATCCTGCAAATAACCACCCTTGAGTGAGTTGATGGCGGTGAGCGTGCCCTTCTCGTCCCTGGCCAGGTCGGTTGCCGCTTTGTTCAGCAGCGCCATCGCCTGCTCCGCCGACGCCCGTGGCAGGTAATAACCCACTGCCAGAATGCGCTGGCCGATCCGTTGGTAGAACACATGCTTGCGTTCGACCTTGCCGTCTGACCAGTTCTGCCAGCGATATTCCGCCTGCTGGATGCCATTGCCCTCCGGCACTTTCAACGCGTCCTTGAAGGCTTTCTGCACATCCGGGCCGAGCACCTCAGACACATCGCGCCCGATCAACGCCGAAGACGGCCCGCCGCTGGCGAGCATCACACCTTTGGTATCGACGACGAACACGTAGCGGTCCTTGTCGACAAACTCGCCCTGGCGGCTGAAGGCCGCGAACGCCTTGTCACCGTTGTCGTGGTAGTAGGCCAGGGCTTTTTCCAGCAAGGCGATGGCGGCCTGGCTGTCATCCTTCTCGGTCCCGGCAGCTTGAGCCTGCCCCAGACACAGCAACAGCATCCCGCCCAGCAGGGCCAACCTGTGCAAAAACCCCATTGCGCATTCCTCATTCTTGTCGATGTTTCAAGAGCGTAGACGGCTTGGGGATATGTACGAACATTCAGGGAACGGTGTGAGGGTGGGGAGCTGAGGTTTTTGTGGCGAGGGAGCTCGCTCCCGCCGGCCGATCCGCGTCCGGGCGCAGCAGACGCAAATCAGGCACCGCGGATTATCTGAAAATACGCGGTGGATGCTTTGGGGCGGCTTCGCCCCAGCGGGAGCAAGCTCCCTCGCCACACGTATTCGCGTGCAGGGTTATTGCGCTCGGGCACGCAACTGCTGCTGCAAATTCTGGATCTGCGCCTGCAGGGTGTTGATGTTGCGGGTGACAGAAGCACGGAAAGCGTCGAACTCGGCCGTGCTGGACGAGGCAGGCCCGGCGGCCGGGCGGTTGTCCTGTTCGCTTTTGAGCACAATCATGTCTTGTTCCAGACGTTCAATGGCGGCGCTCGGGTTGCCTTGTTTTTTCAGCGCAACGATGTCGGCACCGAGGCTTTTCAGCTGAGCGTCGAATTTGTCAGTGTCCGCCGGCGCGCTTTTCAGGGCGGCCAGTTCACCGCTCAGGGCTTTGACCTGGGCCTGCAATTGCGTGTTGGCGGTCTGGTGCTCGGTGTTCTGGGCGGTGGCTTGCGCCAGGCGCTTGTCCAGATCGGCGGTTTGCGCGGTCATTTGCGCCAGGCGCTTGTCCAGGTCGGAAGTCTGGCCGACAACGCCCTGCTGCTGCTTGCTCTGATCCTGGAGTTTGCTTTCCAGCTGCTTGATCTGCAGTTTCAGTGCTTCGCTGTCGCTGGTGACGTTGGTCTGGCTGGCGACGACCTTGCCGGAAATGTCCTGCAAGCGCCCCGCCGCATCCTCACTGATGCGCGCGAAACTTTCCTGGGTCGCCACCAGTTGCTGTTCCATCAGCGAGATCTGCTGGAAGCTCCACCAGGCAAGGCCGGCGAAGGCAAAAAACAAGGCGCCGACCAGTGCCCACAACGGGCCGGTGCTGGCAGACTTGACCTTGACCACCGGCGGGGTGCGCGAATGCACGGCGGTGCGGGCGGAGGGCACAAAATCATCGTCGTCGAGGCTGTCGGCACGCAGGCTCGGTACATCGTCGAAGTCGTCGTTGGCATCGTTACGCATGGACATTGAGTCAACCTTTGTGGAACGCGGTGATGGCTTGATGGGGCGAAGTATAAACCCGTCAGCCGCATCGATTGACCCTTGATTCCCGGACTCGGTTCAGTATCGGGACTGCCTGTGTGTCAGCGAATGTCCTGAGCCTTCCACCAGCCGCAGAATTCATCGAGGGCGGTCCAGAGACTGACCTTCGGATCGTAGTCCAGATAATGCCGCGCGCGGCTGATGTCCAAGGTGAAATTTTTGTTCATCACCTGCATGCCCAGGCGCGACAGGGTTGGCTCGGGACGACCCGGCCAGAGCTTGCACATGCCCTCGTTGAGCGCCGCCACGGTGTAGGCCAGGCCGTAGGAACGGTAGCGGGTCACCTGTGGGACATCCATCTTGCGCATGACGTAATTGACCACGTCCCACAACGGGATCGGCGTTCCGTTGCTGATGTTGTAGGCCTTGCCCAACGCCGATCCGCCGGCCAGCAAACTGCTGAGCAACGCCTCGTTGAGGTTTTGTACGCTGGTGAAATCGACTTTGTTCAAACCGTTGCCGACAATGGCCAGCCGCCCCTTGCGTTGCATCGTCAGCAGACGCGGGAAGATGCTCATGTCGCCCGCACCGGTCACGAAGCGCGGACGCAGGGCCAGGGTTTCGAGGCCGAATTCCTGGGCACCGAAGACCTTCTGCTCGGCCAGGTATTTGGTCGCGGCGTAGGGATGTTTGAAGCGCTTGGGGACCTGCTCTTCGGTCAACCCGAGGTGATCGCGGCCATCGAAGTAGATCGACGGCGAGGACAAGTGCACCAGCCGCCGGACACGCTGTTTCAGGCAGGCTTCGACGATGTTTTCGGTGACCTGCACGTTGCCCAGATGAAAGTCCTGATAACGTCCCCACACGCCTACAGCGCCGGCGCAATGCACCACGGCTTCGACGTCGGAACACAGGTTGCGCGCCAGTTCCGGGTCGCTCAAGTCACCCTGAACGAACTCGGCGCCTCGGCGCACCAGGTGTTCGACGCTTTCGGCCCGGCGACCGTTGACCCGCACGTCCAGGCCCTGCTCCAGGGCGAAACGCGCAAAGCGTCCGCCGATGAAGCCGCTTGCGCCGGTGACCAGAATCTTCATGTAGTGCTCCGAATATTTCGTTTTGCGTAGTGCGTGAGGTCTTGACGCTGCCGGTCAGTCCAACGGCACCAGCCATTGCTTCGACGAGCGCACCAATTGATCGGTCAGCAACCCCAGCAACTGACCGCCATTGCGCCAATGATGCCAGTACAGCGGCACATCGATGGGCTTATCTGGCAAAAGCTCGCGCAAAACCCCGCGTTCCAGCTGATCGCGCACCTGCAATTCAGGCACCAGCCCCCACCCCAGGCCGGCTTCGGTCAGGCGAATGAAGCCTTCGGACGACGGGCACAAATGGTGTTCGAAACCGCCATCTACGCCGAGGGACGCGAGGTAGCGATGCTGCAGGAAATCGTCCGGGCCAAAGACCAGCGCCGGCGTTTTCGACAACTGATCGGCGCGAACGCCTTGCGGAAAATGCCGGGCGATGAAGGCCGGGCTGGCCAATGCGCGATAACGCATGGCGCCCAACAGAACGCTGCGCGCCCCGGCGACCGGACGTTCGCTGGCACAGACACACGCCGCCACTTCGCCTGCGCGCATGCGTTTGAGGCCGACGGTCTGGTCTTCGACCACCAGATCCAGCAACAGGTGTTGTTCGGCGCAAAAATCTCCGACCGCTTCGGCCCACCACGTGGCGAGGCTGTCGGCGTTCAGGGCGATGCGCAGACGTTCCGGCAGGCCTTCTTCATCCAGCGCCGGAACCAGGGTTTGCAGGTCCCGCTCCAGGAGGCGCACCTGCTGCACATGGTTGAGCAAACGCCGACCGATTTCAGTCGGCGCCGGCGGTGTCATCCGCACCAGCACCGGTTGGCCGACCCGCGCTTCCAGCAGTTTGATGCGCTGGGAGATCGCCGATTGCGACAAGCCGAGCACTTGGGCGGCGCGTTCAAAACCGGCCTGCTCGATCACGGCGGCCAACGCGGAAAGCAATTTATAGTCGAACATCAGTTTTCCTAATGAGCGATCAGCATGATTGGTTTTTCTTATACCGCTTGTGGACGGAGAATGGCCAGCAAGAACTCTTGAGCAAGGAACACCGACATGGCTGGCGAAACTTCATTGGCAACGCTTTTGCGCAGCATGAGCCCGCAACTCAACGCTGGCGAGTATGTGTTCTGCACGTTGCGCGACGGCCATTTGCCGCCGGGTCTTGAGATCATCGGCAGTTTTCGCGAGCAGGAAGGCCTGACGGTGATTCTGGAACGCTCCCAGGCCGAGAAGGCCGGTTTCAGCTTCGACTACGTTGCCGCCTGGATCACCCTGAACGTGCACTCCGCGCTGGAAGCCGTCGGCCTGACCGCCGCCTTCGCCACGGCATTGGGCCAGGCCGGTATCAGCTGCAACGTGATCGCCGGTTATTTCCACGACCATTTATTCGTCGGCCAGGCCGATGCCGAACGCGCCCTGCACGTGTTGCGGGATCTGGCAGCGAACGCGGAGTAAATCCTTATGTGGCAAAGCTATGTAAACGGCCTGTTGGTGGCCGCGGGGCTGATCATGGCGATCGGCACTCAGAACGCGTTTGTGCTGGCCCAGAGCCTGCGGCGTGAACATCACCTGCCGGTGGCGGCGCTCTGCGTGACGTGCGATGCGTTGCTGGTGGCTGCCGGCGTGTTCGGTCTGGCCACCGTGCTGGCGCAAAATCCGACATTGCTGGCGGTGGCCCGTTGGGGCGGCGCGGTGTTCCTGATCTGGTACGGCAGCCTCGCGTTGCGCCGGGCCTTCTCGAAACAGAGCTTGCAACAGAATGAAAACCAGACCGTACGTTCACTGCGCGCCGTGCTGCTCAGCGCCTTGGCGGTCACCCTGCTCAACCCGCACGTTTATCTGGATACCGTATTGCTGATTGGCTCCCTTGGCGCACAACAGACCGAGCCTGGTGCCTATGTCGTGGGCGCGGCCAGTGCGTCGTTGCTGTGGTTCTTCACGTTGGCGCTGGGCGCTGCATGGCTGGCGCCGTGGCTGGCTCGGCCGAGCACCTGGCGGATTCTGGATCTGTTGGTCGCCGTGATGATGTTCACCGTAGCCTTTCAATTAATCATCGTCTCCTGATTATTCCAAAAGGCTCTGGAACCTCTATTCCACACAGTTGTTGCGTGGTTATGCCGCACCCCCGGTGCTATGATCCGGTTCGATGCGCCGCAAAGAGTACAAACTCCCCGGCGCTTGTCTGGCCGCCCGTGATCGGCCTTGCGACCACCGCAACTGACCTGATTAGGAGAATCATCATGGCTTTCGAATTGCCGCCGCTGCCCTACGCACACGATGCCCTGCAGCCGCACATTTCCAAGGAAACCACGACAAGCACCACAACACCTACGTCGTGAACCTGAACAACCTGGTGCCAGGCACCGAGTTCGAAGGCAAGACCCTGGAAGAAATCGTCAAGTCTTCCTCGGGTGGCATCTTCAACAACGCCGCTCAGGTCTGGAACCACACTTTCTACTGGAACTGCCTGGCGCCAAACGCCGGCGGTCAACCAACCGGCGCACTGGCTGAAGCCATCAACGCAGCCTTCGGTTCGTTCGACAAGTTCAAAGAAGAATTCAGCAAAACCTCCATCGGTACCTTCGGTTCCGGTTGGGGCTGGCTGGTGAAAAAGGCTGACGGCTCCCTGGCCCTGGCCAGCACCATCGGCGCCGGCAACCCGCTGACCAGCGGCGACACCCCGCTGCTGACCTGCGACGTCTGGGAACACGCTTACTACATCGACTACCGCAACACGTAGAAGCGTTCTGGAACCTGGTCAACTGGAAATTCGTGGCTGAGCAGTTCGAAGGCAAAACCTTCACCGCTTAAGATCGACGCCAGTCAAGAAACCCGGCTTTTGCCGGGTTTTTTTTGGGTTTTGGAATGCCTGCCGAATTCGAGTACAGCCGAAGAATATCTGTCCTCTGTCAGGTCGTCATCGCTGGCAAGCCAGCGCCCACAAGGTCCGAGGACACCCGCGAAAATCGGGCCGCCCTCACAAGCAGTCTCGTCCCCGCACAAAGGCCGATTTCCCACAATGAAACCAGCCTTCCCCCCCTTGCCCCACCGCCATAGCCGTCTAACATCAACCAAATGGAAAATATCTCTACCCTCCCCTCAAGTTGAAGGACTCGACTACCGACACAGTACTAATAGGACAAATACTCCAGGCAACAGCATTTCGGCCAACCCACAGGCAAATTCCCCTGTGTTTGATTGTCCCTTTGACTGCCATCACGGGATTGCCAATACTCATGGCAACTTGATGCTACCTGCACGGAACAAGGAATGACTCTTTGAAGCTGGAACTCAAGAACAGCTTGTCGGTAAAGTTGCTCCGGGTCGTGCTCCTGTCGGCATTGATCGTCGGCGTGGTCTTGAGCTGCGCGCAGATCGTTTTCGATGCCTATAAAACACGCCAGGCCGTGGCCAGCGATGCCCAGCGCATCCTCGACATGTTCCGCGACCCCTCGACCCAGGCCGTCTACAGCCTGGACCGGGAAATGGGCATGCAGGTGATCGAAGGCCTGTTCCAGGACGACGCTGTGCGCCAGGCCTCCATCGGCCATCCCAATGAAGCCATGCTCGCGCAAAAATCCCGCGACCTGCAGCAATCCAGCAGTCGCTGGCTGACCGACCTGATCCTGGGCAAGGAACGCACCTTCACCACTCAACTGGTGGGTCGCGGCCCCTACAGCGAGTACTACGGCGACCTGAGCATCACCCTCGACACCGCCACGTACGGCGAGGGATTTATCGTCAATTCGGTGATCATCTTCATTTCCGGTGTATTGCGGGCCCTGGCCATGGGGCTGGTGCTGTATCTGGTCTATCACTGGCTGCTGACCAAACCGTTGTCGCGGATCATCGAGCACCTCACCGAAATCAACCCGGACCGCCCGAGCGAGCATAAGATTCCGCAGCTCAGGGGCCACGAAAAAAACGAACTGGGCATCTGGATCAACACCGCCAACCAGTTGCTCGAATCCATCGAACGCAACACGCACCTGCGCCACGAAGCGGAAAACAGCCTGCTGCGCATGGCCCAATACGACTTCCTCACCGGTCTGCCGAACCGCCAGCAACTGCAGCAACAACTGGACAAGATTCTCGTCGACGCCGGCAAGTTGCAGCGGCGGGTTGCGGTGCTGTGTGTCGGCCTCGATGACTTCAAGGGCATCAACGAACAGTTCAGCTATCAGACCGGCGACCAGTTGCTGCTGGCCCTGGCTGATCGCCTGCGGGCCCACAGCGGTCGCCTCGGCGCCCTCGCCCGCCTCGGTGGCGACCAGTTCGCCCTCGTTCAGGCCGATATCGAACAACCCTACGAAGCGGCCGAACTGGCCCAGAGCATTCTCGATGATCTCGAAGCGGCGTTCGCCCTCGATCATCAGGAAATTCGACTGCGCGCCACCATCGGCATCACCCTGTTCCCCGAGGACGGTGACAGCACCGAGAAGCTGCTGCAAAAGGCCGAGCAGACCATGACCCTGGCCAAGACCCGCTCGCGCAACCGTTATCAGTTCTATATCGCCAGCGTCGACACTGAAATGCGTCGCCGTCGCGAGCTGGAAAAAGACCTGCGCGACGCCCTGGCGCGCGACCAGTTCTACCTGGTCTACCAACCGCAGATCAGCTACCGCGATCATCGGGTAGTGGGCGTCGAAGCATTGATTCGCTGGCAGCATCCCGAACATGGGCTGGTGCCACCGGACCTGTTCATCCCGCTGGCCGAGCAGAACGGCACCATCATCGCCATCGGCGAATGGGTGCTGGATCAGGCCTGCAAACAATTGCGCGACTGGCATGACCAGGGTTTCACCGACCTGCGCATGGCCGTGAACCTGTCCACCGTCCAGTTGCACCACGCCGAACTGCCGCGAGTGGTCAACAACCTGCTGCAGATGTACCGCCTGCCACCCCGCAGCCTGGAACTGGAAGTCACCGAAACCGGCCTGATGGAAGACATCAGCACCGCCGCCCAGCACCTGCTGAGCCTGCGTCGCTCCGGCGCGCTGATCGCCATCGACGACTTCGGCACCGGGTACTCATCGCTCAGTTATCTGAAAAGCCTGCCACTGGACAAGATCAAGATCGACAAGAGCTTCGTTCAGGACCTGCTCGATGACGACGACGATGCGACCATCGTCCGGGCCATCATTCAGTTGGGCAAGAGCCTGGGCATGCAGGTCATTGCCGAAGGTGTGGAAACCATCGAACAAGAGGCCTACATCATCTCTGAAGGCTGCCATGAAGGTCAGGGCTACTTCTACAGCAAACCGCTGCCGGCGCGAGAACTGGGCGCTTACCTGAAACAGGCCCAGCGCAGTAATGCCGCGATCCTCTGAACCTGTGGCAGGGAGCTTGCTCCCGCTGACTGGCAAAGCCGCCCCAAATCCTGCCCCCACGGTTCTGACAGAAAATTCCAGTCGACCTGATTACGACTGTTGCACTTTCCAGCGGGAGCAAGCTCCCCTCGCCACAGTGATTGCCAGCTGATGCAGGTCATGCTGCTGGCATTCATTCGTGTGAATAAGACATATTTACAAGCACAACCCTTTACAGATAATGCGAAAGATTTGCATTATGTCGCAGTTTCGCGCGCTTGCTGCGCCATTCCACCCCCCTTTCGAAGCAGGATGTTCGCCATGATTCGTATGCCTCTGGCTACCGCCAGTCTGTTGGCCATCGCTATTTCCCTCGCCGGTTGTGGCGAAGGCAAAGACAA
>LNAP01001966.1_pt1 | contig 31721 bp, 28 predicted proteins | sample 602601 | NCBI WGS metagenome assembly LNAP01 (sample SAMN02440304, study PRJNA202911) | soil metagenome | biome: Subtropical and temperate rainforests or woodlands; isolation source: soil samples (1 kg each in a 20% v/v slurry with milli Q water) were... ...
GCTTTTACAAATTCCTGTATCACCTTACGACCGTAATGTTTGGGGTCTTTGATCTGGCTGTAAAGCTTGCCGTCAGAGAATGTCCCGGCACCGCCTTCGCCGAACTGCACGTTAGATTCAGGATTCAATTTGTTTTTACGCCACAGACCCCAGGTGTCTTTGGTACGCTCGCGCACTGCTTTGCCGCGCTCCAGCACAATCGGCTTAAAGCCGGATTGCGCCAGAATCAATGCGGCAAAAATTCCGGCTGGACCAAAGCCGACCACAACCGGGCGTGGCTTAACACTTAATCCCTCCCCATTTAAGGGGGAGTGCTGGGGTGGGGGTAAAAGTGCTCCATCAGCCGCAGTTGCCACGAACTTATATTCAGTATCAGGTGCCGGTTTAATGTGCGCATCTTTGCGGAATTTGGCCAGAATTTTGGCCTCGTTTTTGACGGTTACATCCAGGCTGTAAACATAGAGAATGGCGTGTGATTTGCGCGCATCTACACCGCGTTTAAAAATATCGAAGTGAATCAGGTCACTTTCCGGAATTTCCAGTCGCTTTAAAAGTGCAGCTTTGATTTCATCGGCCTGATGGGTGAGTGACTGCGCGTTCTCGACCGGCAGTTTTATTTCAGTGATACGTAACATATTTGATTCCTTGGATAGTATTTATCTATCAATAGTGTTTATAGCAATTCTGTAATTCTACACTAGCGGTTGGTGAGATTAAATTTCCAGATTCAACAGCCAGTTATCGGTTTCTTCTCGGTCAGTGACCACTTGTCCAGCGCATTGAGTATAGCCATCAGCGTAGGCAGGTCGCGGCGCAGGTAGCGCAGGCAGTAGTCCACCACTTCATCCGGCAACTTCATGCCGCGTTCTTTAGCATGCGTTTTCAGTGCTTTTGCTTTTTCTTCATCTGAGAGCGGATGTAACTGGTAGACCAGCCCCCAAGCCAGCCGGGTGGCTAGGTCGTCACGTAGTCCCATCTGTGTTGGCGCCGCATTGCCGCTGGTAATCAGAATGCCGCCGGATGCGCGTAGCTGGTTGAAGTAATTAAATAACTCGATTTGTGCTTCTTCATCCAATGTATGCACGTCATCAACTACACTCAGAGGCAGATTACGTGCAAGTGCCAAATCGTTGCAGGCTTGCAGCAAGTGACTTTTGCCGCTACCGGGTGCGCCCCACAGATAGATAAAACGCGCCTCAATTGCGCCATCTATAGCCATTTTCAGGCTATGCAAGGCTTCTTCATTGCTGCCTGCGATAAAGTTATCAAGCGTAGCGGGCGCCAACGGTTGAATGTCTAAAAGTAACTGTTTCAAACTAAATTAACCATTGTAAAGATTGCTGGAAAGGTAGCGTTGCCTTGCGTGCCTGAACCCGACAGCAATGGCTGCGGAAACAGGTAGTGCCAGCAGTACGCCGGTAAAGCCGAATAATTGGCCGCCTGCCATCAGGGCAAAAATCACGACCAATGGATGAAGCCCGATACGGTCGCCCACTAGATAAGGGGTTAATATCATGCTCTCCACGATCTGGCCGAGACCAAATACAATCATGATTGGAATCAGGTCATTAAAATTACCGAACTGTAACAGGCCAGAAAGCGTTGCCAGCCCGAGTCCGAGGCCAATGCCAAGATACGGTACAAAGCCCAGTAAGCCGGATAGAACGCCTATTGGCAGCGCAAGCTCTAAGCCTGCCATCCATAAGCCTGTGGCGTAAAACACACTCATAAGCAGCATGACTGCGAGTTGACCGCGCAGAAATTCAGCCAGCACCGCGTCAATATCGCTGGCGATTTCTACGGTTTTTGCCAGCATTTTTCTGGGTAATAAATGGTTGATTTTAGTAATAATCAGGTTCCAATCTACCAGCAGGTAAAACAGCACCAGTGGAATTAGAATCAGATTAGCCAGCCAGCCTATGATTGCCAAGCCATGGCTACCAATACCCAGTGCGATTTGTTTGGCAAAGTTACCGGCGGTTTGCCAGTTCTCAGTCACAATCTGCTGGATCTGTGCATAGTCGATATTAAGTGCAACGTCAAAATTTTTCAGCAGCCATGGCTCGAGAAAGTTTTTCACAGTGTTGAAGTAGACCGGCAGTTTTTGTGAGATCAGCAAAAATTCTTTTTGCATCAATGGCACAACAATTACCAGCATAAGCAGTAGCAGGGCGAGCAAAAGCAGCATTACGATTAAGGTTGCGATGATGCGGCTTGGACTATAGCTTAGTTTGTTGTTAAAAAAAGAGAAGTGCAGCGCATCAATCCTATTCACGAGCGGATTGGTAATGTAGGCCAGGATAGCTGCGATTAAAAATGGCGTCAGTATCGGCCCTAACAGGTAAATAAGCCCGCAGACGGCTAACCCGGTAATCCACCAAAGGTAATGTGTGCGGTTATCCATTTGTTAAGTTCACCATTCTTTTGATTATTATGGAATTTTGATATGCCTGAAATTTCGGTTAATCGGGCATTTCGGTTAAAATAGCATTATAACGACAGAACACAATTTTAGTAGAAAGCGAGAACGCACTTGAGCGCCAATAATTCAGATAAAACTTCTATCAGCTACCGCGATGCCGGGGTAGATATTGAAGCGGGCGATGCCTTAGTTGAGCAAATTAAACCTTTTGCCAAGCGCACCATGCGTCCGGAAGTGCTAGGGGGTATTGGCGGCTTCGGTTCACTATTTGCGGTGCCGAAAAAATTCAAAGAGCCAATTCTGGTTTCCGGTACTGATGGCGTTGGTACTAAATTAAAACTCGCTTTTGAATTGAATAAACATGACACCGTGGGTATCGACCTGGTAGCCATGAGCGTCAATGACATTCTGGTGCAGGGTGCCGAGCCATTGTTCTTTCTGGATTACTTCGCATGTGGCAAGCTGGAAGTGGGCGTTGCCGCGCAGGTCATTAAAGGTATTGCTGAAGGCTGCGAGCAATCCGGCTGTGCATTGGTGGGCGGTGAAACTGCAGAAATGCCAGGCATGTACCCGGCAGGCGAATACGATCTGGCAGGTTTTGCTGTTGGCTGTGCCGATAAATCCAAACTGATTGATGGCACCACGATTGCTGCCGGTGACGTAGTGCTGGGCTTGGCATCAAGTGGTGCGCACTCAAACGGCTATTCACTGATTCGTAAACTGATTGAAAAATCAGGTATCGATTTTGAATCAGACTTCCACGGCAGAAAATTCAAAGATGTGGTGATGGAGCCTACACGTATTTACGTGAAATCATTGCTGCAACTGATTGAAGCTTTGCCGGTAAAAGGCATGGCGCATATTACCGGTGGCGGTATTACCGAGAATATTCCACGCGTGCTGCCGGCAGGTTTGACTGCTGAAATCAGGGCTGATGGCTGGCAGTTGCCGCCATTGTTCCAGTGGTTGCAGGCACAGGGTAATATCGTACCGAGCGAACTGTACAAAACTTTCAACTGCGGTATCGGCATGGCGGTGATTGTGGCTAAAGAGCATGTAGCGCAGGCGAGACAATTGCTGGAAGCCTCCGGTGAAACCGTATTTGAAATCGGTCATATCCGTGCCCAAAACGCAGGTGAAGCGCCAACCATTGTTGTTTAGTGATTTGCTTGGTAATAAAACGCCACGTAACGAAACCTCTGCTGGCGCGTTAGATTGATGTGTTTGTTAAATTAAAGGAAATCTTGTGTTTAATCACATCAAATTATTAAGCTTTGCAGTTTTATTATTGGCGACATCAGCTATGGCGGAGCCGGCAGCATTGTCTAATGCTGCCCTGCCTAAACGCATTCAGACGGTCTATGAAGTGACAAAAAATGGTCAGCCGTTTGCAAAAGTACAAGAGCAGTTTGCAATCAATGGCAGCACTTACAAAGTTGAGAGCGTTACCAAAGGTATCGGTGTTTATGCGCTGTTTGGTGAGCGCGTATTGACCAGTAGCGGTGAAGTTACTGCACAGGGGCTAAAGCCAGGCCATTTTGAGCTGCGTCAGGGTGATAATGCCAAGAAGGCGTTGCTGGCTGATTTTGACTGGGCTAAACAGAATCTGCGCATGACGGTAAAAGGCAAGCTGAAAGAAGCGCCGCTCACTCTCGGTACGCAGGATCTGGCGAGTTTTGCTTACCAGTTCATGTACATGCCTAAACCGCTAAAAGGTGATATCACGGTAACGCTGACAACCGGCAAAAAACTGAATCAGTATCAATATCATATTAAACCTGAGTCTGAAGTGGTTGCCAGTGCGGGTGTGCAATATAAAACACTGCATCTGGCGCCGCCAGCACAAGATACAGAAGAGACCAAGGAGCTATGGCTCGCTGCCGATTATCATTATGTACCGGTCAAGATTTTGATGGTGGATGATAACGGGCAGAAGCTGGAACAGATATTAACCGAGTTACATATCGAGTAAAGGAATCATGAAAATTCATTTTTCATGATTCCTGTAACCTGACGATAAAAAACATTTAAGAAAATTTAAGTAAAGAAAAATATGACGCCAAATCTAATCCGCCAAGCAGCTGTAGTTTTATCTAATCTGCTCACATTCAGCAGCCCTGCGGACGCTAAATTAAGCGAATTCTTTCGCAACAATAGAGACTTAGGCACCAAAGAGCGCGCGTTTGTTGCAGAGAGTGTTTACGGAGTTTTGCGACGTTTACGTTTTTTGAGCACCGTAACTGCTAATGAAGAAGATGATCCGGATGATGCACGTAAACTGATTTTGGCGTACCTGCTGCGCGTACAGGGCATGAGCATCCGCGAACTGGAACCCATGCTCAATGAGCAGCAAAAAGAATGGGCACATATGATCAAGGCAAAGTCTACCGAGAATTTGCCACTTGCAGTGCAGGCTGATGTGCGCGACTGGCTGTGGGATAAGCTGGTTGCGCAATATGGCGAGAAAGAGGCGCTTACCATTGGCCGCAGCATGCATGAACAGGCGACGCTGGATCTGCGCGTGAACACGATCAAAGGTAATCGTGATGAGGTGTTGGCAAAATTCATCACCGAGAATACTTCAGGTGAAACCAACATTACAAAAACACCTTATTCACCGATCGGTATCCGCATGCCTAACCGCATGAACATCGGCCGCCACATATTGTTTACCGAAGGCAAAATTGAAGTGCAAGATGAAGGCAGCCAGTTATTGGCATATCTGGTGGCACCTAAACGCGGCATGATGGTTGCAGATTTCTGTGCCGGTGCAGGCGGCAAGAGCCTGGCAATCGGTGCGCTGATGCGTAACACTGGCCGTTTGTATGCGTTTGATGTGTCAGAGAAACGTTTGCACAATCTGGGCCAGCGTTTAAAACGTTCTGGCTTGAGTAATATGCATGCGCAAGTCATCAGCAGCGAAACTGATCCTAAATTAAAACGCCTGAATGGCAAGTTTGACCGCGTGCTGGTTGATGCCCCATGTAGCGGACTAGGTACATTGCGTCGCAACCCTGATCTGAAATGGCGCCAGATGCCGGAAGACGTTGCCGAGCTTAATGTTAAACAGGCGAATATTCTGGCACGTGCTGCCAAACTTACAAAAACCGGCGGGCGCTTGATCTATGCAACCTGCAGTTTGCTCAATGACGAGAACGAAAACATTGCAGAACAGTTTTTGGCTACGCACCCGGATTTCAAATTACTGAATGCAGCAGAAATTTTAGCGCAACAGCAAATCGAGCTAGATACCGGCAATTATTTAAAACTGCTGCCGCACCTGCATAATACAGATGGTTTTTTTGCTGCGGTGTTTGAGAAAACACAGACTGCAAATGTAGCGAGTACAGACAAAGCTGATGTCGAGGCGAGTGAAGCGCCGGTTGAGACCGCAGCAGTTGAGACCGCTGTAGCAGCTGAGGCTGACGAAGCCAAGCCAAAAGCAACAAAGCCTAAAGCGGTAAAGGCGAAAGTTGTAAAACCCAAAGCTGACAAACCAAAGGTTGAAAAACCAAAAGCTGCAAAGCCTAAAGTTGAAAAAGAAAAAGTTGAAAAGCCTAAAGCCGTCAAAGTTAAAGCTGTTAAACCAAAATCGGTAGAGTAATTTAGGGTGCTTCTATAAATGCAAAGTTTGGGATGCAGTACAAGGCGCACGGAACGCAGGAGCCGAGATAGTATGCAATATACAGCGAGGTTACGAGTACCGCGCAACGCGGTAATGCGCCCGAAATTTGTAATTAGAGAAGTGCCCTAGTAGCTTATGAAGCTGCCTAGCCTTAATGTACAGATTCTACTAGGCGCAATCTTCGGTGTTGCCGCCGGCGTTTATTTGCATGGGCTGGGTGCTGAACATCAGACTGCGCAAACGGTTTTGTATGCTTCAGGTCTGGTTGGCACTTTGTTTATCGATTTGCTCAAAATGGTGCTGATCCCGCTGGTATTCTGCTCCATCACGGTCGGCATCGCTAATCTGCGCCAGCATCAGCAAATGCAGCGGGTATGGGTGACAACCATACTGTTTTTTGTCAGTAGCATGGCGATAGCCATTGTGCTGGGGATGGCAGCCAGCCTGTATTTCAGACCCGGTGCAGGTCTCTCGATCAATCTGTTCGAGCATGCCATGCAAAATTTCGAGGCTAAGCAGCTGCCATTGCCGGAATTTTTTGCCCAGTTTCTGCATGGGTTATTTGTGAACCCGTTTGCGGCGCTGTCACAAGGCAATGTGCTGGCGGTGGTCATGTTTGCACTGATGCTGGGTATTGCGCTGGTCATGGGTGGCGAACGTTTCAAACATCTGCGCCTGCTCTTGCAGGAAGCACTGGACGTGACCATGCTGATAGTCGAGTGGGTGATGCGTCTGGCGCCACTTGGGATTATGGCCTTGCTGATTAAGCTGGTGGCGGGGCAGGATGTTGCGATGCTGGCAATACTCGCTAAATTTGTCGGGGTAGTGGTCGGTACCTTGCTGCTGCATGGGGTTATCGTGCTGCCGCTGATTTTATATTTGTTTACGCGTATGTCGCCGCTCGTTTTCTGGCGCGGCGCGCGTGAGGCGCTGGTCACAGCATTCGCGACCAGTTCGAGCTCAGCCACGCTACCGGTTACCTTGCGCTGCGTTACCCAGCAATTGAATGTTAAGCCTGAAATTGCCGGTTTTGTGGTGCCGCTGGGTGCTACTATTAATATGGATGGCACAGCACTTTATGAAGCTGCTGCCGCATTATTTATTGCCAATCTGATAGGGGTCGAGCTTACCATCGCACAGCAGCTTATTGTGTGCTTTACGGCGATGATCGCGGCAATGGGCGCACCGGGCATTCCCAGTGCCGGCATGGTGACAATGGTCATGGTGCTGCAATCGGTGGGGCTGCCGGCTGAAGCCATCGCTATTCTGCTGCCGGTAGACAGGTTACTGGATACTCTGCGTACTACTATGAATGTACAAGGTGATATGGTCGGCAGTCTGGTTGTGCAGAAGTTGGTAAGTTCACATAAGGCCTGATATCCAGGCGCTGTTTTTTCACTGTGCACGCATCTCGGAATCAGCAGCTATTGCTGCGCTGGTAAATACCGCTTATCGTGGCGAAAGCAGTCGCCAAGGCTGGACTACCGAAGCTGACCTGCTTGATGGCCTGCGTACTACGGTTGCCGATGTGCAGCAGCTGATCGAATCTGAACATAGCGTTATTTTGGTATGCATGCGCGGTGACGATCTGATTGCTTCAGTTTGTCTTGAGAAAAAAGCTGATGCGGCATATGTCGGTATGTTTGTAGTAAACCCAGCTATGCAGAGCTTGGGCATAGGTAAGCAACTACTCACTTATGCTGAAAGCCATGCAGTGCAACGTTGGTCAGTGAATAAGTTCTGCATGCATGTCATTACGTTACGCCATGAGCTGATTGATTTTTACGTGCGGCGCGGCTATCGGCGCACTGGTATTGTAAAAGAGTTTCCGCTGAATCCCGAAATGTGGCAGCCTAAAACGACTGGCTTACAGTTTGAACTGCTTGAAAAGCCGGTTTGACCTCAAAATTAAACCTGAAATTTTTTAGCCAGGCTTCCCCGTTTAGCTTCCCATTTTTCCACGCCGTGCATCACTAGCGAGTAAGCCGCCGGCACTACCACCAGTGTCAGCAAGGTAGATGAAACCATGCCGCCGATGATGGCGACGGATAGCGGTTTATTGGTTTCAGAACCGGCGCCAAGACCCAGTGCCGCTGGCAGCAGTGCCAGAATGATGGTTAGTGACGTCATGACTACAGGGCGTAAACGTATCGGGCAGGCTTCTCTCAGCGCATCATCAATAGCAACGCCTTTGTCACGCAGCTGATTGGTTAAATCTACCAGCAGGATGGAGTTTTTGGCCACGAGGCCTATCAGCAATACCAGGCCGATCATCGAGAACATATTGAGCGTATCACCCGAGATCAGCAATGCAATGAGGCCGCCGATAATCGCCAGCGGCTGAGCCAGCATAATAATGAATGGTTGAATAAATGAGTTGAACTGGCTGGCCAGCACCATATAGAGCAGGATGAAAGCCAGTAAAAATACGAATTTTATATTTTTAAAGGTTTTGCCAAACTCTTCAGCCTGGCCGACCATTTTGATGTTGTATTCGGCAGGAACAATTTTGGCAGCGGTTGCCTTTACCAGATCAACCGCATCGCCCAGAGGCATACCCGGGTTGGCATAGAAATTTGCTGCATACTGCAGGTCGTAGCGGCCGATGACGGCAGCACCTAGTTCAGGTACGAAGCTGGCAACGGCATCCAATCTTACTAATTGGCCGTTGCTGCTGCGCAGGAATATTTTACGCAGATCTTCCGTAGTTTTTAAATCTTCGTCATCCGCTTTCAGACGAATGTCGTAGCGCTGGCCGTCTCCATTTTCATCGTTATATTTGGCGACGTTAATGCCGCCGGCATAAAGACTGACCGCTGTGGCAATATCAGTGGCGTTTAAGCCCAGAGTCGCGGCGCGCTCGCGGTCAACTTTCATGTTGAGTTGTGGCAGGTCAAGTTGTACATCAAGGTCAACTTTACCCATGTTCGGGTTGCTGCCGAGAGAATCCTGCAGCAATTTTGAAATGCGGCCGATTTCCTGCAGGTTGCTGCCGGTAAGGTTAAATTGCAGCTTCTCCGAGCGCTGCCCGCGCACTACTGAGGCACCGGTAGGAATCGCACGTACACCGGGGATCGTGTCCAGTTCTTTTTTCAGCTCCTTGATTAAAGCCTGCTGACTCTTGCTGCGTTCTTCTTTTGGTTTCAAGCGTACATTAACGTTACCCTGATTCACCTGGCCGCGCGAGCCGGCGCCTATGGTAGAGAAAAAGCTGGCCACTTCTGCTTTGTGGCTGGCAACAATGGCTTCGACCATTTTCAGGCGTGAATCGGTATATTCCAGGCTGGAACCGAGCGGTGTTTTAACTGTAATACTGAAGCTGCTCTCGTCAGACTCAGGCACAAAGTCTTTTTCTACATATTTGAATGAAAAATAACCGCTTAAAACCACAAATAATACGGTGATTAACAGCACCGCACCACGATGCTTAAGTGAGGTGCACAGCAGCTTTTTATAGATGTTATCCAGCGAACCCAGCATGCTGCCGATGAAGCTGTAAACTTTATTCTCATCATGGTGGCTTACGCTAAGGTAGCGAGAGCAGAGCATAGGCGTAAGCGTTAGTGACACAAACAGTGATGCCAGTACGCCGAAGGTGACGACAATGCCGAATGAGTTGAAGAATTTACCCACCATGCCATCCATAAAAATGACCGGTGCAAAAATACAAACCAGCGATAGCGATGCCGCCGTGACCGAAAAAGTCACTTCACGTGCACCGTTCAAAGCCGCGCTGATCGGGTTGGGGTCGATATGTTCGCGATGGCGATATATGTTTTCAAGCACGACAATTGCATCATCCACTACCACGCCAATCAGCAACAGTAGTGCCAGTAGTGTCATGGAGTTAAACGTAAAGCCGGAAAAATACATTACGGCAATCGCTGCCAGTAGTGATACCGGTATTGCAGTGGCGACAATCAGTGTAGAGCGTATCGAGCGCAGAAAAATGAATACAATCAATGCCGCCAGTAATGTACCTTCTACCAAGTGTTCTTTAAGCGAGGCGACAAGCTGGTTAATAAAAATCGAGTCGTTAGTCGATATTTCCAGATTCATGCCCGGGGGGAGGTTAGGCCGGATATCTTGCTCCAGGCGGCGCTCGACTTCTTTGATGATATCTACAGTATTCGCATTCGCAATCTTGACCATGCCAAGCCCTACGGTAGGTTTACCGTTATAGCGTGCTATCTGCCGATTGTCAGTGATGCCGTCTTCAATCGATGCTACATCTTTGAGGCGAATTGGTACTCCTGTATTGGTTGAAACGATGAGTTCACCTAATTCCCTGACATTATGAAACTCCATATCCAGTTTCAGCAGCTGTTCAGATTGCGCGCTGACTAAGAATCCGCCTGGCAGCTGAATGTGTTCACGATTAAATGCAGAGATCAGATCATCGGCAGTGACTTTATATGCGGCCATTTGCTCGGGCTTGATATTGACTCGCACTACACGGTCACGGCGTCCGCCGATGTTGACTTCACCCACACCGTTGATGGTTTCAAATTTTTTCTTTAATACGTTATTTGCATACAGGTTGAGTTGCTGTATGGTGCGGTCACCACTCAGCGCCAGCCATATCACTGCTGCGGCGTTAGTGTCTACTTTCTGTATGACAGGCGGGTCGGTGTCGTTCGGCAGTCGGCGTAATATCTGGCTGACTTTGGCTTGTACTTCGTTATAAGCAACGTCGATATCCTTATCCAGCGAGAAGGTAATCGTAATCACTGAAACGCCGGGTGAAGAGGATGACTGAATATGCTCAATGCCCGGTGTAGTGTTGATAGCCGATTCGATAATGCTGGTAATGCTGGTATCAACGACATCCGGGTTCGCGCCACGCAGGGTTGTGTTAACCACAATGATGGGAAAATCAATTGCCGGGATGCGGTCAATACCGATACGCTGATAAGAGATGATGCCAAATAAAACAATGACGCCTGATAGCATCCAGGCAAGAACGTGGCGTTTAATCGAGAGCTCAGGAAGTGTCATGCGGCGATCTTTGTATTATTGTGCAGTATGGCGGGTGCTAATTTGAATAGGCGCCTGATCGGTCAGGAATCCGGCGCCATCCATCACGATAGTATCGTTAGCACTCACGCCCTCGATAATTTCAACTAATCCATTCTGATGCTGCCCGGTTTTGACTATCGCCTGATGTGCTTTGCCATCTTTTACCAGGTACACCACTTCACCTGCCGGCCGCAGTACGACACTCTGCTCCGGCACCATCAAGGCAGAAGGCTGCTCGCCGATCACGACAGTGCCGGTGACACTGGCGCCGGGCTGCCAGTCAGCTTCGTCAGTGATATCGGCTAGCACATCGATAGAGCGATTACTTTCGGTAATCATCGCTTTCAGTTCGCGAATCACAGATTCAACGACTTTGCTGCTGGTTGGTGTGCTCAGGCGTACCTTCATGCCGGGCTTTAACTGTGTGCTGATGCGTTCTGGAAACGGAATGTGCGCGCGCAAACGTTTGTTTGAAATAATCTGCAGCAGTGGATCACCTACTTTTACAAATTCACCGGTATCGACGATTTTCTTTTCAACAACGCCGTCAGTAGGTGAATAGATTTTGGTTTTACTGCTGCTGTGATTAATGCTGTCGATACGCGCTCTGGCACCGGCCAGTTGCTCTTTAAGCACATTCTGCTGGGCAAGGTCAGTGTCTACCGCATTTTGTGAGATAAAGTTTTTGTTAACCAGTGCCTGACTACGTGCCACGATCTTGGTTTGGTTATTCAGTAATGCTTGAATACGGGCCACCTCTGCCTGCGCTTCGTTGCGCTGTAATGCAAAATCAACCGCATCCAGTGTGGCAATCAGCTCGCCTTTTTTTACTCGCTGGCCAGGGCTTACATGCACTTTAACCACGCGTGCGGCAACTTCAGCTGCAATAGTGGGGTCGATCAAGCCTTCGATTGAGCCCACGGCTGATTCTGTGATTTCTATAGCAGTGTCTTTGACCTGTGCCACTGTTACCAGCGTTGGTTTAGGGCCCTTATTTTCACTGCTTTTGCTATCTGCGGTTTTGTCTTTACTGCCGCAGCCCGTGATCAGGGCAATCAATAGTGTCGCTAGAATAAGTTGTGTGTTTTTGTGCATAAATAATGAATAAATATTTTTTGTATTATTGAGAACTAAAGTTACGGTATTTACAGAAAAGCACTTACATTGCGACCTGCTGCCAGTCAAAAAACGGACCAGGGTCAGTTTTACGACCCGGTGCGATATCAGAGTGCCCTACTATAGACTCAATTGGGTAAGCTTGTCTGATGCCGGTAATTAAATCATTCAGTGTTTGATATTGTTCAGGTGCGAACGCTTCAAGATCACTGCCTTCAAGCTCAATTCCGACAGAAAAATCGTTACAACGTTCACGTCCCTGCCAATTTGATACACCGGCATGCCAGGCACGATCCAGACATGAAACAAATTGAATCAAGGTGCCATCGCGTCGGATTAAAAAATGTGCAGATACTTTGAATGTATGTATTTGCGCATAATAGGGGTGTTCAGCCGGATCGAGGCGATTGGTAAATAGCTCGACAATGCCATTGCCGCCATACTGACCGGGTGGCAGGCTGATGTTATGAATGACAATTAAGCTGATATCCGCGGTTTTTAAAGGATCCGTGAGTGGACGCGCATCAAAGTTTGGCGAAGCGATGAATGCTGCGTCTTCTGCGAATCCAGCCGGATTAATATGGTAAATTGTCATAGCACATCTAATTTATAAACTTTTATTATTATCACGCAAGATTTTGTTTTGACGCAGAAATTTGTGTATTCACAATTAATTAGTCAAACAAACAGGCTCTGGGCTAATTTTATATAGATTTCAGTTTAAAATGCGCACATATTTGAATTCGTATTTAACCTTTTAGTAATTAATGAAGGAAGACCTGATGGTATTCTTAGAATTAGCAGTGATGCTGGTTGTTATCCTGATTGCAGCCGAAGTCTTTACCAATGCACTTGAGCACTTGGGCGAGAAATTAAAAATATCGGAAGGTGTTACCGGCTCTTTATTTGCCGCAGTAGGTACCGCACTTCCGGAAACGTCAGTACCTTTACTTGCATTACTCGCAGGTACGCAGAATGCCGCCACTAATGAAGAAATTGGCGTAGGGGCGATATTGGGCGCGCCTTTGATGCTGGCGACACTTTCTATTTCATTAATGGCAATTTCAGTATGGAAGCGTCGCGGTACGCAAGGGCATTTAAGGCCTGAACGCACAGGTCTGGTTCGCGACCTTAACTTTTTTATCGTCGCATTCAGCTTCGCCGGAATTGCCATGTTCGTACCGCATACGCTAATCTCTGTGCGCTATGCGCTGGGTTTCTGTATGGTGATGATTTACTTTGTCTACGTGATGATGACAATCAATGCTTCAAAAGCGCTGGTAGAGGAAGGGCATGCTACAGAGGCCGGTGGCGATATGTTCTTATGCAAAGTTGGTCTGCCTAATAATATGGCTGTCATTGTGATTCAGTTGCTGCTGGGTCTGGCACTTTTGATTGCCGGTGCCAAAGGCTTTATCCATGGTGTTGAAGAGGCATCACATATATTAGGTATTTCTGCCCTGTTGCTTTCGCTGCTGATTATTCCGATTGCGACTGAACTGCCGGAAAAAGTGAACAGTATTTTATGGATACGCAAAGGCAAGGATACTTTGGCTTTTGGCAATATTACCGGTGCCATGGTGTTTCAAGGTACTTTGTTACCCGCAATCGGTATTATGCTTACGCCTTGGGAGCCGCGTCAGGAAGTATTGCTCGGTATTGTCATGACGCTGATGGCCGCAATCTGGCTCAGATACTTAGCAGCTAAGGGAGGTATCAGGGTATGGCACTTGCTGGTGAATGGTGCCTTGTATGTAATATATTTGTTGCTAGTGTTAAGCTAGAGCGAATATTTGAACATTAAGGGCGCTTTCAAGCGCCCTTAATTTATTCCGTTTCACTCACTATCAATTTCAAGGTCTGTATCGGACTCTTTAGACAGGCCGAGTTTGGCAAGCCGATAACGCAGGGTGCGGAAGGTTACGCCCAGTAATTTAGCGGCAGCAGTTTTATTGTTGTTGGTTTTTTGCAGCGCTTGAATAATGGCCTTTTTCTCTACATTTTCAAGATAGTCGGTGAGTGTCAGTTCATCTGCCTGATCGTCGAATTCGCCGCTCATGAATCTGCTGGCCACATCATCTTCAACCATTAAATCATCGATGGTAATGACCTCACCATTGCAGAGCGCCAAGGCGCGCTCCAGCATGTTTTCAAGTTCACGCACGTTACCCGAGAACGGCAGTTTTGAAATGTATGCGAGAGCATCACCAGCGATGCCGGGTGTTGCTACCTGCTGATGTGTACAAAGTTTGTGTAGCAGCATATTGGCGATTAACGGGATATCCGCAGGACGATCGCGCAATGCAGGCATTTTGAGCTGGATGACATTCAAACGGTAATAAAGGTCTTTCCTGAATTGCCCGTTATCCATCATTTCGGCAAGGTTTTTATGTGTTGCACTGATAATGCGTACATCAACAGCTTCTTCGGTGGTGCTGCCAACCATGCGCACTTTTTTCTCTTGTATCGCTCGCAGTAATTTAACCTGCATCAGTAAAGGCAAGTCAGCCACTTCATCCAGAAATAGAGTGCCGCCGTTTGCTGCCTGAAACATGCCTTCCTTATCCTGATGTGCGCCAGTAAATGCGCCCTTTTTATAACCGAAAAACTCACTTTCCATCAGGTTTTCGGGAATGGCGCCACAGTTCACGGCGATGAATGCACCGTCCCCACGCGAGCTGTTTTTATGAATCAGGTTAGCTGCTAACTCCTTGCCGCTGCCGGACTCTCCGCTGATGTACACAGGCGCCTGACTGCGGGCAAGCTTTGCGATCATCATGCGTACATGTTTGATCTGCTCAGAGTTGCCTATTAATTCAAGTGTATTGGGTTGAGACTGGTTGCTTGGGTTAGTGAGTTTGAGCGCAGACTCCACCACCGGACGCAGCTGTTTAAGCGAAATGGGTTTGGATAAATAATCAAAGGCACCGGCTTTTAATGCGCTTACTGCATTTTCAGCGCTGCCATGCGCGGTGATGATGGCAACCGGCAAGCCGGTATGGTGCTGATTGATGAAATGCAGCAGGTCCAGTCCAGTGCCATCAGGCATTTGCATATCGGTGATACAAAGCCCGTATGAGCGTTGCGCGAGTAAGGATTTAGCTTCGTCTACACAGCAGGCGCTATAGGTTTCGATATCCATGCGCTCCAGTGTCATGACAAGGAGTTCGCGGATGTCGGTTTCATCATCGACGATTAGGCAGGTTGGTTTTTTGGACATGCTTGAATCTTGCCTTTAGTTTGTACTTCTTAACTCTAAAATAAATGCAGTGCCACGATCTAGCGACTGAAAGTTCAGCTGGGCATTATTCGCCTCAGCCAGTTCACGTGAAATGTATAAGCCCAAACCGTTACCGGTAGTTTTTGTCGTGTAAAAGGGCTCAAACAGCTTGCTACGGTCCTGTTCTGTTATGCCTGCGCCGTCATCAATCACTTCTATATGTAAGCCTGCTTTGGTGTTGGATGCAGACTTGATAGTCTTCGTACAATGTAAATGTAAGCTGCCGACCTCTTTGCGACCGTGTTCCCATGCATTCTTGCACAAATTCCATAAAATCTGTGTAAGGTGGCGCCGGTCAAATAGGATCATATCCTGAGCCGGACAAAGTTCGAGCGTGAAGTGTGTGGCCGGGATTTTTTCTATGGAGCAAAATTGAGTGTGAAAATCAATAATAAACTGGCTGAGTAATATTTTTTCCTGATGTGTACGATCACGGCGGTTCAATTCGAGTACATCTTTAATAATTTGATTGATACGCTGAATATTGTCTTCAATAATTTCCAATATGCGCGTATTTGCTTTAGAGAGGTTTTCTTCCTCTTGTAATAATTGGTTTGCATGACTGATTGCGCTTAAAGGGTTACGTATTTCGTGCGCAATGTTCGCAGTTAAGCGCCCTAGGGCTGCTAATTTCGCCTGCTGTGCGGCAGCTTGAATTTTGCTCCAGTCCTGAATGAAAATCACAGCGCCAAGCTTGCGGTTTTCCTGATTGATAGGCTCGATACGCAGATTCAACTCGCGGTTGTTTACCGGAATAATTAAATTTTTATGCTCATCGTTGCCATCTATCCAATACAGTAATAAATTTGCAATAGCCGGTGCATGATCCCTAAGCCCCAGATCATTCGCGCTATTCTTTTCCAGAGCTAACAGCAGCATTGCCTGTGAGTTGTGGTGGCGGATATTCAAGTGCTCATCTACAACCAGTACGCCATCCTGCATTTGCTGTGTGATCAGTGCGTTTACCTGCGCCAGGTTTTCAAGGTCAACGCCGCGTGAAGAGGCGAGTGCCTCACTTTGCAGTATGCGTTTAGCCAGACTGTAAGCTAGCCATGCAGTTGCAAAACAACTGAGGCTTAGCATGACTGACTGGGTATAAGAAGAAATGGACAGCCCCCATTCTACAATCCGGTAGCTTTGCTCAAGCAGCAGGCCGATGGTAGCAACCGCTGCATAAAATATTGCGAGTCGGCCATTGCTCACCATGCTGGCAGTGACGATAGTCACGATGAGCAAAAGACCTAAACCACTCTGTATGCCCCCCGCTGCGTACATCATCATAATGATGAACAATATGTCGATTACGATCTGAACCGGGTGGAAGAATATGACGGCTGAGGATTTTAGCGGCGTGATGACCAGCAGTGAGATGCTGAAAAGTACATACGCGATTGCCAAGCTTAAGAATAATGACGGATTGTCGCTACCGCCTGATAAATTCAGTTTGTCTGCAAACGCATATACAACGACAAAAATCAGACTTAAAAGCAAGCGAAAGACATTGATGATGCTTATAGCGCGCGCTTGCAGTGTCAGATTATTCTGCAATGCAAAATTTTTATTGAAATTAGTCCCTGAATAAAATCTGGAAAAACTCATTTATTTTCAATATGCGCCTGAGAGCAGTAAAAACTTCCATTCACGAGGAAAGCCTCTGACCTCGGTAAATGGACGCGACAGCTGGCGCATTGCACCATGTTTTCTGCTGGCTCTTGCTGATACTTTTTGCCATCAGGTTCGCTTGTATGGTCTGCATTTTTTGCGGCCGGTTTTATGGCGCGCTTCATGATGTAAATAACCAGCCATATTATCAGCCCTAAAAAAATCAGTTTCCACATAACGCTAGCTCATTCCATTATCAGATTACGATTGTAACCAAGCTTAAGCCCTGTGCAAATATAAAGTGCAAATATAAACCTGATATACTTGGTGCCCTGTAGCCTTTTTTCATATTAATCAGCACTTCGCTTAACGAATGGTTAAAATAAGTTTTGATTGAATATATGAGTGATATGACATCATCAGGCCTTGCAATCATAATAAACATTAATATTAAAAATGCTTTGAAATGGCAACTCCAAAAGAACTTTCAGATTTTCTAATAGCCATCGAGCGTCGGGCATTTAAGCAGACGGCCTATGCCGTGCGCGACGATCATGCCGCGCTGGATATTGTGCAGGATGCCATGATGAAGCTAGCTGAAAAGTATGGTGAGCGCCCGGCAACGGAGTTTCCTATGCTGTTTCAACGCATACTGCAGAATACAATGCGGGATTTCTGGCGCCGGCAAAAAGTTCGTAACCTGTGGACCACACTGCTGTCTTCTTTTGGTAGTAATGATAGCGATAGTGAAGAACGTGATCCTTTAGAAACAATTGATGTTGAGGATGATGCTGATGAGCCTTCAGCGCAGCTTGCACGCAGCCAGACCATCCAGTTAATAGAACGTGCGCTGGAAAAACTGCCTGCCCGTCAACGGGAAGCTTTCGTATTGCGTTATTGGGAGGAGATGGATGTGGCAGAAACCGCTAAAATCATGGGCTGCTCAGATGGCAGTGTGAAGACTCACTGTTCACGAGCGGTACACGCATTGGCGCTAGAATTAAAAAAACAGGGGTTGGATAAGTTGGGCTTATCAAATGCCGTATTCGACAAAAAATAGCTCGAACTTAAGGAGCAGTAAATGAATATGCATAAAGACAATATGACAAATATAAAAAATATCGATTTGATAGATGATAACGTGATTAGGGATCCGGTGATGGAAGAGCAAATCGCGCGTGGTATTTCTGATTTACTGAATAATCGCGCACAGCATCTTAAGCCTGAGCAGGAACAGCGTTTATCAGCAGCGAGAAGCGCCGCTGTCACCTATCTGGCAGAGCAGCAGGCTCAGTACAGCACCAGTAACCAGGTTTCCGGACACAGCAATGTATTGCGCTGGTTTGGGCATGCCGGACACAGCTTCGAACAGCATCGGATCGCATCGGCAGCATTGTTGGTCGCTGTCATGCTGCTTACCTTTTTTGCTGTGCAGCAGTTTGGACCTACTCATAATTTAGAAAATAGCGATGCGTTTTTGTTGGCGTCTGATTTGCCACCAGAAGCTTATGCGGACAAGGGGTTTGATGCATGGATAGAATCCAATTAGCTTTTAGATGGGCGTTAGTGTTATTTTCTTTGCTGGTTGCCGGTGCCGTAAATGCGGATGAAGTGAATCAGACATGGGGTCAGTTAACTGAAGGTCAGCGTCAGGTTTTAAATCCTTTGGCATCTGAGTGGGATACCTTACGCCCATGGCAGCGCGAGAAAATGCTGGATATCGCGCGAGATTATCCAAAGATGAGCCCTGAAAAGCAGGGGCTGGTCAAAAAAAGGCTGACCAACTGGAGCCGGATGACACCGTATGAACGCGAAAATGCCAGAAAAAGGCATCAGCAGTTCAAGGCCTTGCCCGATGATAAAAAGCGCGAACTCCGCCAGAAATGGAACGAATACCAGAAGTTGCCAGAATCCGAGCGTGCCAAGCTGCGTGCAGAGTCTCCAGAAACCTACGGAGATTCAGGCATAGACTGATCTTGCTGGTGAAAGCGATAAATGATGGTAGTGTGCAAATTATCTGAAGCTATGGATGTCTTGTGAATAATCAAAAAATGAATACCAAAGCCCCGGGTCTGATAAAGCTTGGGGCTTGTCTTTTATATGAACTGCTCACAGTGATTGCGATTGTTTTTGTAAGTGCTGGTTTGTTTTTGTGGGTTGCCGGTGATGCAACGCAAGGCGCCAAGCGCCTGCTGTTACAGGCTTTTCTGTGGTTAGTTGTGGGTGCTTATTATATCTGGTGCTGGCGACAGAGCGGGAAAACACTCGCAATGCAGGCCTGGAAACTCAAGCTGATAGACGATAACAGCCAGTTGTTGAGTCTGAATATCGCTATTTTAAGATACGTGCTGGCAACGCTGAGTTTGGGTCTCTGCGGCCTGGGGTTTTTGTGGGCAATTGTTGACACACAGCATCTGTTTTTACATGACAGGCTCTTAAAAAGCAGAATTGTCACCGACGCTTCAAAGTAAACCGCAGAAGGCTAAACTGATTGTGGCACTGGCGCTATCTACGATCCACGTAATACTTCATGCCCAAACCCGCCATCAAAAATAGAACTGTGGGCGTAACAGCACTAAACAGCGGTGCCCAATCGTTCAACACGCCCAGATGTATGAATGTGCGGTTGAGTATCTGGTAAAGTACACCCAGCATAATGCCGATAAATATTTTTGTACTTGCCCCACTAGCACGCTGCTGTATGAAACCAAAAGGCAGTGCCAACATGATCATGACCATACACGCTAGCGGGTATACCAGTTTTGACCACAGCGCCATTTCGTAGCGTGTGGTTTTCTGTTTGTTAAGAGACAAGTGCCTGATGTAGGAGTATAGGTTCCATGCAGACATTTTCTCTGGTAGTACAAGGAGCACGTTTAACAACTCAGGCCGAATAAGTGAACGCCAGGTCGCTGTTTCCAACTGCTTAATTTCATTGGTGTCTTTATTGAAAGTGGTTTGCGTGACACCTTTAAGGTTCCATTGATCATTTGCAAACTGTCCGCTTTTAGCATTGCTATTCGTTTTGAGTCTGAACTCCTGATCAAACTCATAAATGTGAACATTTAGCAGTGTAGAGTCCGGAAGTATTTCTTCGATGTTCACAAAGCTATTGCCATCCTTCACCCACAGGCCGGATTTGAAGTCTTGAACAATCACAGAATCTGTCGCCTGAATACGCATGCGCTGCGCCATTTTTTCACTTAGCGGTGTAATCAGCTCACCCACAAAGAAGGTGATTAAAGTGAAAATAAGCCCGATTTTTAATAAAGTCAGTGCGATGCCTGTAGAGGAAATGCCGCTGACCCGGAGTATGATGAGTTCGGAGTGGCGCGCAAGCTGACCGATGCTATACATGCAGCCAACGAGTACCGCCACCGGCATGATTTCGTAAACATGACCAGGCGCACTTAATATGACAAATAGCAGCACTTTTTTCAAACCGTAACTGCCTTGGCCCAAACTTTCCAGCTCCTGAATTAAATCAAAGAAGGAAAACATTGCAATCAGCGCCAGCATGATGAGGGTCACACTGACGGTGATTTCTTTGAGTAGATAACGCGTAATAATGTTCATGTCTATGCTGTTTCGATCAAGTTATTGTTTGGCACGGGCTTTTAGCCATGCACCTGAAAAAATACTTGATAAGAATTTTGGAAAAATAGGTAACTGCTGTGCACGGCGGTAGAACATATATACAGTCAGCGTTAAAAACAGCAGGTGCACGGGCCATAGGCCTATGATGATGTGTATTTTTTGCTGAATGACCCATGCATGCGTAATGCTGAGCAGGTTGTTGTAAATAATATAAATGATCAGCGCCAGAACGAAATTTGCTGACCGGCCTGCTCGGGGGTCTAGCGCACTTAACGGTATGGCCAGTAATGAGAGTATCAGAGCCGAAATCGGAATAGCCAGACGCCATTGCAATTCTGCTTGACTTACCAGACTCTTGCTTTGCAACAATTCTTTACTGGATTTTGATTCAGTGCTCGGCGGTTCTTGCTTGGCTTCTTTAGATTCAACACGTATCGCATATTTCTCGAATTGCGTGGTAGAGAACTCTGCCTCGCCACGCTTGCCTTGATAGCGCCTGCCATTTTCCATGACCACGAAATGATCGCCATTTTTTTCGATCAGGCGATGACCTTTTGCAGCAACGATAATGCCTAACTTCTGATGCTGAATCGATTGAACAAATATATTTTTGACAACATTGCCAAGTTCATCAAAGCTTTCTATGAAAAAAACGCGTTCGCCGTTATTGGATTCTTTGAAGACCCCAGGGCTGATGGATGCTAACTCATCGCGACTTTCTAATTGTGTGCGGTAGGTTTCGCCTTTGTTGGTTGCCCAAGGCATTACGAATAAACTTAGTACTAAAATCAGCAAGATGACTGGCGCGATAAAATTCAGCACCGGGCGTATCCAGGAGGTAATGCTCATGCCGCTACTGAACCAGATTACCATTTCTGAATCTCGATACCAGCGTGATAATGTCATGAGTACAGCCAGAAAAAGTGTCAGAGAAAGTATCATGGGCAGGAACTTAACCATGTTAAAACCTAACATAGTAGTGATGGCATCATTAGGCAGGATACCTTTTGCAGCGAGTCGGATCAGATTGCCTGCGCGCTGCGCGATGACGATGCCTATCAATATAAAGAAGGCACCGGCAGCGGTGGAAATGAGTTCTTGCAGTAGAGAGCGCCTAAATAGCATACGTTTTGTAAAACACGAGATAATTTGGTTTATTTTAAACCATACTGACATTGCCGACGCGGCCATTGTGCTGCGTTAGCGCTATTAACAGCTTGTTTTTAAACTATTTAAGTTTATAAACAGCATTACAACAAATAAATTAAGGATCCAACCAGATGGAATTTAGCATAAAAACGGGCAGTACGGAAAAACAGCATCATAATTGTGTCATCGTCGGTGTGTATGAGTCCCATCAGTTATCAGATTCAGCCAAGGCGATAGATGAACTTTCTTCTGGTTATTTGAGCAATATCATCAAACGCGGTGATCTGGATGGCAAAGCCGAAAAAACACTCATGTTGCATGATGTGCCAGGTGTAAACAGTGAGCGCGTATTGCTGGTTGGCTTAGGTAAGCAAAATGAGTTTTCAGAAAAACAATACGCCAAAGCGGTACGTGCCTCGGTAAAAGCGGTGGCGACAAGTGGTGCCGGTGAGGCAGTTACTTATCTGGCAGAGCTGCCAGTAAAGGCATTCAGTCTGAGCCGTAAAGTTTCTCTGCTGGCAGAAGTGGCTCTGGATGCCACTTATCGTTTTAATGCAATCAAGCGCAAGCAAGAAGGCGCAGAGGATGACGACGCTAAAAAAGGTGTTAAACGGCTGACCATACATGTTGCTGATGCGGCGCATGTGAAAGAAGCAGAAGCAGGGCTGGCAGATGGCAAGGCGCTGGCTGCAGGTGTAAGCTTGACCAAAGATCTGGGTAACTTGCCGCCAAATGTTTGTACACCAACCTATCTGGCAGAGCAGGCGTTAGGCCTTGGTAAAACTTATGGCCTGAAAGTGGAAGTGCTGGAACGCGCTGATATTGAGACCTTGGGTATGGGTTCGTTCCTGGGGGTAACCAAGGGTAGTGAAGAGCCGCCGAAATTAATCGTTATGCAGCATCTCAAGGGTAAAAAAGATCAAAAACCGGTTGTGCTGGTAGGTAAGGGCATTACCTTTGATACCGGTGGTATTTCATTGAAACCTGGCGCCGAGATGGATGAAATGAAATACGATATGTGCGGCGCAGCCAGTGTGCTGGGTACCTTCAGAACCATTGCAGAAATGGATCTGCCGCTGAATGTGATTGGTATTATTCCGACATGTGAAAACATGCCGGATGGCCGCGCGACAAGACCGGGCGATGTGCTGACCAGCATGTCCGGATTGACGATTGAAGTGCTGAATACGGATGCTGAAGGCCGCTTGATTTTATGTGATGCACTTACCTATGCTGAACGCTTTGAGCCGAGTGCTGTGGTAGATATTGCAACTTTAACCGGCGCTTGTGTGATTGCGCTTGGTCACCATGCAACTGGCCTGTTCAGTAATAATGACGATCTGGCAAAAGAGCTGTTGCAAGCTGGTGAAACTGCCTTAGACCGTGCATGGCATATGCCGATGTGGGATGACTACCAGCCGCAGCTGGACAGTAATTTTGCTGACATGGGTAACATTGGTGGACGTGCCGGCGGCAGTATTACTGCGGCATGTTTCTTATCAAGATTCACCAAGAAATATGAATGGGCGCATCTGGATATCGCAGGTACTGCCTGGAAATCCGGCAAGGAAAAAGGCGGCACCGGCAGACCTGTGCCTTTGCTTACCGAGTTTCTAGCGTCCCGCGCACGTCAGGCAAACAAGTAAATACGATTCATGACACGTATTGAATTTTATTTCAATGTGGCAGATAAGCTGGCAAAGGCAACCGAGTTGTGTGAACGCGCGGTTGCCAAGGGGCGCCAGCTCACTTTGTTTACGCAAGATGATGCGATGAGTATTCGCTTGCAACAGAAGCTATGGCAGCATAGTCCGGCCAGCTTTCTGCCTAGCGCTTACCCCCTTGATGATACAAGCGCACAGGCGCCTATCGTGCTTGATGCAGCAGGCACGCATTTGATTCAGGATGATATTCTGATTAACCTGAAAACAGAGCACCCTCCGTTTTTTAGCCGTTTCAGGTATCTGGTTGAGCTTGTTGGCAATGATGAAGATGACAAAGTGGCAGCAAGGCAACGTTATAAGTTTTATCGCGATCGTGGTTATCAAGTAAAATCGACTGATGCAGCGGCTGGTTAATTTTATGGGCTCTGCTATAAATACAAGAATGTGAGTAATTATGCGTGAAGATGACGATATTCCATTGCTAACTGAAGTACATGCAATGCCCGCACAGGCTTTGGCCAAAGCTTTCAATGTGACACCGGAGCTGATTGCTGAAATTGCCGAGCAGATCAGGCCGCATGTTGCAGCAGATATAGAAAAGTCACTCGCGCAGAAACTTAAACAGGAAATGAAGCAGGATCTGCTTGATCACTTGCTGACTGAGTCAGCGAATATTCAAAAAGCCAATCAGGCTTATATTTCAAGCGCGCTTAATCAGCAGTATGACCAGCAGTCGCAGCAGATTGAACAGCAGCAGCGTGATGCTGAGGCTGCATTAAAACTGCATATCAATGACACGCTAAGTACTGTGCAGCAGGAAGCGGTTGACCAGGCGCTTACGATGGTGGATAAAGCCAGAGCAGAGTTGGCAACGGACATTCCGCGCTTGATGCATACCAATACTGAGGTGATTAAATCTGATCTAGAACACACGTTGGGTCAGATGCAGGCGCAAGCTGTGGCAGATGTGAATGAAAAAATCACGGCAGCATTGCCTGATTTGCAGCAGACCCTGACCGAACAACTGCAGGTTACATTAGCTGATTTGCAGAACGCTACGGTAGAAAATGCAACTCAGGAATTACAAGCACAGGTAGGGTCACTGCGCGAAGCAATTTTTGCAGAACATAAGTCTAATCTGGCGCAGGAACTCGCTGCAATTTACAAAGCGCTTACACAGCATACGCAAACAGAGCTTAGTGTTTATCTGGATTCCTTGCAGGATCAGTCGCAGCAGCAGTTACAGCAGAAATTGGGCGATACTTTCCCTGCTTTATACCAAGATTTATCTAATGAGCTAAGTACAACGCTAAGAGCAGATTTCACTGCTTTGGCTGAAAATGCAAAAAAAGATTTTATTCAGGCTTTAAGTGCAGATTTGCCGACTGTTGAGCAGGCATTAGACAATAAAGTGCATGAAATACTTGATGTAGAAGTGCCGCGTATTGAATTAGCGCTCACTGCGAGCATCAAAGCTGAAATTGAGAAGCTGCTTGAATCGGTACGTCTAGTCTTTTCGAAATAGGTTTGGTATTTCTGAAATAGACTTAAGCGTTATCTGTTAGTGTTTTGTAGGCTTCTGCAGATAGCAGTTTATTTTCTACGTCGGAGTTGCTGGCTTTAAATTTAAATATCCAGGCTTTGTAAGGAGTATCGTTGATCTGTTCCGGCGCGTTAATGACGTCCTGATTAATGGCGGTGACCTCACCATCTACCAGCGCATGCAAATCTGAGCCTGTTTTAACTGACTCAACCAAACCACAGGGTTGCCCGGCTTTTAGTGCGCTACCAACAGCAGGCGCATCAACAAAAACAATATCTCCGAGCAAGTCTTGCGCGTAATCAGTAATGCCCGCTTCCCAGATTCCATCGGCAACGGGTTTGGTCCATAAGTGCTGTGCGCTATAGAAGAGAGCCTGCGGTATTTGCATAATATTTACTCATTCATTGTTAGTGATTATTTACGATAAAATTTTAACGTAATTTGGCCTGCAGGCGCTTTTATTTTTTATAATGAAAATAATTAAATTTATTAATGACAAACCTAAAGTTTTTATATAGTATTCAAGCGTAACTGTATGAGATAAAACATATTATGAAAAATATTTCACGTAAATTTTTACTTTTCTACATAGGCGCAATGCTCTGCATGCCGCCTATGGCTGCGCATGCCGCAAGTAAAAAGACTCAAAAACAGGTTACCGCAGGCAGTCATTATAAAGCTGTTAAGTACAAGTCAAGCAGCCGCAACAAAATTCATCATCGCCTGCGCGCGCAGAAAGCAGTGGCTGTTGATAGCTACGATGGCACCACCCCGTTGAGGCTGGCGTCTGCAAAAGCAATAGTGATTAACCAGTTAACTGGTGAAACACTATATGCCAAGAACACGAATGTTCCGACACCGATTGCATCGGTAACAAAACTTATGACAGCAATGGTAATGCTGGATGCGCAATTAGCGCTTGATGAGCCGCTTTCTATCGGCGATCAAGATGTTGATTATCTGAAAGGCACAAGCTCAAGATTAAGTGTAGGCACAACGCTTACCCGCGGTGAATTGCTGCAGCTGGCATTAATGGCATCTGAAAACCGCGCTGCTTCAGCGCTTGGGCGTCATTATCCTGGCGGTAAGCCTGCATTTATCCAGGCAATGAATAACAAGGCGAAGTTGCTTGGTATGCAATCAACACGCTTTGTAGATTCAACCGGTTTGGATAGTAATAATGTTTCAACGGCTGAAGACTTGGTGAAAATGGTCAACGCTGCTTATCATTATCCTGAGATTCGTCAGGTCAGCACTTTGCCATCACAGGAAGTGACTTTGTTTGGCAGACAGAATCCGCTGAATTTTGTTAACACCAATGCTCTGGTACGTGGCGGCAACTGGATAATCGGTTTGTCTAAAACTGGTTTTATTAATGAGGCAGGTCGCTGTCTAGTCATGCAGGCGGAGATTTCAGGCCAGCCAACTATCATAGTGTTACTTGATTCAGCTGGAAAAATGACGCGTATTGGTGATGCTAATCGTATTCGCAAATGGGTAGAGCGTAACGATGCAAACTCACTGGGCGATCACGTGCATGGTTAGTTAAATAGACGATAGAGAATATCAGGATAGCAGGTAATAAAAAAGCGGCTTAAGGCCGCTTTTTTATTACCTGCAAACTTTTAAGTACGACTTACTTTTCTACTTTTTTAACGCTGGTTTTCTTGGCAGCAGGTTTCTTGATACCGGATTTTGCAGTAGCGGCTTTGCTAGTGCTGGCTTTAGTAGTTTTTGCTTTAACAGGCGTGGATTTTTTAGCAGCTGCAGTTTTAGTAGTTGCCGCTTTAGTTGTGGCAGCTTTCTTAGCCGGGGCCTTTTTGGCAGGTGCTGCTTTAGCTGCTTTTGCGGTTAACAGTTCCAGTGCTTCTTCCAGAGTAAGTGCTTCTGGCTCAACGCTTTTTGGCAATGTTGCCCGAATTTTTCCGTGCTCAACATAAGGGCCATAGCGGCCTGCATAAATTTCAATCTGCCCGTCTTCTGTCGGGTGATCACCCAATGAGCGTATCGGCGCCGGCCCTGTGTTTGCCTGAGCCAGCAGCGTAACGGCTTCTTCCGGAGTGATTGTAAATACACTCATGCTCTTGGGAATAGACTTGAACTTTGCATCGTGATTTACATAAGGCCCGAAGCGTCCGATATTGGCTACGATCTTCTTGTTGGTCACCGGGTGCAAACCTAAATCACGCGGTAAAGACAGCAGCATATTGGCTGTCTCCAGATTTACATCTGCGAGTGGAATCTCTTTAGGAATGCTTACACGTTTGGGTTTCTTTTTATCACCTTCAACGGCCAGGCCTAATTGCAGGTAAGGGCCATATGGGCCGTTCATGAGCAGGATTTCTTTGCCTGATTCCGTATCGGTACCAATGGCTACCGGATCGGCACCTAAGGCCGCAGCGCCGCCTATGCTGCGTTTATAGTCGCATTTAGGTGTGTCGTTATAACCGGTACAGCCAATAAAAGTACCGTAGCGACTAAGTTGTTTTTGTAATGGTTTGCCGCATTTCGGGCAGGCTTCATCAATCAATTCGTTGCCTGGACGATCTACGTCGGCTTTGTCATGGATCTGTTTGTTAAAGTCTTTCCAGAACTCATCCATCAGTGGAATCCACTCACGTTCGCCATCCGCTACGCTATCCAGCGCATTTTCCAGATTGGCAGTGAAGTCATAATCCACATATTTGGTGAAATGTTCAGTCAGGAATTTATTGACCACGCGTCCTACGTCGGTTGGTGTAAAGCGTTTTTTATCCAGCAATACATATTCGCGATCCTGCAGGGTGCTGATGATGGTGGCATAAGTCGAAGGGCGGCCAATACCATATTCTTCCAATACTTTAACCAGACTTGCTTCAGAGTAGCGCGGAGGAGGTTCGGTGAAGTGTTGGTCGCCATAGATTTTTTGTACAGTCAGCACTTCGCCGGTTTCAAGCTGCGGCAGTTTGCTTTCGCCTTCTTCTTCCTCATCGTCAGAGCTTTCCATATACACGGCAATAAAACCCGGGAATACCAGGGTTTGACCGGTAGCGCGGAACAGGTTTGCATCACTGCCGACACTCAGGTCAACACTTACCGCATCAAATTTGGCTGGCGCCATTTGGCAAGCCAGCGCGCGCTTCCAGATCATTTCGTATAATTTGAATTGCTCATCAGTCAGGAACTGGCGAACCTGTGTCGGCGTGCGTGCAATATCAGTCGGGCGTATCGCCTCATGTGCTTCTTGAGCGCTTTTAGATTTGGTTTTATAAACAACCGCAGATCTCGGCAAGTAATCCGGTGCAAAATTCTTTTTAACGTAATCGCGAATTTGCGCTACAGCATCTGCTGCCAAACTGAATGAGTCGGTACGCATGTAGGTGATTAAACCCACAGTGCCGCTGCCTACATCAACGCCTTCATACAGTTGCTGCGCTACACGCATGGCGCGTGCGGTGGTGAAGCCAAGCTTGCGCACGGCTTCCTGTTGCAGGGTTGACGTGGTAAACGGTGCAGCCGGGCTGCGGCTGCGTTGTTTTTTCTCAACGCGGGATACTGTTGTTTTTCCGGCACTTGCCAGTAACAATTTACCGACTATGTCAGCCTGCTGATCATGATTGATTACAGTAAACTGCTCAACTTTTTCGTTGTTTAGCTGCACCAGTTTGGCAGTAAAACCATGGCTATGTTTGAGGGCATCTAAATGGATAGACCAGTATTCCTGGGATTTGAATACTTCAATTTCAAGCTCGCGTTCAACAATCAGGCGCAAAGCCGGGCTCTGCACGCGCCCTGCCGATAAGCCGCGGCGGATCTTTTTCCATAATAGTGGTGATAAGTTAAACCCGACCAGATAATCCAGTGCACGACGTGCCTGCTGTGCGTTAACCATAGGCATTGAAATATCGCGCGGTTCGGCAATTGCATGTTCAACGGCATTTTTGGTGATTTCATGAAACACCACGCGTTTCATGAGTTTGTTTTTGAGCAGATTTTTGGATTTCAGAATCTCGGCAATATGCCATGAAATCGCTTCACCTTCGCGATCCGGGTCGGTTGCGAGGTAAATGCTGTCTGCTTTTTTAACTGCTTTGGCAATGGCATCCACATGTCTGCTGTTACGCTCAATGATGTCGTACTTCATGGCGAACTGGTTTTCAGTATCGACCGCGCCATTTTTTGGAATTAAATCACGCACATGGCCATAAGAAGCGAGCACTTCAAAATCACTGCCCAAGTATTTTTGCAGCGTTTTCGCTTTTGATGGAGATTCAACGATGAGTAGTTTTGACATGAATGCCTATTTATAAGGTGTTTATTAGCTAGCAGTTCGGATAATAGCAAGGTAAATCACTAAAATACAACAAGTTAAGATGTATGGCATGTAAATTTATTTAGTGCAGCTTACTTGTTACGGATGAATTCGATCTTGCTGCCTTCTGTGATGGCAAGGCTGAGTGCCGCGCCTTCATTGGCTATATCACCAAATAACGGGTCTTCATCATCCGCCTTGGCTTGGCTTAAACCCTTAAAGTCGTACAAATGAGTATCCGCTAAGTGTGATGGTTCAACATTGGTAATAGCGCGAAAGATGTTATTGATACGACCTGGCTGTTCGCGCTCCCAGCCTTGCAGCATGTCTTTGACTTTTTGACGCTGCAGGTTTTCCTGACTGCCGCATAAATCACACGGAATAATCGGGAATTCCATCTGGCGCGCGTAGCTGGCAATATCTTTTTCACTGCAATAAGCCAGTGGACGAATCACAATATTCTGTTTGTCGTTGGTGGCAAGCTTAGGCGGCATTGCCTTTAACTTTGCGCCGAAGAATAGATTTAAAAACAGAGTTTCAACGATGTCGTCACGGTGATGCCCTAACGCAATCTTGTTGGCGCCGAGTTCTTTGGCTGTGGTGTAAATCACGCCGCGGCGCAGACGTGAGCATAGCGAGCAGGTCGTTTTGCCTTCAGGGATTTTTTCTTTAACAATCGAGTAGGTGTCAGCCTCAACAATTCGGTAATCAATGCCCAGTTTCTCAAAGTAAGCCGGCAGAATGTCCGCAGGAAAACCTGGTTGCTTCTGATCAAGATTCATCGCAATCAGCTTGAAGTTGATGGGTGCGCGCTCCTGTAAGGCGAGCAAGATCATGAGCATGGCGTGTGAGTCTTTACTTATTAGCATAACTCCATAAGCTAATCTTGAAAAAAATACTATAAAATCATATAGAAAACTAATATTCATGTTTACATAATAATATAAATGTTAACTTTATGCACATTTTAAGCTCAATCTTTACATTAGTTGTGATTTAAAGTTTACTTGAAATATTAATTTCTTATTCTTGCACTGACCTAATGCAAATACATCCCATCTAGCAACAGGTATCCAGTGTAATGGTCCCATATATGCAAAACCCTTGCCGAATTCTAGCCTAAATTTGGATATGTAATCTATAAGCCCAAGTTCAACATCTCGTTCAACGGCATCATGGGCAATTGTGCAACGGCGCATTGCACAATTGCAAGATCACTCCAAAAATTAACTACCATCAAAATTGATAATTAAAACTAATCCGGCAGAAATATCCGCATAGCTGACGGCCAGTTTAAATTTGAAATACACTACAACGGCCTCAAGTGAACGCTGCAGTTAACCTTGATTTTTACAGTTTCAGTGTCCTGAACTGGAAAAAACATTCATCGTTACGACCCCAGCGATAATTAGACCAATGCCAATAAGTGCGGGAATATCTAGTTTCTGACCAAAAAATCCCCAGCCAATAATAGTAATCAGAACAATTCCTACGCCTGACCAAATTGCATAAGCAATACCGACTGGAATCGAGCGTAAGGTTATTATCCTATTATCACAACCGCAGAAGGAATTAGTTTCGTAAAGCCTTCACTTGACTTCAATGCCGCAGTAGCAATGGTTTCTGCAACAATTGCTGCACCTAATATTAACCATTTGTTCATCTAATTTCCCAATATAAAATACATCTCAAGGCGTCAGATTATGACTTTATTATTGTATGCTGCACAGTCTAGACAAAAGCTTTAGCTTGTGGGCAAATTGCAGCACAAGTCGCATGCATCATTCATGTAACATCTCAAAATATAAAAGGCCGGAATTCCGGCCTTTTATATTGTTTTATCAATTAACGAATTGAAATTGGAACCAATGTCCCGGCCTTCATATCGGGCATCAGTATCGTTCTACCATCGGCTGATAAGTTAATGTCTGCTGACGACTGATTTCCTTCGCTAATCAATTGCGGAGTCGCCTTGGGTTCGCTTAATTGCCAAACTTTGCCGCCAGCCCAATCGCTGATGTAGAGTACACCGCTAGGATCACGTATCAAACCATCAGCAGCACCAAAGCCTTGATTCAGCAGCGTCAAATTAGACTTAACTTTGCCGTCTTGTTCAGAATAGTCTATGCGGAACAGTTTTCCTGTACCAAAGTCTGCAACCAATAATGCATTGGGGCCATCCATTAATAAACCATTTGGGCGTTTTATGCCGGATTTATCGCTGATGAGTTGCACCACTTGCCCTTGAGACGTAATCTTGTAAATGGCAGCATGTTTACCATTATCTTCCCCGCTATCGGATACATACACGTTGCCTAAGCCATCGATTTCAATGTCATTCAGAAAAACTGGTTTGCTCTGGAAATCTGATGGTTTTGCAATTACCGTTTTATTACCTTGCAGATCAATACGT
>LNAP01001051.1_pt1 | contig 31704 bp, 30 predicted proteins | sample 602601 | NCBI WGS metagenome assembly LNAP01 (sample SAMN02440304, study PRJNA202911) | soil metagenome | biome: Subtropical and temperate rainforests or woodlands; isolation source: soil samples (1 kg each in a 20% v/v slurry with milli Q water) were... ...
CCGCCTTCGTCGACCAGGATGCGCGTGACCACCCCGGCATACGGCACCACCACGCGCGCGCTGGCCTCCAGCGGCGCGGCGGCCTGTGCTGGCAGACCGGGCAGCGGCAATTGCGTCGCGGCGGCGACCGCAGCACTCGCGATGCTCTGGCTGCGGATCTGGCTGTCGCTCAGCTCGATGCTGCCGTCGGCGGCGGGCTTCTGCGCTACCTCCGAAGCGGTTTGCGGCGCACTGGAAGGCCACAGCCGCACGGCGAGGATCGCCAGCAGCGCTGCTGCCAGTACGGCGGCAGCTGCCAGCCAGACCAGACGCCGGCGCCCGCGCACCTCGATTCCGGAAGTCGGGCTCATGGCCGTGCCGCCAGGTGGTTGCGGCGGTCGGCCGCAGGAAGACAAGGGGGCAAAGAGGGCATCGGCGTCGATCGGCGTGGGCAAAGATCGACATGCTGCCGGGCCAAGCTTTGGCCAAGCTTTGGTGCGATGCAGCAAGAAAAGCTGGGCGGAAGGCGCAGCACGGCCCGGAAGGCCGGAATGAGGGCTCGGTCAGGCCACGCCTACAGTGCGGACCACGGCCCCACCCGCGCCGACAACCGCCCGTCATCAAGGCTGAAGCGCAAAGGCAGCGCCAGTGCCTGGGCCAGGCCCTGGGTCAGCGCCAAGCCCAGGCCTGCATGGTGCGCCGTGCCGCCTTCGGGATGCTTGCGCCAGAATCGATGGCCGAAGTGATCGAGATCAGCAGCCTCCAGGTCCGGCGCGGCGTTGGCGATGACCACAAACCAGCCATCGCCGTCACGGCCGAGGCGGCACGCGATCTCTGTGCCTTCGGGCGAATATTCCAAGGCATTGCGCAACAGGTTGGAAACGATGCGCTCGACGATGCCGAGATCGCTCTGCACCCAGGCCGTCGGCGGCAGTTCCGTGCGCACTGTGATCCCGCGCGCCGCCCCCAGATCCTGCAGCGCGGCGATGAGCCCGCCGACCAGCGCCGCCAGGTCCAGCGGGTCCGGCGCCACGGCGTCCTGGCCCGACTCGAGCCGGGCCAGCAGCAGCAAGGTGTCGACGCTGCGCTGCATGCGTGTGCAGGCGTCGATGGCGGCGCACAGGCTGCGCTGCGCCTGCCGTGGATCGGTGTCCGCCAGCGCGGCTTCGGCGCTGATGCGGATTTCCGCCAGTGGGGTGCGGAGCTCATGGGCCACGTCGCGCGCAAAGCGGCGTTCGCGCGCTACGGCCGCATACAAGCGGTGCAGGCCGATGTTGAACGCTTCGGCGAAAGGCTTCAGCTCGCGCGGAAAGTCGTCACCGATGGGTTGCATCGGCGCATCGGTGTCCAGTGCCGCGACCTTGTCTCCCGCATGGTGCAGCATGGCGATCACATGCTGCACGACCAGCAGGCCCAGGCCGACGGCCAAAGCCAGTGCCAGCACGATGCCGCCGAGCAGGGTGAAGTGGATGCGCCGCTCGGTGCGGTCCCAATTCTCGCGCTCGGTCGCCACTACCAGCATCCGCGGCGTGGCATCGCCCACCTTCGGCGGCAGGCGGGTGGCCAAGGCCCGCCCGGCATGGCCATCGGGCAGCACCACGTCGAAGTAGCGGGGCGTGCCCGCCTCTTCCGGCCCCATCGACAAGGCGGTGCCGGCGCTGCTGGGCGACTGCAGCAGGGTGCGGCCGCCGGCATCGAACACGGTGAAGAATTCGGTATGCCCGCTGGGCTCGTATTCGGGCATGAGCCGTTCGAGCTGCCGCGGATCTTGCTCCTGCAGCGCACGGCCCACCGCCCCGGCACGCTCCAGCAGGGTGTGATCCATTCTCCCGGTCGATCCAGTAGTCGAGCGCAAGGAACAGCGCGCTGAACACGCAGCCGATGCTCAAGGCCAAGCCCACCGCCAACTGACGATGCAATGACCAGGAGGGTGGCGGCGCTCCGCGGGGACCGGATGGGAAGTTCAAGGCGAGATCGTTTTCAATGGCTCATGGGAAAACATAGCCGAATCCGCGCCGGGTCAGGATCAGATCGCCGATGCCATGCTGCGCCAGCTTCGTGCGCAGCGTGCTGACGATAACCTCCACGACCTTGTCCGACGCATCGCTGCGACTGTCGTACAGGTGCTCGAAGATCTGCGTACGGGAAAGCGTCGCGCCTTGCCGGCGCAGCAGCAGTTCCAGCAATCCGTATTCCTTGGGGGTGAGCCGCAGGTCCTGCCCGCGCCAGCGGGCGGTGCGCGAGCGCGGATCCACTTCCAGTTCGTTGTGGCGCAGCACCGGCGTGTCTCGTTGCGCGGGGCGCCGCACCAGCGCGCGCAGTCGTGCCAGCAACTCGTCCAACACGAATGGCTTGACCAGGTAGTCGTCGGCACCGGCATCGAGCGCGTTCACCCGGTCGTCGACCAGCTCCCGCGCCGACAGGACCAGCACTGGCGCAGCCCCGGTCTCGCCGCCCATTTCGCGCAGCACGCCGAAGCCGTCCAGCCGCGGCAGCATCAGATCCAGCACGATCGCGTCGTAGTGGTAGCTGCGCAGAAATTCCAGCGCGGCCAAACCGTCGGCCGCGATGTCGCAGGCATAGCCCTCCTGTTTCAGGCGCCGATCCAGCGCCTCGGACAGGGTCTCAGAATCCTCGACGATCAGTATGCGCATCTTTTCTCTTACTTTCCTGCTTTCGAGGAGTAGGTTGCAGCGGATCGTGCGCGCCCTTCCTGGCGCTCGCGGCTTGAATGCCTTTGCTGAAGGGACGCTATTTCAATCCGGTCAGCTGCACCCCCTATGGCAACTGGGGAACGCTCAATTGACCTCGTCCTGCAGGGTCTTTCCGGCCTTGATCCAGGATGACTTTCTCGCCATTGCACAGAGCGGTGAAAGTTGCCTGAGACAGTATCCAAGGCACGACTGGCTATTGTCTTGGGCACATCCATGGAAGCTACAGCGGTTTCGATCCGTTCGATTCTGTTCATTGCGCGGACGGGGCCCGCGTAGCAGCACGATGGATCTCGTTCATATGACGTTCCGATGAACGGGGCCGTTGCGAATCTCGGCCCAGGACTGTGCCGGAGACGCATGCAATCTGTAGGCAAGCACAAGAGCCGGACATGAACTGCATGGCTGTCAATCGGTTTCTCCCACCCATTGATTCAATGATTGTTGTATAATAGAATTATGAGAGAAAATCAAGCCGTCTCTGCCCTCAGTGCCCTGGCCCATACCCAGCGGTTGCGCGTGTTCCGCGCTCTGGTCGTCGCAGGGCCTGCGGGCCTGACCCCCAGTGTGCTCGCCGACCAGCTCGACGTGGCCCGCAACACGCTCTCCTTCCACCTGAAGGAACTGGCGCATGCGGGTCTCGTGAGCATCGAGCAGCAGGGCCGCAACCTGATCTATCGCGCCGACTTCGCGCAGATGAACGGCCTGCTCGGCTACCTGACCGAGCACTGTTGCCAGGGCGGCGTCTGCGAAGTCACCGATTCCAGTTCCTGCACCTCCTGCTGAAAGGCAATGCCATGAAACGCTTCCATGTCCACCTGCACGTCGACGACCTGAGCCGCAGCATCGGCTTCTATTCGCAACTCTTCGCCGCGCAACCAGCGCGTGTCGAAGCCGACTACGCGAAGTGGATGCTCGAAGATCCGCCGGTCAACTTCGCGATCTCCACCCGTGGCGATGCGCCGGGCATCGACCACCTCGGCATCCAGACCGACACCCCCGAAGAACTTGCCGCCCTCAAGGCGCGCGCCGAGGCGGCCGACTTGGCGCTGCTCGACGAGGGCGAGACCACCTGCTGCTACGCGCGCAGCGAGAAGCACTGGGTCACCGACCCGCAGGGCATCGCCTGGGAGCACTTCCAGACGCTGGGGAGCATCCCCGTGTTCCACGAGGCCGCACAGCCTTCGGAGGCTCAAACCGCCGGTGCCTGTTGCCCGCCCGCCGCAGCGCGCGGCCGGCCGGTCGGCATTGCGGTGAAACCCGCTTCCTGCTGCTAACGGGGGGACCTCATGCCAATTGAAAAAATCTACAACGTCCTGTTCATCTGCACCGGCAACTCCGCTCGCTCCATCCTGGCCGAAGGCATCCTGAATGACCTGGGCAAGGGCCGCTTCCAAGCCTTCTCGGCGGGCAGCCATCCCAAGGGCGAAGTCCATCCGCTGGCGCTCGCCACGCTGGAACGGCTGCATCTGCCCGCAATCGGCTATCGCAGCAAGAACTGGGACGAGTTCGCGCGGCCCGATGCACCGCCGCTCGACTTCATCTTCACTGTCTGCGACAACGCCGCCGGCGAGGTCTGCCCCATCTGGCCGGGCAAGCCGATGTCGGCCCACTGGGGCGTGCCGGACCCGGCCGCGGTCGAAGGCAGCGAGGAACAGCGGCGCAAGGCTTTCCTGGACACGGCAGTGACGCTCAGGCGGCGCATCGAGCTGTTCCTGTCGCTGCCGCTGCAGCGGCTGGACGCCATGTCCCTGCAGCACGAGCTGCAGGGCATCGGCAAGCGGTGAGGCGCGTCCGATGACGGCTTCCAGCGAGGCGATCGGCCGGGCGCCGGCCGCCCTGTCCATGAGCGTCTTCGAGCGCTATCTGACGGTCTGGGTGCTGCTGTGCATCGTCGCCGGCATCGCGCTCGGCCAGCTGGCGCCGGGCGTGTTCCAGGCCGTCGGCCGCATGGAGATCGCGCAGGTCAACCTGCCGGTGGGCCTGCTGATCTGGGTCATGGTGATCCCGATGCTGCTCAAGGTGGACTTCGGTGCGCTGGGCCGGGTCGGGCAGCACTGGCGCGGCATCGGCGTGACGCTGTTCGTCAACTGGGCGGTCAAGCCGTTCTCGATGGCGCTGCTGGGCTGGCTGTTCATCCGCCATGTCTTTGCCGGCTGGCTGCCGGCCGAGCAACTCGACAGCTACGTCGCCGGCCTGATCCTGCTGGCCGCCGCGCCCTGCACGGCGATGGTCTTCGTCTGGAGCCGGCTGACGGGCGGCGACCCGGCTTTCACGCTGTCGCAGGTGGCGCTGAACGACACCATCATGGTGTTCGCCTTCGCGCCCATCGTCGGCCTGCTGCTCGGGCTGTCGTCGATTACCGTGCCGTGGGACACGCTGCTGACCTCGGTGGTGCTGTACATCGTGATTCCGGTGGTCATCGCCCAAATGTGGCGCCGCCGGCTGCTGCGCCGCGGGCAGGCGGCGTTCGACCGCGCGATGCAGCGCGTCGGGCCGCTGTCCATCGCGGCCTTGCTGCTGACGCTGGTGCTGCTGTTCGCCTTCCAGGGCCAGGCCATCCTGCAACAGCCGCTGGTGATCGCCATGCTGGCGGTACCGATCCTGATCCAGGTGCTGTTCAATTCCGGGCTGGCGTACTGGCTCAACCGCCAAGTCGGCGAGAAGCACAATATCGCCTGCCCGTCGGCGCTGATCGGCGCCTCCAACTTCTTCGAGCTGGCCGTCGCGGCCGCCATCAGCCTGTTCGGTTTCCATTCGGGTGCGGCGCTGGCCACCGTGGTCGGCGTGCTGATCGAGGTGCCGGTGATGCTGCTGGTGGTGCGCGTGGTCAACCGCTCGCGCGGCTGGTACGAGCGCCGGCCATCCACCACGTGATCCTTTCCAGGGAAGCTTCATGAGTGACATCACCCTCTATCACAACCCCGCCTGCGGCACCTCGCCACGTGCTCGGGCTGATCCGCAACAGCGGCGCACAGCCCGCCATCATCGAGTACCTGAAGACGCCGCCCAGCCGCGAGACGCTGAAGTCGCTGATCGCGGCGATGGGCATACCGGTGCGCGAGGTGCTGCGCATCAAGGGCACGCCCTACGAGGAACTGGGCCTGGGCGACCCGAAATGGACCGAAGAGCAGTTGATCGACTTCATGCTCCAGCATCCGATCCTCATCAACCGGCCCATCGTGGTCACGACGCTGGGCACGCGCCTGTGCCGGCCTTCGGAAACCGTGCTGGGCATCCTGCCGCAGCCGCAGCAAGGCGCCTTAAACGAGGAGGACGGCGAGCCCGTGGTGAACATGCAGGGTCGGCGTGTCTGAGCAATGCGTAGACCTGCCCAACGTGGACAGTGTCCTATTCGAGGCACCCGACCTGAATAAGCTGCTGTCGCCCCCTGATAGCGACGAGATTTGGCAAGCCAGGGAACGACTTGTCCCCATAGTCTGGGTCAATCGAGAATGTTAGAGTTGATTCCCCCATGTCCCGTCCGCGCTCCATTCATCGCTGCCTGACCGCATTGTTCGTGGTCATGTCGCTGCTGCTCTCGCAGTTGGCGCTGGCAAGCTATGTCTGTCCGGGAGAATCCAACCTCGCAGCCATGGCGGAGATGGCCGCGGCGGGTGAGCCTTGCGAAGGCATGGACCCTGCCCAGCCGCTGCTGTGCTACCAGTACGCGACCGACATGTCGCTGTCGGTCGAGCCGATGAAGGCGGGCACCTTGTTGCCACCGGCTGTGGTGCAGACGGTGATCCTGTCCTTGCTGTTGCCTGTGCAAGCCCGTGAGGTGCCGGTGCAGGCGGTGCCTGAGCGCCAGCATTACCCTCCCGAGCGCGTGTTCCTCGCAACGCGCAGACTCCGAATCTGAAATCTCCGTCGATTGGCCGGTGCTGGCGCGGTTCGTCCGCTTGCCAGCGGTTGTGTCGTTCATCGTCGGAGTTCCCATGTCCCTGCTTCCCTTGCGCGCGGCTGCCTTGGCTGCTGCGCTGTTGCCCTGCCTCGTCACGGCGGCGCCCCTGTCGTTCGAGACCGCACTGGACCTTGCCGTCCAGCGCTCCGAGTCGGCCCGTTCCGCCCGCGCCGGCGTCCTGAGCACCGCACAGACCGCCCGCACCGCCGACCAGCTTCCCGATCCCCTGTTGCGGGTCGGCGTCGACAACCTCCCCGCCACCGGGGTCGACCGCTTCAGTACCACGCGCGAGCCGATGACGATGAAACGCATCGGCCTCAGCCAGGAATGGGTGTCGCCCGGCAAACGGGCCGCGCGCCAGGCGGCAGCCGATGCGTCGGTCAGCCAGGAGGAGGTGCAGGCACAGGCCGCTGTCGCCGAAACCCGGTTGCAGACCGCGCTGGCCTATCTGGATGCCTTCTACGCCGGTGAAGCGCTCCAACTCGCGACGCTCATGGCCCATCATGCCCACGAGGAACTGGAGACGGCCCGCGCCCGGCTGGCCTCGGCCATCGGAAGCAGCCAGGAGGTGCTGCTGCTGACCAGCGCGAAGGGCATTACGGAAGACGAGACCGCGGAGGCCCGGCAACTGGAAGACGCCGCCAGGCTGGCGCTCCAGCGCTGGATCGGCGTGCAGCCCGATGCGTTGATGCCGGTCCAGGCTCTTCGCCTTCCCACCGAAGATGCCTACGTGGCCGGGCATCCCTCGATTGCGGCGAAGCACCGCGAGATCGACGTGTCCAGGCGATTGGCCGACGTCGCCGCGACCAACCGCGCGCCCAACTGGACCTGGGAGGTCAGCTACGGGCAGCGCACGGGTTACCCGGACCTGGTGTCCGTCGGCGTGAGCATCCCGCTGCCGGTCGCGCCGGGCGCACGGCAGGACCGTGAGGCCGCCGCCAGGCTGGCCTTGGTCGAGAAGTCCGAAGCCGACTTGGCGGAGGCGATGCGCGCCGCCATCGCCGAGTACCGGACGCTTTCCAGCGACGATCAGCGCTTGCAGCAGCGCATCGAGCGCTACCGCACCGGTGTGCTCATCCCGGCGGGGCAAAGAACGGCCGCTGCCGTGGCGGCCTACCGCTCGAACCAGGCCAGCCTGGCGTCCGTCTTCGAAGCACGGCATGCGGAAGTCGAGGCGCAGCGCAAGCTGCTGATGCTCCAGCGGGACCTGAGCAGGGTCCAGGCGCAACTGGCCCTGCGTCCGATCGCGTTCGAGGTGGCACCATGACACGAACACAGATCGCCCTCTTGTCGCTGCTGGGCGCGTTGCTGATCGGGGGCGGCGCCTTCTACCTGGGACGCACGACCGGCCATGCGCCGGAGGAGGGCGTGGCCGGGCCAGGTGGCGCCGCGCCGGACAACCGCAAGATCCTGTACTGGCACGACCCCATGGTTCCGGGCCCGCGTTTCGACAAGCCTGGCAAGTCGCCGTTCATGGACATGGCGCTGGTGCCCATGTACGCCGACGGCGAGACCGGCGCGGGCGGTGCCGGCGGGGCGACGATCAGCGCCGCCGTGCAGCAGAACCTCGGCATCCGGTACGCCAGCGTGCGCCGGGCCGAGACCGCTTCCTCGTTCGACGCAGTGGGCGCCGTGCAATTCGACGAGCGGCTCAACGTCGCGGTCCAGACGCGCGTGGCAGGCTATGTGGAGCGCTTGTCGGTCAGAGCCCCGATGGAGCGGGTGCGCAAGGGCCAGGCCCTGGCCACGCTCTTCGCGCCGGACTGGCTCGGCCCGCAGAACGAACTGCTCGCCCTGAAGCGGTCCGGCGCTTCGCCCGACCTCGTCGCGGCGGCGCGCGAGCGCATGCAGGCCCTGTCCATCCCGGCCGAACTGATCCGCCGCAGCGAGGAAACCGGTACCGCACAGGCGCGCTTCGTGCTGACGGCCCCGGCCAGCGGCGTCATCGCTGAACTGGGCGTGCGCGAAGGCGCCGCGGTGACGCCGGGCATGAGCTTGTTTCGCATCGCGGGCCTGGAAAAAATCTGGGCGGTCGCCGAAGTCCCCGAGGCCCAAGCCGTGCGCCTGGTGCGTGGGCAGAAGGTGAGCGCCGTCCTGCAGGCGGATGCGTCGCAAGGCTTCACCGGCGAGCTCGCGGAAATCCTTCCCGAAGTCAGTCCCTCCACCCGAACCCTGAAGGCCCGGTTCGAGGTGGACAACGCGCAGGGCAAGCTGACGCCCGGCATGCTGCTGCGGTTGCAGCTCACCGGCCCCAGGAGCACGCGCCTGGTCGTGGCTTCGGAGGCCGTCATCCGCACGGGCAAGCGCGCCGTCGTCATCCTGCGCAAGGACGGTGGCACATTCGAGCCGCGCGACGTGTCGCTGGGGCTGGACCTTGGCGACGACATCGAAGTGCTGCAAGGCCTGAGCGAAGGCGAACAGGTGGTGGCGAGCGGTCAGTTCCTGATCGACTCGGAGGCCCGGCTGCGATCCGTACTCGGCAACATGGCCGCACCGGCGACCGCCCCGAGCTCGGGAGCGTCGGCGCCGGCCGTGGTGATTCACAAGGCCGAAGGCAAGGTCGAAAGCGTGGCGCCCGATGGCGTCACCATCTCGCACGGCCCCGTCGCGACGCTCCAGTGGCCTTCGATGACGATGGGCTTCGCCAAGACATCGCCGGACGCTTTCGCGGACATCAAGCCCGGCGACCAGGTGCGCTTCGAGTTCAAGGAAGGCGGCCCCACCGGCTACGAGCTGGTGTCCGTGCAGCGCATGCAACAGGCCACCAAGCCATGATCGCCGCCCTGATCCGCTGGTCGGTCGGCAACCGGTTCCTGGTGCTGATCGCCACCCTGTTCCTGGTGGCCGCAGGCTGGTGGTCCGTCGTCCGCACGCCGCTCGATGCATTGCCCGATCTCTCGGACACGCAGGTCATCATCCGCACGCCCTTCCCCGGCAAGGCGCCCCAGGTGGTCGAAGACCTCGTCACCTACCCGCTGACCACCACGATGCTCAGCGTGCCCGGCGCCAAGACCGTGCGCGGCTACTCGTTCTTCGGCGACTCCTTCGTCTACGTGCTGTTCGACGACAAGACCGATCCGTACTGGGCGCGCTCCCGCGTCGTGGAGTACCTCAACCAGGTGCAGAGCAAACTCCCCGCCGGTGCCAGCGCGTCGCTGGGCCCTGATGCCACGGGCGTGGGCTGGGTCTACGAATACGCGCTGGTCGACCGCACAGGCTCCCGGGACATCGGGCAACTGCGGGCGCTGAACGACTGGTTCCTCAAGTTCGAGCTGAAGACGGTCCCGGACGTCGCGGAAGTGGCGAGCATCGGCGGCATGGTGCGCCAGTACCAGGTGGTGCTCGACCCCGACCGCATGCGCGCCTTGGGCATCACGCAGTCGATGGTCGTGGAGGCCTTGCAAAAAGCCAACCAGGCATCAGGCGGCTCGGTCGTGGAGTTCGCCGAGGCCGAGTACATGGTGCGTTCGCGCGGCTACCTGCGTTCGCTGGACGACTTCCGCGCGATCCCGCTCTCTGTGACGGGCGCCACGCCGGTGCTGCTGCGCGACGTGGCGACGGTGCAGATCGGCCCCGAGATGCGCCGCGGCATCGCCGAACTGGACGGTGAAGGCGAAGTGGCCGGCGGCGTCATCGTCATGCGCTCGGGCAAGAACGCCCGCACGACCATCGAGGCGGTCAAGGCAAGACTCGAAGCGCTCAAGCCCAGCCTGCCTCCGGGCGTCGAGATCGTGCCCACCTACGACCGGTCGCTGCTGATCGACCGCGCTGTCGACAACCTGCGCGCCAAGCTGATCGAAGAATTCGTCGTGGTGGCGCTGGTCTGCGCCGTGTTCCTGTTCCACTTGCGTTCGGCGCTGGTCGCAGTCGTGGCACTACCGATCGGGATTCTGGCCGCGTTCGTCGTCATGCACTGGCAGGGCGTCAACGCCAACATCATGTCGCTGGGCGGCATCGCGATCGCCATCGGCGCGATGGTGGACGGCGCCATCGTGATGGTGGAGAACGTGCACAAGCACATCGAAGCCTTCGAGACGCAGCACGGCAGGCAGCCGAGCGTTGCGCAGCGATGGCAGCTCGTCACCGATGCCTCCGTCGAAGTCGGCCCGGCGCTGTTCTTCTCGCTGCTGGTGATCACGCTGTCCTTCGTGCCGGTGTTCTCGCTCGAAGCGCAGGAGGGCCGCCTGTTCTCGCCGCTGGCGTTCACCAAGACCTATGCCATGGCCGCGGCAGCGGGCCTGTCGGTGACGCTGATCCCGGTACTCATGGGCTATCTGATCCGGGGCCGCATTCCGCACGAGGCCTCGAATCCGGTGAACCGCTTCCTGATGGCCGCGTACCGGCCCGCGCTGGAGCTGGTGTTGCGCTTCCCCAAGGCGACGCTGGCCGTTGCGGCCGTGCTCCTGGCCTTGACCGTGGTGCCGCTGATGCGGCTGGGCGGCGAGTTCATGCCGCCCATGGACGAGGGCGATCTGCTCTATATGCCATCGGCGCTTCCCGGATTGTCGGTGTCGAAAGCGGGAGAACTGCTCCAGCAAACCGACCGCCTCATCAAGACCGTGCCGGAAGTCGCTCGCGTGTTCGGCAAGGCAGGCCGTGCGGACACGGCCACCGACCCCGCGCCGCTCGAGATGTTCGAGACCACGATCCAGTTCAAGCCGAAGGACCAATGGCGCGCCGGCATGACGCCAGACCGGCTCGTCGAGGAACTGGACCGCGCCGTGAAGGTGCCTGGCTTGTCCAACGTGTGGGTGCCGCCTATCCGCAACCGCATCGACATGCTGGCGACGGGCATCAAAAGCCCGGTGGGCATCAAGGTGGCGGGGGCGGATCTCGCCACCATCGACACGCTGACCACGCAGATCGAAGCGGCGGTCAAGAGCGTGCCCGGCGTGTCGTCTGCCCTCGCTGAGCGACTGACGGGTGGCCGGTACATCGACGTGGAGGTGGACCGGCTCGCCGCGGCGCGCTACGGACTGTCGGTGGCGGATGTGCAGGCCGTGGTGTCCACCGCCGTCGGCGGCGACAACGTCGGTGAAGTCATCCAGGGCCGCGAGCGCTACCCGATCAATGTTCGCTACCCGCGCGAGATCCGCGATTCCCTGGAGCGCCTGCGGCAATTGCCCTTCGTGACCGACAAGGGCGCGCAGCTGCTGCTGGGCGATGTCGCGCGCATCGCCATCGAAGACGGCCCGCCGATGCTGCGCAGCGAGAACGCGCGGCTGTCGGGCTGGGTCTACGTCGATGTGCGCAGCCGCGATCTGCGCTCCGCCGTCAACGACATGCAGGCCGCGGTCGACCAAGCCGTGAAGATGCCCGCCGGCTACGCGCTGTCCTGGTCCGGGCAGTTCGAGTACCTGGAGCGCGCGACCGAGCGCCTGAAGCTCGTTGTCCCCGTGACCCTGGCCGTCATCTTCGTGCTGCTCTACCTGCTGTTCAGATCCTTCGGCGACGCCGCCCTGGTGATGGCGGCCGTGCCGTTCTCGCTCATTGGCGGCCTCTGGCTGGTGTGGGGGCTGGGCCATGCCGTCTCCGTGGCGACGGCGGTGGGCTTCATTGCGCTGGCCGGCATCGCCGCCGAGTTCGGTGTGGTGATGCTGGTCTACCTGAAAAATGCACTTGCCCGGCGGCTGGCGGGCGGCGAGCCAATGAACGACGAGACCTTGCTGGCCGCGATCCGCGAGGGCGCCGTGCTGCGCGTGCGACCCAAGGCCATGACCGTGGCCGTCGTGATGGCCGGGCTGCTGCCCATCCTGTGGGGCAGCGGCACCGGCTCGGAGGTGATGACACGGATCGCCGCGCCGATGGTGGGCGGGATGGTCACCGCCCCGCTGCTCAGCATGCTGGTCGTGCCCGCCGCGTGGTATCTGCTGCGCCGGCGAGGCGGCGCACGGCCGGTTTCTGCACCCACGCTTGCAACACCGAACCAGGAAAGGAAAGACCCATGAAATGTGCATCGAGCGCTGATCGAACACGGCAGACTTCGGAGGTCCACAGCCATGAAATCTGAAGCAAACGCCCTGCGGCATCGCCGCGCCATGCTCAAGGCATTCGCCGGGTACGCGGCCATCGCCGTCACCTTGCGTAATGCCGACGCTCAGCCAAGGCGCGCATTGGTACAAGTGTGGAAAGACCCGTCTTGCAACTGTTGCCAGGACTGGGTAACGCACCTCGAACAAAACGGTTTCGACGTGCGTGTCATGGCGTCGGATCGCGCGGGCATCGAGGCTCGGCCTGGCGTGTTGCAGCAGTACGCGTCCTGCCACACAGGGCTGGTCGACGGCTATGCGATCGAAGGCCATGTTCCGGCGCGAGACATCCAGCGCCTGCTGCGCGCCAGGCCCGCCGCAGTCGGCCTGGCGGTCCCCGGCATGCCGGTCGGCTCGCCAGGCATGGATGGCGCCGTCTACGGCGGGCGCCGTGACCCCTATGACGTGCTGCTGATCCTCAAAGACGGCAGCAGTCGGATTTTCAAGAAATATTCCTGAAGGAGAAACACCATGAAACGAGTCAAGACACTTGCCATTCCCGCCCTCATGGCTCTGGCCGTGCTGGTGCCGCCAGCCGCACAGGCGCAGGCCCGGATGGAGCCGAACAAGATGGACGGCATGAAGATGGGCATGCCGGCGACCGAGGGGGAGATTCGCAAGGTCGACAAGGCAGCTGGAACGTTGACCATCAAGCACGGCGAGATCAAGAACATGGGCATGTCGCCGATGACGATGGCTTTCCCCGTCAAGGACAAGGCGATGCTCGATCTGGTCCAGGCTGGCGACAAGGTTATGTTCAAGGTCGGCAGCGAAGGCGGCAAGATGGTCATCACCGAACTGCAACCGGCGAAGTAGCGCAGCGACTAGAACATCGGCACCCTACAGCGTCACGAGATTCTGGGTGGCCGCTCAGTGGCGGCCAAGGCCATCGTCTTTCGGGGTCCGGCAGGCCGCTGCATTTCTCGGGCCCTTGCGGCCCAAACGTACCGACGATCGCGAAGAGCCCCCAGGCTTGAGCGAATGCACGACTTGCGCGACGTAGCGTTCACGCTGCGCGTCGTGGTGAGGAAGTGGAATACGGCGCGGTCGTGCCAGGACACCCGCACCTACCGCAGACAACAGCTCGGCACGCTTGTCTGCGCAACTTGTTGCGGCGTTGCCGTCGACTTCGTGCCTGTCACTGTTGCGGCTCAACGCTGGAGGGATTCCAACGCTAATGCCACACCCTGGCCGCCGCCAATGCACAACGTCACCAGGCCGCGTCGGATGCCGTCACGGCGCATGGCGTGCAGCAGGCGTGTCGTCAGTACGGCACCGGTGGCGCCGATCGGATGCCCGTGCGCAATGGCACCTCCTTCGACGTTCACGATGTCCTCGGGCAGGCCCAACTCCTGGATGATGGCCAGCACGATCGCGGCGAAGGCCTCGTTGATCTCGGCTCGCTCGACGTCTGTGACCTTCCAGCCAGCGCGGTCCAGGGCCTGCCTGACGGCGGGAACCGGGCCGAGACCGAACAGTCCGGGTTCGACCGCGCCGACGCCGAACGCGACGAGCCGTGCCAGCGGCTCGACGCCGTGCTTCTCCGCCCAGCGCGCATCGGCCACGATCATGGCGGCCGCGCCGCTGTTGAGGCCCGGCGCATTGCCGGCCGTGATCGTGCCATCCTTGCGAAAGGCCGGCTTCAGCCTGGCCAGGCTCTCCAGCGTGGTATCGGGCCGGTTGTGTTCGTCCTGTTCGAAGACCACCGTCCCCTTGCGTCCACGAATTTCGATCGGTGCGATCTCGGTGGCGAACTTGCCGGCGGCCTGAGCCGCGGCAAAGTGCTGCTGGGTACGCAGCGCCCATCGATCCTGAGCATCGCGCGTGATCTGGAACTTGTTGACAAGATCCTCGGTCACCCATCCCGAATGCTGATCGGTGAAAGCATCGTTGAGCCCGTCGCGCAGCATGCTGTCGTAGAGCTGCGCGTCGCCCATGCGATAGCCCCAGCGCCCGCCGGTGGCCAGATAGGGCGCCTGGTCCATGTTCTCCATGCCGCCGGCGATGGCGCTCTGGGTGAGCCCGAGCATGATTTCTTGCGCCGCGGTCACGATGGCCTGCGCTCCCGATCCGCAGACCCGATTGATGGTCATGGCCGGGACGCCTACAGGAACACCCGCCTTGATCGCCGCCTGGCGGGCCGGGTTCATCTTGGAGCCGGCCTGGACGACCTGCCCGAGGACGACCGCGTCAATGGCGCTGCCATCGACGTTCGCGCGCGCGAGCGTCGCCTTGATGACTTCGCTTCCCAGTTCCGGGGCGGGGACGTCCTTCAACGACCCGCCGTAAGTGCCGATCGCCGTGCGCACTGGCGCGCAAAGCACTATGTTCGATGAAATCATGGAGATGTCCTTTTGATAAGGGTGGTTCGGTTTCGACGAATGTCGTTCGTGGATGGGCGGGCCAGTGAGGGCGGCCGCGTTGCACTTCAGCGGCGATCAGCACATATGGTGGCCACCGTTCATTGCCACGTTGCTGCCGGTCATGAAGCCGGCCGTCTCGCTGCAGATGAAGCCGACCAAGGCCGCGATTTCTTCCGGCCGGCCGAGCCGGCCGACCGGTATCTGCGAGATGATCTGCGACTCCAGCACCTCCTTCGGCACGGCCGTCACCATGCTGGTTGCCAGGTAGCCGGGAGAGACCGTGTTGACGGTCACTCCCTTCCTGGCCACCTCCAGTGCCAGCGACTTGGTGAAGCCGTGGATGCCGGCCTTGGCCGCGGCATAGTTGGTCTGGCCGAACTGTCCCTTGGAGCCGTTGATCGACGAGATGTTGACGATCCGGCCCCAGCCACGCTCGACCATGCCTTCGCAGAACGGCTTCGTCACGTTGAACACCGAATCCAGGTTGGTGCGCAGCACGGCGTCCCAGTTCACCTTGGTCAGCTTTCGGAACGTGCTGTCGCGCGTGATGCCGGCGTTGTTGACCAGGATGTCCACGGCATGGCCGTCGGCCTGGATCCGCTCGGCCATGTGCTGGCAAGATTCGTGGTCGGCCACGTCCACGCCGTAGGCCACGTAGCGGTAGCCGGCGGTGGCTTGCTGCGCCAGCCAGGACTCGACATGGTCGTTGCTGGGGGAGTGGGTGACCAGGACGGCATGGCCGGCTTCGTGCAACACGCGGGCAATGGCTTCGCCCAGGCCGCCCATGCCGCCTGTCACCAGTGCGGTACGCCTATTTGCCACGGGCGCTCTCCTTTTTCGCGGGAGCGGCTTCCGTCGCGAAGGGTTGGCCCCATGGCTTCAGCAGGTTGTTGAACGCCGTGGTGAACTGCGTGGTATCGCCAGCGCTGCCCATGGCCCCGACCGACTCCTCCTGCCAGGCTTGCAGCGCTTCTCGCAATCCCGCAAACAATGTGGCCTGGCTGCTGGCGGTGGCCTGCGTGAGCGCTTCGACATCGCTCAGGCGCTGTTGCCATTGGCGCTTGAACACTTCGCCTGACTGCGCCGCCAGCGTCTGCCAGTCCTTGTTGCCGGAAAGCTGTTCGAGGTCTGCCTTGGATGCGGCAACGTCGGCGCTGAACGTGCGGGAACCGAGTTCCTGCCAGAGCTGAGCGTTTTCCTGCAGAAGCTTGCTGATGCGAAGGTGAAAGTCCTGGTTGGCTTTGAAAAGGGCAAAGGGGGCGTTGCTGTTGGTGCTCATGGTGAGATCCTCGGTTGATGAAAAGGTGATCAATGGGTTGGGTCGCGTTCTTCTCGCGGGCTGGACGGGTGCGGCTTCGGGCGTTCAGAGTTGCCACCGGAATGTCCGGGGCGCGGACTCACCCGGCCGGACGATCCGCAGCTCGATCGACGTCGGCCGCGGCGCCGGTACATCGAAGGCCAGCACACCTTCACGGTGGTGACCGCCTGGAGCGGCACCCGTCCAGCCCGCCGGCCTGAGCGTTCGCCCATCGTCGGTCGCCAAGGTGGCGCTTTGAACGAGGTCGTCGCTCAGGTCGGCGCTGTGCGTATCGAGGACGACCGTGAACTCCCATCGTCCGTCCGGCGCCGCGATCGCTTTCGGTGTCACCTTGACCGTGACCCCGTGATCGGCCGACGACTGCGTGGCGGTCGCATCGGGGCTGGCCTGCGCCGTCGCCGCCAAGGGCGCAACTCCCAGCGCGAGGGCGGCGGCAGTGAGCCACGCGGCAATCCAGACCTGGTCGGGACTCTTGACTTCAGACATGACTTGCTCCTTGGCAGTGATGGGTGAGGGCGCCCGCTCGATGCGTTGTAGTCCAGCAGTCGCCGCATGGAAGTCGGGCAGCGTTCGAGGGTTCATTGCGGCGCTCGACATGACTACAGCAGGACCGGTTCGTCCGGCAGCTCATTGCTCTGCGAGGCCCGTTTGGGAAAGTGCTGCCTCAGCGTGTGCGCGATCGCTTCGATGCCAGCCACAGCGCCGCGCTGGTACTCGGCTCGTCCGAAGGCAGCTTCGATCTGCCGGCAGATGTCATTCCAGGTTGCCGTGGCCTCGTGCGCATGGATGCCGCGGTCGGCGACGATCTCCACCGCGTGATCCGCGAGCAGCACGTAGACGAGCACGCCGTTGTTGTGCTGCGTGTCCCATACCCGCAAGGTCGAGAACACCTCGATGGCCCGTTCGCGCGGCGTCTGCCCGCGGATCAGCGCCAACGGTTCCAGCGCCCCCTCCACGGCAAAGCGGATCTCGCCGTCATGGCCTTGCTCCGCGGTGCGGATCGCCGCTTCGATGGCAGACATGGTCGCCTTCGGAAAAGCACGGCGCAGGTGCCACTGCGAGGTCAGCAGGTGCTTGGTCAGTCGTGGGATGTTCATCATTACCACCGTCCCGAGGAGCCACCGCCACCGAATCCGCCGCCACCGCCCCCACGGAAGCCGCCACCGCCGAAGCCGCCTCCCCGGTGACCGCCATAGCCGCCGCCATGAAGGCCAGCACCGCCACCGAGCAAGGTCACCATGAAGGCGATCAATGCGCCTACCGCTGCCACGGCGATGGCGCTGGACACGAACCAGGCGATCAGCCCCACGGCACCGGCCGTCAGCGCGGCGCCTGGCAGCCGCCCGAGCGCCGAGCGCAAGACGCCGCCGATCACCACGGCGATCACCAGCAGCACGGGTGCCAGACGACCGAGGTCGGACTGCAGATCCTGCCCAGGCGCCGTCGCGGCAGGCAGTGCTTCGCCGTCGACGAGCCGGATGATTCGATCGATCCCGCTGTCGATGCCGCCGAAGTAGTCGCCTTGCCTGAAACGGGGCAGCATGAACTCGGTGATGATCCGATTGCTCGTGAGGTCGTTCAGCACCCCTTCGAGGCCGTAACCCACCTCGATGCGAACCGCGCGGTCATCCTTGGCCACGAGCATGAGCGCCCCGTCGTCGACCTTCTTGCGACCCAGTTTCCATTGCTCGGCAACCCGCAGCGCATACTGCTCAATGGTCTCGGGCCGGGTCGTGGCCACGATCAGCACGGCCAACTGGCTGCCCTTGCGATCCTCGAAGGCACGCAGGCGCGCTTCCAGGCCCGCGCGTTGCTCGGCGGTCAGTGTCGCGGTCTGGTCCGTGATCAGGGCTTGCAGTGGCGGCACAGGGACCAGCGGATCAGCCGCATGCGCCGGCCCGAACGCGACAGCCATGAGCCAGCAGAGCATGATCAGGACCCTGGTCATGCTGCGTGGCGCTCTGGTGCCGACTGCGATCGCGTTCAACGCGATCCCTCTGGCTTCTTGGTCGCACCACCCAGGTCCACCACCGGCGGGGCTGCCAGGGCCTTCTCATCGGCGACGCTGAACGTGGGCTTGACCGAGTAGCCGAACACCATCGCCGTCAAGTTGCTGGGGAACGTGCGTACCGCCACGTTGTAGTCCTGCACGGACTTGATGTAGCGGTTGCGGGCCACGGTGATGCGGTTCTCGGTGCCTTCGAGCTGCACCCGCAAGTCCTGGAATCCCTGGTTGGCTTTCAGATTGGGATAGTTCTCGCTGATCGCGAGCAAGCGGCTCAATGCGCCCGACAGCTCACCCTGCGCGGCCTGGAATTTCTCGAAAGCCGCGGGATCGTTGATGAGTTCCGGCGTGGCCTGGATGCTGGTGGCCTTGGCACGCGCCTCGACCACCCTGGTCAAGGTCTCCTGTTCGAAGTTCGCTTCACCCTTGACAGTGCTGACGATGTTTGGAATCAGGTCGGCGCGCCGCTGGTACTGGTTCAGTACCTCGGACCAGCTGGACTTGACCTGTTCGTCGGTGCTCTGGAACGTGTTGTAGCCGCAGCCCGAGAGGACGAGGGCTGTCAGTGTCAGCAGCAAAGCGAGGAATCTGCGCATGGGATATCTCCGGTGAAGGTTGGTGATGCAGTTGTGATGTCGGGTGGATGGGCAGTGCGTTGCGAGAGCGGTCAGCCGCCATGTGCGGCCTGCATGGCGTTGCGGGCCAGGATCTCGTCGTCACGCGCCGCACCCCACAGTGCATAAGCGGCGCCGGTACCGAACAGCAGGACGATCGCGGCCAACCAGAACGGTGCGGCCGGGTGAAACGCGAAGAGCGATCCGGCACTGAACGATCCGAGTGCCTGTCCCAGGTTGCCTGCCGCGGCCTGTTTGCCCAGGAGCGCTCCGGGTTCGGATTGGTCGCGCTCCAGCAGCTCGTAGGACAGGACCGGCCCGATCAGGCCGACGCCGGTACCCACGACGGCGATCAGCAGAACCAATGCGCCGGCACCGGAAACCACGGCCGTGAAACTCAATGCGAGCGCCGAACCGGCGAAGGTGGCGGCAACCCAGCGATGGTCGATGCGCTGACGCACGGCTGGCAGCAACAGCAGCGACTGGGCCGCGAGCATCGCCACGCTGCAGGTGACGAACATGATCGCCATCGTGCTGCTGGCCAGGCCGAGCGTCTGTCCGCCGAAGAGACTGAACCCGACTTCGAAGGTCCCCACGGCGAACGAAGCGAGCAGGGCGAGCGCCATCGAAGCCAGCACAAAGCGCTGGCGCTGGACGGAGACCGCCGTTGGCACAGGAACCTCGGCCGTGGAGCGATCCCGGGCGAGGCTCCAAGGAGTCAGGAGCAGGATGGGTATCCCGCCAGCAGCAATCAGGAGGGCAGGCCAGTTGACCATGCTGGGCATCTGTTCGATGCGCATCGCCATGACGGGGCCGGCGAGCCAGCTTCCAAGTGCCGGTCCCGCAAGAAACCCGAGAAACGACGCACTGCCGAGCAGCACGAATCGCCGGCTGCGTTCGACCGAAGTGCTGATGTCGGAGATGTAGGCTTGTGCCGTCGGCACGATCGCCGCGGCGCCCGCTCCCGCCAGCAGCCGCGCTGCGTAGACGATGCCGAGCGTGGGGGCCAGTGCGGCAACCGCGCTGCCGACGAGAAAGGCGGCGAAGCCTGCCATCAGCACGACCGGCCTGCCGCGCCGATCCGAGAGCCGGCCCCACCACGGCGCGAACAGGAAGAGCGCGAACATGTACACGCCGCCCAGCATGCCGACATGCCAGGCGACCCGCTGCGGATCGGCGGTCCCCAGGTACTGAGCCAGGTAAAGCTGGATCAGGGGCAGCCCGGCGCCGTAGCCCAGCGCAACCACGAAGACCGCAGCACCGAGCAGCACCATCGCGCGGGCGTCATCCGCGGGCGGGGTCGCTGGCGTCAAGGGCGTGTTCATCGGTGGCACGGCGCTTCCTGTCACGCGGCGACGGCAGCGCCGTTCGTCGACATGGTGGTGGCGCTGACGCGGCGAATGCCGGCGAGCCGCGTGCGCTTGAGCATCAGCGCGTTGATGGCCACCAGCGCGGAACTGCCCGACATCGCGATGGCCGCCACCTCGGGACTGATGGTGAAGGGATAGAACACCCCAGCCGCGAGCGGGAAGGCGATGACGTTGTAGGCCACCGCCCACCACAGGTTCTGGTGCATCTTGCGCAGCGTCGCGCGCGACAACTCGATGGCACCCACCACGTCGAAGGGGTCGCTCTTCATCAGGACCACGTCGGCGCTTTCAATCGCGACGTCGGTTCCAGCACCGATGGCGAAGCCGACGTCGGCCTGCGTGAGTGCCGGCGCGTCGTTGACGCCGTCGCCGACCATGCCGACCTTCTTGCCCTGCGCCTGCAGTTCCTTGACCTTGGCCGCCTTGTCCCCAGGAAGTACGTCGGCCAGCACGATGTCGATGCCCAGCTCCTTGGCAATCCGATCGGCCGTGCCGCGGTTGTCGCCGGTCAGCATGGCGACCTGCACCTTGTTGCCGTGCAGGGCTTTGACGGTCTCGGCCGAGGAGGGGCGGACCGCGTCGGCGATGGCGATCAGGCCGATCAGGCGGCCGTCATGGGCCACGTGGACCACCGTCCGGCCTTGGCCCTGGAGGCGACGCGACTCGGCTTCCAGGCCGTTGAGGTCAACGCTGTTGGCGTCCATCAAGGCCCGGTTTCCAAGGAGCGCGCGGTGGCCGCGCACCACCGCCTCGGTGCCCATGCCATCGATGTTGGTGAACGCGCTCACCTCTTCGAGCTGCAAGTCCTTGGCACGCTTGAGCACCGCCAGCGCGAGCGGGTGTTCCGAGAGCTTCTCGACCGACCCGGCGACGATCAGCAGATCGTCGACCTCCGTGCCTTTCGCCGTCACCAGATCCACCACTTCAGGCTGGCCGAGCGTCAACGTGCCGGTCTTGTCGAAAATCACGACATCGAGCTTGGTGGCGTTCTCGAGTGCGGCGGCGTTTTTGAACAGGATGCCGTTCATCGCGCCCAGGCCCGTTCCGACCATCACCGCCATCGGCGTGGCCAGGCCCAGGGCGTCCGGACAGGCGATCACGAACACCGTGATGGTCAGGGTGAGGGCCAGCAGCAGGGGCTGTCCCAGGACGAAGTACCAGGCGACGAACGTGGCGATGCCGATCAGGACCGCGGCCACGACCAGCCATTGCGACGCGCGGTCGGCCAGCAGCTGGGCGGGTGCCTTGGAGTTCTGCGCCTGCTGCACCAGCTTGACGATCTGTGCCAAAGCGGTGTCGGCGCCGACCTTGGTGGCGCGGTAGCGAAAGCTGCCGCTCTTGTTGATCGTCGCGCCGATCACGCTGTCGCCGATGGCCTTCTTGACGGGCATTGACTCGCCGGTGAGCATCGATTCATCGACCTGCGAGGCACCTTCCAGCACCTCGCCATCGACAGGAACCTTGTCGCCGGGGCGGATCAGCACGATGTCGCCCAACAGCACTTCCGACGTCGGAACGCTGGTCTCGACGCCATTGCGCACCACGGTCGCCTTCGGCGGTGCCAGGTTCATCAGCGCCTGGATCGCCTCCGAAGCGCCCGCCCGCGCGCGCATCTCCAGCCAGTGGCCGAGCAGGATGAAGACGAGCAGTACCGACACCGCCTCGTAGAACTGCGCGCCCTCGAAGAAGAAAGTCGCACCCACGCTGAACAAGTAGCCGGTGCCCACGCTCAGCACGACCAGCACCGCCATGTTGAGCACGCCATTGCGCAGCGCACGCGCGGCGGCCACGAAGAACGGCCAGGCCGGATAGATGACGGCGCTGGTGGCCAGGATGAAGAGCCACGGATTCAGGCCCAGGCCGAACGGCGGACTCAGCTTGATGAAGTCCATGCCCATCGGCGCGTACAGGAAGATTGGAATCGTGAATGCGAGACAGATCCAGAACCGGTTGCGCATGTCGCGGGCCATGCCGCGTGCGTCCATGCCGGCACCGTGCCCCATGTCGTGGGCCATGGCGTCCATGTCGCCGTGGTCCGTCGTCTTTTCCTGTGCGGATGGCTTGGCACCATGGGCCGCATGCGCGGCATGTTTGTGGTCATGCATGTGCGGCTTGGCAGGTGCATCGTGCGGCGCGCAGACATGCAGCGGCGTGGCTTCGCCGCTGCAGTGGTAGCCGCATTCCTCGATGGCGCGGCGAATCGCTTCGGGTGTGGTCTGGCCGGGGTCGAGGCTCACGCTGGCCGATCCGGCCACGTAGTTGACCTGTACCGCCGTCACGCCGCGCAGGCGCGACAGCTGCTTCTCGACACCGTGAGCCGACATCGACGACACCAGGCCGCCGACTTCGAAGTTCATGGTTGTGGTCATGCGTTGCCTGCTTTCAGAAGGGGAGATCGGGGAAGAAAATGGAGGTAGACGAGCGCGCTCAGCAGCGCAGCGAAGAAACACCACACCGAGATGAACCAGATGGCGTAGAAGGCGTAGGCGGCGCCGAAAGACAAGAGCACCAGAACGCCGAAGAGCCTGACCGCGCGGTGGGTGGACAGCACGAAACTGACGCTGGTGGCCATCAGGTACAGCGTCATCGCGGCGGCGGCAAAGAAATGCGGCGAGACGTATTCGACGTGCTGGCCGGTGGGTCGTGAGACAACCGGGTATGCGATCAGGAAGTACAGGAGGTACACGCCCACCGCGACGCCTGCCGCGACGAATGCGAGCAGCGCTCGTCGGCGCGGCCCTGGCGGTTCGATCAGCAACACCGCTACCGGCACGTAGACCGGCCAGAGCACATGGGAGAAGAATGAATACACATGCGTCATCACCCCGTTGAGCAGCGGTGCTTCGTACCTGAACGTCAGCCAGATCACGCCCTCGCTCAACTGCTGGATGGCGAACAGCAGCGGGATGGCGGCGAACGGCCGTTCACGCGGGTGCCGCGCGGACCTGAGCGTCAGCGTGCCGAGCCCGAGGAGGAGAGCGCCTGCCGTGAAGCTGGCTGTGGCCGAAAAGCACATTCAGTGCGCTCCTGCCAGACGAGTCCGGTGGTCACCATAGAGGTCGCTCCGGGACAGCGGGACCGGCCATTCGCCCCGGTTGCGCTTGGACGCGAGGATTTGGTAGATGCCGGTGCCGCCGGATTCGAACTCCAGCGCGCAGGCCGCCATGTACAGCCGCCAGACGCGATAGGTCGGCTCATCGACTTCGCGCAGTGCCGCCTCGCGATTGGCTTCCAGCCGCTGTACCCAATGCCGTAGCGTCAGCGCGTAGTGCGGGCGCAGGCCCTCGACGTCGTGGATCTCGAAGCCGGCGCGCTCCATGCCGAGCTGGATGTTGCTGACGCAGTCAAGCTCGCCATCAGGGAAGACGTAGCGGTTGATGAACTCAGTGGCGACTGTCTTGTTCCAGCCCTCTTCGTCGTGCGTGATACCGTGGTTCAGGAACAGTCCGCCCGGGCGCAGGACTCGCTGAACCGTCGCCAGATAGGTGGGCAGATTGGCGAGACCCACATGCTCGAACATGCCGACGCTCGACACCTTGTCGTACATGTCCTTGCCGGCCAGATCCCGGTAGTCGCGCAGTTCCACCGTCACCTGACCCTGCAGTCCTTCGGCCTGGATGCGCTCCTGAGCGTACTCGAGCTGCTGGCGGCTCAGGGTGATGCCATGGGCCCGAACGCCATGATGTTTGGCCGCCCAGCACACGAGGGCGCCCCAGCCGCAACCGATGTCGAGCAGAGATTCGCCAGGTCGCAGCCGAAGCTTGCGGCAGATGTGCTCCAGCTTGTTGCGCTGCGCCTGATCCAGCGACTCGCCGGGATGCGTGAAGTAGGCGCAGGAGTACACCCGCTCCGGGTCGAGCCAGAGGCGATAGAACTCGTTGGAGACGTCGTAGTGGAACGAGATCGCGGCGCGGTCGCTGTCTTTCGAATGGCGGTGCGAGAAGCTGCGAGCGATGCGGGAAGCTATCGTGCTCGTCGGCTTCAGGTTGGCATCCCTTCTGGCGGGTAGCCGCCATGCGTCACGCAGCAGGGCAAGCTTGTCGCGCCAGGACAAGCACAGGCCTTCGAAGTGTGTCTTCAGCGAGATGGCGCTGTACAGGTCCCCTTCGAGGTCGAGTGCGCCCCTGAAATAGGCATCCGCCAGCAGGACCGGATTGCGTCCCAGCACGAGTCGTCGCAGCAATGCCGGATCGCTGATGACCAGCGTGAAGGCTGGCGACTTCCCCGGCGGCGCATGCAGGGTGTTGTTCCACAGACGCAGCCCAGCCGATCCCGTGTAGCCACGCAGCAAACGCTCGAAGATGCGGATGGCGGGCTGATCGGCTTTGGCGCTGCGTGCGGCCATGTCCCGATTCAGTGTCGATGTGTTGTTCATGTTGTTGACGTCCTTCGATTCAGTGCGGGTCTTTGTGCGAGTCGATTGCGGAATCCATGTCAGCGGGTTTCGCGATGAGGCGACCAGGCCGAGATTGCGAACTCGGTTTCATCGGCGCGGGCAGGCAGCTTGACGTAGACGCGGAAGCGGTACGGCCCCTCTTTGGCGGTCGAGAACAGCTGACCGTAGGACGCCTGACCATCGACGCTCATCGGCGTCAGGTATTTCGGCCGTCCATCGACGATGCCGGACTCTGTGAGTTGGGCCCGCACCACCGCGTCGGCGATTCGGGTGCCGTCCGCGTTGAAAAGCGCAACCACGAGGTGGTGGTTTTGGCCACCGTCGTTGGGGACCACGCCATGCATTTCCTGCAGCGCGTGCTTCTGCGACACGACGGCGGCCGGTACGAGGCCCCAGTACAACGTCACGCCATCGCGTTCCAGGCGCGCTTGCGACAGGGCCACTGACGGCCCGAAGGCGAACACCGCCAGCGTGAAAAATGCGGCGAGCTTGGTTCGGATGAATGACATGGCGGCCTTCTGCTGCGTTTCGAGGGAAATCAAGGCATGAACTCGGGTACGCTGGCGGTGATGGCCGGGTCGAGCACGATGCGGTTGCCCGTCAACCCCAGGCTGCTGTGGCGTCCTCATCGTGCGTACTTCCCACGGCTCGTGATGAGCCGTACCCTTTGGGTGTCGCGCTGCCGCCAGGTGAGGTGCTCATAGACGCTGCTCCAGTACATGCCGACGCCAAAGCCGAAGAAGAGCTCTTCGATCGGCAAACCGGCGGGCCGCCATGGGAGCAAAGCGCCGAGGTTCCATACGGCCTCGACGTATCCCGGCCAGACCCACTTCAGGCCCAACAGGAACGTCGCGTAGAGACCCAGGAACACTGCGCCGCCGAAGAGCGTGTTGCGCCAGAGGTCCGGCCGGCACAGCAAGGTCGCCGCTGAGCCGACGACCAGCGCGGCGATGGCCGGGTAGATCGGGTTCCACCGCAGCACCAGCAGTGCGCTGAACACGAGAGCCGGACTCGCGAGCGATAGCAGATGCCAGCGATGCTGTGGTGACGACCGTGCGTGGTGATCCATCCGCCGCAGGGGTACCGGCGCCAGCGCGCGATAGCCGGCCATCCCCAGCCCGCCGATGGCGAAACAGAAGATGAGGCTTTCGATGTCGAAACCGGTTCGTTGCGCCAGGTCGAACAGGCTGGGAGGATTCCAGTACGCAGGCACGAACAGGGGTTCCGTCAGGCCGAAGGGTGCTGTCAGCACGCTGGCCCAGAGCATCGGGCGGCGCAGGGCAGGCAGTGCGGTGAAAAGCAGCAGCCAAGGCAGCAGGAAGGCTGCGGCCCATATCAGCCAGGTGTATTGGAATGATGGATCGGCGGAGGTCATGCCAATGGCCTCATCGCGGAGCAGCTGACTTCAGTGCACATGGCATAGGCGCCCGGCGTGGGATCGGGACGTGTTGATGGCTCGGCCTGCATGGCTTCAGTGCCTGTGGCCACCTGCTGGTGGCCCGGTATGCGCCGCCTTGGGGGTCTTGTCATCCGAAGAGCCCTGTTCGGCAGGGTGCTGGTGGCCGGAGTGCCCGCCGTGTCCGCCATGGCCGAAGAAATGCATGAGGGGGCACGCCAGCAGAATCAGGAACGGAAGCACTTCCCACAGATGGGCTCCGTGCCGGACGACGAGCCAGGTGATCGCTGCTGCGAGTCCGAGCCAAAGCAGCCATTGGTTGATGTGCGACCAGTTCGGGCCGGAGCGCGATGGCTGATGGTGTGAAGGGGGAGGGAGGGGGCTTTGGACGTTCATCGTTGGCTTTCTTGATGGGGTTGGATCTCTTGGGGCTTTGGTACAACTCGCATCGGTCAATCCACCGCAGTGGCCGGGCCAGTGCGACGGCGTCCGCTTGATACGGGCTTCGACTGCACGACCCCCTCGATGAGCCCGCATACCTGGGTCCCGTTGGGCACACCGTCGGGCATGTGCTGCCATGCCAGCAGCGCGCTCTTCATTCGACCGAGGAGTTCGAGTTGTTCCTCGATCTCCCGCTCCTTCACGGGCAGGCGTTCGGCCAGGATTTCGCGCGCCTTGGGGCAGGGAAGGTGCCCGTGGTCGCTCATTTGCAGCAGTTCGGCGATATCGCCCAGCTTGAAGCCGAGTGCGACGGCCGTGCGGATGAAGCGAACGCGGGCCACCGTCTGCTGCGAGAAGTTCTGGTAGCCACCTTCGGTCCGGCTTTCGGCCTTGATCAGACCGAGCCGGGCGTAGTGGCGCACGGTGTCGGCCGTCACGCCGGCTGCACGAGCACAATCGATCACCTGCATAGGGGCTCCCATAGCGCACCTGCCGAACCGGCATGGTCAGGAACAGATGCTTCGCCGTTGGATACTCAGCCTAGGTGCAGCACATAGGTCAAGCACCTCGTACTCGCGTACTCGGGCGCCCATCGGACCCGCTGGAGCGGGACCTGTGTTCAGGTATCGAAGTTGGGGCGCCAGCTTTGGCTTGACGCACGCGAACGTGCGTCAAGCAGACCCGGAGCGGGTCATAGCGTCAGGCGCAATAGAGTGACGGGAATTGGGGGCGCCTGCCATCGCCCTGTTTCGTCCGTGCGGACGATCTTCCCGCCTTGGAGCGAGAGGCTCTCAAGCATGCCAGATAGCAGAACCCTGCTCAACAAGCACGGCGCTGAAAGGTCGGGAGCGACCTTCAGGTAGACGGAGAATGCCTTCTCGTCTTCGCAGGACTTCACGCAGTTGACGGGCGTGGAATCCGAGTGAGCGGGATGTTCGTGCGCCTGTGCAAACACGTGCTTCTGCGCCTCGCGCGCATCCATCGAGCCCCCAATGTGATCGGCGGCTGCAACACGTGACTTGAGCGAGCATGCATTGGCAATTCCGGTTCCGAGCGCAAAGACCCACACCAGCAGCATGAATGCTGCCAGCTTGTGGATATTGCGTCGGCTTAATTGCATTTGCGTAATTGGCGTACTTCGACAATTGAATATATGGACCTGCAAATTTTGCGGTAGCTTGGATCGTGGCGCTTGATTTAGATCAAAGGAGAGGAGGGGTATACGTTCAAATACCGAACAAGTAGGTCCAGTACACCATGCAATCACTCGTCGCGCTGGCGCGAGAGTTCGGGGTGCGTGTCGAGGAAGCTTCAGATGAGGATGCACGGTGCCGTTGTGCTATCTTGTTGGCTGGTCGCCGTCACCTGCCGCACGCGCCCCTCGGGGTACGACGAAGACGGAAGTTGAAACTGAGCCACCCCATTCGTGTTTCCCACGGGCGGCCCGCAAAGCGTGCACCGGCTTGACGCCCGAGGAGTGAAACATGGATGTCCAACAGCTGAAGCTGCTGGCGGGGCGCCTGCGCGGCCTGCTGGAGCAGCAAAACCACGAACTGACCCACAGCCAGTCGCTTGATGTCATTGCGGCACTGCCAGGCTTGCGCAACTGGCCCGAGGTCATGTCGTTCTCAACACGCGTCGCCGAGTGCGAGCTGACGGAGACCGCCACGTCGCGTCTGGCCCGACGGCTGCGCTCTCGTTTCGGTGTCGAAAGCGACCCGCTCGTTCTGCTTCAGAGCCTAGACCCAGACTTGCGGGCGGAGCACCCCGGCCTCCCGGAACTTTGGCCCGCGGGACCCGACGCCGGCATCTACGTCACGACGTCACAGGGCGCCATCGAGGCGCTCATGCGCAACTACGACGACGCGACCGACGGCGCACCGCTGTACGCGGAAAGCGCTGGCGACCGGTTCGACAGCGCCATTGACCTGGGCGAACAAGGGCTGTGGTCACAGGGCCTGAGCCGTGTGCCGAGCGGAACCCTCATCGTCGTGGGCCCCATCGAACTGACGCAGGAGGAGTGGGAACGGAACGCGGATCGGCTACAGCAGGCATGCCTGCACGTGCAACTGTCCGGCCACCGGGTCGCCGTGCTCTTTCACACGCCAGCTCCTGAGCAACTGCACAGCGATGCGCTGCTGCTCGTCAAGTCGGACGACCCGGTCATGGACGACTTGCACGAGGCCTTCAAGGGTGTCGTGACAGAGGATGGCGACCTCAAGACCGTGACCCCGTTCCTTCCGGCGATTCCGAAGCCCATAGCCGTGGCGAGCGCGGAGCCTGAGGTGGCGCTGCCGTCGGTTGTCGTGGCCGAGCTGAAGGCCGCCGTGGCGCGGCAACCCTACGGCATCATCGTCCTGGGCTCAAACGAGTGGAAGGCACCTCGCGCCGTGTTGCTCGAATCGCTGCTGTCCCTCACCGACGCGGCCGGCGCTGTCGCGCGCATCCGACCGGACCATCGACACGACTACGACGGCGAGCCTCCCCTATCGGTCCGGTTTGCAGGCGTCCCCGTGATGCCCTCAGTCGAGAGCGCCTACGCCCACGGCTACAAGCGCATGGTCATCGAGAACGGTCATGGCGCCAGCGAACACCTGCTCAAGTACGGCAATGACGTGTGTTTTCTGGTAGGCGCGTTTTCTGCGGAGGTCGAGGGCGCGTTCATGAACGCGATGAGCCCGCGGGACCTAGACAAGCCCGAGACGCTAAAGCACCTCATCGCAGTCATAGGGGTGGCCAGTTTCGACACCAAGAAGGGCAAGCAGTTCGTCGCCGACATGTTCGTGAATCCGGGTGGCCCCACCCCCGTTGGCGAGCGCTTCGAAGCCATCATCGAGTACCTGAACGCCAACCGAGTGCTCCGCTGGCAGGAGGGGCTCGAGGACTTGCTTGTTCGCAAAGTGGTGAGCGTGGCGCAGGTCAAGAAGGCCTGTCCGAACCATCACGCGGTGCAGGAATACCTGACCGCGCGTTCAAAACGCCGCGAGACTGCTGTCGGCTGACCAACATCAAGCCATTGTTCAGCCGGAATGAAGTTCGGCGTGAGAGCAGCAGGGCTCAGCGGCGGGCAATGACCCCGCTGAGCACCTGCAGCCGCCGAGTGAGGGATTTCTGCATGCAAATGCGATTGCCGTCCACGCGGTTTGTTTTGCCAGCACGACAAGGCGGGTCTGGACATTTCACTTTGACGCATCGCCATCCCCGGCTCTGGCTGTTGCCCGTCGCGCCGAGCTGACGGCCAGTATCGCGGACAGCCCCGTGTCAGGGTCTGCCCGAGCGTCAGCACCAAGAACGCGAGTACCCCCAACGCGCCGCCCGTAGAGGTGCACGCTGGTGAAGGTGACTGGCGCATCGAAGCCTGGCACCTGTGCGGTCACGCTCAGCCTAGCGTGATGGAAGTTCACCGTGGACCATCGGTGCAAGAGATCTGGGGGCATGTTACTGTTACAATCGCTGAGCCGAGCGGCGTGGAGAGGATAGGGGTCGTACCTTCATCCTGCGCGTAGGCTCAACTGCAACTGGATTGACCCGAGTCTCACATGACCCGTATTGCTTCGACTAACGTAGCTCAGTGGTGGCGCTTCCATTAGGAAGCGGCATGTCGTTGCGGTCTCGAACCGCACCTTGTCGCCGTACTGGCAGGCAGGGTTAAGTTAGATGGCTCTCTCCGGCACGGCGGCTCCAAGATTAAAGGAGATTGTCCGATGCCCTCAGAAGACACCTGTTCATTTCGCTCCCCACCTCGTGGGCGCTCAAGCAGCTTTTGCCAAAACGAACCGCCGCGCAGGATGAGCGGTGTCCGGTTCGCCGTGCCTGCTCGCCGCGGTCGCCAACTCCCCCTTTTTCGTCGCGACAGCCACGCTTGGCATGCGAGGCTGGCCTGTGTCGCGCATGGGCTAAACACATGCGACCTTCGCGCAGAGGATCATCAAGACTGGTCGAAAGTTGCCCGGTCGGCGGCCGATGCCACCGTAGTCCAGCGCCAGTGTGTATATGGTTGTGTATATAAACTCTCAGGATCGTTAAAATTCATCAATAAAATCAAGGACTTACAATGACTAGGCTCCTGATGGTCGACAACTACGATTCCTTTACCTACAACATCGTCCAGTACTTCGGCGAGCTGGGGGCGGAGGTCGAGGTGGTGCGCAACGACGAGATCGACGTGGCCGGCATCGGTGAGCGCATCGCGGCCGGTACGGCGCGACTGGTGATCTCGCCCGGCCCGTGCTCGCCGGCGGAGGCGGGCGTGTCGGTGGCGGCGATCCAGGCCTTCGCGGGCCGGCTGCCGATCCTCGGCGTGTGCCTCGGTCACCAGGCCATCGGCGCAGCCTTCGGCGGCAGGATCGTGCGCGCGCAGCAGCTCATGCACGGCAAGACCAGCGAGATCACGACCACGCGCGAAGGCGTGTTCGCCGGGCTGCCCGAGAAGTTCATCGTGAACCGCTACCACTCGCTGGCGATCGAGCGCGACAGCTGCCCGGCGGAACTGGCCATCACGGCGAGCACCTACGACGGCGAGATCATGGGCGTGCGCCACACCGGCTTCGCCCACGATGTGCGGATCGAGGGCGTGCAGTTCCATCCCGAATCCATCCTCACCGAGCACGGCCACGCCATGCTCCAGAACTTCCTGAACTGAGCCATGCCGAACACCGCCACTGTCGACCTGCGCAGCGACACCGTCACCCAGCCCACGCCGGCCATGCGCGCCGCGATGGCTGCTGCGCCCCTGGGCGACGACGTGTTCGGCGCCGACCCGAGCGTCAACGCGCTGCAGGAGAAGATCGCGGCGATGCTCGGCTTCGAGGCCGCGCTCTTCATGCCCACCGGCACGCAGAGCAACCTCTGCGCGATCCTCGCGCACTGCGGCCGGGGCGACGAATACATCGTGGGGCAGATGGCGCATTGCTACCGCTGGGAAGGCGGCGGCGCCGCGGTCTTCGGCAGCGTGCAGCCGCAGCCGCTCGACCACGCGCCCGACGGCACGCTGCCGTTGGCGCAGATCGAGGCGTCCATCAAGCCCGACGACGCGCACTTCGCGCGCACCCGGCTGCTGGCGCTGGAGAACACGCTGGGCGGCAAGCTGCTGCCCTTCGGCTACGTGCAGGCGGCGACCGACCTGGCCAGGTCGCGCGGGCTGCAGCGCCACCTCGACGGCGCGCGCCTGTTCAACGC
>LNAP01000944.1_pt1 | contig 31686 bp, 31 predicted proteins | sample 602601 | NCBI WGS metagenome assembly LNAP01 (sample SAMN02440304, study PRJNA202911) | soil metagenome | biome: Subtropical and temperate rainforests or woodlands; isolation source: soil samples (1 kg each in a 20% v/v slurry with milli Q water) were... ...
CCGGCGTCAACCTGACGCTGGCGTCCGCACGCGGACGCGACGGCACGATGTTGTTCCATGCGCGCCGGCGCAAGGCGCCGCTGCTGACGATGTTCGGCGGCGACGTCACCACCTCGCGCCTGCGCGCGGAGTGGGCGATGACGAAGCTGACGCCGTTCTATCCGATGTCGCCGCCCTGGACTGCCGGCGCCGCGCTGCCCGGCGGAGATTTTGCATGGGACCGTTTCGACACCGAGATCGACCTCGCGCGCGACCGCTGGCGCTTTCTGTCGGAGCCGGAGGCGCAGCGTCTGGTCGCGGCTTACGGGTCGCGGTTGTCGGCCGTGCTAGGCGAGGCGAAGACCCGCGACGAACTTGGTCCGGGCTTCGGCCCTGAGTTGACGGGTGCCGAGATCCGCTACCTGATGGCTTGTGAATGGGCGCGCTTTCCGGACGATATCCTCTGGCGCCGATCCAAGCTGGGCCTGACCATGCCTGCGGCGGACCGCGACGCAGTTGCCACGTTCATGGCGAATGTGATGTGAACGATCTTTCCCGACGCGGTTGAGCTAGGGAGGATCGGCGGCTAGCGTGCGGCGGAATCGGGGTTGGCAGGAACATGACGGACGAGTTGCCCAGAACAGACGGCGTGGCCAATACGGGCGGCGGAGATGCGCTTCCTGCGGCGGGCCAGCCGCTGCTGCGCATCGAGGGCGTAGTCAAAACCTTTGGCACCTTCCGCGCCGTGGACGGGGTCTCGCTCGATATCAGGGCCGGCGAATTCTTCGCGCTGCTCGGTCCCAGCGGCTGCGGCAAGACCACGCTGCTGCGCATGCTTGCCGGCTTCGAGGCGCCGGATGAAGGGCGGATCCTGCTCGGGAATAAGGATATCGCGCAGGCGCTGCCGCATGAGCGGCCGATCAACATGATGTTCCAGAACTACGCGTTGTTTCCGCATCTCTCCGTGCGCGACAACATTGCCTTCGGCCTGAAGCGCGCTCGAATGGCGCGCGCCGAGATCGCCACCCGGGTGGCCGAGATGGTCGCGCTGGTGAAGCTCGAAGGCCTCGAGAAGCGCAAGCCGGATCAGCTCTCCGGCGGCCAGCGCCAGCGCGTGGCGCTCGCCCGTGCACTGGCGCGACGACCGCAATTGCTGCTGCTCGACGAGCCGCTTGCCGCGCTGGACAAGAAGCTGCGTCAGAGCACGCAGGGCGAGTTGATGGAGCTGCAGCGCCGGCTCGGCATGACCTTCATCATCGTCACCCATGACCAGGAGGAGGCGATGACGATGGCTGATAGGATCGGCGTGATGAAATCAGGCAAGCTCGCTCAGGTCGCGAGCCCCCGCGAACTCTATGAAGCGCCGCGCTCGCGCTGGATCGCGGAGTTCGTCGGCGACATCAACCTGTTCGACGGCGAGACCAAATTGCGCGACGGTCATCGCCTGGTCATTGGCACGCGTGATGCGGGTACGCTGGTGGTGGCCGAGCCGCGCGAACCGCTCGGTGCGGGAAAATTCTCCATCGCGATTCGCCCCGAGAAGATCAAATTGTCCCGCCGCGCCCCGGTGAGCGAAGCCGGCCGTGAAACCACGATCAACAGCCTGGACGGCGTGATCGCGGACATCTGCTATCTCGGCGGCACCACCACCTACAAGGTGAAGCTCGATACCGGCGGGATCGTACGGGCCTCCGTCGCCAATAGCGCGCGCCTGGATGTCGACGCCCATAGCGTGGGCCAGCAGATCGTCGCCTGGTTCACGCCCGATGATTGCGTGGTGCTGCCGTCATGAGCGCCCGCCGCATCTTCGCGCGGCCGGCGCGCTTTGCCGCGATCGCGCCCTATGTCTGGATGGTGCTGTTCTTCCTGGTGCCCTTTGCCTTCGTGCTGAAGATCAGCCTGTCGCAGACGGCGATCGCGCAGCCGCCTTACGAGCCGGTATTCGACCTGACGGCGGGGTGGGAGGCGCTGAAGGCGGCCTTTGCCGCGCTCTCAATCGACAATTTCAGGCTGATTGCCTCAGACGACCTCTATGTGTTCGCCTATGTGCGCAGCCTCACCGTCGCCGTGACCTCAACGGCGCTGCTGCTGCTGATCGGCTATCCCATCGCCTATGGCATGGCGCGGTTGCCGAGGCGTTGGCACGCGGTCGCGATGGTGCTGGTGATCGTGCCGTTCTGGACCTCGTTCCTGATCCGCATCTATGCCTGGATCAACATACTCCAGCACGACGGGCTGCTGAACCAGATCCTGCTGGCGCTGCATCTGGTCAGCCAGCCGGTGGTCTGGCTTTCCACCGACAGCGCGATGTATATCGGCATCGTCTATTCCTATCTGCCGTTCATGATCCTGCCGCTCTACGCCACGCTCGCGAAGATGGAGCCGGCGCTGGAGGAGGCGGCCTCCGATCTCGGCGCGCCGCCGTGGCAGGTGTTCTGGCTCGTCACCTTTCCGCTGTCGCTGCCCGGCGTCGGCGCCGGCGTGCTGCTGTGCTTCATTCCCATCGTCGGCGAGTTCGTCATCCCCGATCTTCTGGCCGGCTCCAATTCGCTGATGATCGGCCAGACCCTGTGGCTCGAATTCTTCACCAACAAGGACTGGCCCGTCGCTTCCGCCGCGGCAATCATTCTGCTGATCGTGCTGCTGTTGCCGCTGCTGCTGTACGAACGGCTGCAGAAGCGGCAGCTGGAACAGGGGCGCTGACGCCATGCGCAGGGTCTCCCACCTGTCCCGTTTCAACATCGCCTCGCTCGCGCTGGGGCTGGCCTTCCTCTATCTGCCGATCCTCATCCTCGTCGTCTATTCCTTCAACGCCTCGCGGCTGGTGACGGTGTGGGGCGGCTGGTCGCTGCGCTGGTATCATGAATTCTTCAACGACCGCGCCATGATCGAGGCGGCCTGGATGAGCTTTCGCGTAGCGGTCTCCTCCGCGACCATCGCCACGCTGCTCGGTACGCTCGCCGCGGTCGCGTTGTCGCGCGGCGAGCGCTTCCGCGGCCGAACGCTGTTCTCCGGCATGCTCTACGCGCCGCTGGTGATGCCCGAGGTGATCACAGGGCTGTCGCTGCTGCTGCTGTTCGTGGCGCTGAACGCCGAGCGCGGCTTCTGGACGGTGACGATCGCCCATACCACGCTGACGATGTGTTTCGTCGCCGTGGTCGTGCAGTCCCGCCTCGGTTCGCTCGACCGTTCGTTGGAAGAGGCGGCGATGGACCTCGGCTGCGAACCGGTGCGCGCTTTTCTTTCGGTGACGCTGCCGCTGATCGCGCCCGCGATCGTCGCCGGCTGGATGCTGGCCTTCACGCTGTCGCTCGACGACCTCGTGATCGCGAGCTTCACCACCGGCCCGGGCTCGGCGACGCTGCCGATCCGGATCTATTCGGAGGTGCGGCTCGGCGTGAAGCCCGAGATCAACGCGATCTGCACGCTGGTGATCGCCCTGATCGCGGTGGTGATCGTGGTCGCCTCGCTGGCCTCGAAGCTGTCGAGCTCGCAGGGCGAGAGCGCGGCGCCTTTGTAAAGGGATGTCATTCCGGGACGCGCACAGCTCGCCCCCGGAATGATGGTTTGCCCTACGACTTCACCGCACCCGCCGTGAGCCCGCCCACCATGTAGCGGCGGAAGGCGTAATAGATCGCCGCCGGCGGCAGTGCGTAGATGAAGCCGGTCGTCATCAACAGCTCCCAGGGCGAGTCGTCGGCGGCGAGGAAGTTCCCGAGTGCGACGGGCAGCGTAAGCTCGCGGTCGTTCGACAGCAGCAGGAACGCGTAGAGATATTCGTTCCAGGCCAGCAGCACCGCATAAGTGCCGATCGCGACCAGCGACGGCATCATCAGCGGCAGATAGACCAGCCGGAAGATCTGCAGCGTCGTGGCACCGTCCATCACCGCGGCCTCGTCCAGTTCGACCGGCAGCTTGTCGGAGGCCTGCTTGAGCACCCAGATCGCGTAAGGGCTGGCGATCGTCACCATGGCCAGGATCAGCGACCAGTGATTGTTGAGCAGGCCGTAATTGCCCATGGTGCGGTACATCGGCACAGCCAGGAACGCCGCGGGGATGAAATAGGTGAACAGCGCCAGGTTCATCACGATGCGTCCGCCCGGCACCCGCAGCCGGGAGATCGAGAACGCCGCCGCGGTGGCGATGACCAGGGTCAGCACGCCGACAGCTGTCGCGATAACGAGGGAATTCCAGAATTGGACGTAAAAGTCGCGCAGGAAGTAATGCTGTTGCTTGAACACGATTTCGAAGTTGTGCAGCGTCGGATGATCCGGCCACAGCTTGCCCGAGAACGCGTCCTCCTTCGGCGAGATCGCGAACAGGAACATGTGGTAGATCGGGATCATCGTCCAGATGAAAACGGGAATACCGATCAGCAGCAACCGCGCTTCGGTTGCAACGTCGCGCCAGGAAAATTCGCTTACGCCAGGAAGCTTCATCGGGATAGCCGTTTCATCATGAAGTACATCAGCGGCAGGACGAACGGTATCGCGCAGACGATGGAGGCCATCGCGAGCGAAAGCTGGTCGAGCCGGAGATAGCGGATGCCGAGCGTCGACAACACGTGCGTGAGGTCTGCAGGGCCGCCGCCGGTGAGCAGGTAGACGCTGTTGAAGTCGCCGAGCGTCCAGATCATCGAGAGCAGCGTGCAGGTGATGTAGAGCGTCTGCATCGACGGCCAGGTGATGAAGCGGAATTTCTGCCACCAGCTCGCGCCGTCGACCTCGGCCGCCTCGAACAGGTCTTGCGCGATCGCCAGCCGGCCGGTCATCAGGATCAGCGTCCAGAACGGTAGCGACTTCCAGATGTGCACGGCGATCGCCATGGTCAGCGCCACGGTCGGATCGTTCAGCCAGTTCGGGCCGTCATCGCCGGTCAAGGAGAAGATGTAGTGGTTGATCATGCCCCATTCGGGATTGAGCATAAAGCGTACCGACAGGATGGTCGGGATCGACGGCACCGCCCAGGGCAGGATGAAGATCACCGAGAGCCATCTGATCCAGGTGCGCTGCTGGGCGAAGAAGCCGGACAGGAACAGCGCGATCAACATCTTGATGTTGATGCCGATGACCAGGAAGATCAGCGTGTTGACCGCGGCGCGCGCGAAGATCGGATCGTTATAGAGCGCCACATAATTCGACGGGGCCCTCGCCAGCCACAGCCCGTAGCAGACGGGATAGACGACGAAGGCCAGGAAAACGAGCAGATAGGGCGCGAGCAGCACGATGCCCCAGACCTGTGCCGGGGTCAGTCGCGACGACAGGGGCGGGCCGGGGAGTGCCTGATCGCCAGAGAGCGTGATCGCCATTCTTTTCGGACTCTTCAAAGAGAAGCCGGCCGCGAAACGCGGCCGGTGGTTGTTCTAACACCTCTCCCCGCGAGGCGGGGAGAGGGAGAGGATGATTTAACCCGCGACCTGCTTGATGCGGGCGATCAGTTCGTCGACGGCCTTGTCGACGGGAACCTTCTCGCTGACGACGCGGTTCATCGCCTTCGCCCACACGTTCTCGTTGTTGAGAATCGTGAACTTCCAGTTCTTGGTGAAGTCGAACGCCGCGGTGCCGCCCTTGAACTGCGCATAGACCGCCTTGCGGTGCTTGTCAGCCTGCCAGAACGGGCTTTCCTGACTTTCCTTCGTCACCGGGAACCAGCGGCCGAGCGCGCCCTCGATATAGGGACGGACGTTCTCTTCCTGGAGCAGGAAGCTGATGAACTGCTTGGCCTCGGCTTTGTTCTTGGCCGCAGTGAAAACCAGTCCGGTCTTGACGTCGGAGCGGTAGCGGATGGTCGAACCATCCGGCGCCTTCGGGAAGGACGCCGTGATGATGTCCTGTTCGTAGGCCTTCTTGCCGGCCTCGCGCTGCTCGGGTGTGAGAGCCTGATTCTGCGAGTCTTCGTACCACTTCGCCGCGATGGAGATCGTGAAGTTGTGGGTCATCACGATCGTCTTGTTGTGGAAGGCGACGTTGTTGTCTGGATCCTTCCAGGTCGTGGAGGAGGGCGGCGTGCAGCCCTTGATGTAGGTGTCGGTATAGTCTTTCAGCGCGTGGATCAGGTTCTCGCGAACCTTGGGATCGTCGACCGTGAGCTTGCCGTCATCGTCGACCAGCTTGACGTGGTAGGCGTCCATGAAGGTGTAGAATGACTGGAACGAGTCGGTGGATTCCACGCCCATCGGCTGGCCGACGGCGTAAACGCGCTGTCCGGTCGCCTTGCGGATCCCAGGCTGCACCTTGTCGCACCAGAAGGTCCAGTAGCCGGCCCAGTCGTTCGGGATATCGGCCTGCTTGAAGCCGGCTTTCTCCAGCATGTCGTTCCAGATCTGGACGTGCATGCTCTGCTGCTTCAGCGGGAAGCCGTAATAGGCCTTCTTCTTGGTGACGTCGTTGTAGAGGATCGACGCATCCAGCGTGTTCTGCACGAACCGGCCCTTGATCGGCTCCATCACGTCGGAGAGATCCTCGAGCTTGCCCTCATAGGCCCACTTGCCCTGCGCCTGCACGTCATAAGAGTCGGAATAGGCGACATCGGGCACGGTGCCGGCATCGAGCGCGGCGACCGTCTTCGGAATCATGTCCTGGATCGCGTATTGCGACAATTCGACCTTGATGCCGGTCTTGGCTTCGAACTTCTTGATCGTCTCGAGCAGCGCGTCGTCTTCGGAACGATAGAAGCCCTTGCCCCACCAGACCGTGATCGTCTTCTGCTGCGCAAATGCGGGTGCAGCGGCTGCAAACAGCCCGGCCGCAGCGACCGCCAGTGATACTGCGCCAATAACCTTGGATTTCACGTTTTTCTCCCTCAAACGGCCGGTGTTTTTAACCGGTCGTATAAAACACTAGCGCAGGATGGTAGCGCAATCAACGCATCTTGTCAGACTTGGGTCGTGGGGGCGCTCCAGAGCGGATGCTTAACGCGTGCATCGATCCAATCGTCGCATCAATTCGGCCGGATCAATTCGCGATGGTCGCGCCGGAGAGTCGCCATCCTCAGCTGAAACTAACCTGCGTCACACGTCAGCTGAGTTGGACCTGTCAGTTGGACTTGGCGTTCTCTTTGGAATTTTCCGCCGTCGGCGCTTCCGCTGGCGCGGGACGCTTTCCGCTTCCCGTGATGCGTTCGATCGCGGAGCGCACGGCGTCGCCCCCCTTACGGTCCTTCAGCATGTCGAGCAGCGGCGCGGAGGCCGGCGAACGGCGGATCAGGCTTTCCGGATCGGGGAAGATCAGGGGATCGTCCCACGGGCCCTGCACCACGAATGGCAGTTCGAAGCCCGACGTGCTGTTGAGGCTCGCCACGCCCTTCATGTCGTATTCGCGCGTCGGCACCGAGGCGGTGCCGGTGAGCGTGATCTTCGCCGCCGGCCCTTCGACACGGATGTCCTCGGCGGTGGCGACCCCATCGGAGAATTTCACGGCGATGGTGAGATTGTTGTAAGGCGTCGAACCGTTACGGAAATTGCCGCCGCCCGACAGCGGCCGCCGCTCCAGACGCTTCAGCAATTGCTCGGCATTGAAGCCCGCGATCGCGCCGTCGTGACCGGTGATGGTGGCGCTGCCGTCGAGGGACTGCACGAGACCGAACGGGCTCGAGCCCGAAGCGAAGAGCGACACGTTGATATTGCCGCGGCCGGACAGCTTGTTGAGGCCGAAAAGTTCGGCGGCGCAGGCCTGGAGATCGACGTCGGTGAACTGGAATTGCGCCTTGATGTCGGCGACGGTGTCGGAGCGCGCGATGCCGAACGAGCCCTTGGCGATGCCGCCATAGACCTGTGCCTCGCCGACCGAGAGCGCCAGCGTGCCGTTGCGCAAATTGGCGCCGATCGCAGTGCGGCCGAGCTTGGTCGGTCCGACCGTCAGCTTTGCCGCCGACAGGCGCATGTCGAGGTCGGTCGTCGACAATCCGTTGAGATCGAACAGCTGCCTGTTCCAGTCCCGCGCGCCGCTCGCGAGCAGGCGGAAGGTCGAGATATAAGGTGTGAAGTCGAGTGCGTCGGCGGCAAGCGTCGCCTGCAGCGTCTGCCGGCCGTTATTGGCGTAGGTCATGACGCCCTCGGCGGCGTTGCCGTCGAGCTCGACATTGACGTTGGTGAGCGCGATCGAGGCGCCCACGACGTTGGCGCGCGCTTTCAGCACGAAGCGGCCGAAGCCGCCGCTGGCGGGCTGCGGCTGCCCGGTCCAGCGCAGCGCATTTCGCAAGGAGGGGCTGTCGACCGTCAGCATACCTTCCATCATCGGGCTGGTGCGGTTGGCCACGCTGCCGTCGAAGGCGAGCTTGAGCGGGGCGCTGGCGATCCGCGCCTTCAGGCCGGAGCGGTCGCCGGAGAGGGCGGCGACGAAATCGGAGAAGCTGATCGAGCCGTCGACGCGCTCGCCGCGCCAGTCGAACTGTCCGGTCGCGGCGAAGGAGCGCGAGATCGAGGGCCAGGCCAGCGACAGGTCGATGTCATCGAACTTCTCGGTGGCGTGGGTGGCGGCGTCCTCGTAGTTGAGCACGCCGTCCTGGATCCTGATCTCGGAGAACGACACCTGGTTGTCGGCGCCGGGCTTCATGGTGCGCGCGATGGTCTGGATGAACGGCGTCCAGTTGCTCTCGCCGTCCGGCTTCAGGCTGACATGGATGCGCGGCCGCAGCAGCGTGAGGTCGGCGATCTCGAACCGTTGCAGCAGCAGCGGCAGCAGCCGCAGGTTTGCGGTGAGCACGTCGACATGGAGCGCGGGGTCGCCGGTGCCGCCGCCTTTCAGGCCGACGTCATGAAAAGAAATGTAGCTCGCCGGCAGCACCGAGATGTCGATCGCGCCGGCAACATTGAGCTCGAGCCCGGTGACCTCGCGGATCTGTGCTTCCACCGCCTTGCGCAATGCGTCGCGGTTGATGAGCCAGGAGGTCGCGATCAGGGCGATCAGCGCGACGCCGAGCAGCGCCGCGATCGGCGTCCCGAGGCGCTTCATTCCTTGGGCCATGGTCAATGGCATGTCCTGATCGGGTTGGTCGTTGGAGCCAGAAGGGCGGGCCGGGAAAACTTTGTGCCCACGCCCAACCCCCTGCAACTTGATGGGTTTTCTTGTCGCTTTCAAGGCCACGGACGGTTCTGCCCACGGCATGGGCAGCTTCTAGCACCGGCTCGCGGACCGGAGAACCCGTATCATTGACGGCTTTGGAGGATTTCGCCTAATAATCGCCGCCAATAAGGCGCGACGCCTGCAAGCCGAAGGTTCAGTCGAGGTTTTTTGCATGAACAAGGTCTATCCCGACGCCAAGTCGGCTCTTGAGGGCGTTCTCAAGGACAACATGATGATCATGTCGGGAGGCTTCGGCCTCTGCGGCATCGCCGAGGAACTGTCGGACGCGATCCGCGAGTCGGGCGTCAAGGGGCTGACCGTGGTCTCCAACAATGCCGGTGTCGACGGCATCGGGCTCAGCCGCCTGCTGGAAACCCGCCAGATCAAGAAGATGATCTCGTCCTATGTCGGCGAGAACAAGCTGTTCGCGCAGCAATTCCTCGCCGGCGAGCTGGAGCTCGAATTCAATCCGCAGGGCACGCTGGCCGAGCGCATCCGCGCCGGCGGCGCCGGCATTCCCGCCTTCTACACCAAGACCGGCGTCGGCACGCTGATCGCCGAAGGTAAGGAAGTGAAAGAGTTCGACGGCGAGAAATATCTGATGGAGCGCGGCCTGTTCGCCGACCTCGCCATCGTACACGCCTGGAAGGGCGACACCGCCGGCAACCTCATCTACCGCAAGACCGCGCGCAACTTTAACCCGATGATGGCGACCGCCGCCAAGGTCACGGTGGCCGAGGTCGAGCATCTGGTTCCGGCCGGTGAACTCAATCCCGACCACATCCACACGCCCGGCATCTTCGTGAAGCGCATCATCGAGGTCGGTACGGCCAAGAAGCGCATCGAATTCCGCAACACCCGCCCGCGTCAGGATCGCGCGCCCGCAGCCGGAACAGGAGTTGAAATCTGATGGCCTGGACCCGTGAACAGATGGCTGCGCGCGCCGCGAAGGAACTGCGTGACGGCTACTACGTCAATCTCGGCATCGGCATCCCGACGCTGGTCTCGAACTACATCCCCGACGGGGTGGATGTCAGCCTGCAGAGCGAGAACGGCATGCTCGGCATGGGCCCGTTCCCCTATGAAGGGGAAGAAGACGCCGACCTCATCAATGCCGGCAAGCAGACCGTGAGCGAGCTGCCCTCGACCTCGTATTTCTCGAGCGCGGATTCCTTCGGCATGATCCGCGGCGGTCACATGGACCTGTCGATCCTCGGCGCCATGCAGGTCGCCCAGAACGGCGATCTCGCCAACTGGATGATCCCCGGCAAGATGGTCAAGGGCATGGGCGGCGCGATGGACCTCGTCGCCGGCGTCAAGCGCGTCGTCGTGGTGATGGAGCATTCGGCCAAGGACGGCTCCAAGCTGCTCAAGCAGTGCAACCTGCCGCTGACCGGCGAGCGGGTGGTCGACATGGTCGTCACGGATCTCGCCGTCTTCACCATCGACAAGCACGGCGACGGCGGCATGGCTCTGATCGAACTCGCCGACGGCGTCTCGCTCGACGAGGTCAAGGCCAAGACCGAAGCCGAATTCCGCGTCGCGCTGAAGAACACGTAAGGTCTTCGCAACGGGGGCGCGCATGACGATACGGTCTGCGCGTCCCGAAGACGCCGGTTTCATTGCCAAAACCATACTGCGATCGATGCGCGGTTACGGGCCGCGCGGCTGGTTCGACGTCCCGCTCGGCTGGCCTGAAGCGGAATGCCTCGATTTCATTGCGCGCATCGCTGTCGCACGCGCGGTGTCGATGTGGCACGTCTCGCAGTTCTGGATCGCAGAGATCGAAGGTGAGTCAGGCGCGGCGCTCTGCGCCGTGCCTGCGGCCGGCACCGGTCCCGCGGCCTGGTGCGCAATCGAGGAGGTCGCAGCCGCGATCGGACTCGCTGCGCCGGAGCTCGACGCCATCCGCCGACGCGGCACCTACACGCGCGCCTGCTGGGCTCAGGGCGGCGAGGGCGACTGGACGATCGAGCATGTCGCGACCGATCCCGCCTATGGCGGCCGCGGTCTCGTGCAGGCACTGCTCGCGCACGCGCTTGATCAGGGGCGGGCGGCCGGATTCAAGCGGGCGACGATATCGTTCCTGATCGGCAACGGGCCCGCCGAGCGCGCCTATGCCAAGGCCGGTTTTGTCTCTGCGGAAGAGAAGCGCGATCCCGCCTTCGAGACGATCATTGGCGCGCCCGGCTTTCGCATGTTCGCGCGGCCGATTTAGTCCGATCGGACGCGCCTTCGCATTCGCGCGACGTGTCGCGCCCGGGCGGCGGGGCGCAGGCGGCTTGCCGACGCAAGGACCCCGGTGGCAGTATTGCCTCGTCGAGCGCAAAATCGGACATCGCCATGCCGCTGATCAGAATCTGGGTCTATGATGGGATTCTCGCCTCCAGCGTCGCCGGCATGGCCGACGTCTTCACGGCGGCAAACTGGATCGCCGCCGGCCGACAGAAGCCGCGAAAGTCGCCGCCGTTGCAATGGCGCATTGAATCGCTCGACGGCGGGGGCATTCATACGGCCTCCGGCCAGCTCATCAATGTGGATGGGCCGATCAGCGCGCGTGCGTCGTCCGATGCCGTCATCGTGCCGGGCCCGTTTGTCCCCGACGTCGAGCGCTTCCTGGAACGAAAGGACCTGGTGACGCCGCTGATTGCCGCCTTGCGTCGGCAGCATCAGCGCGGCGTGCTGCTAGCGTCGTATTGCACCGGAAGTTTCCTGCTGGCCGAGGCGGGTCTGCTCGACGGCTCCGTGGCCACGACGCATTGGGCGAGAGGCAAGACGTTCGAGCGGCGCTATCCCGGTGTCGACCTCCGGATCAACGACATCATCACCGAGCAGGAGAACATCATCTGTAGCGGCGCTGTGACGAGCGCCCTCAATCTGGCTCTGCGGATCGTCCAGAAGCTCGTTGGCGCGGAGGTCGCCGCGGAAACCGGCAAGCTGATGCTGATCGACGGCAACCGGGTGGCGCAATCCTCCTATGCGAGCATTCAAAACGAGCCGCACTCCGATCCGCTGGTCTTGCGCGCCCAGCGCTGGATGGAAAAGTCGCTCCAGCGCGGCTTCAATCTTGGCGAACTCGCGCGCCAGTTGGCCGTCAGCGAGCGCACGCTCAACCGGCGTTTCAAACAGACCACGGGCAAGGCGCCGCTGCACTATCTGCAGAGCCTGCGGATCGATGTTGCCAAGCGGCTTCTGGAAACGAAAGATCTGACGATGGACGCCGTCAGCCGGCGCGTCGGCTACGGCGATCTTTCGACGTTCCGCCGCCTGTTCAAGCGCGAAACCGGTCTATCGCCGCGTGAGTACCAGCGCCGGTTTTCACGCCACCATCGGCAACGTAGGGCCATCGCAGCCTGAACGGTGTCCGAAATGCCCTTGAAAATGGCGAAACTGCCACTGCCGCCCGTTGGGCATCGAGATCTAGAACCGTTCATGCGCGTCGCCGCTCATGGATGTCGCGCGGCGAACGGAAGGAGGCTCAACCATGCCCATGATCGATCTGACCATTCCCGAAGGGGCCTTGAAGCCCGAGGCGGAAGCCCGGCTGGTGAAGGAACTCGGCGACATCCTGATCGGACACGAGGGGTTCGATCCGGCGAGCCAAGTGGCGCAAGGCGTCACGGTGGTTTTCTTGCACCGGCCCGCGGCCGTCTTTGTGGCGGGCGCGCGGTCGTGGAAGCCGCGCTACCGGATCGTGCCCTCTGTTCCCGAAGGCCAGTACACAGATGCGTCGCGCAAGGCGCTGGTGAAAGATGTCACAGACGCCGTTGTTCGTGCGGAAGGCGGCAGCTTCGACGAAGTGGCGCCGCGCGTCTGGGTGTTTCCAACCGAGGTCGAAGACGGCACATGGGGGAGCCGGGGCGGCATTCGCCGGACAGCGGACATCCACGCCTTCATCGCCGGGGAGCACGAACGCAAGGTCGGCGAGGAACGTCTTGCCGGGAGTCGCCGGGTCAGGGCCGTGGCTCTGCTGGAAGCCATGCTCGATGCGAAGCGGAACGGACCGCCGTCAGCCGACTGAACCTCGTCACGACCTCGCCGCCCACACCTTGCTCAACCGCGCCGATACGCTCGCGACCCATGATGGTTCTTCCCGCACCAGGCGGAAGCCGAGATTGGCGGGCGGTACGCCCTGCGCGCAGCCGCCGGCGCGGGCGTCGCGGATGAAGTCGGTGACATAAGCGCGGTGTGCGCCCTCGGCGACACGCACGCCGCAATTCACGGTCGGGCGGCCGGCATTGCCGGCTTCGTCGATCCGCGAGCGCACGAAGCAGGTCGAGGTCCATTCCCAGACATTGCCGGCGAGATCTTCGATGCCGTGCTCGTTGGGGCCGAACTTGCCGAACGGATAGGCCGTGGTGTCGGAGAGGTCGAGCTCGGATTCACGCTCATAGCGGCTGAGCCAACGCTTCGAGGGATCGTCCGCGTCCACCGGCGCGCCGTCGTCCTTGAACCTCGAGCCCGCAGCAAAGGCCCATTCCGCGTCGCTGGGCAGGCGGTAGTGATGGCCGGTCTTGCGCGACAGCCAGCCCGCATAGGCTTCGGCATCGTGCCAGCTGACCTGCACAACGGGCCGATCGAGCGCGATCGCGACGCCGCGATCGAGCGCGCGGCAGGCGCCGTCCTGCACACAAAGCTGGTAATCGGCGGAGGAGACTTGCTCGCGCATGATGTGAAGGGGTTTCGTGAACCGCATCGCGCGCAGCGGCACTTCCGCCTGCTGCCCGGCGCGCGTGAAATCGCCGGCCTCGCGATAGGACAGGTTGCCCGGCGCCACTCTGACGATGGCAGGCTCGGTCGCCGTGCCGTGCACGGCGATGTCCGTGACCAGCGGTGCGACGGCGATCGGCCCCGCGAGTCCGGCGGCGCAAGCCAACGCCAGTTTCAGCTTGAATGCGATCAGCATGATCGTCCCCCGAAGAAAGAAGGGGCCGGCGAGATGACCGGCCCCTTGTCGAGTCTAGTTGGTCGAGGCCGGTATCTCCGCAGGCGCCTTCACTTGCATCATCAGATCGTCGTTCCACTTGCCTTCGACCTTGAAGTGCGCGGTGGCGCCGAGGTCGGCAGCCTCGATCAGGTTGTGCGTGACATAGGCGTAGATGCCCGGCTGCAGGAACTTGTACAGCGCAGCTCCGGCCGAGCCGCCGCGGATGAACCAGGTCTCGAGCCCGGTCTCAGGCGCGTTGGAGAATTTTCCGGTCTCCCAGACATAGTCGCCATGGCCGCCGATCAGATGCGGACGGCTGTCGCGATTGGCCTGCGAGTGCACGATCAGCACGTTCTCGCCGACATTGGCGGTCAGTGCGTTCTTGCCGGTGAGCGCGCCGACCTTGCCGTTGAACACGACGTGGGAGGGGATCAGCTTCTTCATCACCTCTTCGGTCTCGGTGAAGGCCTCGCCCGGCGAGTCGTAGGACTTGAAATTACCCTTCTCGTCGCGCGGCACGTACATGTCCTGCTCGCCGATATAGTAGACCTTGTCGTATTTCAGCGCGTGGCCCTTGCCGTCGTTGAGTCCGTCGCGCGGCAGCACCATCACGGCGCCGTTCATGCCGGAGACGACGTGCCAGGGGATCATCGGGCCGCCCGGCGCACAGTGATAGACGAACACACCGGTCCGCGTTGCCTTCCAGCGCAGTACGACCTGCTCGCCGGGATTGATCAGGGTGAGCGCACCGCCGCCAAGCGCGCCGGTCGCGGCGTGGAAGTCGATGTTGTGCGGCATGGTGTTGGTCGCGGGATTGACCAGTGTCGTTTCGACGTAGTCGCCCTCATGCACGACCATCAGCGGGCCCGGCATCGAGCCGTTGAAGGTCATGGCCTGGAAGGTGGTGCCCTTCTCGTCGATGACGACCTTTTTCTCCTCGATCGTGAGCTTGAACTCCATGATCTTGGGGCCCTGCTTGGTCGCCTGCTCGTGCGCATGCACGAACGGCGGAGCGACCAGCTCGACCTTCTGACGCGGCAGCTTGAGATCGTCGGCGGCGAAAGCGGGTGTCGCCAGCATCAGGGCGGTCGCGGCGGCGCTGATTAATGCGGCTCTGCGGGTGAACATCGGAAGCGTCCTTCATCTGAAAGGGTTTTGATCACAGATGCAGTGTGCGCCGATCCCGGCAGGAGTGTTTGCGCTGCGACAAGCTTTTGCCGGATTCGCTTCCGGTAAGATACTTAGGACGTTTGCCGAAGGTCGCATCGACGATGCGAATACACGACGGCCCTATCGCGCGACGTCGCCCACGCCAACGGCAAGTCGTTCGCAAGTTCAGTTGGCAATGAATGGATGCGCCGATTAGAGCAGCTGGATTGCAATCCAGACCATACCCCAGACCGCGAGTGACAGTGCGGCAAAGACGGCAGCCGTGATCGCCAGAACGCGGACGATGGAGCTGACGCCGATCGCGGGCGCGGCGGGGACGGGACGAAATTCGTCGAAGCGGGGGATATGGCCGCGCACGCCGGTGAGCCAGAGAACGAGATCGAGCGCAAGCGACGCCATGGCCTATCTCCAGAGGAGCACTGATTAAACGCCACTATGGCTCCAATCCGGCGCTCAGACTTTGAGCAAGCGCAAGGTCGTCCGTCCGGGAATGGGTAATTTAGTGCCATCCGGGACCTGCCGCGTTATTGCGCGACGTTCATTTACGAATGGGTAAGACATGAGGACTGATCTCGCAGCGAGCTACGGTGAAGAGAGATTGCCGCGCTACACGAGCTATCCGACCGCGCCGCACTTTTCACCGGCGATTGGCGCCGACGCCTACGCCGGGTGGCTGTCCGAGCTTCCCTCGGGCGCCAGCGCCTCGCTCTATCTGCATGTGCCGTTCTGCCGCGAGATGTGCTGGTACTGCGGCTGCCACACCCAGATCGTTCGGCGCGACGAGCTCATCGCCGCCTATCAGCGGACGCTTCGCAGCGAGATCGCGCAGGTCGCGGAAGCCATCGGCCGCCGCATCAAGGTCGAGCACATTCATTTCGGCGGCGGTACGCCGACGATCATGGCGCCGGACGCGTTTGCCGAATTGATGGCGGCGATGCGCCACGCGTTCTTCGTGCTGCCGTCCGCCGAGATCGCGGTCGAGATCGATCCGCGCACCCTGACCGCCGAGATGGTCGAGGCCATGCGGTTCTCCGGCGTCAACCGCGCGAGCCTCGGGGTGCAGAGTTTCGATCCCGTCGTGCAGCGCGCGATCAACCGCGTGCAGAGTTTCGAGCAGACCGCTTCCGTCGTCGACATGCTCCGATGCGCCGGCATCAACGGGATCAACTTCGACCTGATCTACGGGCTGCCGCACCAGACCGTCGCTTCGTGCCTGGATACCGTGCGGCGTTCGCTCGAACTCGCGCCCGACCGCTTCTCGGTGTTCGGCTATGCGCATGTTCCTGATTTCAAGAAGCACCAACGCATGATCAATGACAATTTTCTGCCTGACGGTCTGGCGCGGCACGATCAGGCTTGCGCGATCGCCAACGCGCTGAAGGAGGCCGGTTACGTGCAGATCGGACTCGACCATTTCGCCCGTCCCCACGACGCCATGGCCGTGGCGTTCAAGGAGGGCACGCTGCGGCGCAATTTCCAAGGTTACACCACGGATCAGGGCGAGGTCCTGCTCGGCTTCGGCGCCAGCGCGATCGGGCATCTGCCGCAGGGCTATGTCCAGAACCAGGTGCAGATCGGCGCCTATGCGCAAAGCATCGCCAATGGCCATCTGGCCACCGCGAAAGGCTATGGGCTCACCGACGACGACCGTCTGCGCGCCGACATCATCGAGCGCATCATGTGTGAGTTCAGCGCCGATCTCGGCGACATCTGCGCGCGTCATGGCGCGGAGGCCGGGGCGATGCTGCGATCGGCCTCGCGCCTGAAGCCGCTGATCTCGGACGGCGTCGTCAGGCTCGACGGCGACCGGCTCGCGGTCGCGAGCGACTCGCGCTTCTTGGTCCGCAGCGTCGCCGCCGCGTTCGATGCGCATCTCGATCCGGGCAAGCAGTTGCACAGCAGAGCGGTTTGAACTTGCTCTCTCCGTCATTCCGGGCTCGCGCCCTCCAAGTCGGCTATTGCCGATTTGGATCTTGAAGTTTCCGAACTCGGGTAAACCCGAGTGCGGGTGGGCGCCCCGGAATGACGATGTAGCTTGCGCTCCAACAAAGAAATGGCCGCCCGCTTCGCTATCGTCAGATCGGAACGGAGTTGCCCATGTCCTTCGGATCCGACGATCTGGTCGATGACATCATGCGTACGGCGCCGCACACGATCCGCGTGTTTCTCGCCTTCCGGATGGCCTGTGTCGGTTGTCCCATCGCGACCTTCCACACCGTGGAAGACGCCTGCCGCGAACATGGCATCGATCGCGAAAAATTTCTCGCCGCGCTGTGCGAATGCGTGCCGGCGTGAGGCAGGCTGGAGTTCGCGCGGGACTCGCGCGGATTCCCGGGTGAGGGCGAGCTTTCGCCGTAAGCGGAAGCTCCCTCACCCCTATCGTCAGGCTGCGCCGCTGTCCTGGTTGCGCTCGGCCAGCACGACGATCTTGTGCGGATCGCGCAGGATGATGCGCTGGCGGCCGCTCTCGACGAGACCCTGCTGTTCCCAGCCGCTCAGGATGCGGCTGACGGTGTGCAGCGTGGTGCCGGTCATCTGCGCGATGTCCTGGCGGCTGATCGGGAAGTCGATTTCGATGCCGTGGTCGAGTTTCTTGCCGGACTGCTTGGCGAGGCGCAGCAGCGCATGCGCGACGCGCTGCTCGACCTGCTGGGTCGACATTTCCAGGATGCGGGTGTGGCTCTCCTGCAGCCGTGTGCCGACGGTCTGGAGTGTGTTGGCGGCAAGCGCCGGAAATCGCTCGATCAGTCGTGGCCACGCCGAGGTCGGCCAGACCAGCACCACGCTGTCGTCCACCGCCATCGCCGTCGCCGGGTAGTGTGCGGCGCCGATCGCCATCGCCAGTCCGAACGTCTCGCCGGGCGCGACATAGCGGACCACGATCTGCTCGCCGGTCGGCGTGGTCTTGGCCGCGCGGACATGGCCGTGCAGCAGCAGGAAGAAGGATTGCGCGTCCGCGCCCTGTTCGAAAATGGCGGTGTTCTTGGGGTAGCGCGCCGAGCGGGCCTCGCGCAGGATCTCGTCGAGATCGTCCGGTTTGACGCCTCCAAACAGCGGCAAATGCGCAACCAGCGATGTGTCGACCTTGGCCATTCTGCCTCCTTGGCGCTCGGGAGTGTGATGACACCTGCAATCGTCCCGGTATTTGCGATAGCGCAAAACGGAACGGCGGGGAGGCAGTATTTTTCCAGTTAACGGTCTGAATTCACAGGAGTTGCTTCTATGGCTGGCGCTCGACCCCGCAAATTTGAGGGCTGGCCGCTGTTTGCGAACAGCTTTAGGCCCTTTTTCCTGCTCGCAGCGATCCAGGCAGGGCTGTCCATCCTGGCCTGGTTGCCAATGTTCTATGGTGAATTGTCGGTGGCATCCGCTTTCGCGCCGCGCGACTGGCACGTCCACGAAATGCTCTTTGGCTTCCTGCCGGCGGTGATCACGGGATTCCTGTTCACGGCGATCCCGAACTGGACCGGGCGGTTGCCGATCCAGGGGACGTCGCTGGGTGCGTTGCTGATGGTGTGGCTCGCCGGTCGCCTCGCGGTGACGTTGTCCGCGGATATTGGCTGGGCGTTCGCGCTTGCCGTCGACGCCGCGTTCCTGGCGCTGGTCGTCGCCGCCGCCGCGCGCGAGATCATCGCGGGCGGCAATTGGCGCAATCTGCCCGTGGTGGTGCTCGTGCTGCTGCTGCTCGCCGGCAATGTTGCCTTTCATCTCGAGGCGCATTTCGAAGGCGCGGCCGATGTCAGCATCCGTGTCGGCATCGGCGTGGTGGTGCTGATGATCTCGCTGATCGGCGGCCGCATCATCCCGAGCTTCACCCGCAACTGGCTGGTCAAGTTCAATCCCGGCCGCCTGCCGGTGCCGTTCGGGCGTTTCGACGGTGTGGTGATTGGATGCAGCGCGCTCGCGCTCGTTGCGTGGATCGTGGCGCCGTTGAATGTGGTCACCGGCGTGGTGATGGCCCTGGTCGGGGTGCTGCATCTGGTGCGGCTCGCGCGCTGGGCCGGTGATCGCACCACGCGGGAACGCCTGCTGCTGATCCTGCATGTCGGCTATGTCTTCGTGCCGCTCGGTTTCATCCTGCATGCCCTGGCTGCCTTCGGTGTGCTGCCGACGAGTGCCGGCATCCATGCCTGGATGGCGGGCGCGGCCGGAACCATGACGCTCGCGGTGATGACGCGCGCGAGCCTCGGCCACACCGGACAGGCCTTGACGGCCTCGCCCGCGACGCAAGGAATCTACGCCGCGATCATCATCGCGGCGCTGGCGCGGGTCGCTGCCGTGGTGTTGCCGGCGCACAGCGATGTGCTGCTGCACGTCGCCGCCTGCGGCTGGGTCGTCGCGTTCCTCGGCTTTGCGATCGCATTCGGCCCGCTCCTCGCCGGCAGCCGCCGGCGCGCACTTGCCATCATGGGCGTGCCCGCCCCGGCGCGCTGAGGTTAAGCCGCGGTCGCGGAGGGGATGCCGGCCGGCTTTGCCAGCGGTCGCACGCCCTTGCGCCATGCGGTGATGGTGCAGCCGAACCGGCTGCGGAACCAGCGGGCCATCGCGCTCTGCGCGGAGAAGCCGAGCTGCACGGCAATGTCAGCCAGCGGCCGGCCGGGATCGTCGATCAACTCGACCACGAGGTCGGCGCGCTGCGCGTCGAGGATGTCCGAGAAGCTGGTGCCGGCTTCGGCGAGATGACGGTGGATGGTGCGGCGGGTGCAGGCCAGGTGCTCGGCGACGCGCTCGACCGTGCAGTCGCCGCTTGCGAGCAGTCGGCGCACGACCTCGTCGACCTTCTCTTCCCAGCTTGCGGGCCGGTTCTCGATCGCCTCGATGCGCTTGCGCAGATAGCTCGCGATCAGCGGATGCGCGCTCGGAATCCGGCGCTCCATGTCATGCGCCGACAGCAGGATCGCATCGTCATCGGCATTGAAGGCGACGTGGCAGCCGAAAAAGTCGCGGTAGCGTTTGCGGTCGTGTGGCGGCGGATAATGCAGATGGACCTCCAGCGGCCGCCAATCGCTGCCGAACAGCGACTGGATGATGCGGTGGATGCTGCCCAGCGCCATGTCGATCGACTGGCGCGGCGCGCTCGGCTGCCGGCCGCGCAGATGCAGCGTGACGGTCACGGTCTGCTTGTTGCGGGTGATGTCGAGCTTCATGCCGTCGTGATGGACATGGATGAAGCGCGAGAACGCCTCGATCGCTTCGCCAACCGTGGCCTGCTCGCGCACGATCAGTCCGACCGCGCCGAAATTGGTCAACCCGCCGCGCTCGGCGAGCCGCAAGCCGAAATCTTCGGCACCGGACGCCTCTGCCGACAGCTCCAGCAGGCGACGCAGGCTAGTCACGGCAATGGGCGTATCAGGCTTGTCGAGACAGGCCAGCGGCAACCTGACCTTGCGCATCATCTGTTTGGGGTCGAGCCCGACCGACCGGGCGACATCCGGGTAGTAGCTCAAGCCTGCGCTGCGAATGAGGTCGGTCATGCGACCCGTTCCTGCCAGCCGTTTCCGCAGATGTCCCGAAATGTAAAGTTTCTGTCCCGATCCGTCAAATCCCGGAACAGGACAAAACATACATAAGAGAAAGCGAAGCACTTGGCGCGAATGCCGTGCTCCATGACGGCGCAGCAGGGCGGTGGGCCCCGCGGTCGTCTCTTACCATTTGACCAAGACATTATTGGATCGGGATTATGCCGGGGAATATGCTTTCCAAGGGCGAGGTATTCGTCATCGACACCGACGCCGCCTCCCGCGAACAACTGTCCACGGCGCTCCAGCAGGGCGCCTATGACGTGATCTGCTTCGCCGACGGTGCTTCGCTGTTGTCGGAAGCCAGGACACGGATGCCGGCGTGCGTGCTGCTGGAAATGCCGCCCGATCGCTCCGCGCTCGACGTGCTCAAGCGGCTGCGTGAAGAAAACTGCATGGCTCCGGTGCTGGTGACCTCGGCGAATGGCAGCATCGCCATGGCCGTCGACGCGATCAAGAGCGGCGCCGCAGACTTCATCGAGAAGCCGTTCCGCACCCACGACGTCGTGGATCGGATCGATGCCGCAATCGACGAATCCGCGCAGCCCGGCTCCAGCCGGCAGCGCTGGTTGCCCGGTTGCGAGCCGCTGACCGCGCGCGAAGGCGGTGTGCTCGAGCACCTCGCCGCAGGCCTCACCAACAAGGAGATTGCCCGGCGCATGCATCTGAGCGCACGGACGGTCGAAGGTTACCGCGCCAGCATCCTGAAGAAGGCCGGCGCCAGGAATGTGACAGATCTGCTCCGCCGTATCTTCGGCCAAGGCGCGCCCACCCAGGCTTAAGAATTCCGCCGCGGGACGATAACACGTTCCGCGGCCTTGCTGTCGCCGCGGCGGCGCCCCACGGAAACCCTATTCGAACCAGTTCCTTCCTTGCCGCGTCCAACCATGTTGGCGAGGCATTTGATCGCGCGCGTCCGGCTGACGGCGCGGGATGACCTGCAGGAGGAATTTTATGCGCATCACCGCAAGATGTCTTGCGACGACGAGCCTGGTTCTGGTGAGCATGGCGACGGGGTCGCCCTCATGGGCCGCCGACGTGGACACTAGTTCGGCCATCGACGCCGTCACGGTCTATCCGGATGGCGCCACCGTCACCCGCGTCATCGCGCTGGACCTCGCCTCCGGCGACAATACGCTGGTCGCCAGGGATTTTCCGTTGTCGCTCGATCCGTCCTCCCTCCGGGTCGAGGGCGAGGCGGGCGCCAGGCTCACCATCGGCACGATCGACGCGCGGCCGCCGCGCGCGGCGCCGCCCGTCAACCTGCCCGAACTCGACAAGCGCATCGAAGCGCTGAGAGACCAGCGCGCCGACCTGCAAGGCACGATCGACTCGGCCAATGCGCGGCGCAAATTCGCCCAGCACTTTGCCGAAGCCTCCCCCGCCGGTCTCGGCGACAAGGGCGAGGCGCGACCGATCACCGAATGGCGCGCGGCCTTTGCCGCGGTGGCCGAGGAAATCGCGACCGCCGACACCGCGATCCGCGACGCCGCGCGAAAGCAGCGAGAGATCGATCGGCAGCTCGCGCAGCTTGAAGCCGAGCGCTCGGCCAAGCCGTCGGGCAAGCTCGAGGTGCGGATCGACGTCGCGGCGGCGGCTGCCACGAAGGCGACCCTGCGGGTGACCTATGCGGTGCGCAACGCCCGCTGGCTGCCGCTCTATGACGCCCGGCTCGACACTGGCGCCAAGGACCGCAAGCCGCAGCTCGAGCTCATCCGCCGCGCTGAGGTCACGCAGTCGACCGGGGAGGACTGGTCGAACGTCGCACTCGGCGTCTCCACCGTCCGTATTCGTCGCGGCGGCAGCGCGCCGGAGCTGAACTCGCTGGTGGCGCAATATCCACAACCGCCAAGGCCAATGGCGCTCGGTGCGGCTTCGGAGTTGGCGCAGCCTGCGCCGAGGACGCGTCAGGCACAATCGCCTGCGATGGCCAAAGTCGCGGACGCGCTCGAGCGCGTCGACGAGCAGCAGGCAGTTGCGGAGATCGGCGACTTCCAGGCCACCTATAAAATCCCCGGTCGTGTCAGCCTTGGCGCCGCCGACGGCGCCAAGAGCCTGCGTATCAATTCGATGAACGTGCCCGCCGATCTTGCGGTGCGCGCCGCGCCGGTGATGGACCCCACCGCCTTCCTCGAAGCCAGCTTCAAGCAGACGGATGAGGCTGCGCTGCTGCCGGGCAAGGTCGCGATCTACCGCGACGGCGTCTTCGTCGGCCGCGGCAAACTCTCGGGCTCGGCCAAGGACGACATCGTCCGCCTCGGCTTCGGCGCCGACGACAAGATCAAGATCGAACGCGCCGTGCTCAAGCGCAACGAAGGCTCGGCCGGCCTTCTCGTCACGACGTCGAAGACCGACGAGCGCTCGTTCAAGACCACAATCCGCAACGGTCACGACTTCGCTATCAAGGTCGCGATCGAGGATCAGCTACCAGTCAGCGAGAACGAGGACATCGTCGTCGAGATGCTGCCCGCGACCACGACGCCCACCGCAAGCAACATCCGCGACAAGCGCGGCGTACTGGAATGGTCGTTCGACGCCAAGCCCGGGGAGGTCAAGGATATCAACTTCGCCTGGCGCATCCGCTGGCCGAAGGACAAGAGCATGGTGATCGTGCCGGCGGGCTAGGATTGCCAGCCACGAACGCAGGTGCGCTCCCTCCCCCGCAAGCGGGGAGGGAGTGCACCTTCTCTGCGGAAGCAATGAGACCTCAGACTGCGAGTTAAGTCCTCGCCGTAGGCGGTGCCGCCCGCATTGACTGCGGCAGCACATACGGCACGCCGTCGTCGGCCTGATGGACGATTGCGTCGATCTCGAAAATGTCGCGGATGGTCTTGCTGGTGACGACGTCCGCACGCGGACCGTCGGCGGCGAGCCTGCCGCCGTTCAGCACGACAAGCCGGTCGGCGAAGCGGATCGCCAGGTTAAGGTCGTGCAGGATCGCGATCACGGCGGTGCCGCCGGCCGCGCGGCGGCGAGCGGCCTCGACGAGGTCGATCTGGTGGCGCAGATCGAGGCTCGAGGTCGGCTCGTCCAGCAGCAGCAGTCCCGGCCCGTGCTCGGCCTCGCCGCAGGCGAGCTGCACCAGCACGCGGGCGAAATGAGTGCGCTGCTGCTCGCCGCCGGACAGCGTCGGCAATTGCCGTTCGCGAAAATGCTCCAGGCCCACCTCATGCAGCGCGGCGTCAACGAGCCCGCCCGCCTCACGCAGGCTGCGATCGCCCGCGCCCATCAGCACGATCTCCTCGACGGTGAACGGGAAGCTGATATTGATGTGCTGGGACAGCATCGCGCGACGCGCCGCGAGCTCGCGCGGCTTGAAGCTGCCGATATCGCGTTGCTTCAGCCGTACCTCGCCCGCGTTCGGGCGGAGATCGCCGGAGAGCAGCCGCAGCAGCGTCGACTTGCCGGCGCCGTTCGGGCCGATGATGGCGACCATCTCCCCGGCCCGCACATTCAGACTGACGCCATCGAGCAGCGTCGCGCGGCCGGCGCGCTTGCTCAAGTTTCGTGCCTCGATCACAGCGCTCATAGCGAGGCGAGCCCGCGCTGCCGCAGCAGGATGCCGAGGAAGACCGGAGCGCCGACCGCGGCGGTCAAGATGCCGATCGGCATCTCGGCCGGCGCGACGATGGTGCGCGCCAGCGTGTCGGCGCCGACCATGAGGGTGGCGCCTGATAGCACCGAGGCCAGCAGCAGCAGCCGATGGGTGGGGCCGATGACGAGGCGCAACAGATGCGGCACGACGATGCCGACGAAGCCGATCACGCCGCTGATCGACACCGCGACGCCGGTCATGGCGGAGACCATGACGATCGAGATGCGCTTGAGACGTTCGACGTCGACGCCGCCGTGAAAGGCGTCGGCTTCGCCGAGCACCAGCAGATCGAGGCCGCGCGCGATGTATGCGCAGGCGCCAAGCCCGATGGCGAGAACCGGTGCAAGCACGGCCGCCTTGGTCCAGTTGGCCCCGCTCATCGAGCCCAGCATCCAGAACGTGATGTCGCGAAGCTGGCGGTCGTCGGCGATGAACACCAGCAAACCGATGCCGGCATTGGCGATGGCGGTGATGGCGACGCCGGCCAGCAGGAAGATCGCGATCGAGGTTCGTCCCGCGCGGCTCGATATGCCGTACAGGATCGCGGTGGTGACCAATGATCCCGCGAAGGCCGCCAGCGGTAACAGCTCGGTCTGGAGAAAGCGGAAAGCCTCGCCGAAGCGCGAATCCGTAAAGACGATGGCGCTTGCAGCCGCAAGCGCGCCACCGCTGGAGACGCCGACCAGGGCGGGGTCGGCGAGCGGATTGCGGAACAGTCCCTGCATGATCGCACCGGCCGCGGCGAGCAGGCCGCCGACCATTGCGGTCGCCGCGATCCGGGGAATGCGGATCGACCACAGCACGAGCTGGTCGCGGGCCGTCATGGCATTCGCGGCGCCGTCCGGGACGAGGTCCAGCGCGGCGGGCAATCGGGAGAGGGGAATGCCGGCGGCGCCGACGGTCAGGGCAACGATCCCTGTGGCTGCGAGCGCCGCAAGCAGCACCGGAATTGCGATCGCCGCGGACCGTCGTCCTGCTCCGCTCATTGCCGGCAATTCGCCGCCGACAGGGCCGACGCGAACGTGCCGCCCTGACCGGCCAATGCCGGATAGAGCTTGACGGAGAGGTCGCGTGCCGCCGCGGCCGTCCGCGGCCCGAAGCCGAGCAGATAGAGTCCGTCCATCGTGATGAAACTCTTGCTGGCGGCGACCGGTGTCAGTGCAAAGCCGGGATGGGTGTAGACCGCATCGGCCTGCAGCGAGTCCTTGCCGCGTTCGATCGACAGCACGACATCGGGCCTGGCCGCCACGATCGCCTCGTCTCCGATATTCTTGTAGCCGTCGTAATCGTCGATCGCGTTGATGGCGCCGGCGAGCTGGATGATTTCGTCGGCCGCAGTCCGGTGACCGGCGACCATCGCCCGCCCGTTCAGAAGCGACATCACGAACATCACCCGAGCTGGTTTCGTGACCTTGGCGCGCAGCGCGCGGAGCTGCGCCAGATCGGCGTCGACCGCGGTCGCAAGGCACTCGGCACGGGCATCGACGCCCATGGCGTGGCCGACCAGCTTGATCTTTTCGATCAGGCCTTGCTCGGAGAAGGTCTCCGGCACCAGCACCAGCGGCACCTTCGCCGTCTCCAGAATGTCCATGGTCTCGCGCGGGCCCGCTCCCTGGATCGCCAGGATCAGCGTCGGGTTGAGGCCGAGCACGCCCTCGGCCGAGATCTGGCGCATGTAGCCGACATTGGGCTTGTCGTGCAGCGCCGCCGCCGGATAGAGGCTGGTGGTGTCGACGCCGACCAGCCTGCTTTCGAGCCCGAGCGCATAAAGGATCTCGGTGATGGCGCCGCCGATCGAGACCGTCCGCGCGGCGTCGGCAACAGTGACATCGCGATTGCGCGCGTCATGCACGGTGATGCCGGCAGCGTGCGCGGTGGAGGCGAGCGCGACCGTGCCCGATAACAGAAGGTTTGTGAGGGTGCGACAAAATGTCATTGCAGGTTACTTCGTCAGGATCAGCTTGTTCTGCGAGGTCAGGCGAAGGCGATAATTGTCTTCGCCATGCGCGATGATGATCTCGCGCTCCGCCGCAAACAGCTCGCGGCTGTCGATCCGGCTGCCCTGCATGGTGAGAGTTCGCGTTGTTGCAGAAGGGCTTTGTGTCGGCCCTGCTGCATCGTCGCTGCTGTCTCCTGATGTTGCTGACATGATGGGTGCGATGCGCTTTCGAAATTTCAGATGCTGCTTGTTTGTATAAGCGGCGGCAGGCGCATTCCAACGGCGACGATTTACAATCGATATAAACTGCAACCTCGCGACATTGACCGCCTGAGTGTTGCCACGTAACCAATTATGGCCGTGGACGGCTTGTCCGCGTGTCGAGAAAATCAGCCAGCCAGTCGTTCGCCTTGCGAACGCACGCCAGCCAACAGACTCCAAAAACTAGAGTGAAGTGCAGGCTGGGGCTGATATGGCTGACGGGGCTAGGTATTCGCGCGCGCTGATTTTGGGCGCGTCGGTGGTTTCAATCGCGGCAATGGCGGCGGAGAGCGGTCTCGCGCAGACGGCGTCGCCGCAGACGGAAAATGTGTCGTCGGAACGGCCGAAGCAGGCCAGGCGCAAGCCGGCCAAGCCGGAGGTCGCGCAGCAGGCGACGCCCGGCGTCTTGAATGCCCGTGCCCAGGCCAGCGCCACTGCACCCGTGCAAACGCTCGACACTATCACGGTCGCAGCAACCAAGACCAAGGAACGTGCAATCGACGCGCTCGCGCCCGTCAGCGCCGTGACGCTCGACCAGATCCAGGGGCTCCAGCCGAACCGGCTGTCGGACGTTTTCTACGCCATTCCCGGCGTGTCGTTCCAGGAGCGCGGCGACGATCCCGCGACCGTCATCAACATCCGCGGCTTGCAGGAATTCGGGCGCGTTGCGGTGGTGGTCGATGGTGCGCGTCAGAACTATCAGCGCACCGGCCACAATGCGAGCGGCTCCTTCTTCCTCGACCCCGAACTGGTCGGCGGTGTGGATGTCGTGCGCGGCCCGACCGCCAATATCTACGGCTCCGGTGCGATCGGCGGTCTCGTCTCGTTCCGGACCAAGGACATCGAAGACGTGCTGCGCCCCGGCGAGCGCTGGGGCGTCGATCTCTCCGGCTCCTACGGCTCCAACAACAATCGCGGCCTCGGCTCGGTCTTCGGCGGCGTGCGCGCCACGCCCGACGTCGATATCTTCGGCGGGGCGGTCTACCGCACGCAGGGCAACTACAAGGACGGCAACGGCACCGAGATCGGCAACACCGGCAACCAGGTCGAGAGCGGCCTGATGAAGCTCACGGTGCGTCCCGCCCTCGGTCACGAGGTCAAGTTCGGCGCCATCTTCCAGGACTACCAATACGATATCGGCCAGTTCAACCGAGGGCCAGTCGCGACAGCAGCCCAGCGCGCGCTCTATCAGGGCTCGTCTGTCTACGCCTCCGACGCGAAGAACTACACCGGCACGATCACGTGGAATTACTCGCTGCCGAGCGATAATTTGTTCGACTGGCACATGTCGGTCTACGGCAACCGCGTCGATAACGACCAGACCAAGACCTATCACTACTCGACGTCGGGCGCGGCTTTGTGCGGAACCGGCAATTTCGGCAACAACATCTCGGGCTGCGTCGGCGACAAGCGCGGCTATGTCCTCAACACCTACGGGGTCGACGCCAACAACACCACGCGGTTCAACGTCGGCGACTGGCGCAATGCATTGACCGTGGGCTTCGACGCGTTCCAGGATGACGTGATCACGACCGACAGCCGCGGCAACTCGAACATCACCACGCCGAGCGGCATCCGTACCGTGTCCGGCGGCTTCCTGCAGTTGAAACAGAACTACAGCACCTGGTTCGAGGCGGTGAGCGCGATCCGCTACGACCGCTACGATCTGGAGTCGGGCAATACCAACGGCAGCGGTGACCGTTTCTCGCCGAAGATCACCCTCGGCGTGACGCCGGTTGCCGGCTTCCAGCCCTATGTCAGCTACGCCGAAGGCTATCGTGCTCCGTCGATCACCGAGACCGTGATCTCCGGTGCGCACGCGACGGGTGGCGGACCGGCCTTCTTCCCATGCCCCGACGGAACTGTCGGTCTGTTCTGTTTCCTGCCCAACCCGAACCTTCGTCCCGAAGTCGGCAAGAACAAGGAAGTCGGCCTCAACCTGAAGTACGACAACATCTTCAGCGCCAACGACTCCTTCCGCGGCAAGATCAATCTGTTCCGAAACGACGTCTCCGACTACATCGACCTCGTCGCCTCGACGCCGGTTCCGACCGGGTTCGGCTCCTTCAGCCAGTACTACCAGTACCAGAACATCGCCCAGGCGCGCATTCAGGGCTTCGAGGCGGAGACGATGTACGATGCCGGCAACTGGTTCATCGGTGTCGCCGGCCACTACATCCAGGGCAAGAACGCCGTGACCAATGTCGGGCTCGCGACTATCACGCCGCGCAAGGTCGTCACGACCGGTGGTGTCCGGCTGCTCGATCGCACCCTGATCCTGACGGCGCAGTGGGCTTCGTTCGGTGCCAACAACGATGTGCCCGCCGGCTATGTGCCGGCGACCGGCTACGAACTGGTCAATCTGTACCTGACGTACAACGCGACCAGGGACATCGTGTTCACGGCCTCGATCGACAATCTGCTGAACCAGTACTACCGGCCTTACGCCATTCCCGGTGCTTCGACCGACGGCACCACGCAGAACGACGTGCTGTGGTCGAGCCCGGGACCAGGAAGGGTCTACAAGGCCGGCATGAAGATTCATTTTGGAGGTGCGTGAGCCGAGAGGCATCGCAACGCCAGCAATCTCCGCCGGACCGCGCTGATGCTCCCGCGCGGTTTCGGCGCGTTTTCGACTTGATCAGAAGGAGAGACTACTATGTTTATCGCCATGAACCGCTTCCAGGTGAAGAAGGGGGCGGAGATCGCGTTCGAAACCGTCTGGGCCACCCGCGAATCCTATCTCGGCAGCATGCCGGGCTTCGTCGAGTTTCATCTGTTGAAGGGCCCCGAGGCGGAGGACCACACGCTGTATTCTTCGCACACCACCTGGGTCGACAAGGCGGCGTTCGAGGCCTGGACGCGCTCGGACCAGTTTCGCCGCGCCCATGCCCGCGCCGACAATCCGACCGGCGAGAGCCTTTATCTTGGCCACCCCAAATTCGAAGGTTTTGAGGTGATCCAGAGCGAGCGCAAGGCCGCGGCCGCCTGAGGCTGCGCGGACAAGGAGCCGGACATGCTGAGCACGGATCTTGCCGACCTCAAGGCGTACATGGCCGACAATCCCGGCGCGGTGATCGAGGATGTCGCGCGCGAGCGCAAGGTCACCCCGCGCGTCGTAATCGAGGCGCTGCCGCCGTCGATGGTGCGCATCGGAGGCGGCGAGCATTTCGCCGCCGCCATGCAGGACATCGCGGAGTGGGGCGAAGTCACCCTGATCGTCCACACGGATGATGCGATCTTCGAGTTCACCGGCGCAATTCCGGCGGGCGAGATCGGCCGCGGCTATTTCAACCTGATGCAGCCGAAGGGCCTGCACGGCCATCTTCGCCACGAGCGCTGCGCGGGCGTTGCCTTCGTCGAGCGTCCGTTCATGGGCAAGAGTTCGGCCTTCGTCGCGTTCGTCAATACCGACGGCGGCATCATGTTCAAGATCTTCGTCGGCCGCGACGAGACCCGGGCACTGCGAGGCGACCAACTCGCGCGGTTCCGCCAGCTTGCGGACCGGATCGCGGCGTAGCGTCTTTCTGTCTGTCGGGAGATCAGCATGCAGGGCATTTTTCGGCTTCGGCAAGTGATCGTGACAATCGCGCTGGCGCTTGCGCCGGCGCCGGCCTTCGCGATCGACGAAGCGCTGTTGCCGCGCAATCTGTCGCCGTGGGGCATGTTCATGGGCGCCGACATCGTCGTGAAGGCGGTGATGGTCGGGTTGGCCTGCGCCTCGCTGGCGACGTGGACCGTGTGGCTTGCCAAGACCATCGAGCTGCGCCGCAAGGGCGCGCGTGCCCTGCAGCGAACCCGCGCGCTCGAAGGCAATATCAGGCTGACGGAGGCGGCCGGGCTGGTCGGCGACGCACGTGACGCGGTCGCCCAGCTCGTTCAGTCCTGCGCGAAGGAAGCGGAGCTCTCCGGTGGCGTCCTCGACGACGGTCTTCAGGAGCGGGTTGCGCTTCGGCTGGAGCGGGTCGAGGCGGCGATGTCGCGGCAGATCGCGCGCGGCACCGGCGTGCTCGCGACCATCGGCGCCACCGCCCCGTTCGTCGGCCTGTTCGGCACGGTCTGGGGCATCATGAACGCCTTCATCGGCATCTCCGAGAGCCACACCACGAGCCTTGCCGTGGTCGCGCCCGGCATCGCCGAAGCGCTGCTCGCCACCGCGCTCGGACTCGTTGCCGCGATTCCGGCGGTGGTGATCTACAATCATCTGGTCCGCGGCATCGCCAATTACCGTGCACTGCTCGGCGATGCCTCGGCGCAGCTCATGCTGCTGGTCAGCCGCCAGCGTGACCACAGAGAGTTCCGCCTGGCGCGGGCGGCGGAGTAGGCCATGGCCGCAAAGCTCGGCGCACGTTCGGGATCGCCGCTCAAGCGCGGCGACCCTGATGATCTCGACGTCACCCATGAGATCAATGTCACGCCGTTCATCGACGTGATGCTGGTGCTGCTGATCATCTTCATGGTGGCCGCCCCGCTCGCCACCGTCGACATCGGCGTCGAGCTGCCCGCGACCGCGGCCGAGCAGGCGCCGCGGCCGGACAAGCCGGTCTTCGTCACCGTGAAACCGGATCTTTCGGTCGCTGTCGGCGAGGACGTCGTTGGCCGCGACGCGCTCGGCACCTCACTCAACGCCGCCACCAGGGGCCGCAAGGACGAACGCATCTATCTGCGCGCCGACAAGGCCGTGAGCTACGGCGACCTGATGGAGGTCATGAACACCTTGCGCAATGCCGGCTACCTCAAGGTCGCGCTGGTCGGTCTCGACGGACGCAGCTGATGGCCGCGAACGCCTTTGCCCTGCACGAACCACTCGGCGAGCGTGAGGGAGCACGTTGGGGCGCTTCGACCGTAGTGATCGTGGCGCTGCACATTGCCGCCGCGCTGCTGGCGATGAACTGGCTCAGGTCGCAACCGGAGCAGGGCGTCAGCCTCCCGGCGATCATGGTCGACATGTCGCCGGTGACCTCGGCGCCGCAGTCTACGCTGGACGACGTCGCACCGGGACCGGTGATGCAGGAGGCCGACGCCTCGCCGCCGGAGCCTGTGCAGCAGCAGGCCGTCGAGGAAACCATCGCGCCGACGCCGCCGCAGGAGAAGCCGGACGTGGTGGCGCCGCCGGAGCAGAAGCTCGAGCCGACACCTTCCAGGCCTGAGCCCGCGAAGATCGCGCCGGTCGAAAAGCCGACACCGGTCAAGCCGAAGGTGGTTCGCCGCGAGGTCAAAAGACCGTCGGAGGC